>Ga0209062_1000331_pt1 | contig 163968 bp, 171 predicted proteins | sample Coa_R2_2_FD_187158 | JGI IMG/M metagenome (GOLD analysis project Ga0209062, IMG submission 187158) | Surface soil microbial communities from Centralia Pennsylvania, which are recovering from an underground coalmine fire - Coalmine... | ecosystem: Environmental > Terrestrial > Soil >...
TGGCGGCCAATCTCGCCCGCAAGGCTCCGGGACGAGACTCCGTCCGCCTACGATTGAAAACCGCCGCATGGGATGACGACTATCTCGCCAAACTCATCGCCCCCTAAATCTTCACCCGATTCCCCTGAGGCGACGGCGCTATTTCGGCGCCATGCGCAGCGCGCCGTCGAGCCGGATCGTCGCGCCGTTGATCATCTCATTGGAAATGATCGTCTCGACCAGAGCGGCGTATTCGTCGGGCCGGCCGAGCCGCTGCGGGAAGGGAACCGAGGCGGCGAGGGCTTGGCGGGCGTCCTCGCGAAGGCCGTCGAACATCGGCGTGTGGAACAGGCCGGGCAGAATGGTCGAGACGCGAACCCCATTGCCGGCGAGATCGCGGGCCACCGGCAGCGCCATCGCCATCACGCCGCCTTTCGACGCCGCGTAGGCGACCTGGCCGATCTGGCCGTCCTGCGCCGCGACCGAGGCGGTGGTCACGATGACGCCGCGCGTCCCGTCCGTCGTGACTGGATCGAGCGCGGCCATGGCCAGCGCGCTCTTGGCGACGGCGCGGAACGTGCCGATGAGATTGATCTCAATGACCTTGCGGAAAAGCGCCATATCGTGGGCGATGAGTTCGCCGGTCTCGCGCTTCTTTGAGACGGTGCGTTGGGCGACGCCGATTCCGGCGCAGCAGACAAGGACGCGCTCGACGCCGTTTCTCGCCCGCGCCGCAGCCAAAGCGCGATCGACGCTGTCGTCGCTGGTCACATCCGCTTCCGAGAAGAAGCCGCCGATCTCGCGGGCGACCTTTTCGCCGCGCTCGCGCTGCAGATCGAGGATGGCGACTTTGGCGCCACGTCCGGCAAGCCGCCGCGCCGTGGCTTCGCCAAGGCCGGAGGCGCCGCCGGTAACGATCGCGGCGACGGTGGAGTCGATGTTCACGGACGGCGTCTCCTCGAAATGTGACCGTCGCGCGCTCTCGCCTCGCGCGCGGCTTTCATGGCAATATCGCGCCGGAGGCGACCTTGCAAAGGGGTTTGCCGCGGCCCAAGTGATGACCGATCGTTAGGCGTTTTCGCGCCGCGGCCGTCGATGCGGCGAGGCTTTAGATGAACCGGATGGATCGTTTTTTCGGCGCCGCCGCCGAGGCGCAGGTTGAATTTCTCGACGGGGATTTCCGCGTCCGGCGACCGGGCGCGTTCGTGCGCTGCGCCGTCACCGGCGAGCCGATCCCGCTCGACGAATTGCGTTATTGGGACGTCGATCGCCAGGAAGCCTACGCCAATCCAGAAGCGGTCCTCATCCGGCTCGGCGTTCGCCGGTGATTTTCCTTGGGCCGGGAAGAAATGGTTGCGTCGCGCCGGCAGATAGTTTATATGTGAACTATTAGCCGCGAAGCGGGGCGGGACGCCTCGCGTCCCACTCGCGCCTGGGAGATCCGCCCATGCCCAGCTATAAGGCGCCGGTCGCCGACACGCTGTTTTTGTTGAACGACGTCTTCGACTATCAGCGCTACAGCAATTTGCCGGGCTTCTCCGAGGCGTCGCCGGACGTCGTCGAGGCCGTGCTGGGCGAAGGCGCCAAGCTCGCCGAGGAGGTGCTACAGCCTTTAAATCGGATCGGCGATCTGGAAGGCTGCGTGCGTCATGACGACGGCAGCGTGACGACGCCGAAAGGCTTCAAGGAGGCGTTCAAGGCTTTCGCCGAGGGCGGTTGGATCAGCATCGCGCTCGACCCGGCCTATGGCGGCCAAGGTCTGCCGCATGTGCTGGCGACCGCGGTCAGCGAATATTCGATCTCCGCCAATATGGCCTTCGCCATGTATCCCGGCCTGACGGCCGGCGCGATCGCCGCGCTCTATGCTCACGGAAGCGAAGCCCAAAAGAAGCTCTACCTGCCGAAATTGGCCTCCGGCCAATGGACCGGCACGATGAACCTGACCGAGCCGCATTGCGGCACGGATCTCGGCTTGATCAAGACCAAAGCCGTTCCCCAAGCCGACGGCTCCTACGCGATCACCGGCCAGAAAATCTTCATCTCCTCCGGCGAGCACGACCTCGCCGAGAACATCATTCACCTCGTCCTCGCCCGGATCGAGGGCGCCCCGGCCGGCGTGAAGGGCATCTCGCTCTTCGTCGTGCCCAAGATCGCCATTCGGGAGGACGGCTCGCTCGGCCAGCGCAATGGCGTGACTTGCGGCTCGATCGAGCACAAGATGGGCATTCACGGCAATTCGACCTGCGTCATCAATTACGACGGCGCCAAGGGCTGGCTGATCGGCGAAGCCAATCGCGGTCTTGCCGCCATGTTCGTGATGATGAACGAGGCGCGGCTCGGCGTCGCCGTCCAGGGCCTCGCGGTCTCCGAGGTCGCCTATCAGAACGCCGCCGCTTACGCCAAGGATCGGCTGCAAGGCCGCTCGATCAGCGGCGCCAAGGCGCCGGACAAGCCGGCCGATCCGATCCTCGTCCATCCCGACGTTCGCCGCATGCTGCTGGAGATACGGGCCTTCAATGAGGCCGCCCGCGCCTTCGTTCTGTGGGCGGCGCTTGCGAGCGACGAGGCGCATCGCTCGCCGGACGCGGCGGCGCGCCAGGCGGCGGACGATCGGCTCGGCTTGCTGACGCCGGTGCTCAAGGGCGTGCTCACGGATATCGGCTTCGCCAATGCGGTGAAAGCCCAACAGGTCTTCGGCGGCCATGGCTATATCGGCGAATGGGGCATGGAGCAGTTCGTGCGCGACGCCCGCATCGCGATGATCTACGAGGGCGCCAACGGCATTCAGGCGCTCGACCTTGTCGGCCGCAAACTGCCCAAGGACGGCGGCCGCGCCATCGCCGCCTTCTTCAACGAGGTCTCCGCCTTCGCCGCAGAGAACAAGGACGACGCGGCGCTCGCGCCCTATCTCGGTCCGCTGAAGGCGGCGCTCGGGCATTTGCAGCAAGCGACGATGTGGCTGATGCAGAACGCGCTCGCTGCGCCCGACAATGCCGGAGCCGCATCGAACGATTACATGCATCTCTTCGGCCTGACCGCGCTCGCCTATATGTGGGCGCGGATCGTCAAAGCCGTGCTGGCGAAAAAGGCGGCGGGACAGACGACCGAGTCGCTCGAGGCCAAGCTGACGCTCGCCAAGTTCTTCAACGAGCGTATGCTGCCCGAGACGGGCGCGCATCTGGCGCGGCTCTCCGCCGGCGCGGCGACGATCATGGCGATGCCGGCCGAGGCGTTTTAGAGTGGACCTTTCGTCTCATTCCCGCGAAAGCGGGAATCCGGCGCGGTCTTTGCTGCGGGCGCGGAGGTTTCCCGGATTCCCGCTTGCGCGGGAACGCCAAGAACATTGAAGGATAAGCGCGATGGCGGAGGAAGCGAAGATCGAGTTGCGCGGCGGCTGCCAATGCGGCGCGGTGCGCTACCTCCTCACCGCGGCGCCGACCGGCGAGAATATCTGCCATTGCCGGATGTGCCAGAAGGCCGGCGGCGCGCCGTTCATGGCTTTCGCCGGCGTGCCGCTGAACGCGCTCGCTTGGACGCGCGGCGCGCCCAAAATCTTTCGGAGCTCCGCCATCGCCGAGCGCGGCTTTTGCCCGGAATGCGGCACGCCTTTGACTTACCGCATGCTGAGCGGAGAGCGCATATCGGTCACGATCGGCAGCCTCGACGAGCCGGCGAATGTCGCGCCGAAGCGCCAGTTCGGCGTCGAAGCCAAGCTGCCCTGGATCGAAGGCGCGCTGTCCCTGCCGGCTGTTGAAACCGGCGATTGGTTGAAGCTCGACGCCGCCGCTCTCGGCTCGCGCCAGCATCCCGATCACGAGACTTAAGAGGTTCCGCCGAGGAGACCGATCATGACCGAAGCCTATATCTACGATCACGTCCGCACGCCCCGCGGCCGCGGCAAGCCTGACGGCGCGCTCCACACGGCGACGACGCTGCATCTCGCGGCGACCGCGCTGGCCGCGATCAAGGATCGCAATCATCTCGACACGGATCTCGTCGATGACGTGGTGATGGGTTGCGTCGATCCGGTCGGCGAGGCGGGCGGCGACATCGCCCGGGCCGGCGCGCTCGCCGCCGGCTATGGCGACCACGTCCCCGGCGTGCAGATCAATCGTTTCTGCGCCTCCGGCCTCGACGCGGTCAATTTCGCCGCCGCGCAAGTGATGGCCGGCCAGCACGAAATGACGATCGGCGGCGGCGTCGAATCGATGAGCCGCGTCGGCATCGGCGCGTCAGGCGGCGCCTGGCCGATGGACCCCGCGCTCGCCATCCCGACCTATTTCATGCCACAGGGCGTCTCGGCGGACCTGATCGCGACAAAGTACGGATTTTCCCGCGACGACGTCGACGCCTACGCGGTGCAATCGCAAAAGCGCGCCGCGCAGGCCTGGAGCGAGGGCCGGTTCAAGAATTCCATCGCGCCGGTGCGCGACGTGGTCGGCCTGCCGCTGCTCGAAAAGGACGAGCATATGCGGCCTTCGACCGACATGCAGTCGCTCGCCGCCTTGAAGCCGTCCTTCGTCATAATGGGCGAGCAGGGCGGCTTCGACGCGGTGGCGATCCAGGCCCATCCCGACGTCGAGCGGATCAATCACGTCCATCACGCCGGCAATTCGTCGGGCATTGTCGACGGCGCTGCGGCGGTGCTGATCGGTTCGGCCGAGGCCGGGAAGGCGGCCGGGCTGAAGCCGCGGGCGAAAATCCGCGCCTTCGCCAATATCGGCTCGGAGCCGGCGATCATGCTGACCGGCCCGATCGACGTGACCAAGAAGGTCCTGAAGAAGGCTGGGATGAGCAAGGCCGACATCGACCTTTTCGAACTCAACGAAGCTTTCGCTTCCGTCGTGCTGCGCTATTGCCAGGCGTTCGAGATCGAATCCGACAAGATCAACGTCAATGGCGGCGCCATCGCCATGGGCCATCCGCTCGGCGCGACCGGCGCGATGATCCTCGGCACGGTGCTGGATGAGCTGGAGCGTACCGGCAAATCGACGGCGCTGGTGACGCTCTGCATCGGCGCCGGCATGGGCACGGCGACGATCATCGAGCGCGTCTGAGATTATGACCCGTCATTGCGAGCGAAGCGAAGCAATCCATTCGTGGAGCGCCGCGCCCTCCGAATAGATTGCTTCGTCGCTTCGCTCCTCGCAATGACGGTTCAAGCGAGTTAGCGTCATCACGCCTAAAGGCGGGGAAATATCATGGACCTCAAGAATTTCCGCTTCGAGACCGATGCCGACGGCGTCGCGCTCGTCACCTGGGACATACCGGACCGCTCGATGAACGTCATCACCGCGGAGACGACGGCGGAGCTCGGCAAGATCGTCGACAAGGTCGCCGACGATCCGGCGATCAAAGGCGTCGTCTTCACTTCGGGCAAGGAGACTTTCGCCGGCGGCGCCGATCTGACCATGCTGGAGACCGCCGGGCGGGAGTACCGGCGGCTCGCCAAGGCCGAGGGCGAAGAAGCGGCGATGCGCGCTTTCGTCGACAATATTGGCGGGCTGTCGCGAACGTACCGAAAACTGGAGACCTGCGGCAAGCCGGCGGCTTGCGCGATCAACGGCGTCTGCATGGGCGGCGGCTTCGAATTGGCCCTCGCCTGTCACCATCGCGTGATGGCGGACGGCGACAAGGTTCGCGTCGGCCTGCCCGAGATCAAGGTCGGCCTCTTTCCCGGCGGCGGCGGCACGCAGCGCGTCGCTCGCCTGATGGAGACGCAGGACGCGCTGCAAATGCTGTTCAAGGGCGAGCAGATCAAGCCGGCCGCGGCCAAGGCGATGGGCCTCGTTCATGACGTCGCGCCGGCGGGCGAGATCGTCGAGCGCGCCAAGGCCTGGATCAAAGCCAATCCGAACGCCAAGGCGCCGTGGGACGATCCGAAATTCAAGCTTCCCTCGGGCCGGATCTGGTCGCCAGGCGGCATGATGGTCTGGCCGGCGGCCAACGCCATCTATCGCCGCGAGACGTACGACAATTACCCCGCCGCCAAAGCGATTCTCAATTGCGTGTTCGAGGGCCTGCAATTGCCGTTCGATCTCGGCCTGCAGGTCGAGAGCAAGTATTTCGCAAAAATCCTTCTATCGAAGGAGGCGGCGGCGATGATCCGCTCGCTGTTCCTGTCGATGGGCGAATTGAACAAGGGCGCGCGCCGCCCGGCCGAGGTCCCGTCGACCAGTTTGAAGAAAGTCGGCGTGCTGGGCGCAGGCTTCATGGGCGCAGGCGTCGCCTATGTCAGCGCCAATGCCGGGCTCGACGTCGTGTTGATCGACCAGACGATCGACGCGGCGGAAAAAGGCAAAGAGCACTCGCACAAGCTGATGTCGAGCCAGATCGCCAAGGGCCGCGCCAAAAGCGCGGATCGCGAAGCGCTGCTGGCGCGTATCAAGCCGAGCGCCGACTACGCCGATCTCAAAGGCTGCGATCTCGTCATCGAGGCGGTGTTCGAGGATCGCGCCGTCAAGGCCGAGGCGACCAGGAAGGCGCAGGCCGTGCTCGGCCCGGACGTCGTCTTTGGCACGAACACGTCGACCTTGCCGATCACGTCTCTGGCCGAGACCTCGGTGAAGCCTGAGAATTTCATCGGCGTCCACTTTTTCTCGCCGGTCGACCGGATGATGCTGGTCGAGATCATCATGGGCCAGAAGACCGGCGCGAGGGCGCTGGCGACCGCGATGGATTTCGTCCGCGCGATCAAGAAGACGCCGATCGTCGTCAACGATTGCCGCGGCTTCTACGCCAATCGCTGCGTCGGCGCCTTTATCGGCGAAGGCCATCGCATGCTGATGGAGGGCGTGCCGCCGGCGATGATCGAGAACGCGGCGAAAATGGCCGGCATGCCCGTCGGGCCGCTGTCGCTCAATGACGAGACGGCGATCGACCTCGGCTGGCGCATTCTTCAGGCGACGAAGAAGGATCTCGGCGCGAACGCCGTCGATCCCGGACAAGAGAAGCTGCTCGAGACGATGGTCGTCAAGGAAAACCGGCTCGGCCGCAAGAACGGCAAGGGCTTCTACGATTATCCCGAGAAGGGACAAAAGAGCCTATGGCCAGGCCTCGCCAAGATCGCCGGCAAGACGGTCGATCCTGATACGATCAGCGTGCAGGAGCTGAAGGATCGTTTCCTGGTCGTGCAGGCGCTGGAAGCCTCGCGCTGCATCGAGGAAAAGGTCGTCACCGATCCGCGCGAAGCCGATGTCGGCTCGATCATCGGCTTCGGCTTCGCGCCGTTCACCGGCGGCACACTGTCCTATATCGACGGGATGGGGACGAAGGCCTTCGTCGCCCTCGCTCAATCGCTCGCCGCGAAACACGGCGACCGGTTCGCGCCCAATCCGCTGCTGCTGGAAATGGCCAAGAACGGCGAGACCTTCTACGGCCGGTTTGGGCGGAAGGAGACGGCGAGGGCGGCGTGAGGCGGCGTGGCGTGCCGCACTAGTTCTAATATAACGGCAACGATAGCACGGTCGCACATCTAGGATTTGGGCGTTTCCTTTTCAAAGCGCAGTCCGCACTTCTTTTGAATGTTCGCCTGTTCGATGGCTTCCATATCGCCCTTTAGCTGAGCGATTTCTTGTGCGCTTGCTGCATCGCCTTTAATAAAAAACAGCGCCGGCCAGAAGAGGACTACGCCGACCCCAGTCGCAACAGCATCATTAGTTGCCTTCTGATCTTGGGCGCCGGAGGCGACAACCGCGCGCGCTGACACGCGCGCCGCTTCCTCTTGAAGTTGAGCGCAACTAAAATTCTGATATTGGACAGGAGAGACATAAGCGGCAGAAATGTTTTCTGCGCGCGTCGCACATCCCGCAAGCAATAAGCTTGCGAACACCGCAAACAGCTTTTTCATAGGGTACCCCCTCCCTAGCACCACTATGACGCTCAATGCGGCTCTCTGTCAAAAATGTGGCGGCGGAGCGTGACAATGGCTTCGTCCGCACGCTCGGTGCGCGATCCCGATCGCGCTACGCCCTCGCGCTTTTAACTCCCAAGCCTTTTACCAGCGCCGAGCTGGTGAGATTCGAGACATGGCGGATGCGTGTCGGTCCCTTCGGCGCGCAGGCGATCCGCGAATTCCCGACGGAGCGCTACGAGTTTCCGCCAGCGGCCTTCGCCGCCGACCGGCGCATCGCCGCCATGCGTTGGGAGCGAGCAGAAGGCTGACGCCAGCCTCGCCTTGGCGCTCCTGCGCTAAGCGGATACAACCTCCCGCCATGTCCCGCCGTATCGACTATTTCTTCTCCCTGCAAAGCCCTTGGGCCTATATCGGCCATCGCCTCTTCATCGATCTGGCGCATCGCCATGACGCGGCGATCGTCTACCGGCCGGTACCGCTGAACGAAGTCTTCGCCGAGACTGGCGGTCTGCCGCTCGCCAAGCGCCATCCCGCGCGCCAGGCTTATCGGATGATCGAGTTGCAGCGCTGGCGCGAGAAGCGAGGGCTCGCCTTTCATCTCCAGCCGAAACATTGGCCCTTCGACGCCGACCCGGCGAATCGCGCCGTGCTGGCGATCGTCGCGGCTGGCGGCGATCCCGCCGCTTTCGTCGAGGCGGCTTTCGCCGCGGTCTGGGAGCGCGAACAGAATGTCGGCGATCGCGCGACTCTCGCCCGCCTGATCGGCGAAGCAGGCTTCGACGCCGAGGCGATTCTCGCCGCCGCGAACGGCGCCGCAATTCATGGGACTTATGAGCGCAATCGCTTCGACGCGATCGCTCTCGGCGCTTTCGGTTCGCCCTGCTACGTGCTCGACGGCGAAGTCTTTTGGGGGCAGGACCGGCTCGAATTGCTCGAGGATGCGCTGAGGAGCGGCCGGCCGCCCTATACCGCGACGCCCGCCGGACCGTGAACGAATCGCGCAGCGCGACCGGCCTGAAGCGCGTCGCCGCGTCGAGCGGCGCGGCGATCTCGGCGCGAAATCTGCGCAAGACCTTCAAGAACGTGGTCGCGGTCGATTCGGTCTCTTTCGACATCGCGGCGGGCTCGACCACGGCGCTGCTCGGCGGCAACGGCGCGGGGAAGACGACCACGATCGGCATGATCATGGGACTGATCCTGCCGACCTCCGGCCGGGTGAGCGTGCTCGGCGCCGACATGGCGCGCGAGCGCCATCGCGTTCTCGCGCGGATGAATTTCGAAAGCCCCTATGTCGACATGCCGCATCGGCTCACCGTCAGGCAGAACCTCTACGTGTTCGCCGGTCTCTACGGCGTGGCCGATCCTGCGAAAAGAATCGCCGAACTGGCTGAGAGCCTGGCCTTGACGGAATTCCTGGATCGCCAGGCGGGAAAACTGTCGGCTGGCCAGAAGACGCGCGTCGCGCTCGCCAAAGCGCTGATCAACGAACCGGAGGTCCTGCTGCTCGACGAGCCGACCGCCTCGCTCGATCCGGATACGGCCGATTGGGTGCGCTCGCGGCTCGAGGACTATCGCCGCAAGCGCGGCGCGACCATTCTTCTCGCCTCGCACAATATGGCCGAAGTCGAGCGGCTCTGCGATCGCGTCGTCATGCTGAAAGCCGGCCGCGTCGTCGACGACGGCGCGCCGGCGGCGTTGATCGCGAAGTACGGACGCGACAGCCTGGAAGAGGTGTTTCTCGACATTGCCCGGGGCCGGGCGTCATGAACCGCCTGTCCCTGCGCCGAATCGGCGCGATGATCGCGCGCTATCTCTATCTGCTGCGCTCGTCCTGGCCGCGCATCGCCGAGCTGATCTATTGGCCGGCGATCCAGATGTTCACCTGGGGCTTTCTGCAGACTTACATCAATGGGCAGGCGAGCGCCGCGGGCGTGACCGGGCGCTTCGCCGTCGCCGCCGGCACGCTGATCGGCGCGCTGCTGCTTTGGGACAGCTTGTTTCGCGCCCAGCTCGGCTTTTCCCTGTCCTTTCTCGAGGAGATGTGGTCGCGCAACATGGCCAATCTCCTGATGAGCCCTCTGCGCCCGCTGGAATTCGTCGCGGCTTTGATGGCGATGAGCCTGATCCGGCTTGCGATCGGCATCCTACCGGTGACTGGGCTCGCGTTTCTGTTCTTCGGTTTCAATCTATGGGCGCTCGGCCTGGCGGTTGCGGCTTTTTTCGTCAATCTGGTCCTGACGAGTTGGTCGATCGGGCTATTCGTATCGGGGCTCGTCCTGCGCAACGGAATGGGCGCGGAGGCGATCGCCTGGTCGATCCTGTTTTTCGTGATGCCCTTCGCCTGCGTCTATTACCCTGTCGCGACGCTGCCCTCTTGGCTGCAATGGGTCGCGTGGAGCCTGCCGCCGACTTACGTCTTCGAGGGTTTGCGAGCCTTGCTCGTCGCCCATGTCTTCCGCCTCGATCTGATGGTCGAGGGCTTCGCCATCAACATTTCCTTGCTCGCCGCCGGAACCCTCGCCTTCTTGGTCCTGCTCGACAGCGCTCGCCGGGCCGGCTCACTGCTGCAGATGGGCGAGTAGGCGAAAGCGCCTACGCCGTAGGCAGGGCCTTTTTCTTGAGCATCAGCGAGGCAGGGCCCACATTTGTTGCGAAAATGTCGCATTCACAATCTGTTAGACACTTTTCCAACAGAATTGCTACGATTCGTCTGATTTTTCCCTTTCGGGAAGTTGATTAGTTTATGTGCGAACCTTAGCCTGACATTCTAGTTGGAGAATCGCGCGCCCCCCGCGAGGACTTGGATGTTCAGAAGCTTCTCCTACCAGATGTATGAAATGGCTTTCGCGGCCCTGGCGCCAGCGCGCGCGGTTTCCGACGCCAGCCGGTTCGTGTTCGCCAATCCCTTCAATCCGCTGTCGATGACGCCGCTCGCCAAGAACATCGCGGCCAGCGCGGAGATGTTCGAGCGCGTCACCCGGCGCTACGGCAAGCCCGCGTTCGGGCTGAGCCGAACCACGGTCGCGGGCGAGACGGTTCCCATCGCCGAACAAATCGTCTGGGAGCGGCCCTTCTGCCGGCTCGTGCATTTTCGGCGCGTCGGCCTTGAATTGGCCAAGCCGCAGCCGAAATTGCTGCTGGTCGCGCCGATGTCCGGCCATTACGCGACCTTGCTGCGGGGTACGGTCGAAACCTTTCTGCCGACGCACGACGTTTATATTACCGACTGGGTCGACGCGCGCATGGCGCCTCTGGCGGCGGGCGGCTTCGATCTCGACGACTATATCGACTATTTGCGCGACATGCTCGCCAGGCTGGGCCCCGGGGTCCACACGATCGGCGTCTGCCAGCCGGCCGTGCCGCTGATCGCCGCCATCGCGCTGATGGAGGCCGAGGGCGATCCGGCGAGTCCAGCCTCGATGACGCTGATGGGCGGCCCGATCGACACGCGGCGCAGCCCGACCGCGGTCAATCTCCTCGCCGAGCGGCGCGGCGTCGAATGGTTCCGCCGCAACTGCCTCTACGCCGTCCCTTTTCCCTATCCCGGCTTCGGCCGGCTCGTTTATCCAGGCTTCTTGCAGCTTTCCGGCTTCATGGCGATGAATCTCGACCGCCACGTCAACGCCCATGTCGAGATGTTCAACCATCTGGTCCGCGGCGACGGCGATTCGGCGGAGAAGCATCGCGAGTTCTACGACGAGTATATGGCGGTGATGGATTTGACCGCCGAATATTACATGCAGACGATCGAAACAGTCTTCGTCCGTCACGCGCTGCCGAAAGGCGAGATGACCCATCGCGGCCAGAGGATCGATCTCGCCGCGATCCGCGCCTGCGCGCTGATGACGGTCGAAGGCGAGAACGACGATATTTCAGGCGTCGGCCAAACCCAGGCTGCGCATGACCTCTGCGTGAACCTCCCCGCCGAGCTCAAAGTCCATCATCTGCAGAAAGACGTCGGCCATTACGGCGTCTTCAACGGCTCGCGTTTCCGTTCGCAGATCGCGCCGCGGATCGTCGAATTCCAGGCCATGGCGGACGAGCGGAGAGCGCAGCAACCCGCCTGACAGACGCGCCGTCAAATATGGTACATCAAGCTCGCTTCGTCGACCTCGCCGAGGGCGCGCATGTCGGCCAGCGAGTGATGGTCGAGTACGCGGGCGATCGCTTCACGCACTTCGAGCATCATCAGCCGGACATGGCAATGCGCCTCTGTCCGACAATCGTCGCAGCGCCGGTAGTAGTTTTTGCTGGCGCAGGCGATCGGCGCGAGCGGCCCGTCGAGCGTCCGGACGATGTCGCCGACCCTGATCTCGGCGGCGGGCTTGGCGAGCACGTAGCCGCCGCCGCGGCCCTTTTTAGAGTGGACCAGACCGGCGGTTCTGAGTTCGCCCAGAATGGCGTCGAGGAATTTTTTAGGAATCTGATTGGCGACAGCGATGTCGGCGACCAAAGCAGGTTTGCCGGGCTCCAGCCCGGCCAGATGAACCATCGCTTTCAGCCCGTATTTTCCCTTGTTCGTCAGCATCGCCTCTCGCCCTAACCCATCTGTTTCAGAATCAAAATAAGGGGCGGCGCAGCGTTAGTCCACAAATACGATATAAACAGGCGAGTTGGATTGTTGAAATCCAGCGCATACGGCGCGTTTACTACGCTTCCAGACCAGAAAACGAAGCTCCGCCACAGGTGGTATTTTGACGGCGCTGGTTCGCGCCATTGGAGCGAGCTGAGAAAGAGGTCGCCGCCATGCGTATCCTTTGGCGGGTCGCGTTGGCGCTTGGTCTTGTTCTGACCGTGAGCGCCGGCGCCGAGGCCCGAGAGACGGTGCAATTCGTCTCGCCGTATAGTCCTGGAACCATCGTCATCAGCCAGCGCGCCCACCGGCTCTATCTGGTGGTCGGTCCCGACGTCGCGATCGCCTATCCTGTCGGGGTGCCGAAGCGCGGCAAGGAATGGAGCGGCTCTGCGCGCGTGTCCGGCAAATATGTCGAGCCCGCCTGGTCGCCCCCTGCCGTGGTCAAACACGATCATCCGGAATTGCCGGACCTCATCCCTGGCGGTTCGCCGCACAATCCGATGGGCGCGCGCGCGCTCACGCTCGATCGTGACGAGATCGCCATTCACGGCACCACGGCGGCCATGCGCCGCTCGGTCGGCACGGCGGCCTCCTATGGCTGCATCCGCATGCTGAACGAGGACGTGGTCGACCTTTACGACCGCGTCGCGGTCGGAACGCCGGTCGTCATGACGCCGTGAGGGCTAAAAATCGCTGGCGACGCCGCCCACTTCCCAATCGCCGTAGCGGGTCGGCTCCAAACCGCCGCGGCCGTTGATTTCTGCCGGCAAAGCAGGGTTTTGCTCCGACTTGGCTCGGCGAGCGGCGGCCTCGGCTAAGGCGCGCTCGGCCGGCCCCGTCGCCGGCGAGGCGGCTGAAGCCGGCGCCGCCCTTTCTCGATTCTGAGGCGATTGCGCAGCCAAAGTTCGAAATCCTGTTACTCGCGGCCAAAACGCGCGCTGCTGTGATACGATGTCGCTATGCTCGGCGCGCGATTCAAGAACCTGATTCGAAAAGGCAAGCTGGTTTGAAGCCGCCGGACCGTTCGCGTCAATTCGTCCGCCGCTCCTTTCCTCAGCGCCCCGCGCCGCCGGCGCCGCCGCCCGGTCTCAGCGCCCGCATCGCCGCCGCGCAAATTCTCGCCGAAACCTTGACCAAAGGCCGCCCTTTCGAGGAGCGCTTTTCTTCAGACGGCGCGCTCGGGCCCTTGGCCGGCCTCGATCCGCGCGATCGCGCGCTCGCCCGCGCCATCGTCACCGCAGCCTTGCGCAGGCTCGGGACGATCCGAAAGGCGATCGCGCGCTTTCTCGAGCGGGGGGCGCCGAAGAAGAGCGGCGGCTTGGATTGGATCCTGATCGTCGGCGCCGCGCAAATCCTCTTCCTCGACGCGCCGGATCACGCCGCCGTCGATCTCGCGGTTCGCGCCGCCAAGGCGGACCCCGCTTCCCAGCCCTATTCTGCGCTCGTCAACGGCGTACTGCGCAACATGAGCCGCGAAAAGCAATCCGTTTTGGCCGCGGCCGACGCGCTTGACGACGACACGCCTGCTTGGCTCGCCCAGCGCTGGCGGAGCGCCTATGGCGCGGACCGCGCCCGCGCGATCGCCGAGGCGCACCGGCAGGAGCCGACGCTCGATTTGAGCGTGAAGTCCGACCCGAGAAGCTGGGCGGCGCGGCTCGGCGGCATCGTTCTGCCGACCGGATCGGTGCGGCTCGAAACGCATCGGCCTATCGCCGAACTGGACGGCTACGATTCCGGCGAATGGTGGGTCCAGGACGCCGCAGCGGCGCTGCCGGCGCGGCTGCTCGGCGTGGCGCCCGGCCAGCGCGTCGCCGATCTTTGCGCCGCGCCCGGCGGCAAGACCGCCGAACTCGCTGCTTGCGGCGCCCAAGTCACGGCGGTCGACCGCTCGGCCGAGCGGTTGAAGCGTCTTGCGGCGAATTTCGAGCGCCTGCGCTTGCCCGTCGAGATCGCAGTCGCCGATGCGCTGACCTTCGAGGCGCCGCCGTTCGACGCCGTCTTGCTCGACGCGCCCTGCTCGGCCACTGGCACGATCCGCCGGCGCCCCGACGTCGCCTGGACGAAACGGGCCGGCGACATCGCAACGCTGGCCGCGCTGCAAGCGCAACTTCTGGATCGCGCCATCGCCTTGGCTAAACCAGGCGGCCGTATCGTTTTCTGCACATGCTCGCTCGAACCCGAAGAAGGCGAAATGCTGATCGCCGCGCTGCTGCGCCGCAATCCCGACATTCGCCGTCTGCCGATCGCCGCCAGCGAGGTCGGCGGCCTTGCCGAATGCGTCACCGAGGCCGGCGATCTGCGGACCTTGCCCTGCCACCTGCCGGGGCCGACGCCGCGCCTTTCCGGGCTCGACGGGTTTTTCGCGGCGCGGCTGCTGAGGGTGAAATAAGCCGATCAACCGGATTCTTCGCGTCCGCTTGCGCCCTTGGCGGGGAAGTTTTAACCGACGCCGACGCAAGAAGAAAACCCAACGAACACGAAGGGTTCGCCTGCGCCGGCCCCTCGCCTATCCCCACCGCGCATGCTTAACTGGACCGACCGGCGCCATGCGCGCATCGAGGCGAATTTGAACTCCCAGGCGGCCGCTGCGATCAAGATGCGCCTCGTCGGCCTGGCGACGCGGTTTTATCTCGAACGCCTGGCCCGGCCTTTCGCGGAGGCGGCCCAGCGCATCGGCGGTCTCGGCGCGCGGCGCCCCGAGCGCCTGGTCATCGCGCCGAGAGACATTCGCACCGCCGATCCGATCGCCGCGCGAGACATCTATGCCGGGATTTTCACCCTGGCCGGCCGCACCGGCGACGCTCATGGCCGCTCGCCTTTCGAAATCCCGCCGCCGTCGCGGGGGTGGGCGGAGGCTCTCCATGGCTTCGGCTGGCTGCGCGATCTCGCCGCCGCCGACACCGCGCTGTCGCGCGCGAACGCGCAAGCCCTGGTCGAGGACTGGCTCAATCTCAACGCCCGCAAGGGGTTCGCGGCCGAAGCGGCGATCGTCCATGAGCCCAGAGTGGTCGCGCGGCGGCTGATGTCGTGGCTCAGCCATTCGCCGATCATTCTCGAAAACGCGGATCGCGCCTTCTATCGCCGGTTCGCCCGCAGCCTGGGCGGCCAGGCGGCCCCGTTGGAGCGGGCCCTCGCCCGCGGCGCGAAGGGCGAAGCGCGGCTGACCGCGGCGATCGCGCTCACCCAGACAGGCCTGTCGCTCGAAAACGCCGGTCCTTTGCTGCGACGCGCGTCCCGGCTGCTCGCCGCCGAATTGTCGCGCCAGGTCCTCGCCGACGGCGGTCCGATCAGCCGCAACCCACGCATGCTGGTCGAGCTTCTGCTCGATCTGCTGCCGACCCGCCAAGCCTTCGCCGCGCGCAATCTCGGCCCTCCGGAACAGCTCCTCAACGCGATCGATCGGATCACGCCGATTCTGCGCATGTTCCGCCATGCCGACGGCGCGCTGGCGAATTTCAACGGCATGGGCGTGAGCGAGCCGGAAATCCTCGCGACCTTGCTCGCCTATGGCGATCCCGGCGCCGCGATCATGGACGCCCCTTACTCAGGCTATCAGCGGCTCGAGTCCGGCCCGTCGGTCGCAATCATCGATGTCGGACCGCCGCCCCCCTGGGAGTTTGCGCAGGAGAGCCATGCCGGCTGTCTCTCGTTCGAATTCTCTTCGGACGCGCATCGCATCATCGTCAATTGCGGCGCGCCGCCGCCGGATATGGGCGAAGCCCGCGCGGCCGCGCGCGCGACGGCCGCGCATTCGACATTGGTCGTCGCCGATCATTCAAGCTGCCGTTTCGCCGCCCCGACCGGGCTCGAAGCTTTCGCCAACGGCGCCGTGCTGCAAGGCCCGTCCAAAGTCGAGGCGAAGCGCAGCGTCGACGCCGATTGGCTGCGCGTCGACGCCGCCCATGACGGCTATGCGAAGAGTTTCGGCGTCGCGCATTGTCGCATGCTCGCTCTGGCGCGCGACGGCGCGACGCTTTGCGGCGAAGATCGCCTGGCGCCGAGCGGCAAGATCAAGCCGGCCGGCGAGACGCCGGTCGCCGCGCGCTTTCATCTGCATCCGGAGGCCAAAGCGCAATCCGAGGGAGACGCCGCGGCCGCGATCCTGGTCACGCCGTCCGGCCAACAATGGCGGTTCGAAGCGGGGGGCCGGCCGATCGCGATCGAGGAGAGCATTTTCTTCGCCGCGCCTGGCCGGCCGCGCCGGTCAAGCCAATTGGTCGTGCGCTCGACGATCGCCGACGCCGAACCGATCGCGTGGTCGCTGACGCGGACTTGATTCGAAGCGGAGGCGGCGGTCTCATGGGGCGCGCTCGAATAGCCCCCAATCTTCGGAGACAGCATGGCGGAAGGAAAAACCGGCCTCGTCGTCAGTGCGCATTCGGCGGATTTCGTCTGGCGCGCCGGCGGCGCGATCGCGTTGCATGCGGCGCGCGGCTACGCCATGACGATCGTCTGCCTCTCTTTCGGAGAGCGCGGCGAATCGGCGAAGCTCTGGCGGCAGGCCGGGATGACCTTGGAGCGCGTGAAAGCCGAGCGACGCAAAGAGGCCGAAGCGGCGGCCACGGCGCTCGGCGTCGCCGACATCGAGTTCTGGGATCTCGGCGATTATCCGATCAGGCTCGACGACGAGGCGCTCTATCGGCTCGTCGATCTCTACCGGGCGATCCGACCCGCTTTCGTGCTGACCCATTCGCGCCGCGACATCTACAACCGCGACCATGAGTTGGCGACGGAATTCGCCCAACATGCTCGGATCGTCGCGCAGGCGCATGGCCACAAGCCGGGCGAAAAGGTCCTCGGCGCGCCGCCAGTCTTCTTGTTCGAGCCGCATCAGCCCGAACAATGCGGCTGGACGCCAAACGTGCTGCTCGACATCACATCCGTTTGGGAGAAGAAGCGCGTCGCCATCGAATGCATGGCCGGCCAGGAGCATCTCTGGGACTATTACACGCGCGTCGCGCTGCAGCGCGGCGCACAGGCGGCGCGCAATTCGGATAAGACGATCGCGTACGGCGAAGGCTATGAGAGCGTCTTCCCGCATGTCGTGGAGACCCTCGCGTGAGCGTCGTCGTCACCGGAATTGAACGTACGTCCAAAGAGATCGTCGACGGCTTGGCGCCGTTCGGCGTCGCCACGATCCACGAGGCGCAAGGCCGCGCCGGGCTGCTCGCCTCTTATATGCGGCCGATCTATCCGGGCGCGAAAATCGCCGGCAGCGCGGTGACTGTGTCGCTGCCGCCCGCCGACAATTGGATGATCCATGTCGCGGTCGAGCAATGCGAGAAAGGCGACGTGCTCGTCGTCGCGCCGACTTCGCCGAGCGACGCCGGCTATTTCGGCGAGTTGCTGGCCTGTTCTCTCGCCGCGCGGGGCGTTCTCGGTCTCGTCATCGAGGCGGGCTGCCGCGATGTCGCCGCCTTGCGGGAGATGGATTTCCCCGTCTGGTCGAAGGCGGTGTCGGCGCAAGGCACGGTCAAGGAGACGCTCGGCTCCGTCAATGTCCCGCTCGTCTGCGCCGGCCAGTTGATTCATCCCGGAGACGCGATCGTCGCCGACGACGACGGCGTCGTCGTCGTGCCGCGCGCGAATGCGGCGGACGTGTTGCGCAAGAGCGCCGCCCGCGAGGAGAAGGAGGCGGAGACGCGGGCGAGATTGAAGGCCGGCGAATTGGGCCTCGATCTTTACGGCATGCGCGAGAAGCTCAAGCAGAAGGGCCTCGTCTATCGGCCGCAAGGCGCGAAGGATCGATGAAAGGCGCGGGCGCCGATGGCCGCTGAGCTCAGCATAGCGATCGGCGACTATCCTTTCTCGCGCGCGCTTCGAGCGGGCGTGGTTTCTTCGCCGGCGCTGAAGCTGGACTTCGCCGAGGTTACGCCGATCAACCGCGCCTTCGCGCCGATGGTCCGCGACCTCAAATACGATGTCGCAGAGATCGCGATCGCAACTTTTCTGCAAGCCAAGGCGCATGGCAAGGAGCTGGCCCTCCTGCCAATCGTCGCCTTCGAGCGTTTTCAGGAATCCGCCCTGCTCTGCCGCGCCGACAGCGACATTCGCGGGCCCGCCGATCTCAAAGGCCGCCGCGTCGGCGTGCGCGCCTATAGCCAGACGACCGGCCTCTGGCTGCGCGGCGCGCTCGCCGACGAATACGGCGTGACCGCCGACCGTGTCGAGTGGATCACTTTCGAGGACGCCCATGTCGCCGAATATCGCGATCCGGCCCATGCGCGCCGCGCCGAGCCGGGCAAGTCGATGCTTCAGATGCTGCGCGAGGGCGCGCTCGACGCTGCAATTTTCGGCGCAGAACTCCCGGATGATCCAGCCTTGCGATGCGCGTTCCCGGATCCGGAGGCGGCGGCGCAAAGCTTCCTCGCCAAGCACGGCTTTACGCCGATCAATCACATGGTCTGCGCAAAGGCGGCGCTCGTCGAAGCGCGGCCTGATCTTATTGAAGAGCTGATGAGGATGATCAGCTCGGCGAATGGCGGCGCGGCGGCGCGCAGTCGCGCCGCGCTCGACCCGGCGCTGGAGCTTGCTTCGCGCTACGCCGCGGAGCAAGGCTTAACCGCGCGCCGCCTGAGTCTCGCCGAGATTTGGAGCGGCGCGGCGGGTTGAACCGATCGAGCGAAGGGCTCAGCTCGCGCGCCGCCACGGCGCCAACGACATCGAGGGGGAAGGGGTCGGTGCAGAAAGCTCGGATTGCGGCGAGTCTCGCCCTTTGCTTCGGCCTTTGCGCCTGCGGCATGGAATGGCCCGAAAGCGATCAGGTCGCGCAAGCGAAAATGATCGGCCTGTCCAAAAAGAAAGTTCGCGCCTGCCTCGGCGCGCCGGACTGGCGCAAGGCGATCGGCTCGACGGAGATCTGGTCTTATGGTTCAGGTACGACCGCGATCGAAAGCCAGGGCTTTGCCACTTTCGGCTATCCGCGCCACGCCCGCTGCCGCATCAATGTCGTGATGACCAACGGCGCGGTCAGCCAGATCGACTATGCCGGCCTCGCCGGCGATTCTCTCGACCTTGGCGAGCGGTGCGCGTTCCCCGCCTCTGCTTGCGCAGCGCCATAGCACGGAAATGGGGAGTTCTGACCCGTTGATTCGGCCCGCTACTTCGGCTGCGCGCTCCCGCCGCCGGGCGGCTTGATGACCGGCATATCGCCGACCCTAGGCGCCTTCTTCTCCATTCCGGGGTCGACCTCCTTTTGCGGATGGATGACGCCCTTGCTCTGATCGAGCTTTTCGCTGAGATCGCCTTTCTTGTTCTGCAGGTCGGTTTTCGGCGCGGCGCCTGGCTGACCATCGGCCTCCGACGAAGCCGATTGCGCCGGGCCGGCGGCGCAGAGAAGCGCGACCATCGCCGCGACGATGACGTCGCTTTTGGCTCTCATCTCGGCCTCCGTGCTGGAATTGTAATCATCGCGTCTCGGGAAACCCGCCCCATCGCAATCGGTTCCGCGGCGAGGCTCGTCGCCGGCCTCGCTCGTGCTATGGTCGAGGCATGATGCTGCGTCGGCTCGTCGCCTTTGGCTTGGCCCTCCCATTGCTCGGCGCGCTCAACGCCGAAGCGGCTCAGCCTTGGCGGACGCGGGAAAAGGAGCGCTCAGCCTGGAGCTTAAGCTTTGCGGAGACCGGCCGCGACGGCGCGCCGGAAGTCTATGCCGAGAATTTCGCCGGCCGGCCTGCGCCCGGCCCGGCCGATTGGGGCGCGATCGAGAAGCTCGTCGCCTATTGCCGCGACCACAAGCCGGGCCTCGAGATCAGGACCGCCAGCGGCGCGTGGGGCTATTCCTTTTGGGGCGCCGCCTATGACGTCGCCTACAGAGTGGAGGCGGAGCCGCCGGCGAGCAATCTCTGGCTCGGCGCAGAATCGGTGAATGCGGCGGTGTTTCCCGCCGACGCGCTCGCTTTCCTCGCGGCCTTGCCCGATCAGGGGACGATCGAATTTCGCGTTACCGACGCCTTCGGCCATGCCCATGGCGCGGGCTTCCGTTTGCACGGCGTCGCCCGCGTGCGCCGGCTCATCGCCGCAGCCTGCGGGCGACGGCTCTGATCTGAAGCTTTTGCATTATCGGCGCGCTTGTCCGCTGGTACCGCCACCCCGGATCGAACGGGGGACCTCTAGATCCACAATCTAGCGCTCTAACCAGCTGAGCTATGGCGGCCTGACAGCGAAGAGCGGCGGAACCTAGAATTTATGCGCTGCGGTTGCAAGAGCCGCGAAACGGACCCGCCGACAAAGGCGGCCGCTCCGACGGAGCGGCGCATTCGGCTCGGCTCGGGGGGAGCGGACCGAGCCTGAATTCGATCTCTTAAGCGGACAGCCTGAACGCTCTGGCGATCTGGTTCTTGATCGGATCGACCGTTTCGGCGCCGATCTTCTGCGCCAGATCGCCGAACGCCTTGGCCTGGGCGGCCAGAATTTCGACCTGCTTGCTGGCGTGGTCGCTCTGCACCGCGACGAGCTCGGAAACGCTCTTGCTGTTGATCGCCGCCTTGGCGAAATCGACGCCGGCGTCGAAATTGACGCGCAGGGCCTCGAGCGCCTGGGTGTTGAAAGCGATCACGCCTTTGGCGGCGTTCGCGACGCTCGCCTCAAGCGCATAACTCGCCTCGTCGGCCGCTTCCTTGATCCGCGCGTAAGCGGCGCGGGTCTCGGCGAGGCCTTTTTCGACAGCCTGACGCAGGCTCTCCTGCAGCAAAGCCGAGGGAGACCGGAGCGCCGGGGCCGAAGCGCCTTCTAAAGCGAGGGGTGCGGCAACGTCTGAACTGGCCATCTCGACCGATCCTTTCGAAAGAGGGTTCGTCGTTATTTCTTGAAGCCTGGGGCGTTCTTCTGGATGAGCGCGCCAAGCTCCTTGGCCTGGGCCTGCAGAGCGCCGATCTGGGCCTTTAGGTATTCGTTCTGCAAGTTGAAGGCCTCCTGCGGGTCCTTGGCTTGCACGAGCTTGTGGGCGAAATCGAAGGCCGCGTTCACATTCTGCTCGGCATAGCCAAAAATCTGCGCGTTCACATTTTTGACCTCCGACTGCGCCTGTTGGGCGGCGCCGTCGATGGTTCCAGCCGTTTTCTGGGCGACGCTGACAAAGCCCTCGAAAGCTTTCCGCGCCTGCTCGACGCTGCGCTCGGCAAAATCGCGCAATTCGTTCGGGATTTCGAAATTCGTCATCTGTCTCTCTCCTTGGTCGTTCGCCTCAGGCGATTCCTTGGTTCTGGCGCGCTTATACCACGACTTATGGTGCGATGCAACATTTTATTGCATTGCACCAAATCATGCGTTTCGCTTGGGACAAGCGCCGCAAGGCCGTAGCAAAAAGGCGCGCCAGGCCGTTAAGATTTTAGTAGGATTTGATTTGATGCGCAGCCGCGAGACGGCTGCGTGGAGTGGCCAAGCCTCATGTCCGCTTCGGAACGGCCAGTGTTGGAGTCGTCGGATGTGGCCGCTTTGCTGGCCGGGACGCCGCTTTCGGCGGCCTTGCGCGAAGCCGAGCCGCTTCTGGTCGCCGCCCTCGATCCGCCACGCTTGGTCTATGCGAGCGAGGCCGCGAAGGCGCTGTTCGGAGCGGGCGATCTCGACGAGCTCGGCGCTGCGGCGCTGGGCGGGTTGAGCCCGGGCGCGCGGCGCCTGCGCGAGCTCGGCCGGCTCGTCCCGGCAGGCGCGCCGCCGCGTTTCGAAATGCTGCGCTTCTTCGCCGGCCGCAAGCCGGTGACGCTCGGCCTTTCCTGTCTGCGCGCGACCGACGCCGCCGGCCGAGCTTTTCTCGTTGCGGCGGCGCTGTCGCGAGCGCCGGCGCAGCCCGCGGACGGGACAAGATCGGAGGCGGCCGCGTCGTTGATCGCGGCGTCGGACGCCCCGCTCGCGACGAACGGCGGGCGTTTTCTCTGGAGCGTCGATCAAGATGCGCGTTTCGGCGAGCCCGCGCCAGCGCTCCGCGACGCGCTCGGCGCCAATGCGCCGGAAAACGGCGAATCGGTCCAGGCGCTGAAGGCGCGGCTCGGAATCGACCGCGACGACCGGTTCGAATCGGCCTTGGCGGCGAGAGCGACTTTCGCCGATCTGCGCCTCGCCTGGCCGCTTGCCGGCGGAACGGAAGCCGCCGTTCTGATCTTGTCTGGCGCGCCGCTCTTCGACCGCGAGCGCCGCTTTCTCGGCTTCCGCGGCTTCGGGCGCTTGACCGGCGAGACAATCCTCGCGCCGCGCGCCGCTGAAAACGCGCCGGCGGAGCGCAGCCCTGCGGCGTTCGAAGACAGCGAGGCCTCGCCTGAGCCCGCGCCCGCCATTCCCGCGGCGCAGGCGCCGCAGCAGATGCAAGCGCCGATGGTTCAAAGCGCCGAGATCGTCCCGTTGCGGCCGCCGCCGCTGGGCGGCCTTTCCGCTCAGAACGTCGTGCCGATCCGCCCGGATCTGCGCGCCTTCTTGCCCGCCGAAGCGTTCCGGCCGAGCCAGGACGAAGGGGCTCCGCAGAATCAAGGCGAGCCAAGCATCGAGCTGACGCCGAGCGAGCGCAGCGCCTTCCGGGAGATCGCGCGGGCGCTCGGCGCGAAGGTCCGCGACGACGAAGAGGACGCCGAGCCGGACAGAGCGGAATCGGGGCAGCCGCCGGCGGACGGCGCGATCGCGGAATTAGAGGCGGCGCAACTCGTCGACCGGCTGCCGATCGGCGTGCTCATCGCGCGCGGCGACGACGCGCTCTATCTCAATCGTACTTTGCTCGATCTTCTCGGCTATGAGGACCTTGCGCAATTTCGCGCCGAGTCGAGCGTTTCGCGCCTCTTCGGCAAGAATGACGCCGAGAATTTCGGCCCGACGGCCCGTCCGCTGGCGCTCGCCGCGGCCGACGGCCAAGAAGTCGCGGTCGAAGGGCTGGTTCAGACGATCGACTGGCGCGGGGCGCCGGCGACCCTGTTCTCGTTCCGCCGTTCGGCGGCCGCCGAGGTCGCGCCGCGGCTCGCCGCCCTCGAGCAGGCGGCGACGGAGCGCGAGCGCCAGGCGCGGGAGCTGACCGCGATTCTGGACGCCGCCGCCGACGGGGTCCTCGTCCTTGACCACGACGGCAAAGTCCTCTCGCTCAACCGGTCGGGCGAATCGCTGTTCGGCGTCGAGCGCCGCGACATCGTCGGCCAGGATTTCGCGGCGCTGTTCGCGCCGGAAAGCCGCGAGGCGGCGAAAGCCTCGTTCGAGGCCCTGCGCGCCAGCGGCCTGGCGAGCGAGATCGACCAAGGCCGCGAAATCTTGGCCGCGCGCAAGGATGGACGCAAAGCGCCTTTATTCGTCACCATGGCGAGGATCGGAACCGGCGAAGCCAAGTTCTGCGCAGTGCTGCGCGACATGACGCGCTGGAAAGAGATCGAGCACGATCTCGACGAGGCGCGCCGCCAGGCGGAAAAAGCGAGCGCGCTGAAATCGGAGTTCCTCGCCAAGATCAGCCACGAAATTCGCACCCCCCTCAACGCCATTATCGGTTTCGCCGAAGTGATCATGGAGGAGCGCTTCGGCCCGGTCGGCAACGAAAGGTACAAGGATTATGTCAAGGACATCCACGCCTCCGGCGGGCATGTGATGAGCCTGGTCAACGACCTGCTCGATCTCTCTAAGATTGAAGCAGGCAAGGCCGACCTCAAACTTGCGCCGATCGACGCCAATCTCGTCATCCAGGAATGCTTGGCCCTGATGCAGCCGCAGGCGGCGAACGAGCGTGTGATCATGCGCGCTTCGCTGGCCGAGAAACTGCCGCGAGTCGTCGCCGACGAGCGTTCGCTGCGTCAGATCATGCTGAACCTGATGTCGAATGCGGTGAAGTTCAACGAGCCGGGCGGTCAGGTGATCGTCTCGACCGCGGTGAACGATTCCGGCCAGGCGGTGATCCGCGTGCGCGATACGGGGGTCGGCATGAGCGAGGGCGAGATCGCCACGGCGCTGGAGCCGTTCCGCCAGGTCGACGCCACTCGCCGCCCCGGCGGAACTGGGCTGGGCCTGCCGCTGACCAAGGCGCTGACGGAGGCGAACCGGGCGCAGTTTTCGATCAAGAGCGGCAAGGAGCAGGGCACGCTGGTCGAGCTGGCCTTTCCGACGACGCCGGCCGCGGCGGCGCAGTGACGAGGCTAAAGCTCAAGTCTAGAAGAAGCGGCGAAACGGACTGCCCAAATTACGAAGGTTCCTTACATTATCAAGTGGGCCTTGCCGCTCCCGCGCGAGATTCGGCAAGGAGTAGATTTGGCGATCGGTTCCCGACTCGCGGCGGCTTCGCCGTTGAGATGACGTAATCAATTTTGGGCCGAAAACAAATGATCATCGTTTCGCAACGATATAGCTACCTTGGTTGTGGCCCGCGCGTATCATGCAAAGTATGCGGCAAGACCGCCACAAGCCAAGTCAAGGAAGCCGGCGCGGCTACTTTTGGAGGGCCGCCGGCAGAATGGTCATTGCACTGCGGTTCGTGCAGAACGCCTCTCATGACCACTGTATTTGAAAGACTGCGCAATCCATTTTTTCGGAACCTCACTGAAAAGAACCGCCAGCAATATGAGGCCAACCGGAAAAAGGTGGTGCTTTGGCTACGTGCGGGATGGCCAGAAACTCAAGAGCGACTTCTCAAGGGAGACTTAATCGGCGGAGGCAAGTGGATAAACAAGCGACACCTCGCGTCGTTAAAACGACAGTTTCCAGAATTGTTGGACGCGGCAGCGGATACCTCCGCGTAGTCCAAACCGAGGAGGTCGCATGAGTATCGATCTGATAGGCCAGGGCGAACCGCTGCCGCCAGATTTTCCGTACGAAGGCGAGTGGATACTCTGCCCGCGCATGTTCCTATACGTGCCGCAAGAGCAGTCGCCGCTCGATCCAAGCATCCCACAATTCACAGTATCTCTAAACATTGGGCAGGAAGATTGGTCCTTCGGCTTCGATGTAACGCGCCTGGCAGCAGCCTTGGGGGCGACCGTGGACGTCATCCGCGAAGCGAATCGGCGCGGCGAGTTGACGCTTGAAAACGTCTTCGCGAACACGCCAGGCGGAGAAAACGCGACGTTGAAAATATACGTCTTCGGCTATGCCGGCAAAACGATCGATATAACGGTTGAACAGTTAGCCCAGGCGGGGAGAGCCTAAGGAGAATCTGCGGGCGCAGCGTTCCTAAACCACTGTCGTGCTGCTTGTCGTTGCGCCGCGCCGAGAGGCCGGCACCGTCAGCCGTTTTGCGTGAGGGATCGTCACCCGCAGCATTCGATGACCGGGCTCGGTAGGAATTCAGACGGCCTTTACCGCGTCAGCGCCGAGGATGGCAGAGCGCAATCCGTCATTGTTTGGAACGCTGGCCCTAATGCGCCGGGAAAAGAGGCTGTCAAGGGTCTCCGACCGCGAAGCGGCGCTTCGCGCCCTTGACAGCCTCTTTTCCCGGCGCCTCTGCGACGCGTTCCAAACAATGACGGATTGCGCTCTTTCCGTGGAGTTTCGCTAATCCCCAGCCGCCGCGCAGCCCCTCATCCGGCCGCTTCGCGGCCACCTTCTCCCCGCCTTGCGGGGAGAAGGGAATTTCGCGCCGCTGCGGCGTCCTGTTGACTTGCCGCCGCTGGCGTGGTTTTCCATTTGCTCGCCGGTTCAAGATGCCGGCCCCCGAGACTTCGACGATGGCCTTTGCGCCCCTGAAACGGTCGAAACAGACGCCGTCCGCCGCCAAACGCGGCGCGACGCGCTAGGCGTTCAGCGCTTCTCCGTCGCCTCCCCGGCGGAATCGAAGCGGCCCCACGGGGCGAAAGGGGAGCAGCCGAATTCAAAGCAAGGACAAAGCAATGAGCTTCAAGGTCGCCGTTGTCGGCGCCACGGGCAATGTGGGCCGCGAGATGTTGGACGTTCTGGCCGAGCGCCGCTTCCCGGTCTCGGAAGTCGTCGCTTTGGCTTCGTCGCGCTCGGTCGGCACGGAGATTTCCTTCGGCGACAAGACGCTGAAGTGCCGCAACCTCGAAAACCACGATTTCTCCGATACCGACATCTGCCTGATGTCGGCCGGCGGCTCCGTATCCAAGGAATGGTCGCCGAAGATCGGCGCGCAGGGTTGCGTCGTCATCGATAATTCCTCGGCCTGGCGCTACGATTCGGACGTGCCGCTGATCGTGCCCGAGGTCAATGGCGAGGCGGCCAAGGGCTTTACCAAGAAGAACATCATCGCCAACCCGAATTGCTCGACCGCCCAGCTCGTCGTCGCGCTGAAGCCGCTGCACGACAGGGCGACGATCAAGCGCGTCGTCGTCGCGACGTACCAGTCCGTGTCGGGCGCCGGCAAGGAGGCGATGGACGAACTCTTCGCCCAGACCCGCGCCGTCTTCACCTCCGACCCGGTCACGACCAAGAAGTTCCCGAAGCGCATCGCCTTCAACGTCATTCCGCATATCGATGTATTCATGGAGGACGGCTTCACCAAGGAAGAATGGAAGATGGTCGCGGAGACCAAGAAAATACTCGACCCCAAGATCAAGCTGGTCGCGACCTGCGTGCGCGTGCCGGTCTTCATCGGCCATTCCGAGGCGGTGAATGTCGAATTTGAACAGCCGATCAGCGCCGACGAAGCGCGCGACATTTTGCGCGAGGCGCCGGGCTGCCTGGTCATCGACCGGAGAGAGCCCGGCGGCTACATCACGCCGCACGAGGCGGCCGGCGACGACGCGACCTATATTTCGCGCATCCGCGACGATCCGACGGTTGAGAACGGCCTCGCCTTCTGGTGCGTCTCCGACAATTTGCGCAAGGGCGCGGCGCTCAACGCGGTGCAGATCGCCGAGGCGCTGGTCAATCGCGGCTGGCTGAAGGCGAAGCAGAAGGCGGCGTGAGACGTCCGCTCTTAGCGGCGCAGCGCGTTCGTCGACATCCGGCGCGGCGTCGGACCTGCCGCCCGGCAAATCCGGCAGCCCGACGCTCGCGGCCGGGCGATTGCCGCGTTCGCCGTCCGGGCGTCGCTTGCGCTCGGAGCGAACTTAATCACGCCGCCTCGACGCCGACCTCTTTCCACACCTTTCCCAATTGATCCTTGATGACGCAGAGATGCGGCCGCTTATTGCGCATGGCGACGGTCTTTCCGATGCTTTGGGCCTTCTCGGCGGCGCCGTCGACTGACGGCGCGCGACATTTCAGATTGTCGAGCGGCTCAAGCCGCCCATTCGGCTCGACGGCGAAAAACTCGAGCACATAGATCACGGGGTCGCCTCCTCTGTTCGGCGAAGCCGCTAACCAACGCCGAATGGACGGAAACCGTCAACCGCGTCGACCCTGAGTCGAGCAAATGTGAAGGGAAGCCTGTTTACGACAATGTGAGGACAAATTGCGACAAGTTCGCGAATCGTTCCTCACGCCGCTTCAGGAACGGGTCAGCAGCCCCCAGAGGATGGCCGTCACCATCGCCGTCGCGGCGGCGCTGCAAGCCAAATGCATGTATTTCTTGAGCGCCTCGAGCGCGAGCAAAATGTCTCCGGCGCGCATGGATTCCCTTCTGAGGCGCTTGACGATCCTCCTATAGCCCCCGCAATCTTCCGCCGGAAGATAAAAATGTACCCGGGCGCGAAATCGTACCGCGCCGGGTCCGACGCGGCGACTTCCCCGCCGGGGCGGCGATGTCGTCGCCCGTGCATTTGGAAGCGGCGGCGCGCGGATTGGTCGGCGCCGCAGCAGGCCGCGTCTGTTCCGCGACCTGAAACCTGGGCGCGCCTGAGCAAGCGCAAGCCAAAGCGCAAGGCGGCGAGCGCCCCCGCTTGAAGCAAAGCCGTCTTAGCCATGCCGAGGACCCACGCCTCGGCCTGCTTTGCCGAAGGGTCGAACCGCCGCATTTCTCGCGACGGATGAATACTGCAGCGACGACTCAGGGCCCGCACGCCGTTTCTGCGAGAAACGCGGATAGCGGGGACGGACCGGGCGGACGGACAGGTCCGCTTCAGCAAGCGTCTGCACAATACGGTTGCCGTACTTACTTTCCGATCAGAACGCCGCAAAAACCGGCGAAAACGCCCCGGTCTCTTCGTCCAGCGTCTGCAGCCTGCCGTCGGCGACGCCGAAATAGCAGCCGTGCAGTTTCAGCTTGCCGCGCTCTTCGAGATTCTTGACCCACGGGAAGGTGCGCAGATTTCGCAGGCTCTGGCGCACGGATTCTTTGGCGAGCCGCTCGACATAGTCGGCGATCGGCTCAGTCGGCGGCCCCAGCCGTTTGGCGGCGTCGCCGATCAGGGCGATCCACTGACCGATGAAGTCGCCCGGCGACAGCGGCCGCGAATAGGGGTCGATCTCGTTCTGCACATAGGCGGTGACGCCGCCGCACTGGGCGTGACCCATCACCACGACGTGCTCGACCCTGAGGCCCATCACCGCGAATTCGAGCGCGGCTGACGTCCCGTGGTGGTAGGCGTCCGGACCGTAGGGCGGCACCAAGTTGGCGATGTTGCGGGCGACGAAGAGTTCGCCCGGCCCGACGTCGAAAATCGTCTCGGGCGAGCACCGCGAATCGCAGCAACCGATGATGAGGACGCGCGGCGATTGGCCGCGCTCGGCGAGTTCGCGAAATCGCGCCTGCTCCTGACGAAGGCGGCCGGAGACGAAGGCGCGGTAGCCGGCGATGAGATGCTCGGGAAATCCGTGAGGCAGTTGCTCCGTTTCCGAATTCATCGCACCCTCCTCGTCACGGCCGGGCTTGTCCCGGTGATCTCCACCGGCGCGCCGCGCCAACCTTTCCGAACCCGGCGCGGCGTCCGAGCGAGGACGGCGGGGACGAACGCGGCCGCGACGCTCTAACAAAGCTCCGGCGCCAATGTGGCGAGATCGGCGTTGCCGCCGCACAGCAGCACGCCGACGCGTTCGTCCGCCGCCGGCCTATAGGCGCCGCTCATCAGCGAAGCATAGGTGGCCGCGCCGCCCGGCTCGGCGATGATGCAGAAGTCGCGCCACAGAGCCTTTTGCGCGTCCCGGATGGCCTCGTCCGGAACAAGGACGCTTTCTGCGACAGCCTCGCGGGCGATCTCGTAGACGAGATCGCCGACCCGGCGCGCGCCGAGCGAATCGGCGGCGATCGATTTGACCGGCACGTCGACCGCGCGTCCGGCCGCCAGCGCCGCATGGAGCGCCCGCGAGCCTTCCGGCTCGACAGCGACGACCTTGACCCGGCCCGCGAACCAAGCGGCGACGCCGGCGACGAGCCCGCCGCCGCCGACCGCGACGACCACCGTGTCGAGCTTCGGCAGGGCAAGCCGTGCGAGGTCCTCCTCCCATTCGAGGCCGACCGTACCTTGGCCTTCGATCGTCCGGGCCGAGTCGTAAGCGTGGATCGACAGGGCGCCGCTTTCGGCGACATAGGCCTCGCAAAGCGCCAACGCGTCGAAATAGGTCGCGCCTTTGACGACGACCTCGGCGCCGCTCGCCTTGATCTTGGCGATCTTCACCGGCGCGGCGATTTCCGGCACGAAAATGCGCGCTTTGACGCCGAGCTTGCCGGCGGCGTAGGCGACCGCCGCGCCATGATTGCCGCCGGACGCGGTGGCGACGCCCGCGGGCGGCGGCGAAAGGCTGAGGAGATTGTTGAAGGCGCCGCGCGGCTTGAACGAGCCGGCATGCTGGAGGAATTCGAGCTTGAGCGAGACGGGGCGGGCCGGATCGGCGGGCGAAGCGGCTTCGAAGACCGGCGTGCGCCGGATATGCGGCGCGATTCGGGCGTAGGCGTCGCGGATCGCGGCGGGCGTGACGGGAAGGGTCATAGGTACGGCGCTCGCGAACTTCCCTTCTCCCCGCAAGGCGGGGAGAATGTGGCGGCGAAGCCGCCGGATGAGGGGCTGCGCAGGACTCGAAAGTTACGCGCCCTACGAAACGCTAATCCCCAGCCTCGGCGCTGCTCCTTATCCGGCCCTTCGGGCCACCATCTCCCCGCAAGCGGGGAGATGGTGCGCTGAGGCGCGGCGCCACCCCGTACTAGATCTTCAGCGCGTCCTTCAGTTCGCGCAAGCGGTCGACCCGCTCCTGCGCGGCCTGTTTCTGCTCTTCGGTCGCGTCTTCGAGGTCTTCCTCGGCGCTCTTGATCTCGCCGGCGATGCGGTCGGCGCTCAGTTCGTCAACCGGGATTGTCGTCTCGGCGAGGACAATGAGGCCGGTCGGGCTGACATCGGCGAAGCCGCCGCGGACGAACAGCCGCGTATGCTTGCCGCCCTCGTTGAAGGCGAGGATGCCAGGCCGGATCGTGGTCATGACCGGCGCGTGATCGGCGAGGACTTGGAAATCGCCCTCGCTCCCCGGTACCAGCACGTCGTCGACCGCGCCGCGAAAGACGAGCTTGTCCGGCGAGACGAGTTCGAAGGGGAAGGAGGCCATGGTCAACTCCGCTTGAGCCGCGCGCCCGTTCAGGCGCCTTCGGCCAGCCGCTTGGCCTTGGCGACGGCGTCCTCGATTGTGCCGACCATGTAGAAGGCCGCTTCCGGCAGGTTGTCGTACTTGCCTTCGATGATGCCTTTGAAGCCCTTGACTGTGTCTTCGATCTTCACCTGCACGCCAGGCGTGCCGGTGAACACGGCGGCGACGTCGAAAGGCTGCGACAGGAAGCGCTGGATCTTGCGCGCCCGCGCGACGGTGAGCTTGTCCTCTTCGGAGAGCTCGTCCATGCCCAGAATGGCGATGATGTCCTGCAGCGCCTTGTAGCGCTGCAGCACCTGCTGCACCGAACGGGCGACGTTATAATGCTCCTCGCCGACGATCGTCGCGGTCAGCATGCGCGAGGTCGAGTCGAGCGGATCGACCGCCGGATAAATGCCGAGCTCCGCGATCTGGCGCGACAGCACGGTCGTCGCGTCGAGATGGGCGAAGGAGGTCGCGGGCGCCGGGTCGGTCAAGTCGTCGGCCGGAACGTAAATCGCCTGCACGGACGTGATCGAACCCTTGGTCGTCGTCGTGATGCGCTCTTGCAACGCGCCCATATCGGTGGCGAGCGTCGGCTGATAGCCGACCGCCGACGGAATGCGGCCGAGCAGCGCCGAGACTTCCGAGCCGGCCTGGGTGAAACGGAAGATATTGTCGATGAACAGCAGCACGTCCTGACCCTGGTCGCGGAAATGCTCGGCGACGGTGAGGCCGGTCAGGCCGACGCGGGCTCTCGCGCCCGGCGGCTCGTTCATCTGGCCATAGACCAGCGCGCATTTCGACTTGACGTTCGGATCCGGATCATGCGGGTCGGCGTTGACCTTGGACTCGATGAATTCGTGGTAGAGGTCGTTGCCTTCGCGGGTGCGCTCGCCGACGCCGGCGAAGACCGAATAGCCGCCATGCGTCTTGGCGATATTGTTGATCAATTCCTGGATCAGGACGGTCTTGCCGACGCCCGCGCCGCCGAACAGGCCGATCTTGCCGCCCTTGGCGTAGGGCGCCAGCAGATCGACGACCTTGATGCCGGTGACGAGAATCTGCGCTTCCGTCGACTGATCGACATAGGCCGGCGTCGGCTGATGAATGGCGCGCAAGGCCTCGCCCTTGATCGGACCGGCTTCATCGACCGGCTCGCCGACCACGTTCATGATCCGGCCGAGCGTCGCCTCGCCGACCGGCACGGCGATCGGCTCGCCGGTATCGGTCACTTCCTGGCCGCGCACCAGACCATCGGAAATGTCCATGGCGATGCACCGTACCGAGCTTTCGCCCAAATGCTGCGCGACTTCGAGCACGAGGCGACGGCCCTGGTTCCTGGTCTCCAGCGCGTTGAGAATCTCGGGCAGATGGCCGTCGAACTTCACGTCGACGACGGGACCGATCACCTGGGTGATGCGGCCTGCGGGTCGGTTGGCGTTCGCCATGGTTCAAGTCCTCGCTTCGGAAAGGGTCAGAGCGCTTCCGCGCCCGAAATGATTTCGATCAGCTCTTTGGTGATCATCGCCTGGCGCGTGCGGTTGTAGCGCAGCCGCTGTTTCCTGATCATCTCGCCGGCGTTGCGAGTGGCGTTGTCCATGGCCGTCATCTGCGCGCCGTAGAACGACGCCTGATTCTCGAGCAGGGCGCGATAAACGCGCGCGCCCACCGCGGCCGGCAGAAGTTGCGTGAGAATGTCGCCTTCGTCGGGCTCGTAATCGTAAGAAATCCGACGATCCTCGGCCCCCTTCTTCTCTTCCTCGAATTGCGGCGGGATGATCTGCTGGGCGGTGGGGATTTGCGCGATGACCGATTTGAACCGTGAATAGAAGAGCGTGCACACGTCGAATTCGCCCGCGTCGAACCGATCGAGCACCTTCTTGGCGATCGGCTGCGCGGTCTCGTAGGTCACGTTCCTGACGCCGCGCAGATCGACCGTCTCGATGATCTGCTTCTCGAAGCTGCGGCGGAGCTGATCGTAGCCCTTCTTGCCGACGCAAATGATCTTGATCGTCTTGCCCGCGGCGATCAGCTCATTGGCCTTTTCGCGGGCCAGGCGCACGATCGCGCTGTTGAAGGCGCCGGCAAGGCCGCGCTCGCCGGTGCAGACCAGCAACAGATGCACCTGCTCCGATCCCGTGCCCGAGAGAAGCTTCGGCCCCTGTCCGCCGGCCGCCGCGGCGAGGTTGCCCAGCACGGTTTCGACGCGATCGGCGTAAGGCCGCGCCGCTTCCGCGGCCGCCTGCGCGCGACGCAATTTCGCCGCCGCGACCATCTGCATCGCCTTGGTGATCTTCTGCGTCGAGGTGACGGAGGCGATCCGGTTTCTAAGGTCCTTTAAGGACGGCATCGATCTCGTCTCTTCATCCAAGTGATCCCGTCATGCCCGGCCTTGCGCCGGGAATTCACGCCGCGCCGCCTGCGCATAATCCGAAAGTTCGCTGCGGCTGCTCTGCGTGGGTGGCCGGGACAAGGCTCGGCCATGACGGCTTCATACACCCCGACTACGAAAAGTTCGCCGCATAGGCCTCGACCGCGCTCTTGAGCTTGGCCTCGGTCTCGCTCGAAAGATCGCGGGACGTGCGGATCGACTCGAGGATATCGGCGTTCTTGCCGCGGAGATTGGCGAGCAACCCGTCTTCAAAAGCGCGGACGCGGGCGACCGGCAACTTGTCGAGATAGCCGTTGACGCCGGCATAGATCACGCAGACCTGCTCCTCCATCTTCAGCGGCGAGAATTGCGGCTGCTTGAGCAATTCGGTGAGGCGCGAGCCGCGATTGAGCAGGCGTTGCGTCGCTGCGTCGAGATCGGAGCCGAATTGCGCGAACGCCGCCATTTCGCGGTACTGCGCCAGCTCCAACTTGATCTTGCCGGCGACCTTCTTCATCGCCTTCGTCTGCGCCGCCGAGCCGACGCGCGACACCGACAAGCCGACGTTCACCGCAGGACGAACGCCTTGGTAGAACAGATCGGTCTCGAGAAAGATCTGGCCGTCGGTGATCGAAATCACGTTGGTCGGAATATAGGCCGAGACGTCGTTGGCTTGCGTCTCGATGACGGGCAGCGCCGTCAGCGAGCCCGAGCCGTGCTCGTCGTTGAGCTTGGCGGCGCGCTCCAAAAGGCGCGAATGCAGGTAGAAGACGTCGCCCGGATAGGCCTCTCTTCCCGGCGGACGGCGCAGCAGCAACGACATCTGACGATAGGCGACGGCCTGCTTGGAGAGGTCGTCATAGATGATCAGGGCGTGCATGCCGTTGTCGCGGAAATACTCGCCCATGGCGCAGCCGGCGAACGGCGCAAGGAACTGCATCGGCGCCGGATCGGAGGCGGTAGCCGCCACGATGATCGAATATTCGAGCGCGCCCTGCTCTTCGAGGACCTTGGCGAATTGCGCCACGGTCGAGCGCTTCTGGCCGACCGCGACATAGACGCAATAGAGCTTGATCTTCTCGTCGCCAGAGGCGTTGAGCGGCTTCTGGTTGAGGATCGTATCGAGCGCGATCGCGGTCTTGCCGGTCTGGCGGTCGCCGATGATCAATTCGCGCTGGCCGCGGCCGATCGGGATCATCGCGTCGATCGCTTTCAGACCCGTCGCCATCGGCTCATGCACCGAGCGGCGCGGAATGATGCCGGGCGCTTTGATGTCGACGCGGGCGCGCTTGGCCGCGTTGATCGGGCCCTTGCCGTCGATCGGATTGCCGAGCGCGTCGACGACGCGGCCGAGCAATTCCTTGCCGACCGGCGCGTCGACGATCGCGCCGGTGCGCTTGACGGTCTGTCCTTCCTTGATGTCGCGGTCATTGCCGAAAATGACGATGCCGACATTGTCGCTCTCGAGATTGAGCGCCATGCCGCGCACGCCATTCTCGAACTCGACCATCTCGCCGGCTTCGACATTGTCGAGGCCATAGGCGCGGGCGATGCCGTCGCCGACCGACAGGACCTGACCGACCTCGGTCACCTGCGCTTCAGCGCCGAAATTGGCGATTTCGTTCTTTAAAATGGCGGAGATTTCAGCGGCGCGGATATCCATCAGCCGACCTCTTTCATACGGGTGCGGATTGCATTGAGTTTGGTCTTGAGCGAGCCGTCGACCATGCGCGAGCCGAGCTTGACGATCAGCCCGCCGATGATGGAGGGATCGATTTTCACGGCGACTTCGACGTCCTTGCCATGCGTCGCCTCGGTCAGCGCCTCTTTCAGAGCGGCGACATGGGCGTCCGACAACGGGCCGGCCACCGTCACCTCGGCGCGGGCGACGCCGCGCTCGGCGTCATAGAGTTTCAGATAATCCGCGATCATGTCGCGGATGGCGAAGAGCCGCCTTTTGGCGGCGACGAGCTTGATGAAATTGGCGGCGCTGCCGGAAATGCCGGCCCGCGCGAGGATCGCGTCAAGCGCCTTGATCTGCTCGGCGGCGGTGAAGACCGGACTGCGCACCAGGCGCTGCAGGTCGGGGCTCTCGGCAATCAGGCCGTCAAAAGTCTTCAAAGCCGCGGCGACGTCGCCCGTCGCATGCGCGTCCTGGGCCAGAGAAAACAAGGCCAAGGCGTAGCGGCCCGACATCCCCGATACGATCGTGTCTTCGTCAGCCACGTTGTTCTCTAGGCCTCTTAATCTTCGCTACACGCGAGCTCCGGCGCGTGGCCCGCGCACGACGCTGCGCGCCGCCAAAACCCTGAAGCACCGATCGGAAAGATTCAAGGCTTGCCCCAGGCGTGGAGCCCCTCCGACCTGAAGGCGGCGTTGCCCTAACATAGGAGATTTTGCGGCGCAACCCGTTCCGACGCCGGGAAAATCAGAGCCGCGGCGCTTGCTCGAACGAGCCCTGATTTGCAAAGCTGCCGCCGGTTCAAAACATGGTTCGCGGCCGTTCCCTTGCTCCCAAATCCGGGCCTGCGCCGGGCGCAGCGCCAGCGTCGTCGCCGCATCGCGGGCGCTTCGACCTCGCGGAATTCATCGCGGCGAATCTCCCGCTTCGGCCAGTCCCCTCGGTTCCTGAAATCGTGATCCACGCCGCTGGCCCGGCCAGCGGCCTTTGGCGGCTCGCGCGCCGCCGCGACGACGCGGATCCTCCCTATTGGGCCTATCCCTGGGCCGGCGGCGCGGCGCTCGCGCGATATTTCTTCGATCGGCCGGAGACGGTCCGCGGACGTTGCGTCCTGGATATCGGCGCTGGGTCGGGCGTCGTCGCGATCGCAGCGGCGAAATGCGGGGCGGAGAAAGTCGCCGCCGCAGACACCGACGAAAACGCCCTGGTCGCGCTGTCGCTCAACGCCGCCGCCAACAACGTCGCGATCGAGACGATCGCCGGCGACCTTACGAAAGGCGCGCCGCCCGCCATCGACCTGATCGCGGTCGGCGACCTCTTTTACGAACGCGATTTGGCGGAGCGCGTCACGGCGTTCCTCGATCGCTGCCTGACGGCGGGACTCGAAATATTGGTCGGCGACGTCGGCAGAGCCTATCTGCCGCGGCCGCGGCTTCGATTGCTCGCCGAATATCCTGTCAGAGACTTCGGCGACGGCGCTAATGCGGCTCGGAAGCCAGCCGGCGTGTTCGCTTTCGAAGCGTGAACGGCGCTAGGCGGATGAGAAGGTTGTGCTCCATCCATGCGCCGCGTCGCCGCCGCTATAGGCGACGCCGTCGACCCTGAGGCCGGCCGGATCGCGCAAAGTGAGAATTCCTCCTTCGTCGTCGAGCGCGCCGGCGGGCAGCGGGAAGCTGACCGCCTGCGCCGGCCCGACCGCGCCCGCGGGCAGCGCAATGACAGTTTCGGCGTCGACGAGGATCGACCAGCCGGCGAGGTCGAGCGGCGCAGCCGACATGTTGGCGACGAGGACCGCGCCGGTCCGGTCCGGCGCGCGATGCGCCGAGGCGATTTCCGCGGCGCGCGGCTTCAGCGGCAGGGGCGTGAAGCCGTGGTCGAAATCATAAGCCGGCGGCTCCGAGCCGGTCACGCCCGGAACCGGCTCGCCGTTCTCGTCCGTGTGCCACGCCTGCACTTGAAAGGCGAGAAAGATCGCCGTCATGCGATGGGCGCTGTCGTCCCAAACAAAGCACGCGCCGTCATGCCACGTCCCGTTCTCATGCACGCGCAGATCGATCGAGCGGGGATCGCCTTGGGTCATGTGCACATTGTCGAGCCCGAAGGGCGTATTGGGCGTATAGCCGAAAGCGGCGTCGGTCTGGTGTGGATTATCCTTCCGAAAAGCGTTGCCATAGAAAAAGAGATCGGCGCCGGTCGCCTTGGCGACCTGAAAGATCGCCTGCAACCGATGCGCCAACGAATCGCCGGCTTCGCCTTGCGACGGCAGAACGCGCATCAAGCGCGGATCGAAAAGACTGCCGCGCTGGAAATCGAGCGCGCCGGAAGAATAGTCGCGCGCCACCGGCGAAAGGCCATTCGGCCGGGCCAGGATCGTCGGGATGATAGGATGGCGGAAGTCGTTGTCGATCAGATAGTAGAGATAGGATTTGCCGACCGGATCGGTCGGCGCGTCCTTATCCGAGCGGATGTTGATGGTGGCGAACCATTGTCGGCCGCCCTCTTCCAGAATCACCCAAAGGTGCGGGTTCGTCCCCGGGGCCGGCGCGAAGGCGCTGAGTTTGCCGCGCAGGCAATTGTAGTTGATCCGAGCCATCAGCGTGCGGATTTCGGCAGGAAGGCGTCAGGAATATCGAATTCCTCGGCCGCCTCCTTCAAGCCGAGCTTTTCGAACAGGTCCGGGCTCATTTCACTCTCGGCGCCGCCGCGGCAGGGAAAATTGGCGAATTCCTTCCCGTCCTTCTCGACCGTGACGCCGCTCGCCTCGGCAATCGTCCCGCCCCGCCCCCATTTTCCGTCCGCAGTAAAGATCGTGTAGCGGAACGGCCCCTTGTTGAAGCGCAGCCAAACGCCGCCGCCGCCCGAAAAGGCCAGAGTGCCGAGGGTGAACGCGTCAGCGGGCTTCACGCCAGCTTCAGGATAAACCAGTTCGACGCTTCCCGACTTGCCGAAGCGGTATTGCATGGCCGCGTCTTTCAGCAGGTCCCTGGAGGCGCAAATTGACGCCGTATGCGCGCCGGTCGAGCAGGAAAAGACGACCTGCTCATTGGCCGCGCACAGGGTTGGCGCAGCGGCCAGGGCCGGAGCGCCAACGAGCGCGAAGCCGGCCGCGGCCAGAAAACCGAATGCCGTTGCGCGCAAAGCCCCCTCCTCCCGATCGCCTCGGACGCGCCCCTCCTCGCAGAGCGTGATGAACTCTTCAAGAGAGTAATGATTTGAACCCGCGCGCCGCTGGCCAGGGACCGCGCTTGGCTTAACGGGTCGGCGCTGATATGCCGCGCCGAAACCGGCCAGCGGGCCGAAAGCTTACGATGACGACGCACCCAATCGACAATATCCGCAATTTCTCGATCATCGCCCATATCGACCACGGCAAATCGACGCTGGCCGACCGGTTGATCCAGGCGACGGGCGCGCTCGCCGAGCGGGATATGGTCGAGCAGGTGCTCGATTCGATGGATATCGAGCGCGAGCGCGGCATCACCATCAAGGCGCAGACGGTGCGCCTCGAATATAAGGCCAAGAACGGCCAGACTTACATCCTCAATCTGATGGACACGCCCGGCCATGTCGACTTCGCCTATGAAGTCTCGCGCTCGCTCGCGGCCTGCGAGGGTTCGCTCCTTGTCGTCGACGCCAGCCAGGGCGTCGAGGCCCAGACGCTGGCCAATGTCTATCACGCGCTCGACGCCGGCCACGAAATCGTGCCGGTGCTCAACAAGATCGATTTGCCGGCGGCCGAGCCCGACCGCGTCAAGCAGCAGATCGAGGACGTGATCGGCCTAGACGCGTCGGACGCGGTGCCGATCTCGGCCAAGACCGGGCTCAACATCGATCTGGTCCTCGAGGCGATCGTCCATCGCCTGCCGCCGCCGCGCGGCGACGAGACCGCCCCGTTGAAGGCGCTGCTCGTCGATTCCTGGTACGACGCCTATCTCGGCGTCGTCGTCATGGTGCGGATCATGGACGGGACGCTGAAGAAAGGTCAGCGCATCCGCATGATGGGGACCGACGCCCATTACGAGATCGACCGCATCGGCGTGTTCCGGCCGAAAATGACCGAGGCTTCGGAGCTTGGACCAGGCGAGATCGGCTACATCACCGCCCAGATCAAGCAGGTCGCCGACACCCGCGTCGGTGACACGATCACCGACGACCGCAAGCCGACGGCGCACGCCCTGCCCGGCTTCAAGCCGGCGCAGCCGGTCGTCTTCTGCGGACTGTTTCCGGTCGACGCGGCCAATTTCGAAGATTTGCGCGCCGCCATGGGCAAGCTGCGCCTCAATGATGCGAGCTTTTCCTTCGAGATGGAGACGTCCGCCGCGCTCGGCTTCGGCTTTCGCTGCGGCTTTCTCGGCCTGCTCCATCTCGAGATCATCCAGGAGCGGCTGGAGCGCGAATTCAACCTCGATCTGATCGCCACGGCGCCCTCGGTCATCTATCGGATCACGCTGACGGATGGCGCGGAGATCGAGTTGCACAATCCGGCCGACATGCCCGATCCGGTCCGGATCGCCGACATCAAGGAGCCCTGGATCAAGGCGACGATCCTGACGCCCGATGAATATCTCGGCGCGATCCTGAAGCTCTGCCAGGACCGGCGCGGCGTTCAGGCCGATCTCAACTATGTCGGCAAGCGCGCCATGGTCGTCTACGAACTGCCGCTGAACGAAGTCGTGTTCGATTTCTATGATCGCCTGAAATCGATCTCGAAAGGCTACGCCTCGTTCGATTATCAGCTCACCGATTACCGCGCCGGCGATCTCGTCAAAATGTCGATCCTGGTCAATGGCGAACCGGTCGACGCCTTATCCATGCTGGTCCATCGCGACCGCGCCGAGACGCGCGGCCGCGCCATGGTCGAAAAGCTGAAGGACCTCATCCCGCCGCATATGTTCCAGATTCCGGTGCAGGCGGCGATCGGCGGCAAGATCATCGCCCGCGAGACGATCCGCGCCTTGCGCAAGGACGTGACCGCGAAATGCTATGGGGGCGACGCCACGCGCAAGCGCAAGCTGCTCGAGAAGCAGAAAGCCGGCAAGAAGAAGATGCGGCAATTCGGGCGGGTGGACATTCCGCAGGAGGCGTTCATCGCTGCGCTGAAGATGGATGTCTAAGCGCGCGTCGTTCCTTCCCCTTGCGAGCTTAGGCAAGCTGGTGCTGCCAGAGAGGATTGAACTCTCGACCTCTCCCTTACCAGGGGAGAGGTTTGTGATCAAAAGTCCTTATATTTCAGGACGCGGTTTTCTTCTCCACGGATTTTCCACGGGTCGGCTTTCCGACCTTGAGGGGAAGCAGGTCGGCCTTCATCGCCGACTCGCTCACGATCGTATGGGTATAGCGCCGCGCTGGTTTAGGATCGCGCCAAACCCCGGTATCAGTGAGGCCGCGTTCGTCTAGGTCGGCATAACGCCGCATCCATGATCCGTAGGTGTGACGAAGGATATGGAATGGCTGGCCGCCGTGGTCGAGGCCGGCGTCAGCGTAGGCCCTTTCGATCAGCACATAGAATAAGCCGCACTTCGTCCGTCGGAATAGCCGGCCATCGCGATCGAGACCGCGGGGATGGCGGCGCAACGCCTTCACGGCGGCCGGCGGCAAATTAATCGGGAGTAGCCGACCACATCGGCGGCGAGGATCGCGGCGAGGGCGCGCGGTCATTGTTCGGGCACCCCGGCTTCGCGCATCCCCGCGTAGATGCGCTCCCGCCGAGCCAAATACGTTGCATTGTCGCTTGAATTGCTGGCGCGATAGCGAAGGATTGTAAAGTTCGGATCAAGCGAAAGACCTTTCTCCGCAACCGCCTTTGCTTCCCCGCTCCGCCCAAGATTCGCCAGGGCGGCCGCTAGGAGAAAGTAGGAAATCGAGATACTGCGACTCCCTTCGATGGATCGCCGCAGCCAAACTACAGCGCCTTCGTCATCAGCAAGCGACAGAGCCGCAACCCCCAGCCACAAATGCCAGTTGTGAGAAAATGAATCGCGAGGGCTTAGGCGGAACGCCTCTCTAATAGAGAATTCGACTTCCTCGCCGCGACCAAGGAAATACTTTGCTTGTGCGATCGCGGCGTGCGCGTAAGCCAGATTTCGATCAAGCGCCAGCGCCCGCTCGGCCTCAGATATGGCCAGCGCCTCGCGATTAGTGTGGCTAAAAACCAAGGACTTTACGAAATGGGCGAGTGCGTGATCGGGCGCTAATGACAGCGCCCGCTCAAGAGTTCTTTCCGCAGATGCCAATAGTTTTATCCGATCGCCGGAAAAACTTCCCGCAGTCATGGCGGCCACGGCGGCCAGACCGACCAGCGCGTCTACGTTCTTTGAATCCAATTCCACTGCGCGTTCAAGGAAGCCGCTCGCCTTACTAATTTGATCGGGCGTTAGCCCGTTATGCAAATACGCCATTCCTTGGAAATAAAGGTCCATAGAATCGCCATTTGGGGCTCGTTCCGCTCGCCTAGCCTCTGCGGCAATAAATTCCGCGTTTAGTTGGTTGGCGAGCCGCGCTACAATTTCATCTTGCATATCCAGCAGATCGGCCAACGGCCTGTCGAATCGCTCTGCCCAAATGTGAGCGCCGTTCTGAGCGTCGATAAGCTGGACATTAATTCGCATCCGAGAGCCGCCTCGTTGGACGCTGCCTTCCAACACATAGCGGACGTTTAGATCGCGCCCGATCTGTCGAACGTCCAAGGGCTTGCGCTTGAAAGTAAACGCCGTATTTCTCGCGATAACGAACGCACCTGCGATGCGCGATAGATCGGTCGTCAGGCTTTCGGTGACTCCATCGACGAAATACTCTTGCTCTGGATCACCACCCAAGTTGGCGAAGGGCAGGACAACAATAGAGAGCCGCGGCGGGGCCGATTTTTCCTCCGCGCGGCCCGAGATGGGCTGCGCTATCGCTGCGCCTTCGAGCGAATAGACGTGGACCGGCTCCGCGATATTCTTGAGTTGCGTCGGGCCGAGATCGCTGACCTTGAACTCGAGTCGCCCTTTGACCTGCCGGTATGCGTCTTCTGAGAGGGCGATACCGCCCGGCTTTGCGATCCCCTCAAGTCGCGCGGCGATGTTTACGCCGTCGCCCATGAGGTCACCGTCGGTTTCCTCAACTACATCGCCAACGTGAATGCCTATTCTGAAGTCGATACGGCGGTCCTCTGCTAGGCCGGAATTGCGTTCCGCCATGCCGTTCTGGACCTCAATGGCGCAGCGGACGGCATCGACAACGCTGCGGAATTCGATAATGGCACCGTCGCCGGTGCGCTTCACGAACCGCCCGTGGTGGACGGCTACCGTCGGGTCGATCAAGTCGCTGCGGAGGGTTCTGAGGCGCGCGAGGATACGATCTTCATCTGCGCCAGCGAGCCGCGAGTAGCCGACGATGTCGGCCACCAGGATCGCAGCCAGCTTCCTGGTCTCGCTCATCTGCAATGCCCCTGCCGCCGAGACGATAACATAGATAGCGGTTGAGGTCGCTCATCGCCCCCTTTTTTTGGACGGGCTCTGCGGGAGGATGCCTGAGCCTCTCCCCTTTTTTGGAGCGTATCGGGATCGAGCCGCACTAGCATTCAGAACCAGAGCGCGCTTCGGGGAAAAGGACGAACGAGGGTTTCCCCTCAAATCCACGGAGTCCGAGACTGTCCCGACGGAATTGATCCTGTCCGATCCCCTTTTAACCGTTCCGCGGATTAAGCCTCTTCAATCCGGTTTTTCGCACCACCAAAACGGTTCAGATCAGGAACAAGATTCCCCGGATTTTCCACGGCATGGGCTGTCATGTTCGCGAAAGGTTCTGCTGTGAGCGGTAATGCGCGACTAACCGCCACTGGCGCAATCACCGATGATTCAGAGGCTTGGGCTGGTGCTGCCAGAGAGGATTGAACTCTCGACCTCTCCCTTACCAAGGGAGTGCTCTACCACTGAGCTACGGCAGCATCCTGGAGCCGGCGGCCGCAAAGACGCGCGAGGCGGCCGGCGAGAACGGCGGCCTTGTGCCACAGGGGCCGGCGCGAGGCAAGGCGGTCGAGATTAAGCGACGCCGCGGCGCAGCAGATCGTGGAAATGAACGACGCCGATCACTTTGCGGTCGTCGTCGACCACCGGCAGGACGGAAATGTTGTGGCTGATCAGCTCCAACGCTTCGGCGGCGAGAGCGTCGGCCTCGATCGTGCGCGGCGAAGAGGTCATGATTTCGGCGACTGGCGCGCCCATCAGATCGGAGCGTTCCGAGCGGATATGGCGGCGGAGGTCGCCGTCGGTGATGAGACCGGCGAGCCGGTCGGCGCCGTCCACGACGCAGACGCAGCCGACCCGCTTTTGCGTGATTTCGACCACCGCCTCGGCCATGCGGGCGTCAAGCCCGACGCGCGGAATTTCATCGCCCTTATGCATGATGTCGCGCACGAAGACGAGCCGCGCGCCGAGCTTTCCGCCGGGATGGAAGACGCCGAAATCGCTGGCGGTGAAACCCTTCGCCTCGAGCAGCGCCATAGCCAGGGCGTCGCCGAGCACGAGCTGCATCGTCGTCGACGTGGTCGGCGCGAGGCCGTGCGGGCAGGCTTCCTGAGCCTGCGGCAGAACGAGCCTGATATCGGCCTCGCGGCCGAGCGAGCTTTCCGGATTGGCCGTGATCGCGATGAGCGGAATACGGAACCGGCGCGTGTAATAGATGATGTCGGCGAGCTCCGCCGTCTCGCCGGACCAGGATAGGCAAAGCACGACGTCGCCGGTCTGGATCATGCCGAGATCGCCGTGGCTCGCCTCGGCCGGATGGACGAAATTCGCCGGCCGGCCGGTCGAGGCGAAGGTCGCGGCGATCTTGCGGGCGATAAGGCCGGATTTGCCGATGCCGCTGACAATCGCCCGGCCCGGCGCCTCGGCCAGCACCTTGACCGCCTCTTCGAAGGCGGCGCCCAGTTCGCCGACATCGGCGCGCGCCAGCGCCTCCTCCAAAGCGGTGAGGCCCTGGCGTTCGATCCGGACGGCGCGCAGAGCCGCTTTCCTATGGGAAGTCAAAGCGAGCATTCCCGCTCTTAACATTCCTCCGCCTCGGCGCCCATTGGCGCGCCTCGCCGCCCCCCGCGGTCTTATGGTTAAGCCCGCATTAACCATGCCGGCATAAGCCTCGGAGGGAGCGTTCGCGCGGGCGTCGATGGCCGCGCCTCTAGGGATTGCCGTGACGTCGCGCAAAACGCCGTTCTGCCGCGCTTGGCGCCCCGTGGCGGCGGCGCTGGCGCTTGCGTCTCTCCTCGTGGGCGGGCGGCTCAGCGCGCAGGAAGCCGATTTCTCCTCGTTTCAGCTCCGCGGCGCGGCCGAGGCGCCGACGCCGCCGGTCTTGCCCGAGGGGGCGACGGACGGGTCCGCCCTCGCAGGCGCCGGCGCGCTGACCGGCGGCGCCGACGACCAACAAGCAAAGCTCAAGCCGAAAAAATCGCCAGCCGATCGGCTGCCGGCGCTGCAGCCTTATCCGAGAGCGTCGCGCATCGGCCTCGCCGGCGGGCCGCCGCCGCTCGCGCCCAACGCCGTCCCGCCGCCCAGCGTCGCGGCCCTGCCGACGCCGCCGCCACGGCGTAAGTCGAAGCCGGACGAGAACCCGTTCGATCCGACCGGGATCATGCTCGGCGATCTGCGGCTGAAGCCCTATGCCGAAGAGGACATCGGCTATAACACCAATCCGAATTTCGCCTTTCGACCGACCCGCGGCTCCTTGTTCGAGACGACCGATCTCGGCCTCGACGTGCAGTCGCTCTGGTCGCGCAACGATCTTCATGCGGTTTTGCACGGCGCCTACACGGATTACTTCTCGGTTCCGCAAGCCAATACGCCCAATGCCGACGCCAAGATCGACAGCCGCATCGACGTCTCGCGCGACCTCGCCGTCGACGCCGAAGGCCGGTTCCTCCTTGCGACTTTGACGCCGGGCTCGGTCGTACTGCCGAGCGGCGTCGTCCTCGGAACCAACCAGCGGCCGATCTGGGAGACCTACGGGGCGACGATCGGCGCGACGGAAAAATTCGGCGACCTATCGATCGGCTTGCATGGCTTGGTCGATCGCACGTCCTATCAAAACGCCACGCTCGCCAACGGCTCGATCGACGATCTCGTCAGCGACGACTTTACTGATTGGGGTTTGCGCGGCCGGATCGCCTACCGGATCAGTCCGATCATGACGCCCTTCATCGAAAGCTTGGTCGACGCCCGGCAGTACGACCAGCGCTTCGATTCCGGCGGCTTCGAGCGGACCTCGGACGGCGCCCTCGTCCGCGCCGGCGCGACCCTCGGCCTGACCGATAAGCTCACCGGCGAAATCAGCGCCGGCTATGGCGAACGCCGTTATCGGGATCCGCGCCTGCCGATCCTCGCTGCGCCCCTTTTTGACGCGTCGTTGGTCTGGGACGTGACCGCCCTGACCAAGGTCAAGCTCAATGCGAGCAGCGGCCTTTCGGAGACGACGGTCGCCGGCGCGTCGGGCGCCATCTCGCGCGCCTATTCGATCGAAATCGATCATGCGTTGCGGCGCTATCTGACTCTCGGCCTCACGGCGAGCCTCGGGACGGACGTTTTCGTCGGCGTTCCGGAGAACGACAAGAACGTGATCCTGGCGCTCAAAGCCGACTACAACATCACGCGCGACATCATGTTGCGCGCCAGCGTCAGTCGTCAGCATTATACGACGAACGTGCCGAATTCGAACTACAATGCCGATATTTTCATGGTCGGGCTGAAGCTGCAGCGGTGAGGTCTGCGGGCAAAACGGCCAAACGAGCGCGCGGCGAACGAACGCTTCCCGCGAGGCCCGGGCCCCCTCATTCCGCTTTCGCGCGGAGGGGGCCGCGACGCGCTTGAACGACGATCACTTCGTCCTCGATCAGGGGCGCCGATCGCTAGCCGACCAATTTCCTGATCTCCGCCTGCAAGGCCGGCGCGAGATCTTCGCGCGCCATCGCGAAGGCGAGATTCGCGACCAGGAAGCCGAGCTTTGATCCGGTGTCGTACGTACGGCCGTCAAAACGCACGCCGAAGAACTTCTGCGCCTTGCTGAGCGCGATCATGCCGTCGGTGAGCTGAATCTCGCCGCCGGCCCCTTTTTCTATCTTTTCGAGAACGGCGAAGATTTCGGGCTGCAAGACATAGCGGCCGGATATGATCAGGTTCGAAGGCGCGGTTCCCGGCTTGGGCTTTTCGACCATGCCGCTGATTTCGAACGAATGGCCGTAATCTTCGCCGAGCGCGACAATGCCGTATTGATGCGTCTCCTCCGGTCGGACCTCTTCGACCGCAATGATGTTGCCGCCATGGCGGGCGTAGGCGTCGAGGCATTGGGCGAGACATCGGCTCTTTCGGCCGCCGGCCATTGTGATCATGTCCGGCAGGAGGACCGCGAAAGGCTCGTCGCCGACGATCTCGCGCGCGCACCAGATCGCATGGCCAAGGCCGAGCGGCGCCTGTTGGCGGGTGAAGCTGGTCGCGCCGGCGGCCGGCAAGTCGGCGAGAAGCGAGTCGAGCTCCTTCTGCTTGCCGCGCTTCCTGAGCGTGTCCTCGAGCTCGTAAGTCATGTCGAAATGGTCCTCGATCGCCGCCTTGTTCCGGCCGGTGACGAAGACGAAATGCTCGATCCCCGCCTCGCGCGCCTCCTCGACGACGTGTTGCAGCGCGGGCCGGTCGACGATGGTCAGCATCTCTTTTGGCACGGCCTTGGTGGCGGGCAGGAAACGGGTGCCGAGGCCGGCGACCGGCAGCACGGCTTTGCGAACGGGTTTGCTCATCGGTTCCTTTGGTTTCTTGAGAAATCTTGGGCCCAGGCGGTGACGCGCCTTTAGCAATTTGGTCTTATCCAGGCTCTCATTCGCCGGATCAATTGTCCATCGGCGTCAGCGACGCTGCGATTAAGGGACGCGAAGGAAGAAATCATGGCGGTTTTGGTCACCGGCGGCGCCGGCTATATCGGCGGCCATATGGTCCTGGCCTTGGTCGATTCCGGCGAAAAGCCGATCGTCGTCGACAATCTTTCGACCGGCTTCGCCTGGGCCGTTCCGCCCCAGGCGAAGCTCGTCGTCGGCGATTTCGGCGACGAAGCCCTGATCGCGCGGCTAATTGGCGAGCATGAGATCGACGCCATCGCCCATTTCGCCGCCAAGATCGTCGTGCCGGAATCCGTCGCCGACCCGCTCGGCTATTACCTGAATAATGTCGCGAAGGCGCGCAATCTGATCGAGACGGCGGTCAAAGGCGGGGTCAAGCGGTTCCTGTTTTCTTCAACCGCCGCGGTCTATGGCGAAACCAGCGCCGAACCGGTGAGCGAGGACGCGCCGCTCCATCCGGTTTCGCCCTATGGGCGCTCCAAGCTCATGGTCGAATGGATGCTCGAAGACGCCGGCAAGGCCCACGATTTGCGCGCGGCGGTCTTGCGCTATTTCAACGTCGCCGGCGCCGACCCGAAAGGCAGGCTCGGCCAGTCCAATCCAGGCTCGACCCATCTGATCAAGCGCGCCGTCCAGACCGCGCTGGGCCGGCATAAGGCCCTCGACGTCTATGGCGTCGATTACCCGACCCGCGACGGCTCCTGCCTGCGCGATTATATCCAGGTCAGCGACCTCATCGACGCCCATATGGCGGCGCTCACGCATCTGCGCCGGGACGGCGCGAGCTTGACCGTCAATTGCGGCTACGGTCGCGGCTATTCGGTGCTGGAAGTCGTCGACATGGTCAAGAAAGTGTCGGGCGTGGATTTCAAGGTCAACATTGTCGGTCGCCGACCCGGCGATCCCGCCGCGATCATCGCCAAGGCGGACCGCATCCGCGCCGAGCTCGGCTGGCGGCCGCAGCGCGACGATCTCGCCGGGATCGTCCTGCAGGCGCTCGACTGGGAGCGCCGTCTACACAATCGGCAGCCCGACTAAACCGCTGGCGCGCCGCTGACCCGCGCCTGAAAATGAGGCGCCGACTCGCGCTGGCGGCCGCCTCAGCAAATCGAAGCGACGTTTTGACGCTCGCCCCAGCCGCCCGAATCTCCGGCCCAAGACGAAAAGCTTAGATACAACAGTCTTGACGCGCATAAGGTCGCGTGGAAGATGCGACCGAGCTATGCAATTAGGGAGGAGTTGATGCGCGCCAGGCGAGCGGCATGAACGAGGACTTCATCCTCGTCACCGAGGGCTTGAGCAAGGAGTTCGGCGGATTCTCGGCGGTCAAGAACGTCAATCTGAAAGTGCGTCGCGGCGCCATTCACGCGCTGATCGGCCCGAACGGGGCCGGCAAGACGACGTGCTTCAACATGCTGACCAAGTTCCTGAACCCGAGCGGCGGCCGGATCTTCTATGACGGGCGCGACATCACCGCCCTGAAGCCGGCGGAAGTCGCCCGCCTCGGCCTGGTCCGCTCCTTTCAGATTTCAGCCGTTTTCCCCCATCTCACCGCGCTCGAGAACGTACGCGTCGCCCTGCAACGCCAGCGCGGCGACTCTTTTGATTTCTGGCGCTCGAAGAGCGTCCTCAATCGGCTCAATGGGCGCGCTCGCGAATTGCTCGCCGATGTCGGCTTGGCCGATTTCGCCGACACGATCGCCGTCGAAATGTCCTATGGCCGCAAACGCGCTCTCGAGATCGCGACCACTCTGGCTTTGGAGCCGAAAGTTCTGCTGCTCGACGAACCCATGGCCGGCATGGGTCACGAGGATGTCGATCGTATCGCCGCTTTGATCAAGCGCGCCTCCGCCAATCGCACCGTGCTGATGGTCGAGCACAATCTGCAAGTCGTCGCCCATCTCTCCGACGTCATCACCGTGCTCACGCGCGGCCAGGTTCTTGCCGAGGGCGATTACGCGACGGTCTCCAACAACGCAGAGGTGCGGCAAGCCTATATGGGGGTCGGCCATGGCTGAGGCGGCGCTGGCGGAGCAAAAGACGGGCGGCGCCGCCGCCGAGCCGCTCCTGGTCGTGTCCGGGCTTCAGGCCTGGTACGGCGAATCGCACATCCTCCACGGCGTCGATTTCGACGTGAAGCGGGGCGAAGTCGTCACGCTGCTCGGCCGCAACGGCGCCGGCAAGACGACGACGCTGAAGTCGATCATGGGCATTGTCGGCAAAAGGCGCGGCTCGGCCCGCTTCAAGGGCCAGGAGACGATCGGCCTTCCCTCGGACCGCATCGCGCGGCTCGGCATCGCCATCTGCCCGGAGGAGCGCGGCATTTTCGCCAGCCTCAACGTGCAGGAAAATCTCACCCTGCCGCCGCGGGTCGCTTCGACCGGCGGCCTCGCCCCGGAGCAGATTTTCACGCTTTTTCCCAATCTCAAAGAGCGCCTGAAGAGTCCGGGCGGCAAGCTGTCCGGCGGCGAGCAGCAAATGCTGGCGATCGCGCGCATCCTACGCACCGGCGCGCAGCTCCTGATGCTGGACGAGCCGACCGAAGGCCTAGCGCCGGTGATCATCGAGCAGATCGGCCGCACCATCGCCGAATTGAAACGGGAAGGCTTCACCATTCTTCTGGTCGAGCAGAACTTCCGCTTCGCCTCGACTCTCGCCGATCGCTATTTCGTCATGGAGCACGGCCGCATCGTCGATGGATTCTCAAACAGCGAATTGCCGACGAAAATGGACAAGCTCCACGAATATCTCGGCGTTTAAGCCGGGCGCGACTTTCAGGGAGGAACGTCAAGATGAAATCCAGCATCGCCTACGCCCTTCTGGCCGGAATCCTATTGTCGGGCGTCGCTTACGCCGACGACAAAATCGTCAAGATCGGCGCCATGAGCGATCTATCCAGCCTCTATGCGGACGACGGCGGGCCGGGTTCGACATTGGCCGCGCAAATGGCCGTCGAGGACAGCGGCTTGACCAAGAAGGGCTGGACGATCGAGGTCCTTGCCGCGGATCATCAGAACAAGCCCGATATCGGCGCCGGCATCGCGCGAAAATGGTTCGACGAAGACAAGGTCGACGTCATCGTCGACGTGCCGAATTCCGGCGTCGCCCTGGCCGTCAATCAAGTCGTGAAGGAGAAGAACGGCGTCTTCTTGAATTCGGGCGCGGCGACGTCCGACCTCACGGGCAAGGCGTGCACGCCGAACACGATCCACTGGACTTACGACACCTACGCTCTCGCCAACGGCACCGGCAAGGCGGTGGTCAAGGCGGGCGGCGACACCTGGTTCTTCCTCACCGCCGACTATGCGTTCGGTCACGCCCTGCAGAATGACGTGACCGCGGTGGTCGAGGCCAATGGCGGCAAAGTGGTCGGCAGCGTCAACGTGCCGCTGAACACGTCGGACTTTTCGTCTTACCTGCTGCAGGCTCAGAACTCCAAGGCCAAGATCATTGGCCTCGCCAATGCGGGCGGCGACACGACCAATTCGATCAAGCAAGCGCACGAATTCGGCATCGTCGCCGGCGGCCAAAAGCTCGCGGGCTTGCTCCTCTTCATCGCCGACGTACACGCTCTTGGCCTTGACGTCGCGCAGGGCCTGCAGCTGACCTCCGCCTTCTATTGGGACCTGAACGACGACACGCGGGCCTTTTCCAAGCGATTTTCGGCGCGGATGAAGACCCATGCCGAACCGACCATGATTCAGGCGGGCGTGTATTCGTCGGTCCTCAACTACTTGAGGACGTTGGAAGCGATGGGCGGCAATCCGCATGACGGGGCGAAGGTCGTCGCGAAGATGAAGGAAATGCCGACTGAGGATCCGGTCTTCGGCAAGGGTTCGATCCGGGCCGACGGCCGCGTGATTCATCCGATGTATCTGTTCGAGGTCAAGACGCCCGCCGAATCGAAATATCCATGGGATTACTACAAACTGATCGCCACGATCCCGGCGGACGAGGCGTTCCGGCCGCTCGCTGAGAGCGCCTGCCCGCTGGTCAAGAAGTAGGACCCTTTTCGCCGGCTCTAACCAAGGACGGCCGGCTCCTTCGGAGATCATTCGATGAAAAGCAAAGTTGCTGTTGCGCTGATCGCAAGCCTCATGACGACGGCGGCCTGGGCGGACGATAAGGTCGTCAAGATCGGCAATATGGACGACCTTTCCAGCCTCTACGCCGATATCGGCGGCCATGGCTCGACCGTCGCCGCGCAGATGGCGGTCGAGGACAGCGGCCTGACCAAGAAGGGTTGGACCATCGACGTGGTCGAAGCCGACCATCAGAACAAGCCCGACATCGCCTCCAACATCGCCCGCAAATGGTTCGACGAGGATAAGGTCGATCTCATCGTCAGCTTGGACAATTCAGGCACGGCGCTCGCCGTGTCGCAGGTCGGCAAGGAGAAGAACCGGGTCGTCATCCCGTCGGGCGCGGCGACTTCGGACCTGACCAACAAGGCCTGCAACGCCAACACGATCCACTGGGCGTATGACACCTACGCCTTGGCCAACGGCACTGGCAAAACCATCGTCAAGTCCGGCGGCGACACCTGGTTCTTCATCACCGCCGATTACGCGTTCGGCCATACTCTGCAGAGCGACACGACCGCCGCCGTCGAAGCCAATGGCGGCAAGGTTCTCGGCAGCGTCAATGTGCCGCTCAACACGCCGGATTTCTCGTCCTACCTGCTGCAGGCGCAGAGCTCCAAGGCCAAGATCGTCGCGCTCGCCAATGCCGGCGGCGATACGACCAACTCGATCAAGCAAGCGCATGAATTCGGCCTCGTCGCCGGCGGTCAGAAGCTCGCGGCGCTGCTCTTGTTCATAACCGACGTCCATGCGCTCGGCCTCGATGTCGCGCAGGGACTGCAACTGACCTCGACTTTCTATTGGGATCTCAACGACGGCGCGCGCGCCTTCTCGAAGCGCTTCGCCGAGCGGATGAAGAACCACGCCATGCCGACGATGACGCAGGCGGGCGTCTATTCGTCGGTGCTGCATTATCTGAAAGCGCTGGACGCGCTCGGCGGCAATCCGCATGACGGCGTCAAGATCGTCGCCAAGATGAAGGAAATGCCGACCGACGATCCGGTCTTCGGCAAGGGCTCGATCCGCGAGGACGGGCGCAAGATTCATCCGGCCTATGTGTTCCAGGTCAAGACGCCGGCGGAATCCAAATATCCGTGGGACTACTACAAGCTGCTCGCGACGATCCCGGCGGACGAGGCCTTCCGCCCGCTGGCGCAGAGCGCTTGCCCGCTGGTCAAGAAATAGCCGCCGCCGGAGGGGCGGGCGAGGCCTTAGGCTCGGAGGGTCTTAAGCTTGATCTCGACGCAAGCCCTGTTCGGGCAATTGCTGCTCGGCCTGATCAACGGCGCGTTTTACGCGCTGTTGAGCCTCGGTCTGGCGGTTATTTTCGGCCTGCTCAACATCGTCAATTTCGCCCATGGCGCGCTCTACATGATGGGCGCGTTCTGCGCCTACTTTTTGCTGAATCTGGCCGGGCTCAACTATTGGTGGGCGCTGATCTTGACGCCGCTGATCATGGGCGCCTTCGGCGCGCTGATCGAGCGGTTGCTGCTGAAGCGGATTGCTGGCCTCGATCATCTCTACGGCCTGTTGCTGACCTTCGGCTTGGCCCTGGTGATTCAGGGCCTCTTCCAGAACTATTTCGGCTCCTCCGGTCTTCCCTATGCGATCCCATCGGAACTCGCGGGCGGGCGCAATCTCGGTTTCATGTTCCTGCCCAATTATCGCGCCTGGGTCATCGCCTTCTCGCTCCTCGTCTGCCTCGCCACTTGGTTCATGATCGAGAAGACCAAGCTTGGCGCCTATTTGCGCGCGGCGACCGAGAATCCGGCGCTTGTCCGCGCGTTCGGCATCAACGTGCCTCGCATGGTCACGCTGACCTACGGCTTCGGCGTCGCGCTCGCCGCCCTCGCCGGCGTGCTCGCCGCGCCGATCAATCAGGTTCGGCCGCTAATGGGCGCGGATTTCATCATCGTCGTCTTCGCCGTCGTGGTCATCGGCGGCATGGGCTCGATCATGGGCTCGATCGTCACCGGCTTTCTGCTCGGCGTCATCGAGGGATTGACCAAGGTCTTCTATCCGGAGGCGTCGAACACAGTGGTCTTCGTCATCATGGCGATCGTGCTCCTGATCAAACCCGCCGGCCTGTTCGGGAGAGCGCCATGACGATCAGCGCGCCGACCACGGCGACGGAAACGGCCGAAGCCGCCCATCCCAAGCGCGACGAGGCGATCGCCTTTCTCGTCATGACGATCTTGTTCGCTGCTGCGCCGATCGTCGTCTATCCCTTCTTCATGATGCAGGCCCTCTGCTTCGCGCTGTTCGCCTGCGCCTTCAATCTCCTGATCGGCTATGTCGGCCTCCTCTCCTTCGGCCACGCCATGTTCCTCGGCGCCGCTGGCTACCTTTCCGCCCATGCGGCGAAGGTCTGGGGCCTGCCGCCGGAGCTTTCAATCCTGTTCGGCGTTCTTGGCTCGACCGTTCTTGGCGTGGTCACCGGGGCGCTCGCCATTCGCCGGCAGGGCATCTATTTCGCCATGATCACGCTGGCGCTGTCGCAGATGATCTATTTCTTCTGCGTCGAGGCGCCCTTCACGCACGGCGAAGACGGCATTCAGGGCGTGCCGCAAGGGACCTTCTTCGCCCTTCTGCCGCTCTCGAATCCTTGGGTCCTCTATTATATCGTGCTGGCGATTTTCTTGTTGGGCTTCTTCATCATCTATCGCGCCGTCAATTCGCCGTTCGGCGAAATCCTGAAGGCGATCCGCGAGAACGAGCCGCGCGCGATCTCGCTCGGCTATCGCGTCGACCATTACAAGCTCGCCGCCTTCGTCCTCTCGGCGGCTTTATGCGGCCTCGCCGGCGGAACCAAGGCGATCGTCGCCCAGAACGCCTCGCTCACCGACGTGCATTATTCGATGTCCGGCGAGGTCGTGCTGATGACGCTGCTCGGCGGGATGGGCACGATCTATGGCCCGGTGGTCGGCGCGGTGCTGCTGGTGGCGATGCAGAACTATCTCGCGCAATACGGCCAGTGGGTGACGGTGATCCAGGGGGCGATTTTCGTGATTTGCGTTCTGCTCTTCCGCCGCGGCATTGTCGGCGAAATCGCACATCGACTGAGACTGTCGCTGTGACTTTGTGAACTTCGTGATTCCTTGGCGAACTTCGTGTTTAAATCTTCGAACACGAAGGCCACGAAGGAAGCACGGAGATCACGAAGGCGGGTTTCCGGCAGCCTGACGGGCCGGTCGAGAACTCCAGGACAATAAACGATGCTCGTTCGCAACGGGACCAGGGACGATCTGCCGCAGATTTTGACGATCTACAACGACGTGATCGCAACCTCGACCGCGATCTACGCCGATCGTCCGGCGACTTTGGAGGAGCGCGCCGAATGGTACGAGGCGCGGATCAAGCGCGGCTATCCGGTTCTCGTCGCAGTCGAGAGCGAGCGCGTGCTCGGCTTTTCGTCTTTCGGCGATTGGCGTAACGCCTCGGGCTATCGCTACACGGTCGAGCATTCGGTCCATGTCGCGTCTGATCGCCGCGGCGGCGGCGTCGGGACGAAGCTGGTCGAAGCGCTGTTTCCACTCGCCCTGGCGATGAACATGCATGTGATGATCGGCGGGATCGACGCGGCCAATGAAGGCTCGTTGCGCTTCCATGAGCGCCTCGGCTTTCAGAGGACGGCCCATTTCAAGGAGGTCGGCCGCAAGTTCGGCCACTGGCTAGACCTGGTGTTCATGCAGCGCCTTCTCGACGGGCCGGGCGCGGCGAGGTAGGCGGCCGCCTCTCCACGGTTCGCGGCGGTTCGCGGGCGAGGAATGAGCCTACCGCGTCGCGGGGCGGGCCGCCCTCGCAGTCTCGCCTTGTAGCGCCGTAGCCCATTGTTCGTCCGGCGCCGCTCTTTGCGGCCGGATGCCGATCAAGTGGCAGATCGCGAAAACGAGATCGGCCCGGTTCATCGTATAGAAATGCAGATCGCGCACGCCGCGGTCGATCAGGTCGACGACCTGCTCGGCGCAGACCGCGGCCGCCACCAGGCGGCGCGTCACAGGATCGTCGTCCAGCCCGTCGAAACGGTCGGCGAGCCAAGCCGGCACGCTCGCGCCGGCGCGCTTGGCGAAGCCGGCCGTCTGCTTGAAATTCTGCACCGGGACGACGCCGGGCACGATCGGAATATTGATCCCGGCCGCGGCGGCGACGTCGAGGAAGCGAAAATAGACATTGTTGTCGAAGAAGAATTGAGTGATGGCCCGGTCCGCGCCAGCGTCGACCTTGCGTTTCAAGATTTCGATATCGTGCAGCAGGTTGGGGCTCTGCGGATGTTTCTCAGGATAGGCGGCGACCGAAACCTGGAAATCGCCAACCGCCTTGAGCTTGGCGACAAGCGCGTCTGTCGATTGGTACCCTTGCGGATGAGGCTCGTAAGCCGCGCCGGCGCCGCCTGGCGGATCGCCGCGCAGCGCCACGACGTGCCGCACGCCCGCCGCGCGGTAATCGTGGATCACGTCGTCGATTTCGGCGCGGCTCGCGCCGACGCAGGTCAGATGCGCCGCCGGCTTCAACTCCGTCTCTTCGACGATCCGCGCGACCGTGGCGTGGGTGCGTTCGCGAGTCGAGCCGCCGGCGCCATAGGTGACCGAGACGAAATGCGGCGCGAGCGGCGCGAGCCGCGCGATCGCCTCCCATAGCGTCTGCTCCATCTCCGCGGTCTTGGGCGGGAAAAATTCAAACGAGACGCGGACTTGCGGCCCCGATCGGCTCGGGCGAAGCGGGCTCTGCAACATTCAAGCGATCTCCCGGACGGCCTGCGGCGGCGCGTCGGCGACGACGCGCGGGTCCTTCGCGAGCCAAATCGCGACCGTGAGCTTGCCGGCTTCTCCCGCCGAAGGCGGGATGGCGCGCGTTTCAACGATGTCGAGTCCGGCTTCGGTCAAGAAGGTTTCGATCTCTTCGGCGGAAAAGCCCAGGCGTCGGTGGGCGAAGGCTTCGCGCAGAAATTCCTCTTCATGCGCCGCGAAATCGACGACGAGGAGCCGGCCGCCCGGCCGCAGCGCCCGCGCCGCCTCGATCAGCGCCCGGCCCGGATCGTCGAGAAAGTGCAGCACTTGGTGGATGATCACGAGATCGAACGCGTTGCGCTCGACCGGCGGCGCGTAAATATCGCCTTGCCGCAATTGCACGTTGCGCAACCCGATCTGATCGATATGCGAGCGGGCGAGCGCGAGCATGGCCGGGCTCTGATCGACGCCGACGGCGCGTTGCGCCAAAGGCGCGAACAAGTCCAGCATTCTGCCTGTGCCCGCGCCAAGATCGAGCAGCGAGCGGATCGGCTTGTCGCCGATCATTTCGGCCAGAGCGGCTTCGACCCGCTCTTCCGGCGCGTGGAGGGCGCGGACGTGGTCCCAGTCCTCGGCGATCTGGGCGAAATAGGCGGCGGCTTGCCGCCGGCGGGCTTCCCGCGTCATCTCCAGCCGCGCCCGGTCGCCGGCGACGACCGGGTCGGCGGAATCGATTCGGCCGACGATGTCGCGCGCCAAGGCGACGCCGGCGCCGGATTCGCCCAAACGGAAGAAGGCCCAGGCGCCTTCGCGCCGGCGCTCGGCGAGTCCGGCTTCGGCCAGCAATTTCAGATGCCGGGAAACGCGCGGCTGCGATTGGCCAAGGATGGCGACCAGTTCGGTGACGGTCAGTTCCGCTTCGGCCAGGAGGCACAAAAGCCGCAGCCGGGTGATCTCGCCCGCCGCAGCCAGACCCGCGAGAACATCCTGCAGACGCGCTTTAGGCCGCTCTAATGCCGCAGCATCTTTAGACATAAAGATATCTTTATGTGCATTTTCGAGTCCTGGCAAGAGGGCGTTCGAATTCACGGGTCGGCGTCAACCGGTCGAGGATGACGAGGCTCGATCGGCCGCCGCATTCCGTCGCGATCATTTGGATAAGCGTCTGCGCCGCAGATTCGACCTCGCCGAAGCCGTTCGACTGCACCGTCAGGACGGCTCTCTCGGTCGCCGGCGTGACGACGGTCCGCGCGTCCTGCCGCCAGTTCCAGCGCCGGCAGAGCACATGGCGAGAATCGGCGTAGACGACCTCGCCGTCCTTGGGCGGGTCATTGGGGTCTTCGCCCTGCTCGGCGCTCATATCGACAAACGTGTCGCCCGGCCTTGCGAAACGAAAGGCGAGGTCGCCCGAAATCTTGTCGAGATCGTCGGCGCCAAGGCAGAGGCAGGAAGTCAACGACACGCAATTATAGAGATCGACAAGATTGTTGACGCGCGGCAACTCGCCGCCGGCTAAGACGCGCTTGATCAGGCGCTCGACCGAGGAACGGTAGCTCGTCTTTTTGATGCCGAAGCCGCGATAGGCGGCGCGCCATGCGGCGACGCCGGGGATCGCCGAAAGTTCGACGCCGCGCCATTCAGCGCGGCATGCCGCCTGTGCTTCTTCGATCATCCGTTCGAGTTCGGCCGAGCGCCCGGACCTGATGGTCAAATCTCGCGTCGAGACAAGGGCGAGGCGAAATTCGGGGAAACGCTCGCAAACAGCGCCGATCGAGATCGTCGTCATCAGCCTTCCGTCATTGAAGATATTGTCGCGCGCATCGTCGCGTCGTTCGGGCGCAGCGCCGGCGGCGGCTTGTCTGAAACCATCGCTCGATTCTATAAATCGCTCCCCGATCGCTTGGACTAGGCCTTTTGGCCCGCAAAGGCGGTCTTCAAACGGTCCAACCAGAAAGAAACGCTCATGAAGCTCTCCGCAATCGTCTCGGCCGGCGTCGCCGTCATGTTCACCGCAAGCGTCGCGTTCGCGCAAGCGACGACCCCCGCTCCGGCCGCTCCGGCGGACGCCGCCGCCAAGGCGGCGCGATCCAAGGAATGTTCGAAAGAGGCCGACGCGAAAGGGTTGCACGGCAAGGCGCGAAAGGAATTCCGCGCGAAATGCAAGCGAGGAGAAGACGCCGGCAAGATGTGAGCGCTGGCTGAGAGATTCGGTTTTTGGAAATGGCCGGGTCCTCCCGGCCATTTTACCGTACAAGCGGCGAGCGAAGGAACGAACAGGCATGGCGTCAGCGTCGCGCGGCGATATCGAAGATTTCATCGCCTTGCGGGATTTCTTTCGGTATGCGGTAAGCCGATTCAACGCGGCCAAGCTCGCCTATGGCCATGGTACTGCTAACGCCGTCGATGAAGCGGCGTTCATGCTGCTCGAGAAGCTGCATCTGCCGATCGACAGGCTCGACCCGTTTCTTGACGCTCGGCTGACGCCGAGCGAGCGCGAAGCGCTCGCGGAATTGATCGAGGCGCGCATCGCGACCCGCAAGCCGGCGGCCTATCTGCTCAACCGCGCCTATATCCAAGGTCGGCCCTTCTATGTCGACGAGCGCGTGATCGTGCCGCGCAGCTTTATCGGCGAATTGCTGTTCGGCGGCTTGGTCGGCGAGGACGAGCTGATTCGGCCGAGCGAAGTCGGCAGCGTGCTGGACCTCTGCACGGGCGGCGGGTCGCTCGCCATTCTGGCGGCCGAAGCGTTCCCGAAAGCGTGGATCGACGCTGTCGACCTCTCGACGGACGCTTTGGCGGTAGCCAAGCGGAATGTCGAAGAATACGGGCTCGCCGATCTCATCGCGCTGCATCAGGGCGATCTGTTCGCGCCGATCGGCGACAAACGCTATGATCTGATCCTGACCAATCCTCCCTATGTCGATGAAGAGGCGCTGAACGCTTTTCCGCCGGAATACGCCGCCGAACCGCGCCTCGCCCATAGCGGAGGCCGAGACGGACTGGACCTTGTCAGGCGCATCGTCGCCGAAGCCGGGGCACATCTGACCGAGCGCGGCGCGCTCGTCTGCGAGATCGGCCGCGGCCGGCCGGTCTTCGAGCGGGATTTTCCTAGCCTCTCGCCGATCTGGCTCGACACGGCGGAGAGCCAAGGGGAGGTGTTCTTGCTGCGCGCCAAGGATTTGCAAGCGCTGCGTCGGAAACAGACGCGGAAGTAGCATTTCTCCCCTCACGGGAAGAATGCGCGCCGAAGGTACGTATCTCACTCCGCCGCAGCGCGCATCGTTGCACGGATGCTGGCGCGCATGTCGTCGATCGGGGTCAGGCGGCCGTCGCGTTCGACATGCCAGAAGGTCCAGCCGTTGCAGGCGGGAAGGCCCTGCGCAAGGGCGCCGATTTTGTGAATCGAGCCGACGATCGCGCCGAGACTCACCGCGCCGTCAGGCCGCACGATTGCGCGATGCCGCCGTTGCGCGTCGACCAGCGCTTCGCCCGCTCCGACGAGCCCTGATTCGACCAGGCTGAGGAACGCGACGCGCGGCTCGCCGCGCCGCGTCGGCGCGGCCGCGACCGCCTGTTCCGCCAGCGGCTGGACCGCCGCGATGCGCGCTTCGGCCGCCCGGACATAGCCCGCGTCCCGCTCGATGCCGAGATAGGCGCGACGCAGCCGCCTCGCGACGGCGCCGGTCGTGCCCGAGCCGAAGAATGGGTCGAGCACCAAATCTCCGGGATTGGAGGCGGCGAGCATGATCCGGGCGAGCAGCGCCTCCGGCTTCTGGGTCGGATGGGTCTTGCGGCCCGAGGAATCTTTCAAACGCTCGCCGCCCGAACAGATCGGCAGCAGCCAATCCGAGCGCGCTTGGCAATCCTCATTGCCGGCTTTCAGCGCTTCGTAATTGAACGTGTATTTCTTCGCCTCGGCGCTGCGCGCGGCCCAAATCAACGTCTCGTGCGCGTTGGTGAACCGACGGCCGCGGAAGTTCGGCATCGGATTGCTTTTGCGCCAGACAATATCGTTGAGGATCCAGAAGCCGAGATCCTGCATGATCGCGCCGACGCGAAAAATATTGTGATAGGAGCCGATGACGAAAATCGTCGCGTCGCGTTTCATCACGCGCCGCGTCGCGGCGAGCCACGCGCGCGTGAACGAATCGTAATCGGCGAAACTGGCGAACTTGTCCCAATCGTCGTCGACCGCATCGACGAGGCTCTGGTCAGGGCGCGACAAGGCGCGCTCAAGCTGCAAATTATAGGGCGGGTCGGCGAAAACGAGATCGGCGCATTCGGCGGGCAGCGAATTCAGCGTCTCGACGCAATCGCCGACGAGAATGAGGTCGCGCGGCGCAACCGCGCCGAGGCGGCGAGCCGAACCTTTCCCAGTACGCAAAACCTGAAGCTGGACGGGTTGGGCGGTCGCCCCGGCGCGGGAAAGACGCATGAACTCGAACTGTCGAACGCAACGAACAGTCCGGAATGTGCGGCATTTGAGTTAAATTTTATTGATGCCGCCGATCGAGGGCCTGTCTCGTTTTTGCACGCCGCCCGCGACTAAAAAGGTCGGAGATTTCAATCAATTCGTAAGGTTTTATGAGAACGGCGTTGAGCCGCCTTCGGGAGCGCGGCGAGCGCGCTCCGCGGCGCTCCAAGGGGCGCAGGCTAGTCGGCGACGACGTCCTCTGGCCGGACGGAGCTGAACGTGCGCCGGTGGAACGGCGAGGGCCCAAGCGCGGAGATCGCGGCGATATGCGAGCGCGTCGCATAGCCGACATGGCGAGCGAAGCCATAGCCCGGGCAGTGCGAATCGAGCCTCGCCATCATTCGGTCGCGCGCGACTTTCGCCACGATCGAAGCGGCGGCGATCGAAAGGCAAGCGGCGTCGCCGGCGATGATTGCGCGCGAACGGCATGACAGGCCGGGCGGCACGTCGCGGCCGTCGATCAGCGCGATCCGCGGCCGCATATGAAGCGCGGCCACAGCCCGCCCCATGGCGCGCAGAGTCGCCATGCGAATGTTGTGCGTATCGATTTCGTCGGCGCTGGCGAAAGCGAGCGAGACGCAAAGGGCTTTGGCGAGAATGAGATCGAACAGCGGTTCGCGCTGCTCCGCGGTCAGCGCTTTCGAATCGTCGACGCCGACCGGCAGATCGTCCGGATTGAGAATCACGGCCCCGACCGCTACCGGCCCGGCCAGCGGGCCGCGGCCGGCTTCATCGACGCCGACGACTGGCCAGAAACCCTCCGCGATATGGGCGCGTTCGTGCGAAAAATCGGGGAGGAGTGGCGCCGCGGCCGGCGGCTTTTTCGGCCTTTTCGGCTCGCGTTTCACCCGAGCGGCCCCTTGCCCAGCCGCGACAGATCGAAGGCGTCGACATCGGCCAGCAATTCGAGGAAGGCGGTCGCTCCGTAATCGGCGCAGGCTTCGCCCTTTTGCAAGGTCGCCGCCGAGGCGTCGCCCATGGCGCCGAAATCGTTGAGGTCCTGCGACATCCAGCCCATGCCGATCGGCTGCGTGGCGCGAAGCCAGGTGAAGTCCCGCTCCATGCCGATCGCGGCGCTGACGAAATCGCGCGCCTCGGCCATTTTTACCGTCGCTGGACGAAAGGCCAGCATCAACGAGGTCTCGGCGTCGCCGGCATGAATGCCGTGGGCGCGCTCTTTCGGGCCGAACAGGCCGTCGGGATAGCCGAACCGACTCCAGGCCGAATTGACGACCAGCATGTTGCGGCGCACCCGCAACTCGCGCGCCACGATGTCGATGATCGGCACATTGCCGCCATGCGAATTGACGAAGACCAGCTTGCGGCAGCCGGTCCGCGCGACGCTCTCGCCGATCTCGAACCAGGCGCGGACCAGCGTCTCGGCTGAAAGCGTCAGCGTGCCGGGAAATTCGATATGTTCGTTGGATTTGCCGATCGTCTGAACCGGCAGGAACAGAACCGGCAATTCCGGCGGCGCGCGCGCGATCGTTCGGGCGAGGTATCCTTCGTTGATGAACGTGTCGACGCCGACCGGCAGGTGCGGCCCGTGCTGTTCGATGGAAGCGACCGGCAGGACCGCGATGACGCGCGACATGTCGGCGGCTTGGAAATCCTTCCAGCGCATCTCGGCCCAGAACTTGGTCGGCAGCATGGTTGAAGCTCAATCCTTCTTGGCCGCGATCGCTTCGATTTCCACCTTGAATTCCGGCCGAGTGAAGCCTGCGACGATCATCAAGGTCGAAGCAGGCGGCTCGCCGCTCGCGCCAAGGGCTTCGTCGCGCGCTTTCATGTAGCCCGCCATATCTTCGCGGCTCGTCACATAAGCGTTGAGTCGGACGACGTCCGCAAGGCTCATGCCGCCCTCGGCGAGGATCGCCGCGATCGCCTGAAAGCACAAGCGGGCCTGACTTTCGACATCGGCGGGGACGACGCCGTCCTTGGCGACGCCGAGTTGGCCCGAGCAGAAGATCAGCCGCGCGCCGGCCGGCGCCTCGACGCCATGCGCGTAGCGCGCGAAAGGCGGGTGAATGCTCTCCGGCTCGAGGCGGCGCACGAATCTTCGCCCTTTTCTAAGCTCCCGATTCGAGTAAAGCCTGGCGGCGGCCCTGGCAAGCGCTGGCCCGCGACTTGCAAAGCATCGTTCGACTTTCGTATCGTCCGAAAGTCCGATCTGGAGGGAGAAATGATGCGCGCCGCGCTTTCCGGCCTCGCCGGTCTCATGCTTTTATCGAGCCCCGCCTTGGCGCTCGACAAGGTGACGTTCGCCACCAATTGGCTGGCCGAGGCTGAGCACGGCGGCTATTATCAGGCCGTCGTTGACGGCACTTACGCCAAATATGGCCTCGACGTCGCCATCATGCCGGGCGGACCGCAGGCCAATAACGGGCTGCTTCTGGCGACCGGCAAGATCGAATTCTACATGGGCGGCAACCTGCTGCTGCCGTTCGAGGCTGTCGAGCAACACGTCCCGACGATCGTCGTCGCCGCCATCTTCCAGAAGGACCCGCAGATTTTCATGTCGCATCCGGGCGTCGGTCTCGACAAATGGACCGACTTGCCCAAGGCGCCGACGGCCTTCGTCGGCAAGGAGGGCATAACGTCCTTCTATCAGTGGATGAAGGTCGCCTACGGCTTCAAGGAAGAAAACATCAAGCCCTACAATTTCAACGCCGGCCCATTCATCGCCGACACGCATTCAATTCAGCAAGGCTACCTGACGGCGGAGCCGCTCGAAGTCGAAAAGCAGGGCGGATTCAAGCCGAACATCTTCCTTCTCGCCGATTACGGCTATTCGACCTACGCGAATACGATCGAGACGAGACCCGATCTGATTGAAAAGAATCCGGATCTCGTCCAGCGCTTCGTCAATGCTTCGATCATCGGGTGGTATCATTATCTCTATGGCGACAATTCCAAGGCCAATGCGGCGATCAAGAAGGATAATCCCGACATCACCGACGAGCAGATCGCCTTTTCAATAAGCAAGCTGAAGGAATACGGGCTCGTCGATTCGGGCGACGCGGAGAAGCTCGGCATTGGCGCGATGACCGACGCGCGGGTGAAAGATTTCTTCGATGAGATGGTCAAGGCGGGCGTGGTCAAGCCGAATGTCGACTACAAAAAGGCTTACACGACGCAGTTCGTCGACAAAGGCGTCGGCCTCGATCTGCGCCCGAAGAACTAGGGTCTGTTGACATTCATTTCAAAGCGATCAGGACGGCGCGCAAATGAATCATGGCGGCAAAGCTCGTGTCGGTTTTGTCGTAGCGGGTGGCGATGCGGCGAAATTCCTTGAAACGTTGGAAGCAGTTCTCGATGAGATGTCGCCACTTATACATCTCGGCATCGTGAGGAATCGGCGCCTTGCGATCCGCCTTGGAGGGGATCACGGCGAGCGCTCCTCGCTCGCGCAGTTTTGCGCGCAGGGCGTTGCTGTCGAACGCTTTATCGGCGATGAGGGCCGCCAGATCGATGCCTGTGATGAGCGGCTCCACGCTGTCGTGGCGCTGGCCGGGAAGAAGAACGAAGCGGGCCAGATTGCCCAGCGCGTCGACGAGCGCAACGATCTTGGTCGTCAGGCCGCCCCGCGATTTGCCGACGGCCTGATTGTGAGTCCCCCTTTTGCCCCGGTTGCGTGCCGGTGGACTTTGACGATCGTGCCGTCGATGAGCGCATATTCGAAATCGGGCGCGTCTGAGAGCAGATGGAAGAGCCGTTCGAAGACGCCTTTTAGAGCCCATCGCCGAAAGCGCTGGAAAACCGAGTTCCAGTTCCCAAACATCTCCGGCAGATCGCGCCAGGGAGCGCCAACTCGGGCGATCCAAAGCACTCCCTCCAAAAAGAGCCGATTGTCGGCCGCTGATCGCCCAGGATCGCCGACCTTGCCGGGCAAGTGTGGCGCAATCTGCGCCCATTGGTCATCGCTCAGAACCAGACGATTCAAGGCTTCCTCCATTTTGGAAGCCATGAATCAAAGCTACCTTGCCTCGCGCTTGCCTCAATGCGCGAATGTCAACAGACCCTAGCCGAACGGGAGCGCGGGCCGCTCCGATAGGACCAAAGAGTGAGCGCGACGATTCAAACCAAGCCGGCCGCCGCGCCGCTCCCCGGCGGAGCGTCGCTCCCTCGCGACGCGCTCGTCTCGTTGCGCGGCGTCTCCAAGGTCTTCGCCAATCGGGTCATGGCGCTGTCGGAGCTCAATCTCGACGTGCGCGAAGGCGAATTCCTGTCGCTGCTCGGTCCTTCCGGTTGCGGCAAATCGACGGTCTTGCGGCTCATCTCGCGCCTGACGAATCCGACCGCCGGGGCCATCGAATGGCGGGGCGGCCGGCCGGAAATCGGCTTCGTCTTCCAAGAGCCGACGCTGATGCCGTGGGCGACGGTTTTTTCCAACGTCTATCTGCCGCTGCGCTTTCGCGGCGTGTCGCGGCGCGAAGCGCAGGGCCGCGTCGAAGAGGCGCTCGAGCGCGTCGGCCTCGCCAAGTTCGCCAAGGCCTATCCGCGCGAACTTTCCGGCGGCATGAAAATGCGCGTCTCGATCGCCCGGGCGCTGGTGCTGCGGCCGCCTTTGCTGCTGATGGACGAGCCGTTCGCCGCGCTGGACGAGATCACGCGCATCAAGCTCAACGACGACCTCGTGCAGCTTAAAGTCTCGCTCGGCGCGACGATTATTTTCGTCACGCATTCGGTCTTCGAGAGCGTCTATCTCTCGACCCGAATCGTGGTGATGGCGCCGCGCCCCGGCCGCATCGTCGCTGAGATCCCGGTCGAGGCGCCGCTGCCCCGCGACGAAGAGTTTCGCTTGAGCGCCGCCTATGCGGAGAAATGCCGCGAGACGTCGCAGGCGCTTCACTCGGCAATGGAAGGCATGTCGTTGGCGTAACGTTCGAACCTCGAGGACGCCGTGTTTCGTGAGAGATTGCTGGAATTTGCGTTGCCGGCGGCGGCGTTGATCTTTGCGCTGCTGTTCTGGGAGTTCATCGTCTGGTACGAGCAGATTCCTCCTTATGTGCTGCCGGCCCCAAGCATGATTTTGGCCGAGCTCTATCGCTCCTGGGGCGCACTCTCCGCCTCGCTTTTGATAACGCTCCAGACCACGTTCGAAGCCCTCCTGACCGCCATGATCGGCGGCGTCGCTCTCGCCATTCTGTTTGCCCAATCGCGCGTTATCGAGCGCGCCTTCTTTCCTTTCGCGGTGGTGATGCAGGTGACGCCGATCGTCTCGATCGCGCCGCTCCTCCTCGTCTATCTTTCGACCGGAACCGCGGTGCTGGTCTGCGCCTTCCTCGTCGCCTTTTTCCCGATCCTGTCGAACACCGCGCTCGGCCTCGCCTCGGCCGACCACAACCTCATCGATCTGTTCGAACTCTACGGCGCGTCGCGCTGGCAACAATTGCTGTGGCTGCGTCTGCCCTCGGCCTTGCCCTATTTCCTCGGCGGCTTGCGCATCGGCGGCGGCCTGGCGCTGATCGGCGCGATCGTCGCCGAAATTGCCGCGGGTTCGGCCGGGCAGAAGTCGGGCCTCGCCTATCGCATTGTCGAATCCGGCTTCCTCCTCAACATTCCGCGCATGTTCGCCGCGCTGCTTTTGATTTCGGTCGCCGGCATTCTGATCTTCCTGTTCTTCACCGCCCTCTCGCATCTGCTCTTGCGTCGCTGGCACGACAGCGCCCGCCGCAAAGAGGCGTGAGATGGAGCGCGCCTTCAAGATCGCGCGCGCCGACCGCTACACGCTGATCGGCGCCAAGGCGCCGCGTTCAGCGCTCCACGGCGACTTTCCCGTCGATTCGGACGGCCTGGCTGCGCTCGACATCCATATCGAGAGCGGCCGCATCGCCGCTTTGGCGCCGGCGGGCTCGCGCCCGATCGACGACGCGGTCCCCCGCTTGGCGCTGGACGGCGGGATCGTCCTGCCGCTCTTGGTCGACGCGCATACTCATCTCGACAAGGGCCATATCTGGCCGCGCGCGCCGAACGCCGACGGCTCGTTCGCGAACGCGTTAGCGACGGTAAAGGCCGATCGCGAGCGCTGCTGGTCCGCCGCCGACGTCGCCAAGCGGATGGATTTCTCGCTGCGCTGCGCCTACGCGCATGGGACAGGCGCTATCCGCACCCATATCGACAGCATCGGGCCGCAGATCGAGATTTCTTGGCCGGTTTTCGCCGAAGCGCGCGAGCGCTGGCGCGGCCGGATCGAGCTGCAAGGCTCGCCCTTGTTCCTCATCGATTATGCTTTCGACGAGGCGCATATGCGCGCTGTCGAGCGCATGGTCGACGCGCATGGCTCGGGAATTCTCGGCGCGGTCACCTATGTTTTTCCGCGCCTCAGGGAAGGGCTCGACATTCTTTTCAGTCTCGCCGAGCGCAAGGGCTGGGAGCTCGACTTCCACGTCGACGAAACGCTTGATCCCGAAGCCTGCTCGCTTCGCGCGATCGCCGAGACGGCGCTGGCGCGCCGTTTTTCGCGGCGGATTCTCGTGGGCCATTGCTGCTCGCTCGGCGTTCAGCCCAATGATGCGGCCAAGCGGACGATCGAGCTTGTCGCCGAAGCGAAGCTGAGCGTCGTCTCGCTGCCGATGTGCAATCTCTATCTGCAAGACCGTTGCGCCGGCGCGACGCCGCGGCGGCGCGGCGTCACCGCGCTGCACGAATTGAAAGCCGCGGGGGTTCGTACGCTGATCGCCAGCGACAATACGCGCGATCCGTTCTACGCCTACGGCGACCTCGACATGATCGAGGTCTGGCGCGAGGGCGTGCGCATCCTGCATCTCGACCATCCGATCGAGCCGTGGACGCCGGCCGTCTTGACCGCGCCCGCCGCTGCGCTAGGCCTGGACGATGCAGGCGCGCTGAAGGTCGGCGCGAGCGCCGACATGATCTTGACCAAAGCGCGCTCCTACACCGAGCTCTTCGCGCGTCCCCAGGCCGATCGCGCAGTGTTGCGCGCAGGTCGCGCGCTCGATCTGGACCCGCCGGATTACGCCGAACTCGACGGCCTCGAAAGTCTCCGCCCATGAACCAGAACTACGACATCGCCGCTTTCCGCAAAGCGATCGGCCCGATCAAGTGCGAGGACAATCCCGTCCTGGTTCGCCAGAAGAGCCGCGATTTCTACTGGTATTCGCCGATCCTCAAGAGCGAGCTCGACCGGGTCGTCGCCGACCTGATCGTCTCGCCGCAAAACCAAGGCGAGATCATCGAAGTCTTGCGCGCCGCGCATCGGCTGAAGATTCCCGTCACGCCGCGCGGCTCCGGCACCGGCAATTACGGCCAGGCCATGCCGCTCGCCGGCGGGATCGTGCTCAACTTGGCGGACATGAATCGGGTCTTGTCGATCAAGCCCGGCCGGGTCGTCTGCGAGCCTGGCGCCATCCTCGCCAAGATCGACGCCGAAACTCGCGCCTCCGGCCAGGAGCTGCGTATCTTTCCTTCGACTTACGCCACCGCTTCGCTGGGCGGCTTCGTCGCCGGGGGCTCGGGCGGCGTCGGCTCGATCAATTGGGGCGGCTTGCGCGATTTCGGCAACATTCTCCGCCTGCGAGTCCTGACCATGGAGGCGGAGCCGCGCGTTCTCGAACTGACGGGCGAGGATCTGCACAAAGCCGCGCACGCTTACGGCACCAACGGCGTCATCGTCGAAGTCGAGGCCCCGCTCACCGCCTCCTACGATTGGATCGACCTCATTATCGGGTTCGACAGTTTCGAGGCCGCCGCGGCCTACGCCAATGCGCTCGGCGAAGAGGACGGGATTTTGACGAAGCTGATCACCGTGATCGCCGACCCGGTTCCGCACGACTATTTCCTGCGCCACCGCCGTTTCCTGCCGCCGGGGCAGAGCGTCGTCGTGATCATGGTCGCGGCGCACGCCCTCGATCCGCTTCGCGCCTTCACCCGTCGCTATAGGCGCGCGACCACCCTGTTCGACGCTTCGCTGCTTTCGCCGGAGGAGCGCAAAGGCCTACCGCCGAATTACGAACTCGCCTGGAACCATACGACCCTGCGCGGGTTACGCGTCGACCCTGCGATAACCTATCTGCAGGCGCTTTATCCATTCCCGGATCAGCTCGAGACGGTCAAACGCATTCACGAGCATTTCGGCCAGGAAGTCATGGGTCATCTCGAATTCGTGCGGTTCAACGGCAAGATCACTTGTTTCGGCCTGCCCCTGGTGCGCTTCACCACGCCGGCGCGGCTCGACGAGATCATCGCCATCCACGAAGCGATGGGCGCGCCGATTTTCAACCCGCATCGCTACACGCTGGAAGAAGGCGGCATGAAACAGACCGATTCGGTGCAACTCGCCTTCAAGCGCGAGGCCGATCCGCTCGGCCTGCTCAACCCCGGCAAGATGATCGCCTGGGAGGACCCGAATTTCGATTTCTCCGCCGGCCGGAATTTTCTATTTCCCGGGCTGGAGGAGCGCGCCCGCGCCGCTGGTGCGTGAATGCGGATCCTGGTGCTCTTCGCCCATCCGCTCGAGACGAGCTTCGGCGCAGCGCTCCACCGCGAGGTCGTGGCGATCTTGCGCGGCCGCGGCCACGAGGTCGACGATTGCGACCTCAATGCGGAAGGGTTCGATCCGGTCCTGACCCGACAAGACCGGATCGATTATCACGACTTGACGCTCAATCGCGCCCGGGTCGCGTCCTATGTCGACCGCCTGCTCGCCGCCGAAGCCCTGGTCCTCGTCTTCCCGGTCTGGAATTACGGCTATCCGGCGATTCTCAAAGGCTTCTTTGACAGGGTCTTCCTGCCTGGCGTGTCGTTCAAGCTGAACCAAAACGGCGGCTACACGCCGACTCTTCGCAACATCAAGCGCATCGCCGCTGTCTGCACCTATGGCGGCGATCGGCTGACCACAATCCTGATGGGCGATCCGCCGCGGCGCGTCTTCAACCGGTCGCTGCGCTCGCTCGTGGCGCCCGACGCCCGGCGACGCTACCTCGCCCATTACGGCATGAACCGCACCACACCCGCCCGGCGGGCGCGGTTCTTGAACAAGGTGAGACGGTACTTTTCGACCTGGTGAGGGCGCGCGTTGTCGATGTCGAGCGCTGCGATGCTTGCCCATGGCGGGGAGAAGCGCCCGGCCTGTAGCCCGCCGACCGCGGTTACAGCGCCTTCCTTGCCACGTTGGAGCCCTAGGGCTAGAAGGCGCGATCGCGAATTAGCGGAGAATCGGGAACGATGCGCATAGCGATGGTGGGGGCCGGCTATGTCGGGTTGGTCTCCGGGGCGTGTCTTTCCGATTTCGGCCACGAGGTCGTCTGCATCGACAAGGACGCCGACAAGATCGAGGCGCTGCGGCGCGGCCAGATTCCGATTTTCGAGCCGGGTCTGCAGGAGGTCGTCGCCAACAATGTTCGCGCCGGGCGCCTCTCGTTCAGCCCCGACATCAAGGCGGCGAAAGGCGCGAAGGCGATCTTCATCGCGGTCGGCACGCCGACAAAGGCTGACGACGGCCAAGCCGATTTGACCTATGTCCGCGCCGCGGCGCGCGAGATCGCGGATATCGTCAATGACGGCGCGGTCGTCGTGATGAAATCTACGGTGCCGGTCGGCACCGGCGACGAGATCGAAGCCATTATCGCCGACCGCGCCCCGCTTAAGCGCGTCTCGGTCGTCTCCAATCCCGAATTCCTGCGCGAAGGCGCCGCGATCGACGATTTCAAGCAGCCGGACCGCGTCGTCATCGGCGTCGAGGACGAGGACGGCCGGAAGGTGATGCGCGAGATTTACCGGCCGCTCGAACTCAATCAGACCGCGCTCCTCTTCACCAGCCGCCGCTCTTCGGAGCTGATCAAATACGCGGCCAACGCGTACCTTGCGATGAAGGTCGCCTTCATCAACGAGATCAGCGATCTTTGCGAACAGGTGGGCGGCGACATTCAGGACGTCGCCCGCGGCGTCGGCCTCGACAATCGGATCGGCTACAGGTTCCTCAACGCCGGTCCAGGCTTCGGCGGCTCGTGCTTCCCGAAAGATACGCTCGCCTTGATGAAAATCGCGAAAGAGGCGGGCGCGCCGTTGCGCCTCGTCGAGACGCTCGTCGAGGCGAACGAGAACCGCAAGCTCGCCATGGCGCGCAAGATCGTCAAAGCATGCGGCGGCGTGAAGGGCAAGACGATCGCCGTACTCGGCCTGACTTTCAAGCCGAATACCGACGATATGCGCTCGGCGCCGAGCCTGACCATCGTCCCGGTTCTGCAGGCCGAAGGCGCGAGGGTCGTCGCCTTCGACCCGGAAGGCGCGAAATCCGCCAAGGAGCTGCTGCCCGACATCGAGTTCGCCGATGGACCCTATTCCTGCGTCCAAGGGGCCGACGCGCTCGTCATCATCACCGAATGGGACGCGTTCCGGGCGCTCGACCTGGCTCGCGTCAAAGCGGCGTTGCGGCAACCGATCGTCGTCGATCTGCGCAACATTTATCGCCGCGAGGAGATGATTGCGCTGGGCTTCCACTATGAAAGCCTGGGACGAGGACGGCGCGGCGACAAAGCGCGCCGCAGCTGACCAACGGAGCGCGTCTGGCGTCGGAAGTTAGCTAAGGACATTCGGGACAATCCAGCCGAAGGCTTGTTCACGTATCGGGAGCGACCGGCGCGCTTGCTCTGCGCCTTGCATGCGGGCGCAGCCCTCTTTCGCGCCGTCATCCTGCGCGATTGCGGATGCTGCCCAGATCGGACGCCGCCCGTGGTTGGCCTCGGCCCGCTCGCGGAGTAACTTGGCCTCGTGATGGAATATGCAGATCTCGAAGACTTCGTCGATCGGCGCCGCAATCTCTTCATCCTGACCGGCGCCGGCTGCAGCACGAAATCCGGCATTCCCGACTATCGCGACGCGGACGGACAGTGGAAGCGCAGGCCGCCGGCGACCTATCAGGCCTTCATGACCGAGGAGGCGACGCGCCGGCGCTACTGGGCGCGCAGCCTGATCGGTTGGCGGCGCTTTCATAGCGCACGGCCGAACGCCGCCCATCGCGCTTTGGCGCGGCTCGAGGCGCTCGGCAAGAGCGAGCTGCTTCTGACCCAGAATGTCGACCGGCTGCATCAAGCCGCCGGCGCCGCCCGCGTCGTCGATCTGCATGGGCGGCTCGACCTCGTCCGCTGCATGGGCTGCGAGCGGAGAATCTCGCGCGACGAGATGCAGGACGAACTCGGCCGAATGAATCCCGACTGGCTCGCGCTCGACGCTGTCGACGCGCCGGACGGCGACGCCGACCTCGACGGCGTCGAATTTTCATCGTTCCGCGTTCCTTCCTGCCGGCGCTGCGGCGGCGTGCTGAAGCCTGACGTCGTGTTCTTCGGCGAGAGCGCGCCGCGCGAACGCGTCGAGGCTGCTGCGCGTCACCTCGAAGAAGCGGACGCGATGCTGATCGTCGGCTCGTCGCTCATGGTCTATTCGGGCTTCCGCTTCGCACAGATGGCGGCTTCCGCCGGCAAGCCCATCGCCGCCGTCAATCTCGGCCGAACCCGCGCCGACGACCTGCTGGCGTTGAAGCTGGAGCAAGACTGCGAGACCGCGCTGGCCTTTCTGTTACGTACCGAAGCGCCGGCGTCCTGACGAGGCGCCGCGATGGTTCGTAACCTTACCGCCGACATTCGTTTGAGTTTGGGCAAAAACTGTCACAGATTGCCTGGCCATGCTGCCCACTCGCCATCTCTTCGTTGATGCGCCTGACAGGCAAGTCGGCCCGAAGAATCCATGGCTCTTTCGGGCGCTCGTGTTGGCCGCGATCTTGGCGACGGCGGCGCTGGCCCAAATTATCGAACCAAGCGGCATCTGGCGTCGCTGAGCGCCGGCGCGCAATCAGCCTCGCGAGGCAACCCCCGCGCGCGCCTTCAACGAATTCTTTCCAAGAGGCTCGATCGCGCGCGGCTGCTAATCGCAGACCCGCGTGCTGCGCGAGCCGGCGTAGTCGCCCGCGGCGTCGTAAAGCGGCTGGCGCACCCAGTGGCAGCGGACGATGGGCGGATCGTCCTCGACATAGACGGGCGGCGGCGGAGGCGGCGCAGCGTAAACCGGCTGCGGATTCGAATTGACCAGCGCCCCGATGGCGAGGCCGCCGAGCACGCCGGCCGCCACTGGCGCGTTCCAGCGGTGATTCCAGCCGCCGTCGCCGGCGATCGCGGCCCCGCTGGTCGCGCCGAGCATGGCCAGGCCTGTCAAGCCGGCGATCAACGACGTGGTCGGGTTTCGACGGAACGGCGACATGGGTCCACTCTCGCTTCCCGAAGCGCGCGAACAAGGGCGCTCCAATGGCCGGGAACGCTAAACGGAAGCTTATTAAGACGCCGTAAATTTTAGAGATCGCACGGACCGCGCATGCGCTGGAATCGTCCGGCTAGGCGCGAGCGTCCGCCTTCGCACAATGCGCCGCAATCGCTTCGACCAGCGCCCCGATCAACGGCGTTGGAAAATCGTGGCCCATGCCTTCGACCAGCATGAACTCCGCCCCGGGGATATGCGCCGCGGTGTCTTTGCCGCATTCGGGCGGGACGAGCGGATCTTCCGCGCCATGGATGACCAGAGCAGGCGTCGCAATCCGTTTGAGCAGGCTTACTCTGCTGCCATTGGCCATGACCGCGAGGAGCTGGCGGGGCACGCCCTCGTAGTAATTCGAGCGGTCGTAAGCGCGTTCGACCCTGGCTCGTAATTCGGATTCCGCTTCGGGGAGAGTCAGACTGCCGATCGCCCGCTGGCATCTGATCGCGTGGGCGATAAAGGCCGGTCGATCCTCCGGCGGAGGCCGTTTTAGGGTGAAGACCGCCATAGCCTCCGGCTTGCCCTGCGGCAGGTCGGGATCGCCGCTCGTCGACATGATCGAGACGAGGCTGCGGACCCGCTCGCCATGATCGGCGGCGATGATCTGCGCGATCATGCCGCCCATCGACGAGCCGACGATATGCGCTTTATCGATGTTCAGGGCGTCGAGTAGGCCGATCGCGTCGCGCGCCATATCGGGGAGGCCATAGGGCGGATCGATCGCCTCGCCGCGCGTCAGCTTCCGATCGGCGATTTCGACATCGGCGGGAACGCCGTCGAACTTGGTCGACAGGCCGAAATCGCGATTGTCGAAGCGCACGACGCGAAAGCCGTGCGCCGCGAGCGCGTCGACGAACGCGTCGGGCCAGAAGGTCAGCGGCGCGCCAAGCCCCATAATGAGCAGGACGGCCGGCGCCACGGGATCGCCGGTTTCCTCATAAGCGAGTTCGAGTCCGTTCGCGTTGGCGAGGGGCATGAGCCTGCCGCTTCGGCGCTCACAGCCCTTCGAAAAGAGCTGTCGAAAGGTACCGCTCGGCGAAGGAGGGAATGATCACGACGATGTTCTTGCCGGCGAATTCGGGCCGCCTTCCGATTTCGATCGCCGCCGCCACCGCCGCGCCGGAAGAAATGCCGACGGGAATGCCTTCGAGCCGCGCCACGAGTCGCGCCGTATCGAACGAGGTCTGATTGCCGACGGTCACCACCTCGTCGATGACGCTCCGATCGAGAATGGCCGGAACGAAGCCGGCGCCCAGGCCTTGAATCTTGTGCGGTCCCGGCTGGCCGCCGGAGAGAACGGGCGAATCCTCCGGCTCGACCGCGAAGATTTTCAGCGACGGCCGCCGCGGCTTCAACACCTGGCCGACGCCGGTGATCGTGCCGCCGGTGCCGACGCCGGAGACGAAGCCGTCGATCTCGCCGCCCGTGTCGTTCCAGATCTCCTCCGCGGTCGTGCGACGATGGATATCCGGGTTGGCGGAGTTTTCGAATTGCTGCGGAATGACCGCGCCCGGCGTCGCCGCGACGATTTCCTGCGCTTTAGCGATCGAGCCTTTCATGCCCAGCGGCGCCGGCGTCAGCACCAGTTCGGCGCCAAGCAGCGCGAGCATCTTCCGCCGCTCGATCGACATCGATTCGGGCATGACGAGAATCAGGCGATAGCCGCGCGCCGCGGCCACGAAGGCGAGGGCGATGCCGGTATTGCCGGAGGTCGGCTCGACCAGAACGCCCCGGCCAGGCGCGATCTTGCCTTGCTTTTCGAGCGCGTCGATCATCGAGACGCCGATGCGGTCCTTGACGCTGCCGATCGGGTTGAAGAATTCGAGCTTGGCCAGCAAATGCGCGCCGACGCCTTTCTCCTTGGCGAGGCGATCAAGCCGAACCAGCGGCGTGTCGCCGATCGTGTCGGTGATCGAATCGAAGATGCGCCCTCGGCCGGGAGCGCGCCCGCGCTTTTGCTCGGTTTCAGCAGCGGCCATATTCCCGAACTCCAATTTCTTTCCGGGCTTTTTTCCTAAAAGCCGGCGATCAATCGGGGAATCTATCAGCCCTGCGTCGGGTGTCCATACGATCTTCCAAACCGCGCCTGCGCCCTCCCGCCGGGGCGACGGCCAGAGCTCCCGAAAGAGAGTACGACAAGACGCTAAGAGAGGTCCGTCCGGCTGGCGCGCCGGACGAGGGTGGTCGGCAGCCTCGCTATCAAATCGCGAAATCGCCGCTCGACTTTTCTTCCTCGAGAATATGCGCGGCGATCGCCTCGTTGCAAAGATCGTCGACCGTCACCGCGTCGAGATTGGCGAGGAAGGTCTCGCCAGCTTTCTTGACCGTCGGCTCGACGATTCTCTCGATCAGTTTCGAGGAGATGGCGAGCTCTTCCGGATCGGCGGCGCTGAGCGCCAGCGCGGTGCGGACGATTTCGCCGACGCTGATCTTACGGCGCTCGCGGGCGAGCTCATAGCCGCCGCGCGGCCCGCGCACGCCTTTCAGGATGTTGGCGTGGACGAGCCCTTGCAGGAGCGTCTCCAAATGCCGCGGCGGCAGGCGGTGACGCGCCGCCAGCGCTTTCGCCGCCACCGGCATCGGTCTTGCGTGCAGCGCAACGTCCACGACCGCCGCGATCGCCAACATACTGCGCCTGGACAAGAGGTTCATGCGCTATTTCTCCTCACGCCCCATCCCTGTGGAGCCGAATCCCCCCGCCCCGCGCGCGCTGTCGGCAAGCGCAGCGCTTTCCGTAAGCGCGACGCGCGCCACGGCGGAGACGACGAGTTGCGCGACGCGCGCGCCGCGGACGACCGAAAACGGCCTGTCGCCGAGATTGATGAGGATGACGCCGATTTCACCTCGGTAATCCGCGTCGATGGTTCCGGGACTATTCAGGACCGTGACGCCGAACTTGTGCGCCAAACCGGACCGCGGCCGAATCTGCGCCTCGTAACCGCTGGGCAATTCGATCGCGAATCCCGTGGGGATCAGCGCCCGCTCGCCCGGTTCAAGGACAAGTTCGACGCCGGAGGCCAGGGCGGCGACGAGATCCAAACCGGCAGCATCTTCACTATGATAATCGGGTAATTGCAAGCCCTCCGCATGCGCCAGTCGTTTAATCTTAACTTGAAGGACCGGTGAATTGTTCACTTCGCTGCGTCCCGCATGGCGGCGAGGCGTTCAACCAGCCGGGCCGCGACTTCGCTCTTATCCAAAGACGGCCAGGACTCGACGCCGTCTTTGGAGACCAAGTGGACGAGGTTGGTCCTGCCGCCGAACACGCCGGTCCCCTCGCCGACGTCATTGGCGACGATCAGGTCGCATTTTTTCTTGAGAAGCTTGTCGCGCGCATGAGCGAGAACATTTTCCGTCTCGGCCGCGAAGCCGACGACGACGGCCGGACGGCGGCTCGGGCTTTGCGCCACCGAGGCGAGGATATCGGGATTCTCCACCAGCTTCAGGCTCGGCCCGCCGCTCGAACCTTTCTTCAGCTTGTTGGCGCCGATCTCGGCGACGCGCCAATCGGCGACCGCCGCGGCGGCGACGAAAATATCGGCGGGGAGCGCCTTTTCGACCGCCTCGAGCATCTCGCGCGCGCTTTCGACATGGATAGCGGCGACGCCGGGGGGATCGGGGATGGCGACCGGGCCGCTGACCAAAGTGACGCGGGCGCCGGCCGCGGCGGCGGCCGCGGCGATGGCGTGGCCCTGGCGGCCTGACGACCGATTGGCGATGAAGCGCACCGGATCGATCGGCTCGTGGGTCGGGCCGGAGGTGATCAGCACATGCGTCCCGGCGAGCGGCTTTTCGTCCCGAGGCGCGCGCGCGACGGGCGGCAAAGGCAGGGTGGTCGGCTCGGCGAGCGCCGCCTCGACCGCCGCGACGATGTCCAGCGGCTCGGCCATGCGGCCTGGGCCGAATTCGCCGCAGGCCATCTCGCCCTCGGTTGGCCCGACGAAGAGCGCTCCGTCTTTCTGAAGCGTTGCGACATTGCGTTGCGTCGCCGGGTGCAGCCACATGCGCAGGTTCATCGCCGGCGCAAGCAGCGTCTTCTTATCCGTCGCCAAAAGGGCTGTCGTCGCCAAATCGTCGGCAAGGCCGTTCGCCATCCGCGCGATGAGGTCGGCGGTGGCCGGCGCGACGACGAGAAGGTCGGCCGCGCGCGACAATTCGATGTGGCCCATCTCGGCTTCGTCGGTCAGCGAGAAGAGATCGTCATAGACTTTCTCGCTGCTCAACGAGGCGGCCGAAAGCGGCGTTACGAATTGCTTGGCGGCCCGGGTCATGATCACGCGGACCTTGGCGCCGCGCTCGCGCAAACGGCGGATGAGGTCGAGCGCCTTATAGGCCGCGACGCCGCCGCCGATGATGAGCAGAATGCGGGCGGCGGAGAGAGACGTTCCGGACATTTTCGCTCACCCTTCGTCCTGGGCGATGCGCCCGTCGAAGCTCCTTGACCTTCAGATCATCGCGTCTGGATTTCCGCTCCCGCGGGAATGACATGATCGCTCGCCGCGCTCACAGCTTGAACCAGATCATCACCAGCAAAATCACGATGAGCCACAGCGCGGCGACGCCGAGGACGCCGCCGCGGCGCAGCTCCTCTTCATCGGCTCGGATGCTTGCCTCGGCGGCGGCTTCGCCCTTCTCGACCAGGCGGCCGACCCGCTCCAGGCGCTCCGGCCCTTCGACGACGAGGCGGGCCAAATGGCCGGTCAACCTGCCGAGATCTTCGAGCTTGCCGCGCGGCCCGAGTTTGTCGGCGATCCAGGCGCCGACCACCGGCTCCGCGGTCGACCAGATATTGAGGCGCGGATCGAGCCGCCGCGCGACGCCCTCGACCACGACCATGGTCTTCTGCAACATGACCAGTTCGAGCCGCGTCGACATGTCGAACAAGGCGGTGACTTCGAAAAGGAGCGACAAGAGCTTGGCCATCGAAATTTGGTCGGCGGTGCGCGAATGGATCGGCTCGCCGATCGCGCGGATCGCTTGGGCGAAGTCTTCGACGCGATGAACGCGCGGCACATAGCCGGCCTCGAAATGCACCTCGGCGACGCGATGATAGTCGCGGGTGATGAAGCCGAACAAGATCTCGGCGAGATAGCGCCGCTCCTTGACGCCGAGCCGGCCCATAATGCCGAAATCGACCGCGACGATGCGTCCCTGCGAGTCGATGAACAAATTGCCCTGATGCATGTCGGCGTGGAAAAACCCGTCGCGCAAGGCGTGGCGCAGGAACGACTGGATCAGCGCGCGAGCCACGGTCGGCGGATCGTATCCCTCACGCTGCAGGAGCGCCGGATCGTGCAGCGGCGCGCCGTCGATCCATTCGAGCGTCAGGACTTCGCGCGTGGTGCGATTCCAATCGACGTTCGGAATGCGGAACTCTTCGTCCTCGCCGACATTCTCGCCGAATTCCGACGCCGCCGCCGCTTCGAGGCGGAAATCCATCTCGATGCGCACCGACCGCGCCAAAGTCTCGACCACATCGACCAGCTTGAGGCGGCGCATGTCGGGAACGAGGCGCTCGATAAGGCGCGCCGCGAAGAACATGTCGGAAAGATCGCGCGCGAAGCGCCGCTCGACCCCTGGCCTCAGCACCTTGACCGCGACGTCGCGCGTCTCGCCGCCTTCGACGACGCGGGCGCGGTGCACCTGAGCGATCGACGCGGCGGCGACCGCCTCGCCGAAATCGGCGTAAAGCGTCTCGAGTTTCGCGCCGAAAGAGCTCTCGACCGTCGCGATCGCGACGCTGCGCGGGAACGGCGCCATCCGGTCCTGCAGCAGCTCCAGTTCGCTGACCACTTTAGGCCCGAAAATATCGGCGCGGGTGGATAGAAACTGGCCGAGCTTCACGTAGGAGGGGCCAAGCCGGGCGATGGCGGCGGCGAGACCGCCGCGTCCGCGCCGGCGGGCGGCGAGATTGACGAGGGTGAGCAGCGCGCGGGCGAGCGGCGGCAACAGGAGCGGATCGACGCCGACAAAGACGCCCTCGCGCGCCATCACCAAGCCGGCGCGGGCGAGGCGAAGGAAATGGCCGAAAGCGAAAAGGAACGACAAGCTTAAAGCTTCCAGCCGGAATGAATAGCGACAACGCCGCCCGACAATCTGGTGAAATCGGCGCGCGCGAAGCCGGAATCGGCGATCATGGCGCGGAAGCGCTCGGCGCCCGGGAAGCGGCGAATCGACTCGACGAGATAGCGATAGGGCGCGCCGTCGCCCGCCACAGCCTTGCCGAGCGCCGGAATCAGCGCGAACGAATAGGCGTCGTAAACGCGATCGAGGACAGGCGTGTCGACGCGCGAGAATTCAAGGCAAAGGAAACGGCCGCCGCGCTTCAGCGTGCGGAAGGCCTCCTTGAGCGCCGCTTCGACGCGCGGCACGTTACGAATGCCGAAGGCGATCGTATAGCCGTCGAAGCTCTCGTCGGCGAAGGGCAGCGCCTCGGCGTTGCCTTCGATGAAGGCGACGCGCTCGCCGCCCTTGCGCCGGCTGGCGCGCTCGCGCCCGATGCGGAGCATGTCGGGATTGACGTCGACCGCGGTCACTTTGAGCCGCGGCCCGCCGGCGGCGGCGACGCGGAAGGCGACGTCCCCGGTGCCGCCGGCGACGTCGAGATGGGCGAAGGGGCGCGATTTCGGCGGGTTGAGCTTGGCGACGAGGAGGTCCTTCCAGACGCGGTGCAGACCGAAGGACATGAGGTCGTTCATCAGGTCGTAGCGATGGGCGACCTTGTGAAAAACGTCGTCGACCAGGCCCTGCTTCTCCTCCAAGGGCACATGTCGATAGCCGAAATGGGTTTCTTGAGCAGGCGAGGGCATGTCAGGCTCCGGGGCGGCGGACCATAACGCCCCGAGGCAAGCGACGCCAGAAGGCCAGGCGCGGTCGGTAAGACAGGCTTAATCCCATCGGGATTTGCCGCCGACCTCGCGCTCACGGCGGCGCTTTACCCCGCCGCCGCGACCACCCGGGTCGCCTCGCCGCGCGGCGGCGCTTTCTGCAGCGTTCCCACGCGCAGCATGAAATTGACGTGGGCGAGCAGCTCGTTGAAGGCGAAGCCCATCTGATGAGGGTCGAGCTCGTGCGGAAAAAGCACCGGAAGCAATTCGGCCGGCGCGCGCGGGCGGTCACGGCACGCTTCAAAGAGCGCGGCGCAACGCGCCGCGTGATGAGCGATCAGTTCGTCGATGCGCCGATGGAGGCCAATGAACGGCAGACCATGGCCGGGCAAGATCAACGCCTCCTCCGCCACGCCCGCGCGCAAGGCGCTGAGCGAGCGCAAATAGAGGCCGAGCGGGTCGCCGTTCGGATCGACCGGCGAGACGCTGACATTCGGCGAAATTTTGGCCAGGATCTGATCGGCTGGAAAGAAAAGCCTGGCCGCTGAATCATGCAGCATGATTTGTTCGGGCGCATGGCCGTCGCCGCTGAGGACGGAAACATCGCGGCCGCCAAGTTTCAGCCTGTCGCCGGCGACGAGCCGCTCGAACGTGACCGGGAGCGGCGTGATCAAGCGCAGATAACCGTGGCCCAATGTGCTGAGCTGCACGTTGGTCGCATCATCCAGGCCGTTGCGGCGGTAGAAATCGCGATAGACCTTGGCCTCGAGCCGACCCGGATCGAGCGACAGCGACAAGCAGTCGAGATAGGCGGTCTGGCCGATCAAAAGCGGAATATCGAAACGCTCGGCCAGCCAGCCGGCGAGCCCGATGTGATCGGGATGGGCGTGGGTGACGATGAGCCGCGTCAAGCGCCGCCCGCGGAGTGGGCCGGCGCGCAATGCGTCCCACGCGTCGCGCGCAGCCGGGCTGGCGATGCCGGCGTCCAGAACCGCCCAGCCGTCGCCATCGTCGAGAAAGTACAGGTTGATGTGATCGAGCCGGAACGGCAGCGGCAGCCGCGCCCAGAGGATTCCGGGCGCGACTTCGATCGCTTCGCCGAGCGCCGGCGGCGCGGGATGCGGATAGATCAGCCCGCCCGCGTCCCTGACCGCCGCCCGCAACGGCTTCAGCAGCGCCGTCACGCCGCCAGCTGCCTAAGCACGTAGTGCAGAATGCCGCCGTTCCTGAAATATTCGAGTTCGTCGAGCGTATCGATGCGGCAGACGAGCGGCGCGCGCGCGACGCGCCCGTCCGCGTATGTGATTTCCGCTTGGAGCTTCTGGCGCGGCTTCAAATCCTCGGCGAGGCCGCGGATCGTCACCGTCTCGTCGCCCTTCAGGGCCAGCGCCTGCCAGGACCCGCCCTCTTCGAAGACGAGCGGCAGCACGCCCATGCCGACGAGATTGGAACGGTGAATCCGCTCGAAGCTCTGCGCAATGACCGCGCGCACGCCGAGCAGCTTCGTGCCCTTCGCAGCCCAATCGCGCGACGAGCCGGTGCCGTATTCGCGGCCGGCGAAGATGACGAGCGGCACGTTCTCCTTCTGGTAGCGCATCGCCGCATCGTAAATCGGCAGGCGCTCGCCCGACGGGTAATGGATCGTATAGCCGCCCTCGATCACGTCGCCCGAAGCGTCGCGGACCATCTGGTTCTTGATGCGGATATTGGCGAACGTGCCGCGCATCATCACTTCGTGATTGCCGCGCCGCGTGCCGTATTGATTGAAATCGACCGGCCGCACCTGATGCTCGATCAGATACTGGCCGGCCGGGCTCTTCTCCTTGATCGAGCCGGCCGGCGAAATGTGGTCGGTTGTGATCGAGTCGAGGAAAAGGGCTAAAACGCGCGCATTGACGACGTCCGCCACCGGCGCAGGCCGCATCGCCATGCCTTCGAAATAGGGAGGGTTCTGGACGTAGGTCGACGACGGCTGCCACTCATAGGTAAGGCCGGTCGGCGCCTTGACCTTGCGCCAATTGGCGTCGCCGTCGAAGACGCTGGAATACTTCGTCTTGAACATTTTCGCGTTGATCGTCTGATCGACGAAATCGGCGACTTCCTGCGCGCTCGGCCAGATTTCTGCGAGCATGACCGGCTTGCCGGCCTTGTCATAGCCGATCGGATCCTTAGTCAGGTCAACGTTGAGCGAGCCGGCGATCGCATAGGCGACGACGAGCGGCGGCGAGGCGAGGTAATTGGCGCGCGTATCGGGATTGACCCGGCCCTCGAAATTGCGATTGCCCGACAGGACCGCCGCGACGACCAGGTCGTGTTTGGCTATCGTCGCCGAAATCTCCTCGGGCAGCGGGCCGGAATTGCCGATGCAGGTCGTGCAGCCGAAGCCGACGAGGTTGAAGCCGAGCTTGTCGAGCGATTTCTGCAGACCAGATTCGTCAAGATACTCGGCGACGACTTGGCTGCCTGGCGCGAGCGAAGTCTTGACCCAAGGCTTGCTGGCCAAGCCCTTGGCGGCGGCGTTGCGCGCCAGCAGGCCGGCGGCGATCATCACGTTCGGATTGGACGTGTTGGTGCAGGACGTAATGGCGGCGATGACGACGTCGCCATGGCCGAGATCGAAATTCGCGCCCTCCACCCTGTAGCGCTGCGCCGTATCGCCGGTCTTCTTGAACTCGCCCGCCAGGGCGGCGGCGAAGCCTTCCTTCGCGTTGCTGAGCGGCACGCGGTCCTGCGGCCGCTTGGGGCCGGCGAGCGAGGGCGCGACATCGCCGAGGTCGAGAGACAGCAAGTCGCTGAAAACGGGATCGGGCGTGGTCCGGGTACGATACATGCCTTGCGCCTTGGCGTAGGCTTCGACCAGCTCGATGCGGCCGCGCTTGCGGCCGGAAAGCTCGAGATAACGGATGGTCTGAGTATCGATCGGGAAGAAGCCGCAGGTCGCGCCATATTCCGGCGCCATATTGCCGATCGTCGCTCGGTCGGCGACCGTCATGGCGTGGAGGCCCGGGCCGTAGAACTCGACGAACTTGCCGACCACGCCCTTCTTGCGCAGCATTTGGGTGACGGTGAGGACGAGATCGGTGGCGGTGACGCCCTCGCGCAATTCGCCGGTCAGTTTGAAGCCGATCACTTCCGGCAGCAGCATCGAGAGCGGCTGGCCGAGCATCGCCGCCTCGGCCTCGATGCCGCCGACGCCCCAACCGAGCACGGCGAGCCCGTTGACCATGGTCGTGTGGCTGTCGGTGCCGACCAATGTATCGGGGTAAGCGATCTCGACGCTGTCTTTGCCGTTCTTCTCTTTGCGCGTCCACACCGTCTGAGCGAGATATTCGAGATTGACCTGGTGGCAAATGCCCGTGCCAGGCGGCACGACCGAGAAATTGTCGAAGGCCTGCTGGCCCCATTTCAAGAAGCGATAGCGCTCCTGGTTCTGTTCGTATTCGCGCTTGACGTTGAGCGCGAACGCTTTGTTGTTGCCGAAAAAGTCGACGACCACGGAATGGTCGATGACGAGGTCGACCGGCACCAGCGGGTTGATCTTGTTCGGATCGCCGCCGAGCGCCTCCATGGCGTTGCGCATTGCGGCGAGATCGACGACCGCAGGAACGCCGGTGAAATCCTGCATCAGCACGCGAGCGGGGCGAAAGGCGATCTCATGCTCCGTTTTGCCGCGATTATCGAGCCAGGCGGCGACCGCTTCGATGTCGCTCTTTTTGACGGTGCGGCCGTCTTCATGCCGGAGGAGATTCTCGAGAACGACCTTCATCGAAAACGGCAGTTGCGAAATGCCGGCAAGGCCGTTCTTCTCGGCGGCTTTGAGCGAAAAGTATTCATAAGTTTTCGCGCCGACATTCAGCTTCTTGCGGCATTTGAAACTGTCGAGAGAGGCCATCGACATCGTCTCCGGTTGCGATTTTGGGCAATCGGCGGGACTTATAGATAAGTTCCCATAGGCGGGCTACAGAAACGTCGCGCAGCAGCGATGCGACTGCGAAGGAGAGGGGATGCGTCTACGCGCCGATCGTCTTGCGCTTGATCGCGGCGGCCGCCGCCTCTTTTCTGAGCTGTCGTTCGAGCTTTCTTCGGGGCAGGCGCTGGTCGTGCGAGGCGAGAACGGCGCCGGCAAGACCAGCCTGCTGCGCGCGATCGCCGGTCTGGCGCCGCTCGCCGCTGGGGCCCTCGAATTGAGCGGCGGCGGCGACGACGCGCCGCTCGGCGAACAGGCGCATTATCTCGGCCATGCCGACGCGCTGAAGAGCGCGCTGACGGCGCGAGAGAATCTCCAATTCTGGGCGGCGATGCTGGCTGCTGCGCGGCCGCGCGCCGGCGGTCGGCGCGCCGCCGGCGTCAGCGCTGCGCTCGACCGTGTCGGCCTCGGCCATGTCGCCGATTTTCCGATCCACGCCCTCTCGGCGGGACAGAAGCGTCGCGTCGCGCTGGCCCGGCTGCTCGCCGCAGATCGTCCGCTCTGGCTCCTCGACGAACCGTCGACCGCGCTCGACCTTGCGGCGCAAGGCCGCCTGCACGAACTCCTGCGCGAGCATCTTGCCGCCGGCGGCCTGATCGTCGCGGCGACTCATGCGCCCCTCGACTTGCCCGATGCGCGCGAATTGCGGCTCGGCGCCGCCGCGGCGGCATGAGAAAGGCGGCCGCCGCGCTGTTCTTGCGCGAATGGCGCATCGCCCGACGCATTGGCGGCGGCGCGGCGGTCGGCCTTGTCTTCTTTCTCATTCTGGTGACGCTGATTCCGTTCGCGATCGGGCCCGATCTGGCCCTTCTCGCCAAAATCGGCCCGGCCATCCTATGGATCGCCGCCCTGCTGGCGACCCTGCTCGGCGTCGATCGGCTGTTTCAAAGCGACGAGGACGACGGCTCGCTCGATCTCCTGATTCATGGACGCTTGCCGCTTGAATTGGTCGTGCTGGTCAAGTGCGCCGCCCATTGGACGGCGGGGGCGCTGCCGCTCGTCATCGCTAGCCCGCTCTTCGGCCTGATGCTGGCGCTCGACGCCAGAGCGCTGGCGCTCACGGCCGCGAGCCTCGCCGTCGGCACGCCGGCCTTGACCCTGATCGGCGCGATTGGCGCGGCGCTGACGGTCTCGCTGCGCCGCGGCGGCTTGCTGCTCGCCGTCGTCGCCCTGCCGCTGACCATCCCCGTGCTGATTTTCGGCGTCGCCGCCGCATCAGCGGCGAGCGGCGGCGCGGCGCCGTTCGCGCCGCCCTTTCTGGCGCTCTGCGCCTTGACCTTGCTCGCTCTGGCTGGCGCGCCATTCGCCGCCGCCGCGGCGCTCCGGCTCGCGCGAAGCTGAGGCCGCCGTTCGCCACGCAAACAGCGGCTTGAGTCGGAGCCGGTCTCGCGCATAATCGATTGCAAAGCCGCTGGCGCGCAAGGCGGGCGTCAGGCGCGCGAAATCGGGCGGAGGCGCTCCATGCCGGCTTTCGACGACGATCCTTTTGCCGGCCCGCGCAAAGCGCCGGCGGCGCACGAGATCGGCCAGCCGCTCGACGCGCTCTCGGCGCCCGAGCTGCAAGAGCGCATCGAGCTTCTCAAAGCCGAGATCGCGCGGCTCGAAGTCGCGATCAAATCGCGCCAGGCGACCAAGGACGCCGCGAGCGCCTTCTTCAAGCGCTGAACCCTTTCCCTCGCCGGCGGCCTCCCATCGAGGGCCCGCTGAATTGCCCGCCGACCATCGCGCCGGCGAGCGCCGCGTGGTCCCTTCTCCGTTCCGCTTTCGCTCGGCGGGGCTGTTCGGCCGTTTCTAATTTGGGACAGCTTCGGCAAGCGCGTCTCTAAACGGGGCGCAACGAAAGATTTTCTATAAAGATTCCGTTTGCCGTTAAGATAAAATTAATAATTACATTTTATGAATAGTTTCATCCTGTTCTTCAGGATCTTCGAGTGGCTCCTGTCCACTCTGTTCGACGCCTCCCGTTTTCAACTCCAAGCCGCCTTCGGGCGGCTTTTCTTTTGATTCGTTGAATTCTCTCAATGCTTCGTTAACCTTACTAAAGAGTAAACGAGCAAATTCGGCGCAACGGCGCTAACTTTGCCTCCGCCCTGACGCACGGAGCCAAGAGGGCTCCACGACGAAAGCAAGGACGAGAGTTTCGGTCATGGCTCGCTTTTTCGATCCCCCGACATTCGCCGTCGTCAGGCCGGGCACGGTCTCCTTCATCCAAAAACTCGCCGGCTCTCACGCCTTCAAAGCTTTGTTCAAGGAGGGGATGACCCTGGTCGAGGAGGCCGCGGCCTATCTCGACGGACCAGGCCGCGAGGAATCGCGCCAGTTGCGCCGACCTGCGGCCTTGGCTTACGCGACCGAGAGCATGCGCTTGACCACCCGGCTGATGCAGATCGCCTCGTGGCTTTTGCTCCAGCGCGCCGTCAATGAAGGCGAAATGACCCTGGCCCAGGCCGCGACCGACAAACATCGCGTCCGCCTGACCCGCCAGGACATCGCCTGCCCGCCGGACGTCTTCGGCGAATTGCCCGCCCGCCTGCGCGAGCTCAGCGCAAAATCGCTGCGGCTGCAGGCGCGGGTGATGCATCTCGATCGCTGCTTGTTCGCCGAAGAACGCGATTTCGACATCGCGCCGAGCCCGATCGAGAGCCAAGTCGCGCGGCTGCGCGAGGCGTTTCAGCGCTCCGCATGAACGGTACGGCCGGTTGGGAGGAGGCAATCGGCAATCGGGCCGCCGCCGAGCGCCTGCTCATGGCCGCCAGCCGACGATTGCCGGCCGCCGACCGTCGCACTATGCGAGCTTCTCCTTCAAGTGCGGGAACATCGCGTCGAGCGCTTCCTGATCCATTTCAGTCTTGAACTTGTGCCCCTCCCGCAGCGCCGCCGCTCGTTGCGAGGCGGGGCGGGCGTTGATCTCGTCGACAAGCCGCTTGAGATTCGGGAACTGATCGGCGGCGCCTTCGCCGAGCACGTTCGGCAGCAGGCGGGCCCAGCCCCAGACGTTCATGTCGAGGATCGTGTACGCGCCTCGCCAAGCAAAAATATAAATGCTGGGCGACATGGCAATTCCGCCTCTTCGAGGAACAGCGCGACCTTCATCGGGTTCGGCGCGCCGCTGTAATAGAATTTCAGCATTTCAGGCTCCGTAACGGCTCGGTCCGGCGCGCGAGCCCGCGCTGGACACGCTCGACAGACCGGCATGCTCCCGATTCCCGACCCGATCGCAAGCCCGCGCCAGTTCACAAAGGCGAGCGCCTGAAGGGCTTCGCGCCGCGCCCGCCCTTGCACGCCCCACGTTTTGGCCCCATTGCTCGCCTAGCAAAGCGACGTTCGGGCGCCATGACCGAAACCGACACCAATCGCCTCTACCTTTTCACGCCGCCGCTCGCGGGTTCGGACATCGCGGAATTCGCCGCGCTGCTCGCCGACGTCCTCTCGGCCGGCGACGTCGCCTGCGTTCTTGCGCGCCTCGCGCCGGGGGCCGAGGGCGACGCCGAGAAAATCGTCAGCCGTCTCGTCGAGACCGCCGCGCGCGCCGAGGCGGCCCTGCTCGTCGAGAACGACGCGCGTCTCGCCGCCCGCGCCGGCGCTGACGGCGCGCATATCCATGGCCTGGGCGAGGCGTTGGACGATGCGCTGAAGAGCCTCAAGCCGGAGCGCATTGTCGGGGCGGGATTGCTGCGCTCGCGCGACGACGCGATGGTCGCGGGCGAGAAGGGCGTCGACTACGTCATGTTCGGCGAGCCGCGCGGCGACGGCTTCGTTCCGCCGATGGAGCAGACGGTCGAGCGCATCGCTTGGTGGGCGGAGATTTTCGAGCCGCCCTGCGTCGGTTTCGCCGCCCGACTCGGCGACATTGCGCCGCTCGCGGCCGCCGGCGCCGATTTCATCGCGCTTGGCGAGGCGATCTGGCGCGCGGAGGCGCCGGCCGAAGCGCTCGCCCAGGCGCAGGCCGCCTTATTGGCGCCGCAGGCGCATTGAGCATGTTGAAGCGCCTTGTCGTGCTCGCGGCCGCAGCCGTTTGCCTCCCCGCGATCGCTTCGGCTCAGGACGCGACCGGCTTCGTGCTGCCGCCGCAGGCCGGCGGGCCACCTCCGCCTTCCGGGCCGCGGCCAGATTACGCCTTCGCCGCCTATCAACGCGGCTATTACGTCACCGCCCTGCAAGAGGCGATGAGGGCCCTGTCCCTCAATCCTAAAGACGCGCCGGCGATGACCCTGATCGGCGAACTTTACCGCACCGGCGCTGGCGTCAAGCCCAGCGCCGTCGAGGCGGAACGCTGGTATCGGCTTGCCGCCGATCTCGGCGACAGGCAGGCGCGCTTTGCGCTCGGCCTGCTCCTGCTCACCGGCGAGGGCGGCGTGGCCAAGGACCGAGCCACGGCGCAGAAGCTGTTCGAGGAGGCTGCGGCGCAGGGCCATGCCGGCGCGCTTTACAATCTCGGCGTGATGGCGATCGAAAGCGACGGCGAAAGCAAACCCGATTTCGCCAAGGCGGCCGACTATTTCAAAAAGGCCGCTGAACTCGGCGACGGCGACGCCGCCTATTCCTATGGCGTGCTCGAGCGCAGTGGCCGCGGCGCGCCGCTCGACACCGCCGACGCCGCCGGTTGGATCAAGAAGGCGGCCGACGCCGGAATCGTGGCCGGCGAAGTCGAATATGCGATCATGCTGTTCAATGGCGAGGGAGTCGATCGCGACGAAGCGGCCGCGGCCAAACTGTTCGGCAAGGCCGCGGCGCAGAACAATCCCATCGCGCAAAACCGCCTCGCCCATCTCTACGCGACGGGACGCGGGGTCAAGCGGGACCTCGCCCAGGCGGCAGCCTGGAATATGCTTGCTGAAGCCGCAGGGATCAAAGACAAAGAGCTCGACGCGATCGTCGAGCAATTGACGCCGCAGCAGCGGGCCGCCGCGATCGAGGCGGTGCGCCGGCAGACGATGTTCTGAGCCGGACATGGCGAGCGACCGACCCGACCCGATGGGCGCGGCGTTCGACGCGGCCCGCGCCGCGGCCAGGTTGGGTGAAGTGCCCGTCGGCGCGGCCATGGTCGGCGATGGAGCGATCATCGCCAGCGCCGGCAATCGCACGATCTCCGACCGCGATCCGACCGCGCATGCCGAGATGCTGGCGATCCGCGCCGCCGCCGCGGCGTTGGGCTCGGAGCGTCTTGCGGGCTGCGACCTCTACGTGACGCTCGAGCCTTGCGCGATGTGCGCCGCGGCGATCTCCTTCGCCCGAATCAGGCGCTTGTACTATGCGGCGGACGACGAGAAGGGCGGCGCCGTCGAGCATGGGCCCCGGTTCTTCTCGCAACCGACCTGCCATCACGCGCCCGAGGTTTATAGCGGCATCCGCGCAAGCGAGGCGGGGGAGTTGCTGCGCGCGTTCTTCGCCGCGCGACGTTGATCCTCCCCGTGAAAGCGGGGAAATCAAACGCCGCCGGTCACTGGAATCAGCGCGCCGGTGACCGCCCTCGCTTCGTCCGAGGCCAGGAACAAGATCACCGCGGCGAGATCGGCCGGCTTGACCCATTGTTCGAAATTCGCGTTCGGCATGGCGGCGCGGTTGGCGGGCGTGTCGATGATCGACGGCAGCACGGCGTTGACGGTCACGCCGCGATTTTTCAACTCTTCGGCGAGGCTCTCGGTGAGCTTGTGCACGGCCGCCTTGCCGGCCGCGTAAGCGCCCATGCCGGCGGCTGCCTTGAGAGCGTTTTGCGCGCCGATATTGACGATATGACCGCTGCTGGCGAGGAGTTCGGGAAGCGCGGCGCGCGACGCGTTCAGCGCCGTCTTGAGGTTCAGCGCGAAGAGGAAGTCCCAGGTCGAAGCGTCCCCCGCCTCGATCGTCTCCCATTTGAAGCCGCCGGCGATATTGATCAGCGCGTCGAGCCGGCCGAATTTGGCTTTCACTTCGGCGATCGCTTTCCGCGCGCCTTCAGCGGTGGCGAGATCGATGCCGCCAAGCAGGAGCGCGCCGGGCTTCAATCGGGCGGCGAAGCCGGGCGGCGGCTGCGCCGCGACGTCGAGCGCGGCGACTTTGGCGCCCCGCTCGGAAGCTGCTTCCGCCACCGCCCGGCCGAGCGCGCCGAATCCGCCGGTGACGACGATCGTCTTGCCGTTCATTCTAGGCTCCTGGTTTCGCCGGCTTCGCAATCCTTTTAACCCAGATCGCGGCGCTTCGCCTGCAAGTTCGCGCGGCGAGCGCCGATCTTGCCAAGGGCGAGGGCGCTGGCTATGAGGGACCGCTTCGCCGCCAATGAAGCGCCGCAATAGCTCAGCTGGTAGAGCACCTCATTCGTAATGAGGGGGTCGGGGGTTCGAATCCCTCTTGCGGCACCAGGCAATGAGCTCCGCGTGAAGGCGGGCCTCCCGATCTCGCTGCTCCGAGAAAACCTGGGCCTTCGACTGGAGCGAAGGAGACGGCGTTGCTGATCGCCTCGGCCTATGCGACTGGAGCCGCAACCTTAAACCGTCATCTGCCGACTCGCCTGGAACACCGGCGCGGTTCGGGCCGTTCGCCACAGCTTGGCGGGCGACAGCCGGGCGTAGGGGAGAACGGGCGAACGTGGCGATTTTCCCGGCTTCTCGTCACGGCCAACGAAGCGGCAGGCGAGCGCCCAATCCCTTCCCGTCAAGCGCCGCTATCGTCGCGTCATCGGCTCAGCCGCCGTCTAGCGCTCCCAGACTGCGAACCCCGCCTTGAGCTTCCCTAGCCGCGAGCCGTTCGCCCCCGGACGCCAAGCGACACCAATACCGGCGCGTCAGCACAAGTGTCCGGGGTTGGCCGATTTGAGTTCGGATTGCGCTTCTCTCCCACTCGTTTACGCGGCTAGGCCGTCCTTTCGGAACCGGCCGGCGGCCGTCGCGTTGTGGGTCGAGCGCGCTAGGAGCGATCCATGATCGACGCTGCAAGCAGAAGTCTGGCAAGGGACGGCGGCGCGAACGCCGCCGATCGCGTCTCCCCGCAACCTCGTCCAAACTGGATTTCGCGCCTTGTCAAAGCCGTCGCCGATTTCCTCCGCCGGCGCCGCTTCGCGCGCAATCGAGCCCTGCTTCGGCCGCCCGGGCGCGGCGCAAAAGGCTAGGACGTTCAAAATGGGCGCAGAGGAGGACGTCGGGCGCAAAGCGCCGCAATCGGCGAGCAAGGACGGGACGTTCGAAGCTCTCAAGGAGGCGTCGCACGACCTGAAGCGCAGGATCGAGGAAAAGCGCTCGTCCCGCCGCGATTCGGAGGGTCCGAACGAATCGCGCGGCGGCCAGACTGGCGAGAAGCCTGACGAACCGGACCATCCCTCTGACCAGGACGGGGACGGGGCGGAGCCCAAACCCAAACCTGAACGATCTGCGTAGCGCGAGCGTCAGGACTGCGCGCCCGAGGGAGCGGCGGCGCGCCGTCTGGCCTCCAGCGCCGCGGCGAAGTATAGGGTGCTGAGCTTTTCAAGGCGGTTCCCGACCGATCTCAGAGATGACGGCGTCCGACAGCGTTTTCAGGGCGGATCCCGCGGAGCGCCTGCTCCGGCCCGCAATCCGCCCGACCGAACGGAGCCGATATGTGGCGCTGGGCGGCGCCTGCCTCATCTATGCGCTCCTGCTCGGCCCGTTTCTGCTGGACGACCTCCTCTGGAGCGCCGCGCCGGCCGAGATCCAGGAAATTCCGGTCGAGGTGGTCGTCGAGCAGCCTCAGCAAAAACCGCCCGAGGCGCCGGCCAAGCCCGAGCCGCAGGCCGCGGCTAAGCCGCCGGACGAGCAGCCTGCTTTCGACGCGCCCCGCCTCGCCAACAACGACAAGCAGGAGACCGAAGCGAGGGACGATCCGGCCAAATCGCCGCCGGCGCCCGAAGCGATCAAACCGCCGAGCCCGAAGCCTGAACCAACGAAGGCCGAGGAGGCGGCGAAAGAGGACGCGCCCGAGCAGAAGCAGGCGTCCGCTGCGCCGGAAAGCGCCGCCGAGACTGCGCCGGACGGCGAAACGAGTCCGGAGAAGCCGAACAAGGCCGAGCAGCGCGACGAAACAGAACCTCAGCCTGAAACGCGGGCCGCGACGGACGCTGCGCGCTTTCCGACCTTCGCTTCCGTTCCCGATATCGATTTCGGCGCCTTGGCCAAGCCAGCGCCGATCGCCGGCGGCAAAGCCAAGGCGACCTACCTTTCGATCATCTATGGGATGATCATGGCGCGCATTCACTTCCCGCAATCCCCTCGATCGGCGGCCGGCCGGCTTGAGGGGACCATCGTGTTTAGCGTCGACTCGATGGGCGGCCTGATTCAGCGGACGATCGTGCAGTCGAGCGGATCGCACGCGCTCGACCTCGCCGCCTACGAGGCGGTCGGCAAAGCGGCGCCTTTCCCGCGACCGCCGAACGGCGCGCCGATCGGCTTGCGGTTCACTTACGGCGCCAAATGAGCGGACCGCCGGCACGGCCGCTATAGGCTCATTCTGCAAGCGCGGCGAGCGGCTCGGGCGACGCTTCGAACGTCGGCGCGCGGGAGATTTCGGCGACGGCTGCGCGCAAGACGTCGAGGCCGGCGCCGCGCTTCGGCGCAAGTTCGGCAAGGCGGCGGCGATAGGCGCGCGCGCCGGGACGGCCGGCGAACAAGCCGAGCAGGTGGCGGGTCATGTCGTGCAAGCGCGCGCCGGCGGCGAGCTCGCGCTCGATGTAAGGTACGTACGCTTCGATCGCCTCGACAGCGTCGCCGACCGGGGCGGCCTCGCCAAAGAGGAGCGGATCGACGCCAATCAGCATTTCCGGATTCTGGTACGCGGCGCGGCCGATCATCACGCCGTCGACGTCGTTGAGGAGCGCCGCAGCAGCATTCAGGTTCTTGACGCCGCCATTGATCGCGATCGGCAGGTTGGGATGGGCGCGCTTGACCTCGGCGACGAGCGCATAATCGAGCGGCGGAACGTCACGATTCTCCTTCGGGCTCAAACCTTCGAGCCAAGCCTTGCGCGCATGGACGATGACGGCGTCCGCGCCGGCCGCTTTGACCTGCTCGACGAAGGCGAAGAGCGCCTCGCGGGGCTCCTGCTCATCGACGCCGATGCGGCATTTGACTGTGATAGGAATCCGCACGGCCGCCTTCATCGCCGCGACGCACGCGCCGACCAGATGAGGCTCGCGCATCAGGCAAGCGCCGATGCGGCCGCTCTGCACCCGATCGGACGGGCACCCGCAATTGAGGTTGATCTCGTCATAGCCGAAATCGGCGCCGATCGCCGCCGCCTGCGCCAGCCGCGCCGGATCGGCCCCGCCAAGCTGCAAGGCGAGCGGATGTTCGAACGGGTCGAAGCCGAGCAGGCGCCGGCGCGGCCCGAATACGACGGCGTCGGCCGTGACCATCTCGGTATAGAGCCGCGCCCGGCGCGTCAGGAGGCGATGGAAGAACCGGCAATGCCGGTCTGTCCAATCCATCATCGGGGCCACACTGAATTTGTATTTCATGTCATATACTTATCCGCTCTTGTGGACCCAGCGCAACGAAAACCAGCCGAATTTCGTCAGCAAAGGCGAAGGCGAGTCCGCCGCTTTGAGCGAGGACCGATCCTCAACAACCGCCAACAAGATTGACCATCACGCAAAATGCGGAGAACTCATCCTGGAGAGTCCGGCATCACTCTCATCGGTACCGGTTTCATGTTTACAGCTTGACGTTCGCAACTGTGTAACTACATTGACTACAGTAGTTACATGCGGAATATGCGATGAAAGAATTGCAGCTTCGCGACGCAAAGGCGACCCTTTCGGCGATCGTCGAGGCGGCCGAACAAGGTGAGCCGACGATGATCACTAAGCGTGGCCGGCCGGCGGCCGTCGTCGTTTCTTACTCGGAATGGTCGAAGCTCAAGAGCAAGGTTCCGTCCTTCGCGGACCTACTTTTGGCGGTCCCAGAATTTTCCCCGCAAGACTTGCCTGAAAGACGACCGGCCCGGATCGTAAGGGAACGCACGCCAGAGTGATGTCCGGCTATTTGCTCGACACAAACGCCATATCAGCGCTCGCGCCGCGTGCGGCGCGAAGCGATCCGCCGGCCCACATTGTCGCTTTTCGGACATGGCTGCGCGCCCATGGCGACGAACTATTCTTGTCGACGATCACGCTGGCCGAAATTCAAGCTGGTGTATCGCAGCTCGAGCGAAAAGGCTCGACTCGTCGCGCCGCCGCTCTTGCTCAATGGCTGAGCGCGATTGTCGAACTTTACGATTCAAGAACTTTGCCGTTGACGGCTGCGGCCGCGCTCGAAACTGGCCGGTTTCTCGATCGCGCCCTCGGCGCAGGCGTTCATCCGGGATTTGAAGACGCTGCGATCGCCGCAACAGCCGCGGTCCATAACCTTATCGTCGTCACGGCGAACGCGCGGCATTTCGAATGCTTTGACGTATCCTTGCTGCGGCTCTCCGATGTTTTCTAATACGTCTCGCGTCCCGGACAACCAAGCTCATAGCGCCTCCATGAAGAACCCCGCCCGCTCCCTCAAGCGCCAGCGGCCGATCAGCAGCGCGGCCACGGTCGCCAAGCCGCAGGCGAGGCCGATCCACAGGCCGAGCCCGGCGAGCGGGGTCAGGAAAGCGAGCGCCGCGCCGACCGGCAGGCCGACGCCCCAATAGCCGAATAGAGCGAGCAACATCGGCGCCCTCGCGTCATGCAGGCCGCGCAGCATGCCGGCCGCGACGGCCTGGGCGCCGTCGAAAAGCTGAAACAGGGCGGCGACGCGCAGGAATTGCCGCGCCAAAGCCGCCGCTTCGGCGTTGGCCGGATCGCTCCCGTCGATGAAGGCTGAGATCAGCGTCCGCGGGAACAGCAACATGATCGAAGCGGTCAGGACCATGCATCCCATGACCAGGCCGAAAGCGACCCAGCCGGAGCGCGAGGCGGCCTTGGCGTCGCGGGCGCCGAAAGCGTGGCCGACGCGCACGGTCGCGGCTTGGGCGATTCCGAGCGGGATCATGAAGGCGAGCGAGCCGATCTGGAACACCGCGGCGTGGGCTTCGAGCGCGGATGCGCCGATCAGGCCCATCAGGAGGACCGAGGCCGAGAAGATCGAGACTTCGAAGACAATTGCCGCGCCGATCGGCGCGCCGAGCCGCCAAAGTTCGGCGAAGGCGGCGGCTTCGAGCCGCCAGGGCCCCGCAAACAAACGGTAGCGGGCGAGGCGCCGATCGAGAAAGGCGTAGATCGCCAGCACGGCGAACATGAAAGACTGCGAAAAGAACGTCGCCATGCCGGAGCCGAACACGCCCCAGGCCGGCAGGCCGAAATGGCCGAAAATCAGCAGCCAATTGCCCAGCGCGTTGACCGCCACCGCGAGCACGCCGGCGAATAAGGTCGGCCCGGGCCGATTCAAGGCGGCGAAGACGGAGCGCAGGGCGAAGAAGAGCAGGTTCGGGCCAAGCGCCCATTCGAGACCATGCAAATAAACGCCTGCCTCAGCCGCAAGGGTCGGCGGCTCGCCCAGGGCGGCGAGGATCGGCCGCGCGTTCCAGAGCACGGCCCAAATCGGCAGGGCGAGCGCGGCGGCGCTGAAAAACGCCTGATGGGTCGCGCGGCGCGGTCCGGCCAGATCGTCGGGATCGGCGCCGACCATGCGCGCGACGATCGGCGAGGCCGCGCTGGTCAGGCCGATGCCGAACAGAAGCAGCGGAAAGTAAAGATTGTAGCCGAGCGCGCCGGCGGCCAGCGCTTCGGGCGACAGCCAGCCGAGCATCATCACGTCGGTCGTCGTCATCAAGCTGGTCGCGAGATTTGCGACGATCAGAGGCGCGCCGAGCGAGAACGCGGCCGCGATCTCGCGCCTCAGCCAGGGCGCGGCGCGCTTCTCCGACGTGGCGGCCTGCAGCATGATCCGATCGCTCGCTTGATTTGGGCGAGAGCTTGCGGCTCGCCGCCGCGCTCGCGGGCGAACGATCTGTCGCGACCAGACGAGGCCGACGCTCTTGCCAGTTTTTTAGGCAGAAGGAAAGCGCTTGTAGCGCCTCCAAAGCCCTTGCGCTTCTGGCATGATGCTAGGAGATACCGTGCCGCTACGCCGCCTGCGCCTTCTTGCGCGGCGCGCCGCTCCGAGGCGGCGGCGGCGCGAGAGCGGCGTGTTCGTCGAACAATTCGGCGAGCTTCTCGGTCATGGCGCCGCCGAGCTCTTCGGCGTCGACGATCGTCACGGCGCGGCGATAGTAGCGCGTCACGTCATGGCCGATGCCGATGGCGATGAGCTCGACCGGCGAGCGGTTCTCGATCTCGTCGATCACATGGCGCAAGTGCCGCTCGAGATAATTGCCGGAATTGACCGACAGCGTCGAATCGTCGACCGGCGCGCCATCGGAAATCATCATCAAAATCCGGCGCTGCTCAGGTCTGCCGAGCAGGCGCTGATGCGCCCAATCGAGCGCTTCGCCGTCGATATTCTCCTTCAGCAGACCCTCGCGCATCATCAGGCCGAGATTCTTGCGTGCGCGCCGCCAGGGCGCGTCGGCGGACTTGTAGATGAGATGGCGCAGATCGTTCAGCCTGCCAGGCTGCGCCGGCTTGCCCGCTTGCAGCCAGGCTTCGCGCGATTGTCCGCCCTTCCACGCGCGCGTGGTGAAGCCCAATATCTCGACCTTGACGCCGCAGCGCTCCAAAGTACGAGCGAGAATATCGGCGCAAGTCGCCGCAACCGTGATCGGCCGCCCGCGCATCGAACCGGAATTGTCGATGAGCAGCGTGACGACGGTATCGCGGAATTGCATGTCCTTCTCGTGCTTGAAGGACAGAGGCTGCTGCGGATCGATGATGACGCGCGGCAGGCGCGCGGTGTCGAGCACGCCCTCTTCGAGATCGAACTCCCAGGAGCGGTTCTGCTGCGCCATCAAGCGCCGCTGCAGGCGATTGGCCAAGCGGGCGACGACGCTGGAAAGATTCTGCAACTGTTTGTCGAGATAGTCGCGCAGGCGCTGCAGCTCCTCCGGCTCGCACAAGTCTTCGGCGTGGACGATTTCGTCGAACTTGGTCGTAAACGCCTTGTAATCCGGCCCGCGCTTTTCGTTGGAATGCGGCTGGGCCGGCGGGTTCTCGGCCGCCTCGTCGGCTTCTCCCGCCTCCGATTCGTCGGGAAACTCGGCGCTCGGCGCGTCGGCGGCCTCCATCGCGCCTTCTTGCGCGTCGTCGGATGCGTCGTCCGAACGCTCCATCTCCATTGAATCTTGCGCTTCGCCGTCCTCGCTTTCGCCTTCGGCTTGCTCGGCGTTGTCTTGGCTGTCGTCGCCCTTCTCGCCCTCCTCCTCCTCGGAATCGGACGGCGAATCGCTAGCCATGTCGAGCGAAGCCAGCAATTTGTGCACGGCCTTGGCGAAGCTGCGCTGATCGAGGATGGCGGCGTCGAGCCTGTCGAGGTCCCTGCCTGCCTTGTCCTCGACATGGCTGCGCCAGAGATCGACGACGCGCCGCGCCGCGGCGGGCGGCGCCAGGCCGGTCAAGCGCTCGCGCACCATCATCGCGACCGCGTCTTCCAGCGGCGCGTCGGCGCGATCGGTGACTTCGGCATAGGGGCCGCGGTGATAGCGCTCGTCGAGCATCGCGGTCAGGTTGGCGGCGACCCCCGCCATGCGGCGCGAGCCGATCGCTTCGACCCGCGCCTGCTCCACCGCGTCGAACAGCGAGCGCGCGGCTTGACTCTGCGGCGCGAGCCGCCGGTGGACCGCCTCGTCGTGGCAAGCGAGACGCAACGCCATCGAATCGGCGAGGCCGCGCAAGATCGCCGCTTCGCGCGCGCTCGGCTTGCGCGACGGATCAGGCAGGCGCGCCTTGGCGCCGTCAGCGCCGGTGAGCAGCGTCGGCTTGTCGGCGGCGAACGTCACTTCCAGGTCTGGCCGGCGCGAGAGCGCGCGGGTACAGGACGCGAGGGCGCGTTTGAACGGCTCGTTGCCGGTCTCGACCTTGCCGGGCGGCTTGCGGTTGGTGGGGGCTTTGATGTCGGGCATGAAATTTTTGTCCGAGGCTGAGCTTTGGCGGATCACGCCTCCTCGCCCGGCCACGGAATCGATCTCTCTATCAGGTCCGAAAACGTGAAAGGGCTCTCGATCGGAAAAGTGCGCGTCGGCAGGCCGGTTTCTCTCGCCGCCTCGTCGCGCGCGTCCTCATAGGCTTCCGTAAGCGCTTCATCCAATCGCGCCTTGAGACCCGAATTCTTGCGCAATTGGCGCGCGACGCGCCGCCGCTGTTCGCGAATCGTAATCGCCCATGAGCGGCTCCGCGCCTCTGGCTGTTGGTCCCATTTCAGGAGATGGGCCATCAGAACGCGCAATGCGCTTTCCAACCGGAGATACTGCTCCTCCCCCACGTCGTCGATCTCCTCGGCGATCGCCGCGGCGTCGATCTCCGCGAGGCGTCCTTCGCGCAGCAAGCTCGCCTGCCGGACCGCCCACGAATAGAGATCACGCTCCTTCGTCGCGGCGCCGCCAGCTTCTTTCTTTGCGACAGACGAAGCCATCTCCCATTCCTATCGACTCGAACCTCAGCTCAGAGCGACGTTCACTGCGCTTTCCGGCAATTCCTGGCCGAAACAGCGCTGATAGAATTCGGCGACGAGCGAGCGCTCCAATTCATCGCACTTGTTGAGGAAGGTCAGCCGGAAGGCGAAGCCGATATCCTTGAATATCTCGGCGTTCTCCGCCCACGTGATCACGGTGCGCGGCGACATGACAGTCGACAGATCGCCGTTGATGAAGGCGTTGCGCGTCAAATCCGCGACCCGCACCATCTTGTTGATGATGTCGCGGCCGTCCTTGCGGGCGCGATGGCCGGGCGACTTGGCCAACACGATCTCGACTTCCTTGTCGTGCGGCAAATAGTTCAGGGTTGCGACGATCGACCAGCGGTCCATCTGGCCCTGGTTGATCTGCTGCGTGCCGTGGTAGAGGCCGGACGTATCGCCGAGGCCGACCGTGTTAGCGGTGGCGAAGAGCCGGAAAGCAGGATGCGGCCGAATCACCCGGCTCTGATCGAGCAGCGTCAGCCGGCCCGAAACTTCGAGCACGCGCTGGATGACGAACATCACGTCGGGGCGGCCGGCGTCATATTCGTCGAAGCATAGCGCGATGTTGTTCTGCACCGCCCAGGGCAGAATGCCGTCACGGAATTCGGTGATCTGCATGCCGTCCTTCAGCACGATCGCGTCCTTGCCGACGAGATCGATGCGCGAGACATGGCTATCGAGATTGATGCGCACGCAAGGCCAGTTGAGCCGCGCCGCGACCTGCTCGATATGGGTCGATTTGCCGGTGCCGTGATAACCGGTGATCATCACCCGGCGATTGCGAGCGAAACCGGCCAGGATCGCCATCGTCGTCTCGCGGTCGAAAATATAGTCCGGGTCGAGATCCGGCACGTGCGGGTCGGATTGGGAATAGGCCGGCGCCTCCATGTCGGTGTCGATGCCGAAAAGCTGCCGCACCGACACCCGGATATCCGGCATGCCGGGAACCGGTTCGGCTTGGGCTGGGGCGTGCGCTTGCATGGCGAGTTTCATCAATCCTTCGTTCCCGCGCCTTCCAGACGCGGGCGGCTCAAGAGCCAGCATGACAGGAACCTGCCGCCCAGGCAAAAGGTCGGCCAGAGGGCCGCGCAAATGGCGTCAGACGAGCTTGTTCGCCCTTAGATAGTTATAGGCTTGAATAATTTCACGCAATTTTTCCTCGGACGAACGGTCGCCGCCATTGGCGTCGGGATGGTGGCGTTTGACCAGCTCCTTGTAGCGCGCCTTGATCGTCTGCTCGGTCGCGCTGGCGGTCAATTGCATGGTGGCTAACGCCTTGAGCGCAAGGGCGTTATAGCGCGGCTCCGCCTTGAAGCCGGCCCCCCGCGCGCCGCGCGGCCGATAAGCTCGCGCCTCGGCGAACATCGACTCGTCGACCCGTTCATGCGCGGCTTGCGCGCCGCGCCGGGCGCCCATGCTCCAAGTGGGACGGTGGCCGACAACTTCGTCCTTCTGGTATTTGAGTAGTTGGTCGACATCCATGCCGCGGAAATAATCGTAAGAAGCGTTATATTCGCGCACATGATCGATGCAGAATCTGAAATATTGCCCCTCTCGATCCCGGCCCATCGGCGCGCGATAAAGGCCGCGCTCGTTGCAACCAGGACGATCGCAGCGCGCGACCGCGGGACCCGGCTCCTGCGGCGCGGGTTTTATGCGGATGCGATCGAACAGGCGCGAATTCAGATTCATCGAGCCACCTTAGGATTCGCCCCCAAGACCGGCAAGCCTGGCGCATAATGGCGACGATGAAATAAAATTGCCGTTGAAATCATGCGACACGACAATCCTTCTGCTGACGGGCCGGACGCGCCGGCCTCCCTCCAGACCCGAATGAGAGCGAAGCTGGAAACGGCGCTCGCCCCTGAGCGGCTGGAGATCGAGGATCAATCCCATCTCCATGCCGGCCATGCCGGCTGGCGCCCTGGCGGGGAAACCCATTTCAAGATCAAAGTGGCGTCGGCGCGTTTCATCGGCAAGGGGCGCGTCGAACGCCATCGCATCGTATACGCTCTGCTGAAGGACGAGATCGCCGCCGGCGTGCACGCGCTGGCGATCGAAGCCCTTGCGCCAGGCGAACCTTGATTCCCGCGAAAGGCTTTGGCCCCTATCGATTTACGCTGACCGAGGCCGAGGCGCGGGCGGCGGCGGCGCGGCTGGCGCTGCGCCATGGCCTCGGAGCGCGATTCGAGCGCGACTATGTCGCGCCGCTGGTCCTGTTCGTGCTGCTGCTCGTCTTCGTGGCGATTCTCGGCTTTACCGGGCTGATCAATCGCCGCTTGGCCGAGGCGGCGCTGCTGGTCGGCGCGATTCTTTTCCTCGCGGCCCGCGCCGTGGCGCATTGGCGCCTGCGGCGCGTTCAGCAGCGCGCCAAGAGCGCCGTCGACCGGGTCGCCGCAACCGGCGACACCCGCCTCGCCGTCGATGACGGCGGACTGACAATCGGCGCCGGAAACGAGTCGCAGCGACGCTCATTTCACGAGTTGAACGAAGCCGAGGACGCCGGCGGCGTCATTTACCTGTGGCGGAAGACGGACTGGGCGCCGATCGTCATTCCGGCGCGAATTTTCGCCGACGAGGCGGAAGCCGGCCGATTCCTCGCTTTCGCCCGCGCGCGAATCGGCAAGAGCTCGCCTTAGCTCGCCCGCTTACCTGCCGTCCGCCGCCTGCATCGTCGCTGCGAGCCTGGCGATCGAGGCGTCCGCAACGTGCTGCGACGCGCGCGACGCCTGCGGTTTCGGCGCGGCGCTGATCGCGGCGTTGCGCCGCGGCGGCAGCGGCACGTCGCTCGGCACCGGCTCTGCCGGCTCATAGATTTTCACATCGCTCGCCGCGCTGTCGCTCGAGCCTAGGCCGAACCATTTCTTGACCGCCGAACCGCCGCCGAAAACCGCCGAGAAGGGCGAGTTCGCCGTAGAGGCGGCGGCCGTCGCCTGAGCAGGCGCGGGCGGAGCGGAAGCAGGGGTTTGCAAAGCCGGCGCGGCGGCCGCCGTCTTGGCCACAGCGCTGGTCTCGGCGGCAGCCGGCTTGGCCGGCTGAGCGGCTCGGGCGGCGTCCGCCGCCGCGACCTTGACCACCGCCGGGATCGGCTTGCCGTGCTCGTCGAGTTCAATCTCGGTCGGGCCGGCCGCTAACGCTTCGGGATCGCTCACGTCGGCGATATGCATATGGCGGAAATGCTCGTTCTGGCCGCCGTCGACATAGACGATTCTGATCGGCTTGACGCCCTTCTTGACCAGCTCCGCCACTTGGGCGTCGTCATTCGCCTCCTTCTCGGCGACCGCCTGCTCGATGTCCTGATCGTGCTGTAGAGCCGGGCATGGCGCCGACGGCTCGAGCGCGCCGTTTTTCGGCGTCGCATCGAAGACGTAATGCTTGCCGCAGACGCCGACCTTGGGCTCGAGCTTGGTCACTTCGAAATGATCGGCGCCGACCTTGAGCTGCTTCCAGAAATCGATGTTCGGATCGAACCTGAACTTGGCGAGATTTTCCGCCGTCATATGGAATGGGTACGATTGCAGCTGAATCTCGCGCTGGCCGCCATTGAACGCCTCGCGCGCGATCGCATAGATTTCGGCGACCTGGGCGTCGGTCATCGAGAAGCAGCCCGCCGACGAGCAGACGCCGTGCACCATGACGTTGCCGCCGGTGCGACCCCAGGCGCGGTCGAAGGCGTTGGGATAGCCGACATTGAAGGCCAGGTAGTAGTGGGAGTTCGGATTCATCTGGCCGGGCGTGATCGAATAGAAGCCTTCCGGCACCTGCATGTCGCCTTCGCGCACTTTCGGCCCGAGCTGACCCGACCAGCGGCACATCGGATAGGTCTTCAGCAGCGTGTAGCGCCCGTCCGACTTCATCTTCCAGATTTCGAGCTCGGCCTCTTTCTTGTACGTGCGGATAAGGACGGGCGACGCCGGATTCGTGTCCTTCTGTTGCATAAGGGCCATCGTGTCGGCCGGGATCGGCGTCAGCGAGCGCCCGGGGCCGCTGGCGAGCTGACCATCCTGATCGCATCCGGCCAGCAGAGCCGCCGCCGACGCGGTCAGAGCGAGGGCGAACAGTCTCGAGCCCCAAAAGCCTTTTATCATCCGCTCTCGATGCCCCTTCGCCTTGCCGTTCAAGCCGCGGCAGGCGTATGCGATTATTAAAGACTGCTTATCCTTTCCGACACCTTACCGCAATGAGCCCGCGGTTTGAAGCGTGGTTAGCGAAAGGTGAACGCTCGCCTTCCGCAATCATGATTTGCGGCCGATGGCGAGGAACTTGGCGGCGCGCGCCTCGCGCAATTGCTCGGGCGACATGTTGCCCAATTGTTCGAGCGCGCCGGCGATCGCCTCGCCTGTCGCCGCGATCGCCGCGGCCGGGTCGCGATGGGCGCCGCCTAAAGGCTCGGGAATGATGGCATCGATGATTCCGAACTTGAGCAGGTCCTGCGCGGTGATCTTCATGCTCGTCGCCGCGTCCTGCGCCTTGCCGCTGTCGCGCCACAGGATCGAGGCCGAGGCTTCGGGCGAGGCGACGGTGTAGACCGAGTGCTCCAGCATCAGCACCTTGTTGGCGGTGGCGATGGCGACGGCGCCGCCCGAGCCGCCCTCGCCGAGAATCACTGCGACATTGGGCACGCTGAGCTGGAGACACATGTCGATCGCGCGGGCGATCGCCTCGGCCTGGCCGCGCTCCTCGGCGTCGACGCCTGGAAAAGCGCCGGCCGTATCGACCAGAGCAAGCACTGGCAGGCCGAAACGATCGGCGAGCTCCATCAGCCGCACCGCCTTGCGATAGCCCTCGGGCCGCGCCATGCCGAAATTGTGGCGCAGCCGGGTCTCGACGTCCTCGCCCTTTTCCTGGCCGATGACGCAGACCGGCCGGCCTCGGAAGCGGCCGAGGCCGCCGACGATCGCTTCGTCCTCGCCGAACTTGCGGTCGCCGGCAAGCGGCGTGAACTCCTCGATCAGCGCCTTGGCGTAATCGGTGAAATGCGGCCGCCCGTTCACGCGGGCGACTTGCGTCTTCTGCCAGGGCGTGAGCGCGGCGTAGAGGTCGCCGAGCGCCTTGGCCGAGCGCGCTTCGAGCTTGGCGATTTCCTCTTGAAGGGCCGGCGAGTCGCCTTTGGCGGCCTGTTCGCGCAGCTCGTCGATCTTGGCGTCGATATCCGCGACCGGCTGCTCAAAACTCAAATAGCTGCGCATAGGCCCTTGTTTTTATCGCCGCCTGCCGAAAGGCGCGCGGAAACTGGCGGGACGGATGGGGGAAGTCAAGTTGACGGCAGAGCGGATCGCCCGGCCGCCGACGGGACTGCGCGCAAAGTTCCCGCAGCAGCGAAACCACGCCGGTACGGATTGTTCGAGAGCGCCAGTTGTGGAGGAGCGCGCCGAGAACTCGGCGCTTTGCAGTGATGCCGCCGTAAGGCTTGACGGAGCAGCGGCGTCGCGGAGACCCGACGACGGGCCGACAATGTAGCGCCGATCCAAGGGGCGGAAAACCTCGATTCCTTCAGATATCTGAGTAGCATAGCTGGTCCGAAGAGCAAAAATTCTTGACGTGAGAACAGAACAAGAACATAATACACCTGAATAAGCGGACATTCCGGATGAACCTCCTCCTAACCCAAATGTATCGACTCGCGCCGCGCGGCCGAGGCGGACTCGCATGCGACGAAGCCGGCGTCGCGCTAGGCCCGGCGGAGCTTGTACGCGTCGCCGCGACAGGAGGACGACGCTATGAGGTGCGACCGCAGCAGGCGCTTGGCTGGCTCTTGGGTGCGGCCTATGGGCCTCAGCGCGAGGAGGTCACTTTTCGCGTTCACCGCGGTTTGCGCCGCGCGGCTTCGGCGATCGAGGCCGGCGATCTCTGCCTTGCGGGCATCGAGACCGTACTGCTCGCTTTGCCGGACCTGACGCCTTCGGCGCTCGCCAAGCTCGCCGAGCTGGAGAAAGGCGGGACAGCCTGGCAGAACGAGCCGCGCGTGCCGGCTGGACAGCCGGACGGCGGTCAATGGACAACGGCAGGCGCGGGCGGCGCGCCGTCGAGCGCCGCCACTCCTCCGGCACGCGTCTCCGCTCACCCCTCCGCGCCGCGCCGAACCTCCATCCTCCCGCTCGACGACGGCGTCTATCGACCTGGGAGCGACGCGCCGCGCGTAACGCTCACAGGCGGCGCAGAGGAGGAGGAAGCGGGATCGCGTCGGTCGAACGGGCCGCCGCCGGACTATTTCGAGACTCTCGAGGATGTTTTCCCCGGCCTCGCGAACGTCCCCGCTTTAGCCGTTCCCTTGGCGCCCATCGATGGCTTTCTCGGCCTCAGCTCTCTTGGCGACGAAGCCAATCTTGAGGCGACATTGGCTCAATATCGGGCCCTGGTCAGGGAAATCAAACAGGTCGACCCGAGTTTTGCGGATGAAGAACTGCTCCCCCCGGCCGGAATCGCAGGTCTGTCTTGGCAAGGGCGCACCAATCTGATCGACCACCTGCGCATGGAGCGGGCTGCCGCGTACTATCGAATACGCGGCGATGTGGGCCCCCTTCAGGTCGAGACGCTGCGGTTCTTGCAGAAGGCCGTCGACGCCGCCTATGACGAGGCGGTCAAAGCGGCCGACGCCGGTCGCCTTCGGCCGCGATTGTCGCCAGAAGAAGCTATCGGCAACTGGATGGACCCCGTAGTCCGGGCGAAGCTGAGACAAATGTTAATTGAGTACCATATCCCCTACGGCCCAGGCACCGACATAACAGTCAACAATCGCGACTACGAAACCTCGGAGAGCGGCACAGTTTATAGGATTCCGGATGCGAGAATCAAAAACGTATCTTTAGATTGGACGCTTGTTGGGAAGACGATTAACACCCCCCAAGTCCGTGGATACTTTCGGACGGACTCGCAGGTACGCGCGGTGATTATCATCCGTCCGACACGCCTCGGACGAGGCAGCACTTACTTGATACCTCGACCCCGCGATGACGATCTCTGGAGGTGACTCGTGAAGAAGCCAGCCAAGATGTATGTTCCACAAAATGTTCTTGATCTCTCGGATTTTCTGACTTCCATGCTGCTATCGGCTCCGAAATTCCTGGATAAGACTGGATACTTTCCTTACCAGAATTTGGATTATGTTTTCCTGCAGTTAAATGAAGCGCTCAACCACAATCGGGCGACGCTCGGAGAAGAACGCTACCATGAGCTGGTGCGGATGTCGGATCGGATGCGAGCCCTCTTCGAGGCCGACCCGGAAGACAAGACTGGCCAAACGTTGGAAGGCTGCAAGATCATCCATGAGATGGAGGACATCTTGAAACAGGTGCGGCGAAAGTCCTGACCCGGATCGAGTCAAAAGGTCGTCTTGAGTTGCTCATTTGATCGTCAGATTATAGACGTTTGCTCATCTTCTAGTGAATAAGGTACGAAGCCCTACCCTCGCCCCACATACGGCATCTTCGTCGCCATGATCGTCATGGTCAGGATGTTCGTCGTCAGCGGCAGGCTCGCCATATGGACGATCGCGGCGCCGACTTCGTCGGGATCGATCGTCGGCTCGATCGCGATGCGGCCGTCGGCCTGGGGCACGCCTTGCGTCATCTTGCGGGCCATGTCGGTCAGGGCGTTGCCGATGTCGATCTGGCCGCAGGCGATATCGAAATTGCGGCAATCGAGCGCGATCGATTTGGTGAGGCCGGTGATCGCGTGCTTGGTCGCCGTGTACGGCGCGGAGTTCGGCCGCGGCACGTGGGCCGAGATCGAGCCGTTGTTGATGATCCGGCCGCCGCGCGGCGTCTGCTTCTTCATCATCGCGATCGCGCCTTGCGCGCAGAGAAAGGCGCCGGTGAGGTTGACGTCGACCACCGCCTTCCACTGCTCGTAGGTCAGCTCCTCCATCGGCACGCCGGGCGCGCCGGCGCCGGCATTGTTGAAGAGCAGATCGAGCCGGCCGAAAGCCTCGGCGGCGTTCGCGAAGAGGCCTTTCACCGCATTCGGATCGCCGATGTCGCAAGGATGAACCAGCGCTTGGCGGCCGAGCGCCCTGATTTCCGCCGCCGTCTCTTCCAGCGGCTGCGGCCGGCGGCCAGTCAGGACGATGCTCCAGCCGGCCTTGGCCAGCGCGAGAGAGGCGGCGCGGCCGATGCCGACGCCGGCGCCGGTGATCAGCGCGTATTTTTCTTCAGCCATGTCGTCCTCCCTCGAGCGCGGGCCGCTTCTATAGCAAAGGCGGCGCGCCGACGTCAGCCGGCTCGACGGCGCGGGCGCGCCAAAGATCCGGCGCGACGCGCCAGATCACCGCGCCGAGCACCAAGACGCCGCCGATCAAGGCGCTCGCGCCCGGATGCTCGCCGAAAAAGATCAGCACCCAGACCGGCCCAAGCACGGCCTCGGCCATGTTGATCAGGGCGGATTCGGCCGCGGGAATGAGCTTGGCGCCGTCCATGAACATGACAAAGGCGATGCAAATCGTGGCCAAACCGAAGACCGCGAGGATGACGAGATCGGCGGCGTCGACCGGCTGAGGCGGCGCCAAATTGAAGGCGATGATCGCCGCGAGCAGCGAGCCGAGCGTGTTGATCGAGGTCAGGGACATTTCCGGATGGCGGCGCTGCAGCACGACCATAAGGCCGAAGCCGATCGTCATGGCGAAGGAGAGCGCCTCGCCGAGCAGTCGCCCGGTTCCGGTCGCGCCGCCCACCATCACCGCGACGCCGACCAGCGCAATCGTCGAGGCGACGAGCGTTCGCGCAGAAGGTCTCTCGCGGAGCAGGATAAAGGCGAGGCCGGCGGTGACGAACGGCAAGGTCGAGTAGATGACCATCACGTCGGCGACGGTCGTCACCCGGATCGCCGCGATATAGGTCGACATGGCGATCGCGGCGAGAAGGATGATCAACGGCGCAAGTTTCGAGCCGAGGCCGAAGCGCGGGCCGAGTCGGCCGCGCCGCCATTCGAGGAACGCGGCGACGGCCATGAAGAGCGCGCCGAACCCGGCCCGGCCGGCAAGCACCGTCCAGACGTCGAGATGGCCGAGCAGGCGGGTGAAGATTCCCGCCGTGCTCCAGATCAGCGTCGCCGCGCTCGTCAAGACAAGCCCGCGCCGGCGCGCCGCGCCTCCGCCCAGCATGGGCTCTCCCGGATAAGTTCGAATCGTTCGGCTTTTGGCCTATAGCGGCAGGCAGGCGGCCGCCGCGTCAAGCCGCGATTTCGACGCGCCGCCATGCCAAAATCGATGGGCGAGCACCCAACCGTCATTGCGAGGAGCGCAACGACGAAGCAATCCATTCATGGGGCTGAGCCCTACGAATGGATTGCTTCGCTTCGCTCGCAATGACGGCCGAGGTGTTGCAGCCTAAAACCGGCGCGCTCTAGTCTCGCGCCGAATGGAGGAGCGCCATGACGCCGCTGCACGTGCTCGACATCGAAGTGCCGCCGGATTGGATCGATTACAACGGCCATATGAACGACGCCTGCTACGCGATCGCGTTCAGCCGCGCCGGCGACGCCTTCATGGAGAAAATCGGGCTTGGCGAAAAGGAGCGCCAGGCGACCGAGCGCTCGATCTTCACGCTCGCCCTCGTCATCCGCTTCATCGCCGAGGCGAAGCTCGGCGATATCTTGTCAGTGAGCGTGCACGTACTCGAATGCGACAAGAAGCGCATGCGCTTCTGGCTGGAGGCGCGCAAAGCCGGCGCGCCGGTCGCGACAAGCGAGCAGGTTTTGACCTGCGTCGACCTTTCCGGCGAAAAGCCGCGGGCGGCGGAGTTTCCGCCCGACGTCGCCGCCAGGCTCGAGGCGCTGGCGCGCGATCACGCCGAGCTGCCGACGCCGCTCGAAGCGGGCCAGGGACTGACGCTGCGGCGAAAGGCGACATTCTCAGTGACGCCGTAGCGCCCGCGCTTGACGACGAGGTTGGCGCCTCGATACCGAACGCGAAGCGTTAGCGCGCTGGGAAAATCACGCCTTTGCCGAAGCTTCTGATCGGCGCAGGACTTGTCTTAGATCGCCAGCATCATCCTTAGCCTCGCGCTGTGCCTGTTGGACCTATGATCGCAATCGCAAGGAAGGACGAGGCGCCCGTCATTCCGGCCAGAATGTCGCGTCCATGATTTGCTCGAAGGGCCACGGACACTTCGCCGGGAAGGCTTTTTTCTCGAGCCCCGTCTCGCGCGCGCAGCCGATGACGGCAAGATTATAGCCCTGGGCGATCGCCTCGCTGAGGGTCGCCTTGAGGCTCGGATTGTCTTTCAAGTGATCTGCGAGCCGATAGCGCTGCTCCTCGACGCTAAGCCGCCAGCTCGCGCTGCGCAGGCCCGGCTGGAAGCGCCATTTGAGCAAATGGAGAAGCAAGATCGAGAGGCGATCGACCAATTCGCGCTTCTCGCTCCGCCCCATGCTTTCAAGCTCCTCGGCGATATTGTCGAGATCGGCGGATGAAAGGTCGCGGGCTCTGAGCAGCGCCGCCTGCTCGCTTGTCCAGGCGTAAAAGTCCCGCTCATAGAGGCTGGGTTTTGTCCGTGCGCTCATGGCGCGCTCCGCTGGCGGTCGACTATCTGCGGCGACCCTCGACGCGAGCAAGTATACGGCTTCTCGAGCGGAAACGCTAAGATGCGCGAAGGGCGCGAGCGGACGACCCGCCTACGCCGTTAGCACGTCTTTCGACGCCACGGTCGAATCCGTATTGAGCCGGTAGACGAGCGGCACGCCGGTTTCGAGCTCCATCGACGGGATCGTTTTCGGCGTCAGCTTGTCGAGCACCATGACCAGGGCGCGCAGCGAATTGCCATGCGCGGCGACGAGCACGCGCTGGCCGCGCAGGACCTCAGGCAGGATGTTCTGGCAGTAATAGGGCAGAGCCCGCGCGACCGTGTCCTTGAGACTCTCGCCGCCGGGCGGCGAGACGTCGTAGCTGCGCCGCCAGATATGGACCTGCTCCTCGCCCCATTTCTTGCGCGCGTCGTCCTTGTTGAGGCCGGAAAGATCGCCATAATCGCGCTCGTTCAGCGCTTGGTCCTTGGTCGTCGGCAAGCCGACCTGGCCGAGCTCTTCGAGCATGAGATCGAGCGTGCGCTGGGCGCGGATGAGGGCGGAGGTGAAGGCGACGTCAAAGACGAGGCCTTGTCGCTTTAGCCGACGGCCCGCCTCCTTCGCCTCCTCGACGCCTTTCGGCGAGAGGTCGACGTCGCGCCAGCCGGTGAAGAGATTTTTCAGGTTCCACTCGCTCTGGCCGTGGCGGACGAGAACGAGGAGGCGGTCGGAGCTTGGCATAGGGCCTCGGGCGGTCGAGTTGGCTTTTGCGGAGAACGACGGGGGCCATATCGGCCCGGCGCCGTCAAGTGTCTACGCCGGTCGGAGGAGCGGCGCGGCTTCGGGGATTACCGCGACAACGGCGCCGCAATCTTCACGCCGGCGCCGTCTTCTCCCCGAATCCCGCCGCCTGCACCGCCAGATGCACCTTGTTCTGAAAGCTCGCGTCCTCGCCGCGCGCCAGCAGATCGGCGGCGCGCGCCACGGCCTCGCAGACCGCCTCGACCCAGCCGATTTCGGCCTTGAAGAAGTCGCTGAGCACGTAATTGTGGACCAGCGCCTTGTCCCCCGGATGGCCGATGCCGAGACGGACGCGCTTATAGTCGTTGCCGATATGGGCTGTGATCGAGCGTAGTCCGTTATGGCCGGCATTGCCGCCGCCGATCTTCACGCGGACCTTGGCCGGCGCGAGATCGAGCTCGTCGTGGAAGACGACGAGATCGGCGAGGTCGATCTTATGGAACCGCATCGCTTCGCCGACGCTGCGGCCTGATTCGTTCATGAAGGTCTGCGGCGTCAGCAGGAGCGCGCGCTCGCCGCCGATCAGGCCTTCGGCGACCGCGCCCTGAAAGCGCGCCCGGAACGGACCGAAGCGGTGCTCGCGCGCGATCGCCTCGATCGCCATGAAGCCAATGTTGTGACGGTTCCTGGCGTGACGCGCGCCAGGATTGCCGAGACCCACAAAGAGGATCATTGACCCCGCCCGTCGAAAAAAGGCCCGCCCGCTCGAGGCGGACGGGCTCCTCTTTAGGCCTAAGCGAATAGCGGCCGAACCTATTTCTTGGTCGCAGGCGCAGCGCCGCCTTTGGCCGGCGCGGCGGCGCCGCCCGCCGGAGCGGCGGGCGCAGCGGCCCCGGCAGCAGCGGGTGCGGCGGCCCCCGGGGCCGGCGCGGCGGTCGTCGCAGCGGCCGCGGCGGCGGGCTGCTCTTCGACATAGACGGTCGGCGGGACGATCGTCGCGATGGTGAAATCGGTGCGCGTATCGACCGGCTTGCAACCCTCGGGAAGCTGGATGTTCGAAACGTGGACCGAATCGCCAATGTCGAGGCCGGCGAGGTCGATCGTGATCGAATCGGGAATGGCTTCCGCCGGCGCCCAGAGCTCGATCGCGTGCAACACCAGGTTCAAAGCGCCGCCGCGCTTGATGCCCGGCGCCTTATCTTGATTGACGACATGGACGGGCGTCTCGATTCGCACCCGAGAGCCGGCCTTGAGCCGCAGGAAATCGACATGCAACGGCCGGTCGGTGACGACGTCGAGCTGATAGTCGCGCGGCAGCACACGCTCTTTGCGGCCATCGACGTCGAGTTCGAAAATCGTGGTCAGGAAATGGCCGGCGTTGATGAGCTGGTTCACGTCCTTGAAATTGACCGAAATCGGCGCGGCCGCTTCGCCGCCGCCATAGATCACTGCCGGAACGCGGCCTTCGCGGCGGACAGAACGGGCGGCCCCCTTGCCGGTCCCGCTGCGCGCCACGGCCGCGAGCTGTTTGGTCGCCGCCATGTCGATTATCCTTTGAGGTTGGCGCGCCCCGCCTCCAGGGGTGTCGGAACGGGCGCGAGCCGCGGCTTATAGGGGCGAAGAACGGCCCTGACAAGAGCGGAAGCTCGCTACAGAGCGGAAGCTCGCTGCGAAGCGGAGGCGCGCCTTTTTGAAAGGCGCGCCGCAGCCTTCAATGCGACGTCACCAGCGTCGGTCCGCGCGGGCGGACGCTCGCCGCCGCGGCGTGCGCGCGCGGCTGGCCGGCTGCGCCGTTGCGGAACGCGTGCGGGACCGCGCTCTGGAGCCGCCGGCGCAAATCCGGCTCCTCCCCTCCATCGCCGACTTGGAACGCGCCGACCAGGCTGGAGAGATCCGATGTTTCCTGCGACAAGGAATGGCTGGTCGCCGTGGTCTCTTCGACCATCGCCGCGTTCTGCTGCGTCATCTTGTCCATCTGACTGATGGCGGCGTTGACTTCTTCGAGGCCGGCCGCCTGAGCGCGGGCCCCTTCGGCGATCTGCAGGATGATCGCATTGAGGTCGGCGACTTGCGCCATCACCCGCTCGAGCGACTGGCCAGACTGGCCCACCAGCTTGACGCCTTCATTGACCTGGGTCGTCGAGGCCGAGATGAGGCCCTTGATCTCCTTGGCCGCCTCGGCCGAACGCTGGGCGAGAGCGCGCACTTCCGCGGCGACGACTGCGAAACCGCGGCCAGTGTCGCCGGCGCGCGCCGCCTCAACCCCGGCGTTCAGCGCCAGCAGGTTGGTCTGGAACGCGATCTCGTCGATCACGCCGATGATCTGATTGATCTTGACCGCCGATTTGGCGATCGCGTCCATGGCGGCGATCGCTTGGCGAACGACTTCGGCGCCTTTCTTCGCGTCGCCGTCGGCGGCGGCGACCGCTTGGCTGGCGAGATTGGCGCCCTCGGCGGCTTTTTTGACCGTTGCGGTGATCTCGCTGAGCGCCGCGGCGCTTTCCTCGAGGCTCGCCGCCTGCTGTTCGGTGCGGCGCGAGAGATCGTCGGAAGCCTGCGACACTTCGCCGGCATTGGCGCGAATGCCGTTGGTCGTCGCCGAAATCACCGACATGGTTTTCTGCATCTGCGCGATCGCCGCGTTGAAGTCGTCCTTCATCTTTTGATAGGCGGGCGGGAAGGCCGCCTCGATGCGGAAGGTGAGGTTGCCCTCGGCCAGGCGCTCGTGGCCCTCGGCGACGGCCGCGACGACGCGCCTTTGCTCCTCCTCGCGCGCCGCTCGCTCGGCTTCGCGGCTCTGGCGCTCGGCCTCGGCCGCTTCGCGTTGCGCCGCGGCTTCCCGCTCCAGCCGCTCGCGGTCCAGCGCGGCGTCCTTGAAGCTCTGGACCGCCTTGGCCATCTGGCCGATTTCGTCGGCGCGGCCGAGCGCCGGCGCCTCGATGGCGAGATCGCCTTGGGCGAGGCGAAGCATGGCGTCCCTTAGTTGGGCGAGCGGCCTTGCCGTGGTCCGCGCCACGACAATCGCCGCGGTCAAGCCGCCGGCCAAAGCGAGCAGCATCGCCGCGAAAATGATTTTTTTGATCAGGGCCTCGGAGGCGGCCAGCCGTGCGCCGGCGGCGGCGGCGGCTTCCGACGCCCTGGCGTCGAGGTCCTCCAAGACCGGAGCGATCAGGTCGAGCCCGCCGCTCACCCGCTCGGCGGCGCGCATATAGTCGCCTTCGGCGGCGCTGGCCGCCTTGAACGACTTGGCGTAGTCCTTGAAGGTCGAACTGACGAGGCGCTTGGTCACGGCGTCAAATTCGGCGTTTTTGAGCGTCGAATCGAACTTGCCGTAGCCGACTTCCCATTCGCCCAACAGACTGTCGTCGAAGGTCCTGGCGTATTCGGCCTGAGCGCGCCGCATGGCGTGGGCGGCGGCGAGCAGACGCTCGGCGTCGATCGTGTCCTGATCGGCGATATTGGATTTGAGCATGTTGACGAGAGAAGCGCCGGTCGACTCAGCCCGATCGGCGATCCCGCCCGACCCTGAATCGCCCAGCGGCTTCTGCAGGTTCTGCACGGCGTCGAATTGCTTGGCGATGGCGCTGATCTGGATCTTCAGATCCGAAATCTGCTTGGCGACCGCCTCGCCGCGCGGCGCGCCGACAAGGGCGTCGACCAGACGGGAGAGCCCGGCCAGGCCATCCGCGAACTTGTTGAGCTGGATCGATTCGTGCTGATAGCGGACGTCGCGGGCGACGCCTTTCAAGCCGACCGCGGTCTCGGCGATTTTGCCGGCCTTGACCTGCAAATCGGCGTAAGCCTTGGCGTCGGCGAAGGCGGCCGCGACATTGCGGCTGCCGACGATGTAAGCGCCGCCGATCACCGCCAAGCCGGCGACGAACACGACGCTGATCAGCGCGATCCGCGCCTTGATGGTTAAGCTTTTGAAAAGAAACGTCACGAGCCCGCCCCGATCGTTTTGACTCGAGGCGCGGATCATCGCCGCGTCGCCTTAATGGCCGGTCAACGCGCCGGCGCCGGCGCCGAAATTTTCGCCAATTGCCGGATCGACTGACCGCTCGGCGCGCCCTCAGCGACCACCCCGCCCGTGGGCCGGTCGCCGGCTTGACGAAATAATCATACAATAGTTGTGCGGCGGCGGCGCTTCGGCTAGGCTTTTGGCGCTCGTCAGCGGAGCAGCGCGGCGGCGAACGCCGCGGGACGCGGACGGAGGCGCTGCCGTCTGGCTGCGGTTCGTCGGCTAACGCCGGCCGCAGGAGTGATTAGCGTCTAATCGGGAGGGAATTGATGAAGCGTTTACTGACAGTAGGTTTGTCCGCGGCGCTGGCTTTGGCGCTCGGCGTCGGCTCGGCGGAAGCCGCCGGCAAAAAGACGTTGGCTTTCGTCGTCAACGGCGCGTCCGACTTCTGGAAAATCGCCGAGGCCGGCGTGAAGAAGGCGCAAGGCGAGCTGCCGAATTACGATTTGCAGTTCAAATATCCCGAGCAAGCGGCCGCCGCCGTGCAGCAGCGGGTCCTCGAGGACCTCGTCGCCGCCGGGGCCGCCGGGATCATGGTCAGCGCCGTCGATCCCAAGAACCAGACCGAAGAGCTGAACAAGATCGCCTCGCAGACCGTGCTCTTCACAACGGACAGCGACGCGCCCCAATCCAAGCGCGTCGCCTATATCGGCTCGTCGAACACCGACCTGGGCAAGGCGGCCGGCAAGCTGATGCTCGACGCGCTGCCGAACGGCGGCAAATGCGTCGGCTTCGTCGGCCTGCTCGGCGCCGACAACGCCCGCGAGCGCATCGAGGGCGTCAAGGAGACGATCAAGGGCTCGAAAGTCGAACTCGTCGACGTGCGCGGCGACGAAATCGACCAGACCCGCGCCAAGCGCAATGTCGAGGACACTTTGGCGGCCATGCCGGACGTGAGCTGCCTGGTCGGCTTCTACTCCTACAATACGCCGCGCATTTACGAAGTGCTGAAAGAGGCGGGCAAGCTCGGCAAGATCAAGGTCATCGGCTTCGACGAAGACCCGATCACGCTTGGCGGCGTCAAGGAGGGCAGCATCGTCGGCACGGTCGTCCAGCAGCCGTTCGAGTGGGGCTATCAGGGCATGAAGCTGATGGCGAAATACATCGAGGGCGACAAGTCCGGCATTCCGGCCAATGGCATCATCATCGTGCCCGGCAAGGTCATCGACAAGGCGAATGTCGACGACTTTATGGCCCAGATGAAACAGATGCTGGGCAAGAAGTAAGGGGAGGCGAGCGCTTTAGAAGCGAAAACGGCGGAGGGGCGGATTCAAGTCCGCCCCTCCGCGCCGCTTTTGCGAAATCCTTCGATGACCGAGCCTTTTCTCGAACTGGTCGATATCAGCAAGATCTATCCGGGCGTGGTCGCGCTCGACCATGTCAGTTTCTCCGTGTCGCGCGGCGAGGTGATCGGGCTGGTCGGCGAGAACGGCGCCGGCAAGTCGACGCTGATGCGCGTGCTCGGCGGGGTGGTCGAACCCAGCGGCGGCGTGATCCGGATCGACGGCGTCGAGCGGCGCTCGCTCACCGTGGCCGACGCGATCAAAGCGGGCATCGCCTTCGTCCACCAGGAGCTCAATCTCTTCGACAATCTCGACGTGGCGGGCAATGTCTTTATCGGCCGCGAGCCGCTTTACGCCGGGCCGCTGAAGCTCGTCGATCGCAAGCGGCTTCATGCCCAGGTGCGGCCGTTGCTCGAACGCCTGGCGGTCGATTTCGAGCCCGATACGCCGCTCGCCGAACTTTCGTTGGCGCAGCGCCAACTCGTCGAGATCATCAAGGCTCTGTCGCTCGACGCCCGTCTCGTCATCATGGACGAGCCGACTTCAAGCCTGACCTTGACCGAGACGGATCGGCTGCTGCGCGTCATTGCCGGCCTCAAGGCGGAAGGGGTCAGCGTCATCTTCATCACGCACCGCCTCAACGAGGTCAAGGAATGCGCCGATCGCGCGGTCGTGCTGCGTGACGGACGCACGGTCGGCGCGCTCGGCAAGGCCGAAATAACGCCGGCCGCCTTGATCCGGCTGATGATCGGGCGCGATCTCAAGTCGCTCTATGTCCCCCCGGCGGCGCCCCCGGGAAAAAACGTGCTCGAAATCGTCGAGGCGCGCACCGAGACCTATCCCGACCGCGCCGTCAGTCTTTCGGTACGGCGCGGCGAGATTCTGGGCCTGGCCGGCCTGGTCGGCTCCGGGCGCACCGAGTTGGCCCGCGCCATTTTCGGCGTCGATCCGCTGCGCGGCGGCTCGATCAAGCTCGAGGGCGAGCCGATCCGGATTCCGACCCCGCGCGCGGCGATCGAGCGCGGCGTCTATCTGGTCCCCGAGGACCGCAAACGCTCCGGCCTGCTGCTCGACTTCTCGATCGCCGAGAACATCTCGTTGCCCGACCTCGCCTCCTACGCCCGCGCAAGGCTGGTGAAGCCGGCGCTCGAAATCGAGAACGCGCGGCGTCAGCGCGAGCGCCTCAGAATCCGCACGCCCGACGTCGCCACCGCCGCCGGCGCGCTGTCCGGCGGCAATCAGCAAAAGGTCGTGCTCGCCAAGTGGCTGTCGATGCGGCCGAAAGTTCTCATTTTCGACGAGCCGACGCGGGGCATCGACGTCGGCGCGAAGCAGGAGATTTACGATATGCTGCGCCGGCTGGCCGATTCCGGCGTCGCCATCCTGATGATCTCCAGCGATATGGAGGAGGTGATCGGGGTCAGCGACCGGATCGCGGTTATGCATGAAGGCGCGATTTCGGGCTTCCTTGATCGCAGCCAGTTCAGCGAGCACAATGTGCTCCAGCTTGCAGTCGGCCACACGGTTTAGGCGAGGCGCGCTTTGCAGAAGAAGGACCTCAGCCTGCTCATTCTGATCATCGTGGTCGGCGCGGTGGTGGCGTTCATCAATCCGCGCTTCCTCCTGGTCGGCAATCTCTCCAACACCGCCAACCAAGTCGGCATGTTCGGCGTCTTCTCGATCGCCGAAGCCTTCGTCATCATCACCGGCGGGATCGAATTGTCGGTCGGCTCGGTGATCGCGCTGCTCGGCGTGTTGTTCATCGATCTCATCGTCAATCGCGGCGTCAACTGGATGGCGGCCTCGGCGCTGATTATTGCGGCCGGGCTCGTGATCGGCGCCGTCCATGGCGCGCTCGTCACCAAAATGCGCATCCAGCCCTTCGTCGTCACGCTGTGCGGGCTGCTCATCTATCGCGGCGTCGCGCGCTACTACACCGAGGACGCGACCGCCGGCTTCGGCTTCGGCGACAGCTTTCCGACTCTCGAATGGCTGACCGCTGGCCGCACCGACGTTTTTGGCTTCCCGTTGCCGCATACGGTGGTGGCGATCGTCGTCGTCGCCTTCGTCGCCTGGATCGTTCTGCACCGCTCGGTCTTCGGACGCTATCTTTATGCAGTCGGCAAGAACGAGGAGGCGGCGCGCTATTCCGGCATCAGCTCCGACCGCGTCATCGTCTCTTCCTATATCGTTTGCGGCGGGCTGACGGCGCTCGCGGCGATCCTGATCGCGATGTATACGCGTTCGATCTCGCCGGCGGTGCACGGCTCGTTTTACGAACTCTACGCCATCGCGGCTGCGGTGCTTGGCGGCTGCTCGCTGCGCGGCGGCGAAGGCTCGATCCTCGGCGTCGTCCTCGGAACGATCCTGCTGCAGGTGCTGCAGAACCTTGTCAACCTGCTCGGCATTCCGAGTTCGCTCAACTTCGCGGTCATGGGGACGGTGATCCTGATCGGCGTGCTCGCTGACCAGTATCTCGTCCAGCGACGCCAACGCGCCGCCACCGCCAAAGGTCGTTTACAAGCGGGCGCTATCGCCGGGGCGCCGGCCGACCGAGCGCCGGCGGAGTGACTTCGACGGGAACGCTGAGAATTTCATCCGAGGCGGCAAGAAAAAGCGCGGCGCATAGCCGCGCCGCGCTCAAATCGCCGACCGATGGAATTACTTCGCGAGGGCCTTGTCCGTCACCGCATAAGTATAAGCGCCCGTCGGCTCCTTGGTGATGACCGGGTCCGAGCCGCCGGTCAGCAGCGTCTTGACCGTGCGCTCGTAATCGGCCTTGTCGAGCTTGCCGTCCGAGCCATCAGTGAGCTTGTTGATCTCGGCCATCATCTGCGTCTGGTGATGCTCGGTCTGGGCGCCGGTCGCGTCGTTGTCGAGCACGATCTTGGCGGCCGCGTCCGAGTTCTGGCGCGCCCAGGCCCAGCCCTTCATCGAAGCGCGCACGAACCGCGCCATTTTGTCGACGAAAGCCGGATCCTTGAGCTTGTCCTCCATCACGTAGAGGCCGTCCTCGAGCGTGGCGACGCCCTGGTCCTCGTATTTGAAGACAACGAGTTGCTCGGGCTTGTAGCCGGCGTCGATGACCTGCAAATATTCGTTATACGTCATGGTCGAGATGCAGTCCGCCTGTTTCTGTAGCAGCGGATCGACATTGAAGCCTTGTTTCAGCACCTTGACGCCGCCCGGCGAGCCGTCGGTCTTGAAGCCGAGCTTGCCCATCCAGTTCAGGAACGGGTACTCGTTGCCGTAGAACCAGACGCCGAGCGTGCGGCCCTTGAGGTCCGCCGGCTTCTTGATCCCGGTCTCGGCGCGGCAAGTGAGTTCGAGGCCGGAATGCTTGAACGGCTGCGCGATATTGACCAGCGGCACGCCCTTTTCGCGCGTCGCCAGGGCCGCCGGCATCCAGTCGACGACGACGTCGGCGCCGCCGCCAGCGATCACCTGCTCGGGCGCGATGTCCGGCCCGCCGGGCTTGATCGTCACGTCGAGATTCTCATCTTTGTAGAATCCCTTGTCCTTCGCGACGTAATAGCCGGCGAATTGGGCCTGGGTGACCCATTTGAGCTGCAGCGTCACCTTGTCCGCCGCATGAGCGGCGCCGGCGGCGACGAGCGCCGTCGTCGCCAACAGGCCTAGGATTGTTTTCTTCATCATAAACATTCTCCCTCCTTTAGATGCTCACGCGGGTCTCTGGCGGTAGGATGCGTGCCAGAACGTGACCTGGCGCTCGATCAGCGCAACGACGCCGTAGAACAGCGAGCCGGTCACCGCGGCGACGACGATCGTCGCCCAGACCATATCGATGTTCATGCGTCCAACCTCGGTGTTGATGCGAAAGCCCATGCCGACAACCGGCGTGCCAAAGAATTCGGCGACGATGGCGCCGATCATCGCCAGGGTCGAATTGATCTTCAACGCATTGAAGATAAAGGGCAAGGCCGAAGGCAGGCGCAGCTTGGTCAAGGTCTGACCGTAGGTCGCGCCGTAAGTCTTCATCAAATCGCGCTCCATCGGCCCGGCCGAAGCGAGGCCCGCGACCGCGTTGACCAACATCGGGAAGAAGGTCATCACGACCACCACGGCCGCCTTGGACTGCCAATCGAAGCCGAACCACATGACCATGATCGGCGCGACGCCGACGATCGGCAGGGCCGAGACGAGGTTGCCGAGCGGCAGCAAGCCGCGCTGCAAGAACGGCGTTCGGTCGATCAGGATGGCGACGATCAGGCCGGCGGCGCAGCCGATCGCGTAGCCGGCGAGCACGCCCTGAACGGTCTGGGCAAAATCGGCGGCGAGAGTCGGCACGGAATAAACGAGCCGAGAAATGATCGCGCTCGGCGCCGGCAGGATGATCCGCGGCACGTTGAAGCCGCGCACGATCGCCTCCCAGAGGAGGAGCACGCCGAGGCCGAACAAGGTCGGGGCGGCGAGATTGGCCGCGCGGAATTTCATCGGGCGTAACCCATCCGACGGGCCGTCGCGCGGTCGACCAGGCCAACGATCGCGACCAAAGCCGCCGAGCAGATCGCCGCCGCGAACAAGGCGGCCCAGATCTGCACGGTCTGGCCGTAATAAGACCCCGCCAGCAGCCGCGCGCCGAGGCCGCCGTCCTCGCTCTTCGTCACTTCCGCCACCACCGCGCCAACCAAGGCCGCGGCGACGGCGACTTTCATGCTGGCGAAGAAGAAGGGCGCGCTGGCCGGCGCACGCAGCTTGAAGAAAGTCTGCGTCCTCGTCGCCGAATAGGTGCGCATCAGGTCGAGCTGCAAAGGATCGGGCGAGCGCAGGCCTTTGACCATGCCGACGGTGACCGGAAAGAAGGAGAGGTAGGCCGCAATCACCGCCTTGGGCAGAACGCCGGTAATGTCGAACTGATTGAGGATGACGACGATCATCGGCGCGAGCGCGATGATCGGGATCGTTTGCGAGGCGACGATCCACGGCATCAGGGACTTATCGAGGCCGCGCAAATGTACGACCAATACGGCGAGGAGGATGCCGAGGGCCGAACCGATGGCGAAGCCTAGCAGCGTCTCCTGCAGCGTGATGCTCGCGTGATAGACGAGGCTGCGTTTCGACGACGGGTCCATGCCGAAAATCGTGTGATCGAGTTCGGCGACGATCTGGTGCGGCGCCGGCAGTTTCGGGCGCTCCATGCTCCATTCGGCCGTGACGAAATCGGACGCGGAGTAGGTCGTATTGCCGGAATTGGCGAAGAGATCGCGCTGCAATTGCGCGTTCATGAAGAGGCACGCGACGTACCAGAGCGCAATGATCGCGGCGACGACGATGGCGACCGGGAGGACGTGTTTCATCGGGCGAGAGCCGCAAATCCCTTCTCCCCGCGAAGCGGGGAGAAGGCGGCCGCCATAGGTCGTCTGAAAGACGACCGTCCTTCGGACGGTCTATGGCGGCCGGATGAGGGGCAGCGCCGCGCTTGCCGATTGGCGCTCTTCGGAATGCGCCTAGTTTGAAGCGTTTCCGTTGCTGCTTCGCTTCCATCGCAAAGACGGAACATTCCTGTTCGCTCGGCGCCTTGCCGCGCGGGCGACGCCAATCCCCAGCCACGGCGCTGCCCTTCATCCGGCGCTTCGCGCCACCTTCTCCCCGCGGAGCGGGGAGAAGGGATTTCCCCACGCTCAATCGACATAGGAATGCCCTTCCCGCAATCCATGCCGCACGCGATTGGCGATTTCGAGGAATTCTGCAGTCTCGCGGATGTCGAGGGTGCGGTCGCGCGGCAAGCCACAATCGATCACATCATGAATGCGGCCGGGCCGCGGCGACATGACGACGATTTTGCTCGACAGGAACACCGCCTCGGGGATCGAGTGCGTGACGAAGAGCACGGTCTTCTGCGTCTTGTCCCAGAGCCGCAGCAATTGCTCGTTGAGCTTGTCGCGCACGATCTCGTCGAGAGCGCCGAACGGCTCGTCCATCAAGAGGAGGTCAGGATCGAAGGACAAAGCGCGCGCGATCGACGCGCGTTGCTGCATGCCGCCGGAGAGTTGCCAGGGGAATTTCTTGCCGAAGCCGGAAAGATTGACCAAGTCGAGGCCTTTGGCGACCCGCTCGTCGCGCTCCTTCTTGTCGAAGCCCATGATTTCCAGCGGCAGGGCGATGTTGCGCGCGACGGTGCGCCAGGGATAGAGCGCAGGCGCCTGGAAAACATAGCCGTAAGCGCGCTTGGCCCGCGCCTCGGCCGGGCTCATGCCGTTGACGCGGATCGCGCCGCTGGTCGGCGTTTCGAGATCGGCGACGGCGCGCAGAAGCGTCGTCTTGCCGCAGCCCGATGGACCGATGAACGAGACGAACTCGCCGCGCTCGACGGCCAGATCGATATGGCTCAACGCCTGAACCGGCCCGTCCGCCGTCTGAAAGGTCAGCGACAGGTCGGCGACGTCGATGACCCTTTCGCCGGCGACGCTTGGCGTCTGCTTGGTGAGCGGGCTCAGCATGTCGCGCGCCGCGCCGCGTTCAAAATCATCGGGCGACGCCCTTGGCTTCGGTGTGTTTCTTCCAGGCGGCGAGCGCCCGCGCCTCGGCTGGGAAGGGATCGCGTTTGACGAATTTGCCTCGGCCAGGCTCGACCTGCAGCGCGCCGTCGCGCCACGGCACCTCGCCGCGCGACAAGGTGAACCGCGGCAGGCCTTGCACCTTGATCCCCTCGAAGACGTTGTAGTCGATCGCGGAGAACTGGCTCTTGGCCGAGATCGTCTTGGTCGCCTTCGGATCCCAGACCACGATGTCGGCGTCCGCGCCCGGCATGATCGCGCCCTTCTTGGGATAGAGATTCAAGATTCGGGCGATGTTGGTCGAGGTGACGGCGACGAATTCGTTCATCGTCAGCCGGCCCGTGCCGACGCCATAGGTCCAGAGGATCGGCATGCGATCTTCGAGGCCGCCGGTGCCGTTCGGGATCTTGGTGAAATCGTCCTTGCCGAAGCCCTTTTGCGCCGTGGTGAAGGCGCAGTGGTCGGTGGCGACGACATGCAGGGAGCCGGCGCGCAGGCCGTTCCAGAGGTCGTCTTGATTCTTCTTGTCGCGGAAGGGCGGCGACATCACGCGGCGCGCGGCATGCGTCCAGTCCTTATTGTAGTACTCGCTCTCGTCGAGCACGAGGTGTTGGATCAACGGCTCGCCGAAGACGCGCATGCCCTTGGCGCGGGCGCGTTGGATCGCCTCGTGCGCCTGGATGCAGGAGACGTGGACGATATAAAGCGGGCAGCCCGCCTGATCGGCGAGCATGATGGCGCGGTTGGCCGCCTCGCCCTCGACTTCCGGCGGCCGCGACAGCGCATGCCCCTCGGGGCCGGTAATGCCGGCCTTCAGATATTTCTGCTGCAGCATGGCGACGACGTCGCCATTTTCCGCATGGACGAGCGGCATGGCGCCGAGCTCGGCGCAGCGCTGGAACGAGGCGAACATCTCCTCGTCGTTGACCATCAGCGCGCCCTTATAGGCCATGAAATGCTTGAAAGTCGTCACGCCTTTCTCGACGACTTTCGCCATTTCGTCGCGTACCTTGTCCGACCAATAGGTGATGCACATGTGGTAGGCGTAGTCGGAGCAGGCGGTCTTCGACTTCTTGTCCCATTCCGCCCAGGCGTCCATCAACGACTGGCCGTTGCCGGGAATGCAGAAGTCGACGACCATAGTCGTGCCGCCAGAGAGCGCCGCCTTGGTGCCGGTTTCGTAATTGTCGGCCGAGGTCGTGCCCATGAAGGGCATTTCGAGATGGGTGTGCGGATCGATGCCGCCGGGCATGACGAAGCAATCCGTCCCGTCGAGAGTCGTATCGCCTTTCAGGTTGGCACCGATCGCGGCGATCTTCTCGCCTTCGACAAGCACGTCGGCTTTATAAGTACGGTCGGCGGCGACCACCGTTCCGTCCTTGATGACGAGCGACATGATGAAACTCCTCACAACCACTTTCGCTCTGAAACCGCGACGCCCCTAGGCTCCGCCTGCAAATAAGAACCGCCTGTCATTCCCGCGTAAGCGCAGGGCTGTCCGGGGAAAGCCTGCGCTCGGCGGAGCTGATGACTTGCTTTCGACACCGCGGCGCCACGCCGCCCGATCGCCGTCAACCCGCCATGGCGCCTCGAAGGTACGGGCGAAGCGATATCCGCCCATGAGGCGCCATGACGGGTGCTCCGCTGCGCTTCGCCCCTGCGGGTGACTGCGATCGCTCGGCGTGGCTATTGGCGACCAAGACGTTTTGCTGCCGAAACCGGCCATTCGGCCGTTTCGGTCAGCAAAACGTCTTGGTTGCACAAGGCCATCGAGGCGGGCGCGGGTCAAGGTTCGCGAAGCGGAGCGTAGCGACCGGCGAAGCCGGCTCGGCCTTGAGGCGCGCCCGCCTCGATGGCAGCGCAGTGTTTGGAATTTGCGCGCTCGTTTCACAGTCTCGACGATCACAGGCCGGCGAAGAACTCTCGATGTCTCCTTGTTTTTTCGAGGTCCGCGCTCCTGGCGGCTCAACTCACCCTCAATTTCCCCGGACAGCCCTGCGCGTAAGCGGGAATCCAGGAGCCGCCGCGCCTCAGGACCAGGCTCAGTCTGGATTCCCGCTTTCGCGGGAATGACATTGCCGGAAGACCGTATGCTCACGCGACAATCTCCGCCTTCTCCAGCACCGCATGCATCAGGACATTGGCGCCCGCCGTCGCCCATTCCTGGCTGATCTCCTCGGCCTCGTTATGGCTGACGCCGTCGACGCAAGGCGTGAAGATCATCGAGGTCGGCGCGACGCGGGCGATGTAGCAAGCGTCGTGCCCGGCGCCGGAAACGATGTCACGATGAGAAAGGCCGAGATGCTTGGCGGCGCGGCGCACCGCGGCGACGCAGCCTTCGTCGAAGGCGACCGGCGCATAGTAGAAGACCTGCTTCAGATCGTAGGTCAGGCCGATCGTCTTGCAGATTTCCTCGACCCCCGCCTTCAACTGCGCGTCCATATCCGTCAGCGTATCGTCGATCGGGTGACGGAATTCGCAGGTCATGAAGACTTCGCCTGGAATGACGTTGCGCGAATTGGGATAGGGATTGAGCATGCCGACCGTCGACACGCCGAGCGGCGCCTTCGACAAGCCGATCCTGTTGACGAGTTCGACGATGCGCGCGGCGCCGAGCACCGCGTCCTTGCGCCGCGGCATCGGCGTCGAGCCGGCATGGCTTTCGAAGCCGACGAGCTTGATTTCGTACCAGCGCTGGCCCTGCCCGTGGGTGACGACGCCGACATCGTAGGATTCGGCCTCCAGAATCGGGCCCTGCTCGATATGCAACTCAAAGAAAGCGTGGATCTTGCGATTGCCGACCGGCTCGGCGCCTTTGAAGCCGATGCGCTCCAACTCGTCGCCGAGCTTCTTGTGCTCGGCGTCCTCCCGCGCATAGGCGAATTCTTTCGTGTAAACGCCGGCGAAGACGCCGGAGGAGATCATCGCCGGCGCGTAGCGCGAGCCTTCCTCGTTCGTCCAATTGGCGATCTCGATCGGATGGCGGGTCTTGATCTTGAGATCATTGAGCGAACGCACGACTTCGAGCGCGCCGAGCACGCCGAGCACGCCGTCGTACTTGCCGCCGGTCGGCTGGGTGTCGAGATGGCTGCCGATCATCACCGGGGGCAGGCTGTCCTCCACGCCGGGACGCCGCGCGAACATGTTGCCCATTTCGTCGACCTTGATCGGGCAGCCCTCCTTCTCGCACCACGAGGCGAAGAGTTCGCGCGCTTGCTTGTCGAGGTCGGTGAGGGTCAGGCGCTTGCAGCCGCCTTTCGGGGTCGCGCCGATCTTGGCCATCTCCATCAACGCGTCCCAAAGACGCTGGCCGTTGATGCGCACATTCGACAAGTCTGACACGACGCCCGTCCCCGCAGATTTTGGGCAACGCTATTATAAATTTGACCAAACGGTCAAATGCCGCAATCCTGACCCGGGCGCCGAAAAACAGGGCGCAGAACAACGCCGCCGGCGGGCGGCCCGAGGGGGAAAGCGGATGCCGGTGGGGCGCGCCTGATGGACAAGCCGCTGGTCAAAATTTCGATCCGGGCGGAGAATCAGCGCGCCATTGTCGAAGCGGCCGAGGCCGTGTTCGCCGAGGCCGGCTTCAAGGGCGCGACGACCGCTGCGATCGCCGCCAAGGCCGGCGTGCCCAAGGCCAATCTCCATTATTATTTTTCGACGAAGGAGGACCTCTATCGGGCCGTGGTCGAACGCGTGCTCACCGCGTGGCTCGCGGCCGCCTCGTCCTTCGACGAAAGCGACGATCCCAGAGAGGCCCTGGCGCGCTATATCGGCGCAAAGATGGATCTCGCCCGCTCGATGCCGCTCTCCTCGCGCATCTGGGCGACCGAAATCATGCGCGGGGCACCGGTGATCCAGGATTTCCTCGACACCACGCTCGCACAATGGGTCGAGCAACGCTCGCGCATCGTCAGGCGCTGGATCGCCGACGGCCGAGTGAGGCCGATCGAGCCCAAATATCTTTTTTACATGATCTGGGCGACGACGCAGCAATACGCCAACGCCGCGCACGAAATGGCCTCCCTAGAGAACGGGCGGCCGCTGACGGACGAGCAGTTCGAGGCCGCGAAGAAGCAAGTGATCGAGACGATCATCGCGGGAGTCGCGCCGCAGACGGGCCGACGCGCCTCGCCGTCGCAGACGTAAGTCCGCGCAAGCAATCGAGGTTAGCGCCAGGCCGGCATGCGAGCTGCTCTGTACGTCAATTCGGGCGTTCGCCGATCATGACGCCGGGCGGCCACTGGGTCACCGCGTCATCGAAAAGCTTTTCCAGCGTCTTTGCGATTTCAAGCCATTTGGCGGCCATGTCGATGAGGCGAATTCGATCGAGCGGATTGGTCGCCGAACCCGCCAGCCGCATGCATTCAGCGGCGCAATCACGGTAATGGTCGATTTTTGTCATCGCACCGCACAATCACCGCGGCCGGCGATTTGTTCCAGTCGGCTGAATTAAATCTGCCGGCCAAAGCGGCGCGCTTGCGATTCTCGCGCCGCCCATAACACATTTTCTGCGTGACTTTGATCCTGTTTTGTTCCATATTTGTTTTCCTCGGGGGAAGGGTTCGTTTAGGGGAGCAAATTCAATGATTATCGCTCGATGGATCGCTGGCGTGATTTTCGCCTCCGCCGCGCTCGGCTCGTCCGCGTCGCATGCGGCAGCCAATGGCTGCGACACCGGCCGCTGGCCGGTCTCGCCGACCGTCGCCAAGTTCAACGCCGCCTTGCCGGCGCTCGGCAGCGGCGATTCATTGCCGGCGCTCGGCGCGCCGGTCATGGTCAATCTCGTTCCGCAAACCGAGGTGAGCTTCGTTCACGCGCCCGCCCGTCAGGGCAAGGCCAACCCGGCCTACGCCGCCGTGCTCAAGCTCGGGCCCGAGCCCGCGGCGACCTACCAGATCATCGCCTCGACCGGCGCGTGGATTGACCTTGCCGAGAATAACGACCTGACGAAATCCGCCGGCTATGAGCGGGTGCAGGATTGTCCCGGCGTCAACAAAGTGGTGCGCTTTCGGACCGCGGGCGGCCCGCTGACGCTTCAGATCAGCGGCTCGTATGGCAAGACGATCAAGCTCGCCGTAGAGCGAGTAGAATAGGGTACGAGGAGCCCCGTTCGCCGCGGAGGCCGCCGCGCGAGAAGCGGCGGCCAGAAGGGCTGCCCGCGTCGCTGCACCGAGGCCTGCGGCGGCTCGATCGAAGCTCTGCGCCGCGCCATCGGTCGCGCCGCAGCCGCCTCCGCGAGGCGGTTCGAACGTGCTACTCAACCAGATTGAGCTTTCCGTCCTCGCAAACGTTGACGTTGGGGACGGTATTGGTCGCGCCGTCATCGTATTTGATATAGAAATCGAAGGCGCAATTTTCGTCGTGCGTCAGATTTATGATCGCCTGCTTGCCTGGCGAGAGGTTCTTGAGCAGGGGCTTGAACGCCGGCGAGCCCGAAAGGGCGACGTCGAGTTCGACGACGCCCGCCTTGCGCTTATTGGTGACCGTCACCGCGACGATCGGCCCGGAATCGGCTTTGGCCTGCGGCTTCACCCTCTGCTTGGCCGAAGCCGCCGGCGCGCTGTTCTGCGCCTCGGCGCCGCCGGCGGCCAACGCCGCCACGATCACGGTCAATATGGCGGCGAGTTTCGAACCTGCCCTGCTCATCAGGCCTCCCCTGCCCCACAGCCGGGGCCTCTATGCCACCAATTGCGTGAAGGGGAAAGGGCGGCCTAACGGACGATGTCAGGCCGCGCCGTCGCGAGGCGCCGAGCGGCGAAAACGATGAAAGCGGACTGCGCAAGGGCCGAATCGATTTGATTGCTCTTGCGAGGAGCGAAGCGAGGCCGCAATCGCAGCAACCTGGGATTTTCCTGATCGCTTCGGGCCGTCTCGGAAAGACGGGCGCGCCCACTTAGAAGCGAGTTTCTCGACGCAGCTTGAGCTCGCGCGGGATAACGACGAGCCAGCGCAATGTCAGGCTTAGGCTCAGCCCAAGCGAGGCGCGGACGCAGCGATCGTTTGTGAATTCCGCGCCGCTTGGTCGGGTCGTACCGCCCCGCGCCTTATCCGAACTACGACGTGCGGCGGGACCGGCCAAGCTCCCTCCGAGGCCGTCTCACTCCGCCGCCGCGCGAACCGCCGGATTGTTCGGATGTGTCGTCCAATCGGCCGGCGGACGGCCGTAATCGAGCCCCGTCCGCGGATCAATCCCTTGCGTCTTGTGGACCAACGTGATGCAATTCTCGACCGGGCAGGCAATGACGCAGAGATTGCAGCCGACGCATTCGGCCTCGTTGACGACGAACTTGCGCTTGCCGTCGACCATCGGCCAGATCGCCTGATGCGACGTATCCTCGCAGACAATATGACAGCGGCCGCATTTGATGCAGAGATCCTGATTGATCTCGGCCTTCGCGACATAGTTGAGGTTGAGATATTGCCAGTCGGTGACGCTCGGGACGGCGCGGCCGCGGAAATCGTCGATCCTTTCGTACCCTTTCGCGGCCATGAAATTCTTGAGGCCGGAAATCATCTCCTCGACGATCTTGAAGCCGTAGGTCATCGCCGCCGTGCAGACCTGCACCGTTCCGGCGCCGAGCGCGATGAACTCGGCCGCGTCGCGCCACGTCGTGATCCCGCCGATCGCCGAGATCGGCAGACCGCCTGTTTGCGGATCGCGCGCGATTTCCGAGACCATCGACAAGGCGATCGGCTTGACCGCCGGGCCGCAATAGCCGCCATGCGTGCCCTTGCCGCCGATATGGGGCGAAGGCGCCATCGCATCGAGATCGATCCCCATGATCGAGTTGATCGTGTTGATCAGCGACACCGCGTCGGCGCCGCCTTTCCGCGCCGCGCGGGCCGGAAAGCGGATGTCGGTGATGTTCGGCGTCAGCTTGACGATGACCGGCATGCGCGAATGCGCCTTGCACCAGCGCGTCACCATCTCGATATATTCAGGCACTTGGCCGACTGCCGAGCCCATGCCGCGCTCCGACATGCCGTGCGGACAGCCGAAATTCAATTCGACGCCGTCGCATTCGGTCTCTTCGACGCGCTTTAAAATATTTTTCCACGAATCTTCGTCGCACGGCACCATCAACGAGACGACCAGCGCGCGGTCGGGCCATTTGCGCTTCATCTCCTTGATCTCGACGAGATTGATTTCGAGATCGCGGTCGGTGATCAGCTCGATATTGTTGAAGCCGATGACGCGACGGTCCGGCCCGTGGATCGCGCCGTAGCGCGCGCCCGAGACGTTGACGATCGGCGGGCCGGCTTCGCCGAGCGTCTTCCAGACGACGCCGCCCCAGCCGGCGCGGAAGGCGCGCTCGACATTGGTCTTGCGATCGGTCGGCGGCGCCGAAGCGAGCCAGAACGGATTGGGCGATTTGATGCCGAGGAATTCAGTCCGCAGGTCGACCATGAGCGCCTCCCGTGCCGGAGAAAGCGGTTGAGAAAAGGTACGTGTCATTCCCGCGCAAGCGGGAATCCAGAGAGCCTCGGCGCCTCAAGCCAAGCACCGTCTGGATTCTCGCTTGCGCGCAAGGCTGTCCGGGGAAAATGAGGGCAAATTTGACGCCCGGAGCGCGCCCGTCGCGAAACAAGGCGATACCGAGTTTATTCGCGGGCTTCTGGCGAGCGAGACTCAGTAACGAGCGCGCTCGAGAAAGCAAATCCCGAACACCGCGCCGCCATCGAGGCCTTTTTGCAACCAATAACCACGCCGAGCGATCGCGGTCACCCGAAGGGGCGGAGCGCAAGCGAAGCACCCGCCATGGCGCCGCGCGGGCGGACATCGTGTTGCGCGTACCTTCGAGGCGCCGTGGCGGGTTGACGGCGATCGGGCGGCGTGGCGCCGCGGTGTTGAAAGCAAGCCAAACCGCCGGACCGAGGCGCGGGCCTTTCCCCGGACAGCCCTGCGCTTGCGCGGGAATGACAGTGAATGAGGTCCAGCGGCACGCACGACGCGCGCGTTCTTGACGGCTTCTTGGCTCGCCTTTTGACCGCCAGCGCAAAACCGGCGCGGCAAAATACGCTGGCTTACTCGCGCTTGACGAGGGCTCGAACACCCGCCTCACCCTTTCGCGGCCAGCGCCGCGTCGATCGAGCGCGCCGCCTTTTTGCCGTCCTCGACCGCCGCGACGGTCAAATCCTGCCCGCCATAGACGCAGTCGCCGCCGGCCCAGACGCCTTCCAGGCTGGTGCGGCGCTCTTCGTCGACGAGGATGCGCCCATCCTTGCCCTGCAGGGCGCCGCCATAAGCGGCGGGAATCAAGGTCTGGCCAATGGCGGTGAAGACGATGTCGGCCTCAAGCCGGAACGTCTCGCCGGTCCCGACCAGCCTGCCCCCCTCCTCTCGCGTCGTCTCGAATACGACCGCACGAACCGCGCCCTCCCCTTCGAGGGCGACGGGCTTGGCCCAGGTGCGGATCAGGACGCCGTTGGTCTGGGCAAGCTCCTGCTCGTAGCCGCTCGCCTTCATCTGCTCTTGGCCGCGTCGATAGACGATCGTCACCAATTCGGCGCCGAGCCTCTTGCTCTGCACCGCGACGTCGATCGCCGTCATGCCGCCGCCGACCACGACGACGCGGCGGCCGACCGGCAGTTTCGACAGGTCTTTCGCTTGGCGCAGCTTGGCGATGTACTCGACGGCGTCGACGACATTGGCGAGCGTCGCCTCATTGGCGAGGCCGAGCTTATTGACGCCGGCCAGGCCGAGACCGAGAAAGACGGCGTCGTAATCGCGCTGCAGGCTTTGCAAATCGATGTCGCGGCCGAGCGCCACGCCGTGCTTCACCGTAATGCCGCCGATCGAGAGGATGAAGGCGGCCTCTCTCTGGGCGAAATCGCCCGGCGTCTTGTAGGCGGCGATGCCGTATTCGTTGAGCCCGGCCGACTTTTCCCGCGCTTCGAAAATCGTCACGTCATGGCCGCGCTCGGCCAGCGCATGGGCGCAGGCGAGCCCGGCGGGCCCGGCCCCGACGATCGCGATGCGCTTTCCGGTCGGCGCGGCGCGCCTGTAGGGATTTTTGCCCGTCGCCATCATTGCGTCGGTGGCGTAGCGCTGCAAAAGGCCGATCTGCACCGGCTTGCCTTCCGCCGCCTCGCGCACGCAAGCTTCCTGGCACAGCGTTTCGGTCGGGCAGACGCGCGCGCACATTCCGCCCATGATGTTGGCGTCGAGAATGGTCTTGGCGGCCCCGAGCGGATTATCCGCGGCGATCTGGCGAATGAACAGGGGAATGTCGATTCCGGTCGGGCAGGCCTTTTGACACGGCGCGTCATAGCAGAAATAGCAGCGATCGGCCTCGACATGGGCCTCGTGCGCGCTCAGGGGCGGGTGGAGATCGGCGAAGTTGGCGGCGAGGACGTCCGGCGGCAGCAGTCCGGTCGCGACGCCCGGGCCGGCGATTTTGTCCTGAGCGGTCATGAACACCCCCTAACCGCCGCGCAGCGCTTGCCGGCGCGCCGATCCTGACCAAACGGTCAAGATGCTCGCCCGCAAGTGGGAGCTTGTCAAGGTTATCGAGAGAGAGAGGCGGCGTGGCGGCCGCTCGCTTCGGCGCAAAAAGTCGATTATCCAGCGGCGGCGGCCGCGGTCGAGACCGGAGTGCGGCCGTCTCGCCCGCAAGGAGCCGCATTGGCGTTCGGCATCAACCAGCACGACCTTATCGTCGTCACCGGCGCTTCCGGCTTCGTCGGCTCCGCCATTGTCGAGGAATTGCTCAGAGGCCCCGGCCGGATTCGCGCCGTGGTCCGCCCGGCCAGCCGCCGGCCGCCTGCGCCGCGCGAGCGCTTCGAGGTCGCGCTCGGCGATATGCGCGATCTCGCAGCAATGAAAGCCGCGATGCGCGGCGCGCGTTTTCTCTTCCACGTCGCGGCGGATTACCGGCTCTGGGCGCGCCATCCGAACGAGATCATCGCGGCCAATGTCGAGGGGACGCGCGCCGTCATGACGGCGGCGGCCGAGGCGGGAATCGAGCGCATCGTCTATACAAGCAGTGTCGCGACGCTCGCGCCGCAACCGACCTCGCCGGCGGACGAGACTTGCGCGCTTCGGGAAAGCGAGGCGATCGGCGCCTATAAGCGCAGCAAGGTCGCAGCCGAGCGGGTTGTCGAGGCGATGGTCGGACAAGGCCTGCCGGCGGTGATCGTCAACCCGTCGACCCCGATCGGCCCGCGCGACGGCCGGCCGACGCCGACCGGCCGCATTCTCATCGAGGCCGCGGCCGGCCGCATGCCGGCTTATCTCGACACCGGCCTCAATCTGGTTCATGTCGACGACGTCGCCGCGGGCCATATCGCCGCGCTGGAGCGGGGGCGGATCGGCGAACGCTACATTCTCGGCGGCGACGACGTCATGCTCGGGCGAATGCTGGCGGATATCGCGGCGCTGACCGGTCGGCGGCCGCCGCGGGTAAAATTGCCTCGCGCGCCGCTTTTTCCGCTCGCGCTCGTCACCGAGGCGGCGGCGCAAATCACCGGCCGAGAGCCCTTTCTGACGCTGGACGGGCTGCGGATGGCGAAAAATCGCATGTTCTTCTCCTCGGCCAAGGCGGAGCGCGAACTGGGCTATCGCCACCGTCCGTACCAAGAGGCGATCAAGGACGCGCTCGATTGGTTCAGGAGCGAAGGGATGTTAGATTGAACGCGGCCTCTCGTCTCCCCGCAACGCGGGGGAGAACGGGGTTCTGTGCACTGTCGAGCGTCAAGGCGTCGTGACCGAAATCATCCCACCGCACCGGACCGAACACAGCGAGAACTTCCCGGTCGCCTCACGCCTGATCGCCGCCCGCCACCGGCCGATCATTCTCGCCTTCTACCGGTTCGTGCGCGCCGCCGACGACATTGCGGATCATTCATCGTTGACGCCGGAGGAAAAGCTCGCCCGTCTCGACAAGATGGCCGCGGCGCTGAACGGCGAGAATGACGACGTTCCGACCGGACTGGCGCTTCGCCGGGCGCTCGCCGAGCGCCATTTGACGCCGCGCCACGCGCTTGATCTTCTCGCCGCCTTCCGGCTCGACGCAACCAAGAAACGCTATGCCGATTGGAGCGATCTCATGAGTTACTGCGCGCTCTCGGCCATGCCGGTCGGGCGCTTCGTGCTCGACGCGCACGGCGAAAGCGCCGAGCTTTGGCCGGCCAGCGACGCGATTTGCGCGAGCTTGCAAGTGATCAATCATTTGCAGGATTGCGGCGAGGATTACGCCGATCTCGACCGCGTCTATTTGCCCGAGGAGACGTTGGCGCGCCACGGCGCGAGCGTCGCCGATCTCGGCGCCCGGCGCGCCTCGCCGGCTTTGCGCGCCGCCATCGTCGAACTCGCCCGCCGCTCGGAAACTTTGCTCGAGGAAGGCGCTTCGCTCGCCGGCGGCGTCAAAGATTTCCGCCTCGCCTGCGAGATCGGCGCGATCGTCCGGCTCGCGCGCGCGAATTGCCGGCGGCTGGCGCAACGCGATCCGCTGGGCGAGCGCGTCCATCCGAGCAAAGCCGGCTTTGCTGCGCTCGGCTTGATCGGCGCCGTCGAGGGCGCCGTCGCCCGAGCTTTCCGCCATGCCCCGCAGCGCGCCCGGAATCGCGCCGCATGACCGAAAAGACCGGCGTCGCTCGCCGCAGCTCTTTTTACACGGCGATGCGCATCCTGCCGCAAGAAAAGCGGCAAGCGATGTACGAAATCTACGGCTTCTGCCGAGCCGTCGACGACATCGCCGATGATTGCGCCGGCGCGCGCGAGGCGCGCCGCCAAGAGCTTCAGGCCTGGCGCGACGATATCGACGCTATTTACGCCGGCCGCAGCGACAAACATCCAAATCTCGCTTGGGCGATCCGAAGGTACGACCTGAAGCGCGAGGACTTTCTGGCGATCATCGACGGGATGGAGATGGACGTCGTCCAAGACATTCGCGGGCCGGACCGGCCGACCTTCGATCTTTATTGCGACCGCGTCGCCTGTGCGGTCGGCCGGCTGTCTACCCAAGTCTTCGGTCTCGACCGCAAGACGGGCGAAGCGCTCGCCGATCATCTCGGCCGCGCGCTGCAGACGACCAACATCTTGCGCGATCTCGACGAAGACGCCGGCTTCGGCCGGCTTTACCTGCCTGCGGACGCGCTCGCCAAAGCCGGCATTGCGAGCCGTGATCCGGCCAAGGTTCTCGCCCATCCGGCTCTCGGCGCCGCCGCGCAGATCTTGGTCGCCGAAGCGCGGTTTCGCTTTGAAAAAGCGCGCGAGACGATGAAAGCCTGTCCACGCGCCACGGTCCGCGCGCCGCGTCTCATGGCCGCGGTTTATCGCATGATCCTCGATCGTCTCGCGCGCCGCGGCTTCGCGCCGCCGCGCGCCAAGGTCAGCGCGCCGCGTCTCGCGGTCCTGTTCGTTCTTGTTCGCGAGATGTTGTAGATGGATCGGCCGGTCGTTCACATTATCGGCGCCGGTCTTGCCGGTCTTTCGGCTGCTGTCAGGCTGGCGGAAAGCTCCGCTTCGATCGTTTTGCACGAAGCAACGCGGCAAGCTGGCGGGCGCTGCCGGTCCTTTTTCGACGAGACGATCAACGCGACGATCGACAACGGCAACCACTTGCTTCTGTCCGGCAATCGCTCGGCGCTCGCTTACCTTGACGCGATCGGCGCGCGGGACGAGCTGACCGGCCCTGGCCGCTGCGAAATCGCTTTCGCCGATATGGCGACAAATGAGCGCTGGACCATCCGCGTCAACGAGGGGCCGCTGCCATGGTGGCTGTTGGTCGAGGGCCGGCGCACGCCGGGCGTGCGTCTGCTCGACTATCTCGGCGCGCTGCGGCTGCTCTGGGCGCCGAAAGGGGCCAAGCTTTCTCAAGTCATCTCCTGTTCGGACCGGCTCTACGAGAGGCTCTGGCGGCCGTTCTTTCTGGCCGCGCTGAACACCGAACCGAAGGACGGCTCAGCGGCGCTTGCCGCGGCGACCCTACGGGAGACCCTGGCGAAAGGCGGCCGCGCTTGTCACCCCCTCGTCGCGGCCAACGGCTTGTCGCGCGCCTTTGTCGATCCTGCGCTGCGGTTGCTGCAGAAACGCGGCGCGCAGGCGCGCTTTGAGCGCCGGCTGCGCGGCGTGGAATTCTCCGGCGATCGCGCGACGAGCCTGGAATTCGAGCACGACGCGATCGCGCTTGGCGAGCGCGACCTCGTCGTCGTGGCGACCCCGGCTCACATCGCCGCCGGACTCGTGCCCGACCTTGTGACGCCGCAACAGACGAGCGCAATCGTCAACGGCCATTTCAACATTGCGCCGCCGGCGGGGACGCCGCCGATCCTCGGCGTCGTCAACGGCATGGTCGAATGGATCTTCGCCTATCCCGACCGGATTTCGACGACGATCAGCGGCGCCGATCGTTTCATCGACGCGCCGCGCGAAAAACTCGCCGCCGACCTTTGGCGCGACATCGCCGCGCTAACCAACCTGCCCGATACGCTGCCGTCGTGGCGCATCATCAAGGAGAAGCGGGCGACGTTCTTGGCGACGCCGGAGGAGGCGGCCCGTCGACCGCCGACCGCGACGCGCTGGCGCAATCTGCTGCTTGCCGGCGATTACGTGAATACGGGCCTGCCCGCGACCATCGAAGGCGCGATCCGGTCAGGCGAGGCGGCGGCGGCCTTGGCGCTGGAACGGATGGAGCAGCAGTGAGAACGTCGTACCGGCGCCCGGAATGCAGTTCGCCGCTTGAATCTGCGATACTGTCGCCAAAGGGCGAAAAGCCGCCATCGGCGCGCCGCGATCCGATCGATCGGCTCACGATCGTCAAATTTGGAGGCGCGCCCGATTTGGCCGTTACACTCAGGCCAGCCCATTGCTCGCGCGCGCCGCAGCCTCGTCTCGCGTCCCGATCACCCGGTCGATCAGACCCCAATCGCGCGCCTCTTCGGCCGTCATGAAGCAATCGCGATCGAGGGTCCTCTCGACCTCCTCGTAAGTGCGCCCGCAATGCTCCGCGTAGAGGCGCGTCAGCCGGCGCTTCGTCTTGGCCATTTCCTCGGCCTGGATGAGGACGTCCGAGGCCTGGCCCTGGAAGCCGCCCAGCGGCTGGGGACATGTAGGCTCGCATTGGGCAACGCGGCCCTTTCGCCCTTCGCCCCGGCCATAAGCAAGAAGGAGCCCATCGAGCGCGCCGCGCCCATGCAGAGCGTGTGGACCGGCGCCTTGATGAATTGCATCGTGTCGTACATCGCCAGCCCGGCCGTGACCACCCCGCCATAGGAATTGATATAGAGCTGGATAGGTTTTTTCGGGTTCTCGGCTTCGAGCAGCAGCAATTGGGCGCAGACGAGGGCCGATATTTCGTCATTGACCTCGCCGTTAAGGAAGATGATCCGCTCGCGCAGCAGCCGTGAATAGATGTCGAACGATCGCTCGCCGCGGCTCGACTGTTCGACGACCATGGGGACGAGCTGCATCGTGTCGCGCATCGGCGAACTCCTTGTTGAGATCAGTTTTTGGGCGTCGGCGATTCAGGCCGCGCGCATCTGCGGCGGCCGATTGCGATTGGCCGCCACAGGCGCCTTGGCCAGTCGGTGAACGATTCTGATCCGCGCGCCGCCGCCGTCTCTCGGCAGGATTTCGAATGAGGCGACGCTTTCGAGGAAGGGCGGCTCGGTCTCGCGCAGCGTGCAATGAATCGTCTCGCCGTCCGATTCGGGGGCAAGCCTCGCGCCGGGCAACCAGCGCTCGCGAAATTCGGCGACAATCAGCGCGCGCTTGACCGTCTCCGGCGGCGCGTCGAGCTCGTATTCGAACACAAGGCCGTCTTCGGCTTCGTCGCGGGCGTCGTTCATTGATCCATGTCCTTCAAGAGCCGCTTCAAATCGTCCATCCGCCTCGGCCAATAGGCGCGATATTTGGCGAGCCACCGTGCGATCGAGCCGACGCCCTCCGGATCGACCTCGTAATTGACGAAGCGTCCTTGGCGCTCCTCGCGCACCAGGCCTGCGGCGCGCAGGGCCGCCAAGTGTTGCGACATTGCCGGCTGACTGATCGCCAGGCCTTCGCGCAAGGCGGTCGCGTTCATCCGGCCTCGCGCCAATTTCTCGAAAATCGCGCGGCGCGTCGGATCCGCCAAAGCCTTGAATATCTCGGTCACCACCATCGACGACAGATAAGCATGCGCTTATCTGATTCGCAAGCCCCAGATTGCGGCAAGCCGGCTGTCGGAACCTCAGCTCGCCCTCGGGTAACCTTGATCGAGCCCGCCGCGCCCATATCCCCGCCGCAAACCCCTGGTTAACGCGTCCTTAACGCCCTCGCTTTAATTTTCGCTTAATCAAGCCCGGGCGGGCAGAGGGCATTCCTACGCCGATGAAGCATGTTGCGGTGTTGATGGGCGGCTGGTCGGCGGAGCGGGAGGTCTCGCTGCGCTCCGGCGCCGGCTGTGCGGCCGCGCTCGAATCCGCGGGCTACCGCGTCACCCGCGTGGATGTCGGCCGCGACATCGCCGAAGTCCTGGCCAAGCTCCGCCCCGACGTCGCCTTCAACGCCCTGCACGGCCGCTTCGGCGAGGACGGGACCATCCAGGGGATGCTCGAAATTCTCGCCATCCCCTACACCCATTCCGGCGTGCTCGCCTCCGCGCTCGCCTTGCAGAAGGATCTCGCCAAGACGGTGATGGCCGCGGCGGGCGTTCCCGTCGCCTATGGCAAAGTCGTCGATCGCCACGAGGCGGCGAAGCGCCATGCGCTTGAGCCGCCTTACGTCTTGAAGCCGCTCTACGAAGGCTCCTCGCTCGGCGTCGTCATCGTCAAGCAAGGCCGCTCGCACCCGCCGCAGGAAGTCGGCCGCGACGACTGGCCCTATGGCGACGCGCTGCTCGCCGAGCGCTATGTCGACGGGCTGGAGCTCACCTGCGCCGTGATGGGCGACAGGGCTTTGGGCGTGATCGAGGTACGGCCCGTGTCGGAAGCTTTCTACGGGTACGACGCCAAATACGCGAAAGGCGGCTCGATTCATGTCCTGCCGGCGGAAATTAAACCGAATATTTACCATGACATTCAACAGTTGAGCCTCAGAGCGCATCGGGCGCTCGGCTGCCGCGGCGTGAGCCGGGCGGATTTTCGCTACGACGAGGCGAAAGGGGAGAACGGCGAGCTGGTCTGCTTGGAGGTCAACACGCAGCCCGGCATGACCGAAACTTCCCTCGTGCCTGAAATGGCGGCGCATGCCGGCATTTCCTTCGCCGAACTCGTTTCCTGGATGGTCGAGGACGCGTCATGCGACCGTTAGCCGAGGCTTTCGCATTCGGCGGCCTCAATTCGGCGCCCCTGCGTCCGGTCGCGGTCGGCGAGCTTGCCGCGCCGCGCGTGTTGCTGCGCGGCGAGCGCAATTCAGGTCGCGGCCTGACGCGGCTGCGAAGGTTCATTCTGACCGCGCCACGCGGCCTCGGCCTTGCCCTGACCGTCGCGCTGTTCGCCGGCGTCGGCCTGTTCGGCTCGGTGCGCGGCGGCGAGTACCAAGCCTTCATTGCGAGGGAGGGCGACTTGCGCGACGTCGCCGCGCGCGCTCTCGGCTTCGACATCGCCGTCGTCACCATTTCAGGCCAGGCCGAACTGCGCGAGCGCGAGATCCTCGCCGCCGCCCGCATCACGCCGAAGAATTCGCTGCTGTTCCTCGACGCCGCCGAGGCGCGCAAGGGCCTCGAAGCGCTGCCGCTGGTCAAGTCGGCGAGCGTGCGCAAGCTCTATCCGAACCATCTCGTCATCGATCTCGTCGAGCGCGCGCCTTACGCGCTCTGGCAGAAAGACGGCAAGGTCGAGATCGTCGCCGCCGACGGCGCGCCGATCGACGAGATGACCGACGACCGCTTCATCGGCCTGCCCTTCGTCGTCGGCGACGGCGCCAATGAACGGCTGCCCGAATTCATGGCGGTGCTCGACGCCGCCGCCGAGCTTCGTCCCAAAATCAAGGCCGGAATCCTCGTCTCCCGCCGCCGCTGGGATTTGACGATGACCAACGGAATGATCGTCAAGCTGCCCGAGGCCGATCCCCCGGCGGCGATGGCGACCCTGGTGCGGCTGCAGTGCCAAGACCGCGTGCTCGAACGCGCGGCCTTGTCGCTCGATCTGCGCGCGCCCGGCAAAATGTTCGTCCGCTTGACGGAGGAGGCCGCGGCGGCGCGGGCGGCCGCCATGAAGCCGGCGAAGAAGGGGGCGACATGAGCTTCAAGCCCTTGACGCCGCGCCTGCGCCAAATCCCGGCGAGAAAGAGCGCCGTTCTGTCCGTGCTCGACGTCGGCGCGTCGAAGATCGTCTGCCTGATCGCGCGGCTGACGCCGATGGCCGCGACCGATTCGCTGCGCGGCCGCACCCATCGCTGCAAAGTGCTCGGCATCGGCCACCAGCGCTCGCGCGGCGTCAAAGCGGGCGCGATCGTCGATCTCGACGCGGCCGAGACCGCGATGCGCCTCGCCATCGACGCTGCCGAGCGCATGGCGGGAGTCGAGGTCGAAAGCATCATCGTCAACATGACCGGCGGCCGCCTCGCTTCGCAACTTTATAACGCGCGCGTCGCCATCGCCCACAAGGCGGTCAGCGAACACGACATCCATCGCGTGCTCGAAGCCGCTTCGCATGCGAGCGCGCGGGCGGGACGCATCGCGCTGCACGCTTTGCCGATGGGCTTTGCGCTCGACGCCACGCGCGGCGTGCGCGATCCGAAGGGCATGGTCGCCCACGAGCTCGGCGCCGAGCTGCATGTCGCCTCTTGCGACGCCGCTGCGGCGCGCAATCTGATGCTCGCCGTCGAGCGTTGCCATTTGCGCGTCGACGCGGTCGTGGCGACGCCCTACGCGGCCGGACTTTCGAGCCTGGTCGACGACGAGGCCGAGCTCGGCTCGGCCTTGATCGATTTCGGCGGCGGCTCGACCTCCATCGGCGTTTTCGTCGACGGTCGCCTCGCTCACGTCGACGCCGTCGCGGTCGGCGGCAATCACATCACCATGGATGTCGCCCGCGGCCTCGCCGTCTCGCTTGCCGACGCCGAACGCCTGAAGACGCTGCACGGCAGCTGCATTTCTTCGCCCTCGGACGAGCGCGACACGATGACGGTCGCTCGCGTCGGCGACGACTTGGACCACCCCAGCGTGCTGCCGAAATCCGAGCTCGTGCGCATCATCCGGCCGCGCGTCGAAGAGATCCTCGAACTTGTCCGCGATCGTCTGAAGAATGCGGGCCTTGGGGCCCATGCCGCGCGGCGGCTGGTCCTGACTGGCGGCGCTTGCCAGCTCACCGGCCTGCCTGAGCTGGCGCGGCGGATCATCTCCAGCCAGATCCGCATAGGCCGGCCGCTCGGCGTCGAAGGCCTGCCGGAATCGGCCAAGAGCCCGGCTTTCTCCGCTGCGGTCGGCCTGATGGTCTATCCGCAAATCGCCGGGATCGAGCATTTCGAGCCCGGCCGGCGAGCCCATTCGTCAAGCGTCGGCGGCGACGGCTATGTCGCCCGCGTCGGCCGCTGGCTGAAGGAGAGTTTCTGAGCTTGGGACGGCGCGGCGGCGCCGCTCCCGATGAGTTCCACCTGACGAGTCCAATTCAACCGGCGCCGGCGGGCGTCCAACGTCAAGAGGCAAAGGCATGACGATCAATTTGAAGGCCCCGGAGCTGCGCGAGTTGAAGCCGCGGATCATGGTGTGCGGCGTCGGCGGCGCCGGCGGCAACGCCGTCAACAACATGATCGTGTCGGGCCTGGTCGGCGTCGATTTCATCGTCGCCAACACCGACGCGCAGGCGCTCACCTCTTCAAAGGCCGACCGCATCATCCAGATGGGCCTGCAGGTCACCGAAGGGCTCGGCGCCGGCTCGAAGCCGGAAGTCGGCCGCGCCGCCGCCGAGGAGGCGATCGAGGAGATCCGCGATCATCTCGCCGGCGCGCATATGGTTTTCGTCACCGCCGGCATGGGCGGCGGCACCGGCACGGGCGCGGCGCCGGTCGTCGCCCGCGTCGCGCGCGAAATGGGCATCTTGACGGTCGGCGTCGTCACCAAGCCGTTCCACTTCGAGGGCGCGCGGCGGATGCGCGTCGCCGAAGCCGGCATCGACGAATTGCAGAAATGCGTCGACACGCTGATCATCATCCCGAATCAGAATCTCTTCCGCGTCGCCAATGAGAAGACGACCTTCGCCGACGCGTTCGCCATGGCCGACCAGGTCCTCTATTCCGGCGTCGCCTGCATTACCGACCTGATGGTCAAGGAAGGCCTGATCAATCTCGACTTCGCCGACGTGCGCTCGATCATGAGCGAAATGGGCAAGGCAATGATGGGCACCGGCGAAGCCTCCGGCGAGCGCCGCGCGATTCAGGCCGCGGAGGCGGCGATCGCCAATCCGCTGCTCGACGAAGTGTCGATGAGCGGCGCCAGGGGGCTGCTCATCTCGATCACGGGCGGCAACGATCTCGGCCTTTACGAGGTCGACGAGGCCGCGAGCCGCATCCGCCAGGAGGTCGACGAGGACGCCAACATCATCCTCGGCGCGACCTTCGATCAGAGCCTCGACGGCGTCGTCCGCGTCTCGGTCGTCGCGACCGGCATCGACCAGGAAAAGGTGGACGTTTCGCCCGAGCAAACAGCGACTCAGCAAAGGATCGCGGAGGCCGCCCAACGCCTGCGGGCGCAAGCGACCGCGCGGATCCAAGCCGCCGCTCCGCAGCCCGCGCCGGCGCCAGCCCCGCAGCCCGTCGTCGAAGCGCCGCTCGAGCCTGCGCCGGTCGCAGCGCCGATCCCGCCGGTCGCAGAGGTCGAGCTCCGTCCAGTCGCGCCCAAGCCGGCGCTCTACGCCGACCCGCCGGCTCAGCCGACCTTGTTCGAAGAGCCGGCGAGCGAATTCGTGCCGCCGCCGGCCGAGCAGATCGTCCGAGCGCCGCGCCTGCCGCAGATTCAGGATTTGCCGCCGATCGCGCAGCAGCAGCTTCGCGCCCATCGCGGCGAACAGCCGGCGCAGGGCGAGAGGCGCAAGTCGCTGCTCGAAAAGCTGGCCGCGTTCGGCATCACCCGCCAGGAGGACGCCGCTCCGCCGGCGCCGCGGGCGGCCGCGCTGCCTTCGCCGGTCGCTCCGCGCGTCGCCCCCCCGGCGCAAACTCATGCCGATTACGGCCGGCCGCAGCCGCGGACTTTGGCCCCGCGCGCGGCCCAAGGCGCGCTCGATCCGCATGGCCGGGTTGGCGCCAAACCGGCCGCGATCGAGGAGGATCAGCTCGAAATTCCGGCTTTCTTGCGCCGACAATCGAGCTGACGAGTGAAGCCATACGCGCTGCGGCGGGGCTCCACGTCCGCCGCAGCGCAGCTAACTCTTTGGATTCGTTTGCGGCCCTTTGTAACAGACGGTCACGAAGAGTGATTTGGCCGCAATCTCGCCGCCCCTTATCCTTCAGCCGCGAATCAAGAGCGCGGGCGCCCTTTATGGCGCGTCCGCGGATAAGCGCCGCCCGACCTCAGCGCCGCGTCAAGCGGAGCGGGGCGAAAGACCAGAAAAGGTCTCAAGGGCCGGTCGAGGGGTAAGGGTTTGATGAAATTCGGTCGACAAACGACGCTGCGGGACCGCGTCACGATTTCCGGCGTCGGCGTCCATTCCAACGCGCCCGTCACCGTCATTCTGCATCCGGCCGACGCCAATTCCGGCGTCGTTTTTTTGCGCTCCGGCTTGCCTGGAGGCCGCGAAAGGCTGATCGAAGCGAAATGGTCGAACGTCGCGCAGACGCAACTCTGCACGGTGCTCGGCGATCCCGGCAAGGCCTCGGTCGCCACGGTCGAGCATCTCTTGGCGGCTCTGGCCGGGCTCGGCGTCGACAACGCGATGATTGAAATTGACGGGCCTGAAGCGCCGATCCTCGACGGTTCGGCCGCGCCGTTCGTCGCCGCGATCGACGAGGTCGGGGTGACGAGCCTCGCGGCGCCGCGCCGCTATCTGAAAATCGTCAAGCCGGTCCGCGTCGAACGCGGCCCGGCTTATGCCGAATTGCGTCCGGCCGATCGCGGCTTCAGCCTCGACGTCGAGATCGATTTTTCCGCGGCGGCCATCGGCCGCCAGCGCAAAATCGTCGAACTCGATCCGGGCGTCTTCCGCAACGAGGTCGCTCGGGCGCGCACATTCGGCTTTGTCGGCGATATCGAGCGGCTCTGGAAAATGGGCTTCGCCCTCGGCTCCTCGCTCGACAATTCGGTCGCCCTTGACGGCGACCGCGTCGTCAATCCCGAAGGTCTGCGCTATCGCGACGAATTCGTGCGCCACAAGCTGCTCGATTCGATCGGCGATCTGGCTTTGGCCGGCGCGCCGATGATCGGCGCTTTCCGAGCCTATATGCCGGGTCATGCGATGAATGTACGGGCGCTGCAGGCGCTATTCGCCGACCGCAGCGCGTACGAATTCGTTGAAGCGCCGCGCCATGCGCCGGCGCCCGCCGCGATGGCCGGTCGGCTCGCCGCTGCGGCCTATGCGGCCGAGGTCGATTGAGGCGGCGGCTGGCGTTTTCAACGATCGCCTTTGACGAGCGCCAAGTCGGAATCGAGGCTCGATGACGGCGCCGCCTTAAAAACCGTAATTGATCCAATCGGAATGAGGGCCGCCAAGATCGCCCTGTACCTGCGGGAGGTCCGGCTCCTGACCCATGGTTCGGAACATCCGCCCCAGCTTTTCGGCAAGTCCTTCATGCGGCCTCATCGACTTTTTCGCGAATGGCGAACCGCCGGTTTTCTTGCCGTGAACCGTGAAGTGTTTCACCGGAGCGGGCGCGTCGACCGAACGGTCCATGTTCGGCTCGGCCCGGGCCGGGAGCGCGGCGAAAACGACCGAGGCGGCGACCAGCGCCGAAGCCAGACGATAGGCCGCGCTGCTGCTGAAAGCGACACGGAGCATGGCGGAATCCTCAAAGTAAGCGGGCCGGACGATCCGCCCCGACGCCTCGTTGGTGTCGGCGAGCCCACGACGGGCTCACGGGAAGCAAAAATCTTTTCCAGCGCGCTACGGCTCGCCAATCGGCGGGCGGCCGCCGCCCGGAGGGCGCCGTTGCGCCGCAATTTGCGGTTAACCCGCAGAATGGATTGGTGGCGCGATAGCACGGTTTAGTCTAAACAGCCGTTTTACGATTTCGGCCGATCCATAAGGGGCGCCCGCGGGGCAGGGACGAGTTTCAAGAGCATGTTTTCCGTTTTTCTTCCGACCGAATCGCGGGCGCGCGCCATGCGACTCGCTATGGCCGTCATGTTCGCCGCGCCGCTCGTCGCTTGCGGCTCGCTCAGCTCGTTCGACATGAGCGATCTCAACCCGTTCGGGCCCGAGAAATACAAGATGAAGGTCGAGCCGGACGTACCGGCCTCGCAGATTTACGACCAGGGCCTCGCCCGTCTCGCCAAGGAGGACGGCTCGGGCGCCGCCAAGAAATTCGCCGAGCTCAGCAAGAACTATCCCGATTCAGATTGGTCGAAGAAGGCCTTGCTGATGACGACCTATTCGCAATTCAAGGCCGGCGAATACGACAACGCCGAGCAGTCGGCGGAAAAATACGTCAAGCTCTATCCCGATTCGCCCGACGCCGCCTACGCCACTTATCTCGAGGCGAGCTCGTACTATGCGCAGATCCCGGACATTTCCCGCGACCAAGAGCGCGCCACCAAGGCGCTCGAACTCTTTACGGCGATCGTTCAGAAATATCCGAATTCCGAATATGTAAACGATTCGAAATATAAAATTCAGGTCACCCGCGATCAGCTCGCCGGCAAAGAGATGTCGATCGGCCGTTTCTACTTGCATCGTCGCAATTACGTCGCCGCGATCAATCGCTTCCGCAATGTTCTCGCCAGCTATCAGACGACGCGTCACGCCGAAGAGGCGCTCTATCGCTTGACCGAAGCCTATCTCGGCCTCGGCGTCACCAACGAGGCGCAGACCGCGGCCGCCGTTCTCGGCCACAATTTTCCGGACAGCCAATGGTACAAGGACGCCTACGCGCTCCTGAAAGGCGGCGGGCTCGAGCCGGAAGAGAACAAAGACTCGTGGATTTCGAAAATCTACCACACGGTCGTGCCGGGCTGACCTAAAGGCGTCGCCCATGCTCGTTCGGCTGACGATCCGCGATATCGTGCTGATCGATCGGCTGGATCTCGAATTCGGCGCCGGCCTTTCCATCCTGACCGGCGAAACCGGCGCCGGCAAATCGATCCTTCTTGACGCTCTCGCGCTGGCGCTGGGCGCGCGCGGCGACGGCGCGCTGGTCCGGCAGAGCCAGGCGCAGGGCCAGGTCACGGCGGTCTTCGACGTCCCCTCCGATCTGCCCGCCCTAGCGCAAGCGCGCGAGCAAGGCGTCGAAATCGACGGCGAATTGATCATGCGGCGCGTGCAATTGGCCGATGGCCGCACCCGCGCTTTCGTCAACGACCAGCCGGTCGGCGTGCAGACGTTGCGCGCGCTCGGCGCCGCCTTGGTGGAGATTCACGGCCAGCATGACGAGCGCGCGTTGCTCGACGCCGCCAGCCATCGCGCGCTGCTCGACGCGTTCGGCGGCCTGGCCGAGGAGGCGGCGCGAACGCGCCGCGCCAGCGCCGCGCTAAAGGAGAGCCAAGCCCAACTCGCCGCCGAAACGGAGCGGCTGAAAGCCGCCCGCGCCGACGCCGATTTCCTCCGCCATGCGCATCAGGAGCTGAAACGCCTCGCGCCGCAGCCCGGCGAAGAGGCGATCCTGGCGGAGCGCCGGGCGGCGATGATGCAAGCGGAGAAGGTCGTCAGCGACATTCAGGCGGCGCAGGAGAGCCTCACGGGCGACGCCGCGATCGCGCAGCATCTCGCCGCCGCGGCGCGGCGGCTGCAGCGGCGGGCCGCGCAAGCGCCGGCGCTGGTCGAGCCCTGCGTGAAAGCGCTCGATGCGGCGCTGGAGGCGCTCGACGCTGCGCAAAATGCGTTTGACGAAGCGTTGCGCGCGGCCGAGTTCGATCCCAAGGAATTGGAGCGGAGCGAGGAGCGGCTTTTCGCGCTGCGCGCCGCCTCGCGTAAATATGCCATTCCCGTCGACAATCTCGCCGCTTTGGCCGAGAGCTACGCCGCCGACCTTGCCGCGCTCGACGCTGGCGAAGCCAGGCTCGCGGCGCTCGCAACAGCGGCGAGCGAAGCCGCGCGCGCCTATGACGATGCCGCCGCCGCGCTGTCGAAAGCGCGCTTGCGCGCGGCGCGCGAATTGGAGCGCGCGGTCAATGCGGAACTCGCGCCGTTGAAGCTGGAGCGGGCGGAGTTCTCGGTCGTCATCGCCAGCGATCCGGCCAATGTCGCGCCCGAGGGAATCGACCGGGTCGAATTCCACGTTCGCACCAATCCGGGCGCGCGCGCCGGGCCGCTGATGAAAGTCGCCTCGGGCGGCGAACTCGCCCGCTTCATGCTGGCTTTGAAAGTCGCGCTCGCCGACCGTGGTTCGGCCCCGACCTTGGTCTTCGACGAGATCGACGCCGGAGTCGGCGGCGCCGTCGCCGACGCCATTGGGCAGCGCCTCGCCCGCCTCGCGGCGCGCGCGCAGGTGCTCGCCGTGACGCATGCGCCGCAAGTCGCGGCTCGCTCGACGAGCCATTTCCGCATCGCCAAAGCGGCGATCGGCGGAGGCGAACGGGTGGCGACCAGCGTCGCCGCGCTCGACGAGAAGGCCCGCCGCGAGGAGATCGCCCGCATGCTGGCCGGAGCGACGATCACAGAAGAAGCGCGGGCGGCGGCCCGCCGGCTGATCGAGAGCGCCAGCGCATCTTGACGCTGACCGGACACGTCGATGTTCGTTGAATATGGAAAACAGACGCCGCCCTGTCGGCGCTCGCGCGCTCCCTCGGAACGATCGCCTCGAGGCGCTCCGCTCGGAACATCTCAACCGCCGCGACGGTTAGCGGAACCGGGCCGGAATCGGGCCTTGCCCGGATTCCGCCGGGGCCGTATCTAGGCCTTTCGCGCGGCGTTAGGCCGTAGGGGAGCCTGAATGGCGGCGGAAAAGCGACCCGACAGCGAAGCCGAGGCGCGGCGCAAGCGTCTCGCCGTCGCGCTGCGCGAGAATCTCAAGCGCCGCAAGGCTCAGCAGCGCGGCCGCGATGCGGCCGCTGCGGGAAACGCCCGAAATGTCCGGCCGGGCGAGCGCCAATAAATCGAGGACGAACAACCGCGCCGCGCCCGCGGCGACGACAGGGGCAAGCATGGATCGCATTCACATCAAGGGCGGATCGCGGCTGAATGGCGAAATCAAGATTTCCGGCGCGAAAAACGCCGCCTTGCCCTTGATGATCGCAAGCCTCCTGACCAATGAGACGCTGACGCTCGAGAATCTGCCTCGCCTCGCCGATGTCAGCCTGCTGGCGCGCATCCTCGGCAATCACGGCGTCGACTATTCGCTCAACGGCAAAAGGCCCGGCGAGGACATCGATTCCGGCCAGACGGCGCATCTGACCGCGCGCGAGATCGTCGATACGACCGCGCCTTATGATCTCGTCTCGAAGATGCGGGCGAGCTTCTGGGTGATCGCGCCGCTCCTCGCCCGCGCCGGCGAAGCGCGCGTCTCGCTGCCCGGCGGCTGCGCCATCGGCACGCGGCCGGTCGATCTCCTGCTCATGGCGCTGGAGACGCTCGGGGCGAAGATCGACATCGATGCGGGCTACGTGGTCGCCACCACGCCGCGCGGCTTCGTCGGCGGCGAGATCACGTTTCCGAAAGTCACTGTCGGCGGCACTCATACGGCGATGATGGCGGCGGCGACGGCGCATGGCTCGACCCTGATCCGCAACGCCGCGCGCGAGCCCGAGGTCAAGGACCTTGCCGATTGCCTCAACAAAATGGGCGCGCGCATTCACGGCGCCGGGACGCCGACGATCGAAGTGACCGGCGTCGCCAAGCTCGGCGGGGCGCGCCACAGCGTTTTGCCCGACCGGATCGAGACCGGCACTTACGCCACCGCGGTCGCCATGACCGGCGGCGACGTCCTCCTCAAGGGCGCGGTCGCCGACCACTTGCAGGAGGCGCTCGACGCGCTCGCCGCGGCCGGCGCGACTGTGTCCAGCGACAATCAGGGCGTGCGGGTCAAACGCAATGGAGCGGGGATCAGTCCGGTCGATATCGAAACTGCGCCCTTCCCCGGCTTCGCCACCGACCTGCAGGCCCAGTTCATGGCGTTGATGACCAGGGCGAAAGGCGTCTCGCGGATCCGCGAGACGATTTTCGAGAACCGCTTCATGCATGTGCAAGAGCTGGCCCGGCTTGGCGCTCGCATCAAGCTCGACGGCGACACCGCGATTGTCGAAGGCGTGAGCAAATTGCGCGGCGCGCCGGTCATGGCGACGGATTTGCGCGCTTCCGTCTCGCTGGTCATCGCCGCGCTCGCCGCCGAGGGCGAAACGATCGTCAACCGCGTCTACCATCTTGATCGCGGCTTCGAGAATCTCGAACATAAGCTCAGCGCCTGCGGCGCGGAGGTGACGCGCATTTCGGGATGAATATGACCGAGACCGCGACCGATCTGAAACTGATCGCGCTCGACGGCGAGGACCTCGCCGTGATCTCTGCGCATGTCCAAGACGCGCTGGTCAAGCGCGGCGAGATCGCCTATCTCGCCGCCCAGAAGCGCTTCGCGCTCGGCGCCTGGCGCTACGACTGGGCCGCCGACGCCGCCGGCCGCAAGGAGCGCGTCGGCGCGGCTCTGCGATTCGATCGCGTCATGAAAGTCTCGCAGATCGGCCTTTCCGGCCTAAAGCCGGAAGCGACTCTCAATCTCCTCGCGGTCAGTTTCGATGAGAGCGATCCGCCGGCCGGGTTCGTCACTCTGACTTTTTCCGGCGGCGCGGCGATTCGCCTCGAAGTCGAATGTCTCGAAGGCGAGTTGCGCGACCTCGGCCCGCGCCAGCAAGTCGAGACCTGCCCGGGCCATGCTCTGGCCGACGAGCCGCAGACCAGCTAAGCCTCGTTGGCTCGGGAGACGTCCATGCCTTTCCGCCTCGACATGAGCGCGGCCGATTTCCGGCCGCAATTCGACCGTCTGCTCGCCTCCAAACGCGAAGCCGCGCTGGACGTCGACGCCGCCGTGGCCGGAATCCTTGACGACGTGCGCACGCGCGGCGACGAGGCGCTCGCCGAATATTCGCTGCGCTTCGACCGCATCGACCTGCCGCGGCTTGGCCTGCGCGTCGGCCATGACGAGATCGGCGCGGCGATCGCCGCTTGCGATCCGAAGGCGCTCGAAGCGCTCGAACTCGCCCACCGACGGGTGCGCGCCTATCATGAGCGGCAGAAGCCCGAGGACGTCTCCTTCGTGGACGCAGTCGGGGTCGAACTCGGCTGGCGGTGGCGGCCCATCGAGGAGGTCGGCCTCTATGTGCCGGGCGGCGCGGCGGCCTATCCGTCGTCCGTCGTCATGAACGCGGTCCCGGCCAAGGTCGCGGGTTCGAAGCGCGTCGCCATGACCGTGCCGGCCCCGGACGGCAAGATCAATCCATTGGTCCTCGCCGCGGCCAAGCTTGCCGGCGTAGACGAGGTCTATCGCGTCGGCGGCGCCCAGGCGATCGCGGCGCTCGCCTATGGCACCGCTTCGATCAAGCCGGTCGCCAAAATCGTCGGCCCGGGCAACGCCTATGTCGCGGCGGCCAAGCGCCGCGTCTTCGGCCTGGTCGGCATCGACATGATCGCCGGCCCGTCGGAAGTCGTCGTCCTCGCCGATTCCTCCGCCGATTCCGATTTCATCGCCGCCGATCTGCTCGCCCAAGCCGAGCATGACGAGGCCGCGCAGTCGATCCTGATCACGGACGACGGCCCGCTCGCCGACGCGGTCGCGCGCGCAGTCGAGAAGCAACTGGTCGATTTGCCGCGTGCGGGGATCGCGGGCGCGAGCTGGCGCGATTTCGGCGCTATCGTTCTCGTCTCGTCTCTCGCCGACGCGATCCCGCTGATCGACCGACTCGCGCCTGAGCATCTCGAAATCATGGCGCGCGACGCCGAAGAGCTGAGCCGCCGCATCGGCAATGCCGGCGCGATCTTTCTAGGCGAAGCGACGCCGGAGGCGATCGGAGATTATATCGGCGGCTCCAATCATGTCCTGCCGACGGCGCGCTCGGCGCGCTTCTCTTCCGGCCTGGGCGTGCTCGATTTCATGAAGCGGACCTCGCTGCTGAAATGCGATCCGCAATCGCTGAAGGCGCTCGGCCCGGCCGCGATCGCCCTCGGCGAAGCCGAAGGCCTCGGCGCCCATGCGCGCTCCGTCGCGCTGAGGCTGGAGCGCGGCGTTAGATGATGAACGATGGCCTTTGTCAGCGCCGCCGTTTCAGCATGGGACTCGCCTTCTATCGGGGCGGCGCGATCCCATGAGCGCGCCTGGCGAGCGCCGCAGGTTGATCGACGTCGCGCTCGACGAAGCCACGCTCGGCCGCGGCTCGCCGGACCAGGAGCATGAGCGGGCGATCGCGATCTATGACCTTGTCCAGGAGAACTCCTTCGCCCTGCCCGACCGCGACGACGGGCCGTACAAGCTGCGGGTCGCCGCGCAGGAGGGCAAGCTGGTCCTTGACATCGAGCCCTTGGCGGGACCGAGCGTCTCGCATGTCCTGCCGCTCGCCTCGTTTCGTACTTTACTGAAAGACTACCTCCTCATCTGCGACAGCTATTACGCCGCGATCCGCACCGCCACGCCGACCCAGATCGAAGCCTTGGACCGCGCGCGGCGCAACGCGCACGACGAGGCTTCGGCGCTGCTGGCCGACCGTCTCGCCGGCAAGATCGCCGTCGACAAGGAGACGGCGCGCCGGCTCTTCACGCTGATCGTGGCGCTGCATATCAAGGTCTGACCATGGCGATCGCCGATCGCCGCGCCTTCATCCTCGCCAATACCCGCGCGCTGACCGTCCCGCACGCGCCGGAGATCAAGTTGCGTCTCGCCGACGAGGCGACAGCGCTGTGGGAGAAGACCGAGGAGGAGCTCGGCCAAATCGGCTTAGCCCCGCCCTTCTGGGCCTTCGCCTGGGCCGGCGGCCAGGCGCTGGCGCGTTACGTCCTCGATCATCGCTCGGTCGTCGCCGGAAAGCGCGTGCTCGATTTCGCCGCCGGCTCGGGGCTCGTCGCGATCGCCGCCGCCAAAGCCGGCGCGGCGAAGGTCGAAGCCTGCGAAATCGACGAATTCGCCATCGAAGCGGTCGCGCTCAATGCGGCGCTGAATGCGGTCGAGATCGCGCCGCGCCTCCACGATATGATTGGATCGGACGAGGGCTGGGACGCGGTTCTGGCCGGCGACGTGTCGTACCAAAAGGACATGGCCGAGGCGGTCACGACCTGGCTTGCGTTGCTCGCCAAACGCGGCGCCGAGGTTCTCATCGGCGATCCCGGCCGCACGTATCTCGCCCGCGACAGGCTCGAAGCGATCGCCGTCTATCGCGTGCCGGTGACCCGCGCCTTGGAGGACGCCGAGATCAAGCGGACGGCGGTGTACAGATTTCGATGACGTCCGCCCTCCGTCGCCGCGCAGAGAGAGATCGGCCGCCTTGCGCCGGCCGCCGCCATTGTCTAAGCGGGGCTGGCCATCCGCCCGAGACCGCTCTTGACCGCGCCCGAACCGGAAATTACCCCCGCCCTCGTCGCCGAACACGGCCTCAAACCTGAGGAATATCAGCGCTTCGTCAAGTTGATCGGGCGGACGCCGACTTTCACCGAGCTCGGCATCGTGTCGGCGATGTGGAACGAGCACTGCTCGTATAAATCGTCGAAAATCCACCTCCGCAAGCTGCCGACCGCGGGCCCTTGCGTGATCCAAGGCCCGGGCGAGAACGCCGGCGTCATCGACATCGGCGACGGCGAGGCCTGCGTCTTCAAGATGGAGAGCCACAATCATCCGTCCTTCATCGAGCCCTATCAGGGCGCGGCGACTGGGGTCGGCGGCATTTTGCGCGACGTCTTCACGATGGGCGCGCGGCCGGTCGCGTGCCTGAACTTTCTGCGCTTCGGCTCGCCCGATCATGCCAAGACCCGCCATCTTCTCGCCGGCGTCGTCGCCGGGATTGGCGGCTATGGCAATTCCTTCGGCGTGCCGACGGTCGGCGGCTCGGTCGGCTTTCACAAGCGCTATGACGGCAACATCCTGGTCAACGCCATGGCGGTGGGGGTCGCCAGAGCGGACGAGATTTTCTACGCCAAGGCCACGGGCGTCGGAAATCCCATCGTCTATCTCGGCTCCAAGACCGGCCGCGACGGCATTCACGGCGCGACCATGGCTTCAGCGAGCTTTGAGGCCGACGCCGAAGAGAAACGGCCGACCGTGCAGGTCGGCGATCCTTTCTCCGAAAAGCTGCTGCTCGAAGCCTGTCTCGAATTGATGGCCTCCGGCGCCGTCATCGCCATCCAGGACATGGGCGCGGCGGGCCTGACCTCCTCGGCCGTCGAAATGGGCGCGAAAGGCGATCTCGGCGTCGAGCTTGATCTCGACCGCGTGCCGTGCCGCGAATCCGGCATGACTGCCTACGAGATGATGCTCTCCGAGAGCCAGGAGCGCATGCTGATGGTGCTCCATCCCGAGAAGGAGGCCGAGGCCGAGGCGATTTTCCGCAAATGGGGGCTCGATTTCGCCGTTGTCGGCCAGACCACCGACACGCTGCGCTTTGTCGTCAAGCATCGGGGCGCGGTCAAAGCCGACCTGCCGATCAAGGAGCTCGGCGACCAGGCGCCTGTCTACGATCGGCCGTGGATCGCGACGCCGGCGCGGCCGGCTCTGGAGCCGAGCGATGTAACGGCGCCGATGAGCAATCGCGAGGCGCTGCTCACATTGATCGGCTCGCCCGATTTCTGCTCCAAGCGCTGGATCTACGAACAGTACGACACGCTGATCCTCGGCAACACTGCGCAAGGACCGGGCGGCGACGCCGCGGTCGTGCGGCTGGGCGACGGCCCGAAAGGCCTTGCGCTCACCGTGGATTCGACGCCGCGTTATTGCGAGGCCGATCCGATCGCCGGCGGCGCCCAGGCGGTGGCCGAAGCTTGGCGCAACCTCGTCGCAGTCGGCGCGCGACCGCTCGCGCTCACCGACAACCTCAATTTCGGAAATCCGGAGAAACCGGCGGCGATGGGTCAATTGGTCGGCTGTCTCAAGGGGATCGGCGAAGCCGCCGCCGCGCTCGATTTCCCGATCGTCTCCGGCAATGTCTCGCTCTACAACGAGACGTCGGGCGTCGGCATCCTGCCGACCCCGGCGGTTGGCGGCGTCGGCCTTCTCGACAATGTCGAGAAGGCCGCCTCGCTCGCCTTCAAGGCGGCCGGCGACATCGTCTTGCTGATCGGCGAGACCAAGGGCTGGCTGGGCCGCTCCGCTTATCTTGAGACGATTTGCGGCCGAGAGGAAGGCGCGCCGCCGCCGGTCGATCTCGCCGCCGAGAGACGCAACGGCGAGTTTGTGCGCGCGTTGATCGCGGCCGGCCGGGTCAGCGCGGTCCATGACGCGTCGGACGGCGGCCTCGCCATAGCGCTGGCCGAAATGGCGATGGCCGGCGATATTGGCGCGACGATCGATCTCGGTGCGGCCGGGCTGCCGGCGCACGCCTTCCTGTTCGGCGAGGACCAAGGCCGCTATGTGCTGGCGGCGAGGCCGACCGAAGCAGCGATGATCGCGGTCGAGGGCAAGGCGATCGGCGTTCCGGTGCAGACGCTGGGCTCGACCGGCGGCGACGCCTTGAACCTGCCGGGCGAAGCGCCGATCGCGATCGCCGACCTGCGAGCCGCGTTCGAATCCTGGCTGCCGGCCTATATGGCCGCGCCCGACAAGGAGGCCGCGTGATGCAGTTCATCCAGCTCAGGGCTTTGGCCGGCGTCAACTATGTCCGCGCCGACCAGGTCATCGCCGTCTACGCCACCGAGCCCGGCAAATGCACGGTGGCCTTGGCCGGCGGCGTCACGGTCGCCTGCGCCGAGCCGGCCAAGGACGTGATCGAGCGCGTCGAAAAAGCGGCGCGCGGCAAGCAGGAATAAGAATATGGCGATGGACGCGCATGACATCGAACGCCTGATCAAAGAGGCGTTTCCCGACGCGAAGGTCGAGATCAAGGACCTCGCCGGCGACGGCGATCATTATTCGGCGAAGGTCGTCTCCGCCGCCTTCCGCGGCAAGACGCGCGTGCAGCAGCACCAGATGGTCTATGGCGCGCTGCAGGGCCGGATGGGCGGCGCGCTGCACGCGCTGGCGCTGACCACGGCGGCGGAGTAGAGGCAGGCGCTTTCCTGCCTCCCCCCTGCGAGCGCACCGCGCCCGGGTTCGTTCTACGACTCTACGACGCCGCCGCGAGCGTCGCGGTCGCCCTGACGCCGAGGTCGGCGAGCAGACGATCGGACGTCGATCGCAGCCGCGAAGGCTCGCCATAAGTCCGCGCCAGCAACATCGCGCCTTCGAGGGCGGCGATGATCAGGCGCGCCGCCTCGACGGGCGGTCCCGGAAAGGCGAGCTGTCCGTGCGCGCGGCCTCGCTCGAGCGCGTGGACGAGCCAAGCCTCGTTCGCATCAAAGAAGCGGCGGACGCCTTCTTTCATCGCCTTGGGCAGGGTGTCGTGATCGGCCGACAACATGCCGCAGAGGCACATGCGATTGCTGTCCAGCACGTTCTGATAAATCGCGACATAGGCGCGCAATTGCGCGCCGGCGTCGCCGCTGGCCTCGTCAATATGCGCCAGCGCCGCTTCGAAAGACGTCTTGTACCGTTCTATCAACCGCTCGCCGAGTTTCGCCTTGGTCGGGAAATGATAATGGAGCGAAGCCTTGGTGATGCGGAGCGCGCCGGCGATATCGGCATAGCTGAACGCGTTGAAACCGCGCGTCTGAGCCAGGCGCTCGGCGATGTCGAGAATGCGCCGCGCCGTGTCCGATTCGACTTTCCGTTTCGCCATGATCCTTCTTTCCGGTTCCTGCGCTCGCCGCCACGGGCGACTGTCATATCACCTACCTACTGGTTGACAACCATCCTACTGATAGGTAGACAGAGAATATTGGCGGCGCGCCGGTCGCGCCGCGGACAGGGAGGAGGTTGTCATGCAACGCATCGCGCGCGGCCTGTGCTCCACTGGGATAGCCTTGGCGATCGCGGGCGCCGGCTTAGCCGGTTCGGCGAAGGCCGAAGACGCTTCGGCGGCCTATCGCGACATCGAGGCGACGCTCGGCGTCGTCCCGACTTTCTTCAAACTATTCCCGGAGGAAGGCGTCGCCGGCGCTTGGGGCGAGTTCAAGACGATCCAGCTCAATCCCAAGACGGCTTTGTCGGGCAAGGAAAAAGAGCTGATCGGTCTCGCCGTCGCCGCTCAGATTCCCTGCTCGTACTGCATCTATTTCCACACGCAGGCGGCCAAGCTCAACGGCGCCACCGACGCCGAGATTCGCGAAGCCGTGGCCATGGCGGCGATCACCCGGCATTGGAGCACCGTGCTCAACGGCCTGCAGGTCGATCCCGGCGGCTTCAAGCGGGAGACCGACGCTGTCCTGAACCTCGCTTCGGAGCGGATGAAGGCGGCCTCCGCCAAGCCCTGACGTCCAGCCGGCGCGGCGCTCTGGCGCCCCGCCGGCGCACGCCCTATATTGCGACGCGACGGCGGGGCCTTGAACCCCGCCCTTGAAACGAGGTTTCGCCGATGGCCAGCGTCCAGGATCAGATCAAAAAGGAAATCACCGAAAATCCGGTCGTGCTGTTCATGAAGGGCACGCCGCAATTCCCGATGTGCGGCTTTTCCGGGCAGGTGGTGCAGATCCTCGACTATATTGGCGCGCCTTATAAGGGCGTGAACGTGCTCGAAGACCCCGAGCTTCGCCAGGGAATCAAGGAATACGCCAACTGGCCGACCATTCCGCAGCTCTACGTGAAGGGCGAATTTGTTGGCGGCTGCGACATTGTCCGCGAAATGTTCCAGTCGGGCGAACTCGTCGCCCATCTCACCGAAGCCGGGATCGAGCTGAGCCAGCCGGCCAAGGCGTAACCTCAACGCCGCGCCTCGAAGTCCTCGTCGCCGACATTACGGCGCTTGACGTCGACGCAATCGTCAATGCCGCCAACCAGAAGCTTGCCGGAGGCGGCGGCGTTGACGGCGCCATTCATCGCGCCGCCGGACCGCGCTTGAAGGAGGCGTGCCGCGCGCTGGGCGGCTGCCCGACCGGCGAGGCCAAGATCACGCCCGGCTTCAACATGACAGCGCGCCATGTCGTCCACGCCGTCGGCCCGCGCTGGCGCGGGGGCGAGCGCGGCGAAGACGCGCTGCTCGCCTCCTGCTATCGCCGCGCGCTGGAGATCGCCGCGGAACATCGCCTCGCCAGCATCGCCTTTCCAGCGATCTCGACCGGCGTTTACGGCTTTTCCGCGGAGCGCGCCGCGGAAATTGCCGTGGCGACGGTCGTTGAAACCCTGCCGAAGCTCAGCGCGCCGCCATCGCGAGTCATTTTCTGTTGTTTCTCGCAAAGCTCGGCTGATCTGCATCGCGCAGCCTTGGGGAGGCGCGGCCTTGCTTAGAGCGCGGGTCGAACGCCGATAAGTTCCGAAAACCGCAGAAAGTAGCCGTCCGGGCCGAGCGCATGGATTCCCGCGACCCGACGACGACGTCGCCCGATTGTCGAACGGCTTCGCGCCAGCGGTTATCCGGTCCGTCGCAGCGTGGAGGAATCCTGGCGCAAGGCGAAAAGAGCGGCAAAGATGTGGCTTCGCCGCGCTAATGGACGCGAAAATGTCCTCGGCAGAGCCGGTACGAGCACGGCAAACCCGCCGTCCGGCTGCGGCTCAAAAGCTGCGGTTCATGAGCGCTCGCGAATTCGCGGCTGGCTGGAAAAGCCGTGCAAGATACCAATCACGGCGCCCCGCGTAAAACCTCGTCCGCTCGGACCAGCCTCTCGTCGAGCGTGACCAGTTCGGCGTCGAGCGCGCGGGCGAGCCAGAGGTAGCTCGCGTCATAGAGCGAAAGCTTCAAGCCTTCGGCCAGCGCAACGGCCGCGCCGAGTTCGATCGGCTCCAGCGCGATGGACAGCGCGGCAAACAGGGAGAACGCCTCAAGCAGCGCCCGCCTCGCGTCCGGCGCGGCGCGAACCTTCTTCAGGCAGGCGCTGGCCACTTCGAATTCGATCAGGGCCGGCGCGCAGAGCGAAAAACCGCGCAGGCGTGCGACGACCTCCTCCCGCGTCGTCTCGTTGAAGAGGAGAGCGACGGCGGCGGACGCGTCGACGACCTTAACGGTCACGGTCTTCGCGGATCAGCCGCGCCGCTTCGTCGCGGCGCTCGAGGCCGAGCGCGGCGACCTTGGCGGCGATCTCGTCGAGCGTGAGCCGAACGGGGATGTTCGCCGTCGCCTCGTCGATCAGCGCCCTAAGCTCGCCCTGCAGCGAGCGGTGATTGGCCTTTGCCCGAGCGCGGAGCTTGACGACCTGCTCCTTGGGCACGTCTTTAATGGAAAGATCCATGAAATCTGCTCCGGAACAGCTCCATATTGGAGCAAAAATCGGCTAATCGCAAGAATAGCTTGCGCCGGGGATTCGCCTGCGCTGCATTCCCCTTGTGAGCGACCGCGTTTCATCCGCCTCCCTCCGCGGGATCGAAATCATCGCCGGCCTGATCCATTATCCCGGCTTCCTCGACCGGCCGGCGCAGGAGCGCTTGCGCGACGCGCTGCGCGAGGCGGTCCGCGCCGCGCCATTGTTCACGCCGCGCATGCCGCGGACGGGCAAGCCGTTCACGGTGAGGATGACCAATTGCGGCCCGCTCGGCTGGGTGTCGGACGAGGCCGGCTACCGCTATCAGCCGACGCATCCGGTCACAGGCGCGCCCTGGCCGCCTATCCCGAAAATCGCGCTTGCGGCCTGGGCGGAGCTTGCCCCGGAGGCGCCGCCGCCCGAAGCGTGCCTGGTGAATTTCTATGACGGCTCGGCGCGGATGGGTCTGCATCAGGATCGCGACGAAGAGGAGTTCTCCGCGCCGGTCCTGTCGCTGTCGCTCGGCGATTCGTGCCTGTTCCGGGTCGGGGGCGCGAAAAGGAGCGACAAGACGCGCTCCTTCGACCTGAATTCTGGCGACGCGCTCATCCTGGGCGGGCCGGCGCGGCTGGCGTTTCATGGGGTCGATCGGATCCGCGGCGGATCGTCGACGCTGCTGGAGGGCGGCGGGAGGATAAATTTGACGCTGCGGCGGGTGACGCTGGACCCTCGCCGGGCGTAGCGCGGGCGCGGCGGATGAGCGCTCGAAACGATCGGTGCGGCGCTGCCGGGCTTGTCCGGCGCCCTCCGCGCGGCCGGCGTTTCCCGCCTTGCAGGCACAAGCGATTTTGCGCATAGGTCTGCGCCCATGCTCGCCCCCGCCGCCGATCCATCGCTCGATCCGACTCGCTCTTTTCAGGGCCTCATCCTCGCCCTGCAAGCCTTCTGGGCGCGGCAAGGCTGCGTCATCCTGCAGCCCTACGACATGGAGGTGGGCGCCGGCACGTTCCATCCGGCGACCACCCTGCGCTCGCTCGGCCCGAAGCCGTGGAAGGCCGCCTATGTGCAACCGTCCCGCCGGCCGAAAGACGGCCGCTATGGCGAAAACCCGAACCGGCTGCAGCATTATTACCAATTTCAGGTCATCCTGAAGCCGTCGCCTGACGATCTGCAGGATCTGTATCTCGCTTCGCTCGCCGCGATCGGCGTCGATTCCGCCCTGCATGACATTCGCTTCGTCGAGGATGACTGGGAAAGCCCGACGCTCGGAGCCTGGGGACTCGGCTGGGAATGCTGGTGCGACGGCATGGAAGTCTCGCAATTCACTTATTTCCAGCAGGTCGCCGGCTTCGAATGCGCGCCGGTTTCGGGCGAATTGACTTATGGGCTCGAACGGCTCGCCACTTACGTTCAGGGCGTCGACAGCGTCTACGACATCAATTTCAACGGCCGCGACGGATCGGAGCGCATCGCTTACGGCGACGTCTTCAAGCAGGCCGAGCAGGAATATTCGCGGCACAATTTCGAATACGCCGACACCGAACTGCTGTTTCGCCATTTCAGGGACGCCGAGGGCGAATGCCGCGCGCTGCTCGCCAAGGGCGAAGCCGAGAGCCGGCATTTGCTGGCGTTGCCCGCCTATGACCAATGCATCAAGGCGAGCCACGCCTTCAATCTGCTCGACGCGCGCGGGGTCATCTCGGTCACCGAGCGGCAGAGCTATATTTTGCGGGTTCGCGAATTGGCCAAGGCCTGCGGCGCCGCCTGGCTCAAAACTGAGGGCGGCGGCGCCGCTTCGGCCTAAGTCCCGGGTTTGGCCGGTGCGGCGGGAATGACTGCGCGCAAAGGAGCCATTCCAGCCGGGGCTTTCAGATGAAGAGCCAGAACTCGCCTGGGAACCCCAGCTCTTCGACCTCACAACGCGGCAGCCGATCAAACTGTTCTCAAATCGATTAAAGCTTGAGATAACATGGTTAGCCGGGTCTTAACGCTGAATACTCGCCTTGCTCCGCCGCCGATGGGCCCTTTCGTGAAGCCGACTTGGCCGCGAACAACTCGCTCCCTATAGTTTGCGCAGATTCGTTGACCAGCGGGCAGGGGAATCATGGCGACGCCGCATATTGCTCAGAAAGCGCCGTTCGAAGTTCAGTTGGAGGAGGGCAAGACCTATTATTGGTGCGCCTGCGGCCAATCGAAGAACCAGCCCTTTTGCGACGGATCGCACAAAACGACCTCCTTCGTCCCGGTCGCCCACACGGCCAAGCGAACCGGCGCCGCCTGGCTATGCGGCTGCAAGCAGAGCAGCAGGGCGCCGCTCTGCGACGGGACGCACAACCGGCTCTGAGGAGGGAGCGCCCGCGCCGGCGTGACATTGCCGTCGGCCTCGACTAAGCACGGCGCGCTGTTTCCTTGACCCGCCGGCGTTACTGCGAGCAATGGCGCCGAGGCGACGCGCCCCGCAGGATCAAGTCCGCCGCCCGCTCATGCCCGATCTGCTGCTCGAACTTTTCAGCGAAGAAATCCCCGCTCGCATGCAACGTCAGGCGGCGGAGGATTTGCGCCGGCTGGTCACGAACGCGCTGGTCGACCGCGGGCTGGTCTATGAGGGCGCGAAGAGCTTCGCCGGGCCGCGCCGCCTGGCGCTTGTCGTGACGGGCCTGCCGGTCGAACAGAGCGCGACGAAAGAGGAGCGCAAGGGCCCGCGCGTCGGCGCGCCGGAGGCGGCGATCCAGGGCTTCCTCAAAAGCGCCCGTCTCGCCCGAATCGAGGACGCGAAAATCGAGAAGGACGCCAAGAAGGGCGAGTTCTACGTCGCGGTGATCGAGCGGCCGGGCCGGCCGACCAAGGACATTATCGCCGAGATCGTCCCTGAAATCGTCCGCTCCTTTCCCTGGCCAAAGTCGATGCGCTGGGGCGAAGCTTCGGCGCGCAACGACTCGCTGCGCTGGGTCCGGCCGCTCCATTCCGTGTTATGCACGTTCGGCGCGCAGCACGAGACGCCGGAAATCGTCTCCTTCGCGATCGACGGGATCGGGTCCGGCGACGTCACCTACGGCCATCGCTTTCTCGCGCCCCAGCCGATCAAGGCGAAGCGGTTCGAGGATTACGCCGCCAGTCTCGACAAGGCGAAAGTCGTCCTCGACGCCGATCGCCGCAAAGACATGATCCTCGCGGACGCTAGGAGCCTGACTCTCGCCCATGGGCTGGAGTTGATCGAGGACGAGGCCCTGCTCGAAGAAGTCGCCGGCCTGGTCGAATGGCCGGTCGTGCTGATGGGAGAATTCGAGCAGGAGTTCCTCGAAATTCCGCCGGAGGTGATCCGCGCCACGATCAGAGCCAATCAGAAATGCTTCGTGCTCAACGACGCGTCCGGCAAGCTCGCCAATCGGTTCCTTCTCGTCTCGAACACGATCGCCAGCGACGGCGGCGAGGCGATCGCCGCCGGCAATGCCCGCGTCGTGCGCGCGCGCCTGTCGGATGCGCGGCATTTCTGGCGGACGGATTTGGCGCCGCTGGCGGATTATCGCGATAAGGCGCAAAAGCCGCTCGACCAGCGGCTGGCGAAGCTGCGCGCGCTGAACATCGTGTTCCACGAAAAGCTCGGCACGCAGGGCGAGCGGGTGGACCGGATCGTCGCGCTGGCGAAGGAGCTCGCGCCGCTGGTCGGCGCAGACGCCGCAAAGGCGGCGCGCGCGGCGGAACTGGCGAAGGCCGACCTGGTGACGGAGATGGTCGGCGAATTTCCCGAGCTGCAGGGATTGATGGGGAAGTACTACGCCGAGGCGCAGGGCGAGGCGGCCGAGGTCGCCGCGGCGATTGAGGAGCACTATAAGCCGCAGGGGCCGAATGATCGCGTGCCACCAGGTTCGGTGTCCGTCGCTGTCGCGTTAGCGGATAAGCTTGACACGATAGTTGGCTTTTGGGCGAAAGACGAAACGCCAACAGGAAGCAAAGATCCGTTCGCTTTGAGGCGCGCCGTGCTAGGTATTGAACGAGTTACGGTCGAAACCGGTTTGAGACTGCCTCTGAAATCACTCTTGCGGCAGCGGCTCCTCGCTTGGCAGCTTCTAGATTTAATCAAATTCCCGACCTCCGAATTTCCATCCGCCTTGGAGAACGCGTCCGCGATCGAAGCCGGAAAGACTAGCGTCCACTTTCAAAGAGGGATGGTGGCCGTGACTTTAGCAAGCGAGGCGATTGTCCCATGCCAAAATATCGCGACCAGTCGTGCGATCGATCTCCTGACCTTTTTTGCCGACCGCCTAAAAGTATATCTCCGCGAAAGAGGTGCGCGCTACGATCTTATTGACGCCGTTTTCGCGCTGCCGGACCAGGACGATCTCGTCCTCATTGTCCGGCGTGTCGAAGCGCTCGGCAAGCTGCTCGACACGGAAGATGGCAAGAACCTTCTCGCCGGTTACCGCCGCGCGGCGAATATCCTTCGCGCCGAGGAGAAGAAGGACGGCGTCGGCGCGTTCGACGCGCCGCATGACGCCGGCGCGCTCGTCGCGCCGGAGGAGCGGGCGCTGGCCGAGGCGATCGGCGCCGCTTCGCGCGACGCCGCGGCGCGTGTCTCAGCGGAGGATTTCGAAGGCGCAATGCGGGCGCTGGCGACATTGCGCCGACCGGTCGACGCGTTTTTCGACAAGGTCACGGTCAACGCGGACGATCCGAAGCTCCGCCTCAATCGCCTGCGTCTGCTCAACGAGCTGAGGCGGGCAGTGCGAACCGTCGCCGAGTTTTCGAAAATCGCCGGATAAAACGCCCCTTCTCCCCTTGCGGGAGAAGGTGGCCGCGAAGCGGCCGGATGAGGGGTAGCCGCGCGGCGGCTTGGCGGCGGCGCGCGCCCTGATTGTGAACAAAGTACAAGCGTCGCGGAGGCCACGCCGGCCATCGCTGTCAAGCGGCCATAGCCCGCCGGAGAGAGTGAGCCCTCTCCGCAAGGTACGTGCCGCGGGCTATGGCCGCTGCTCCGCCGTGCTCCGCCCCTCCGGGTGACAGCGTTCGTCCGGCGTGGCTTGTTGGCGACCAAGACTTTTGGTGATTGGAGTTGGCCAAGGGCCACTCCAATCACCAAAAGTCTTGGTAGCAAAAATGACCATCGACGCGCGGCGGGGTCAATCCTCGCCTCGCCATAGCTCCGTTGGTCGAATTGCACGCTCGTCGCCGCTTGGCGAGGCGACCGCGAAGCGGCTTGGGATTGACGCCGTCGCGCGCCGATGGCAGCGCTCTGTCTCAGAAAGAGGCTTCCGGGAGGCTGCCCTACCCCGCCCGCCCTCGCGCCGGCGCCTTGCGCAGCCGCACGATCACGTCGACCCGGGCGATCTCCGTCCCTTCCGGCGCCGCCGGCAAATCGGCCACCGTCACCGCCCCGTCGGGAATGTCGAACAGCGCGTTGGTCTCCTCGATCAGGAAATGATGATGCGGCGTCACATTGGTGTCGAAATAGGTCCGCGAGCCGTCGACCGCGATCTCCTTCAGCAACCCGGCCTCGGTGAATTGGTGCAGCGTGTTGTAGACGGTGGCGAGCGAGACCGGCACTTTCATGCTCACCGCCTCCTCGTAGAGCGTCTCGGCGGTAACGTGGCGGTCGCCCTTGCCGAAAAGCAGCCAGCCGAGCGCGACCCGCTGGCGGGTGGGCCTAAGACTGGCCTGGCGGAGCCTACCGCGCAGCTGATGCACAGGGCAGCCGCTCATCGGGTCGCCGGCGCGTTGCGCCAGGGGCGCGGTTGAGGGCGTTGCGGGCGAGCGCTGCGACATTCTTATCAAGTCCATGACGTGGCCCGCAGCCATCCGCGGGCGGCGATAATTCTCGTGAGACAGGCCATTGATAATACGAACCGAAGGCCAGTTCGGCAACCCGCTACACCCGCTAGAAAGACGCGCGGCGCAAGGCGGCCGCGGCGCTTTCGAGACCAGGCCGCCTGTGATAGAAGGCGCCGCAAAGCGCCAGGCGGGAGATAACAAGCGTGACGAGCGTGCGCAGGTCGAGTTTCGCCTATGAGGACCTGCTTGCCTGCGGGCGCGGCGAATTGTTCGGGGCCGGCAACGCGCAACTGCCGCTGCCGCCCATGCTGATGTTCGACCGCATCACCGAAATTTCCGAGAATGGAGGCCCAAACGGCAAGGGCGGGGTGCGGGCCGAGTTCGACATCAAGCCCGAACTCTGGTTTTTCGGCTGCCATTTCAAAGGGGATCCGGTCATGCCCGGCTGCCTTGGCCTCGACGCGTTGTGGCAGCTTTGCGGCTTTTTCCTCGGCTGGCTCGGCCTTGCCGGCCGCGGCCGGGCGCTCGGCGTCGGCGAGGTGAAGTTCATCGATCAGGTCTTGCCCTCGGTCAAACGCGTCGTCTATGGCGTCGATATGAAGCGGGTTTTCAGGGGCAAGCTGGTGCTCGGCATCGCCGACGGCTGGCTCGAAGCCGACGGCAAACGCATCTACGAGGTCAAGGACTTGCGCGTCGGCCTGTTCGGCGCGCCGAAGCCCGCGGGCGTTTGAAGCGCTCCGCAACGACGGCGCCAGGTTGAGCGTTTCGCCAATGAGGCGAGACTGTTGGAGAAACGGATGAGGCGCGTCGTCGTCACGGGCATGGGGATCGTCTCCTCGATCGGCAATAACACGCAGGAAGTGCTCGCCAGCCTGCGCGAGGCTCGGTCGGGCGTCGTCCGCGCCGAGCAATACGCCGAGCTCGGCATGCGCTGCCAGGTGCACGGCGCGCCAAGCCTCAAGCCGGAAGAGATCGTCGACCGGCGCGCGATGCGTTTCCATGGGACGGGCACCGCCTGGTGCCACGTCGCCATGGATCAGGCGATCCGCGATTCCGGCCTGGGGCCGGACGAGATTTCCGACGAGCGCACCGGCATCGTCATGGGCTCGGGCGGCCCCTCGACCCGGACGATCGTCGAAGCCGCGGACACGGCGCGGGCCAAGGGGGCCAAGAGGATCGGGCCGTTCGCCGTGCCGAAATCGATGTCCTCGACGGCTTCGGCGACATTGGCGACCTGGTTCAAAATCAAGGGCGTGAACTATTCGATCTCGTCGGCCTGCGCGACGTCGAACCATTGTATCGGCAACGCCTACGAGCTGATCCAATGGGGCAAGCAGGACGTGATCTTCGCCGGCGGCTGCGAGGACCTCGATTGGACCATGTCGGCGCTGTTCGATGCGATGGGCGCGATGTCGACCTCGTTCAACGACCGCGCCGCGACCGCCTCCCGCGCCTATGACAAGAACCGCGACGGCTTCGTCATCGCCGGCGGCGCCGGCGTTCTGGTTCTGGAGGAGCTCGGTCGCGCGAAAGCGCGCGGCGCGCGCATCTATGGCGAGGTCGCCGGCTATGGCGCGACCTCGGACGGTTACGACATGGTGGCGCCGTCCGGCGAAGGCGCCGTGCGCTGCATGCGCCAGGCGCTGGCGACGGTGAAGGCGCCGATCGACTACATCAATCCGCACGCGACCTCGACGCCGGTCGGCGACGAAAAGGAGATCGAGGCGATCCGCGAGGTCTTCGGCGCGGGCGAGAAATGCCCGCCGATCTCGGCGACCAAGTCGCTGACCGGTCATTCGCTCGGCGCGACCGGCGTACAAGAGGCGATCTACTCGCTGCTGATGATGAATAACGGCTTCATCTGCGAAAGCGCCCATATCGAAGAGCTCGATCCGGCTTTCGCCGACATGCCGATCGTCCGGGAAAGGCGCGACAACCTGGCGATCCGCGCCGTCGCCTCCAATTCTTTCGGGTTCGGCGGCACCAACGCAACGATCGTGCTCAAGCATGTCGACGCCTGAGCCAAACGGAGCTTTGTCATTCCCGCGAAAGCGGGAATCTGGAGAAACGCCCCGCCTCAGGACTGACTCAGTCTGGATTCCCGCTTTCCAGGCTGTGAGAAAACTCCTTTGGCGTTGATTTAGAGGCGCGGGGCTGATTCTGTGCGGGTACGGCGTGGGAATGATTTGCAGGTCCCGATGGCGCATATCAGCGGTCAGTCGCGCTACCAAGCGAC
>Ga0209062_1000333_pt1 | contig 163652 bp, 140 predicted proteins | sample Coa_R2_2_FD_187158 | JGI IMG/M metagenome (GOLD analysis project Ga0209062, IMG submission 187158) | Surface soil microbial communities from Centralia Pennsylvania, which are recovering from an underground coalmine fire - Coalmine... | ecosystem: Environmental > Terrestrial > Soil >...
GCCGCCATCCTGCCATGGCAAAACTCCTCGTCTCGTCAATCACAGACGAGGAATCCACCAAGATTCTTCCGGTTCCATCCGGCTTCGCTTACCAAGAGAATCCGGATTCATGGAATCGGTCGTCTAGATGGCCAGAAGCGCCGGGCCAGCACGGGTCGAAGCCCGGCATATTTCCGCCGTAAGCAGAATGCTATGCATCCCGCATCCGGGGTCACGGCTGCCATGCGGAAGTTCTGCGTCTTCGTCCTCCTTGCTCTGCTGCTCGCGCCTTGGAACGCGGCGAGCGCGCTGGCGCAATCGCGAACCGTCGGTCCGCACATCGCGTGGGAGGTGAAGAACCGCTTTCGGCTGTTTCGCAGCGAAGCCGACTTCGAACGCCACGTGGCTGCCGACCGTGGCGACGGCTTGGTCGCAGCTGAGGACCGGCTCGAACGGGAGAGCGATGGCCGCGGCTGGGCCCGCGACACAGTCGAGCGGCTGTGCGTCGATCGGGCCGGAAAGCTCCTGGACACCTGCGACCGCGATGGCACGCAAGAGGACTATCTCGCTCCGAGCGACCACGCGGTCGGGCTGGTGCTCGCCGGCCCTCTGCCCGCCAATACCGGCTGCGTCTGGAGCATCGACGACGGCACCGGTCAGCGCGAGACCACGGCCCCTTGCGAGGAGGAGCTGAAGACGCGCGTGCCATATGGCCGCACCACGACCGCGAGCGTCGATATCCTGTTGCCGGACGGAACCGCGCAGCGGGTGGTGACCGACATCGAGGTGCGCGATCTCTTGATCGCGGGAATGGGCGACTCGATTGCGGCCGGTGAAGGCAATCCGGACCGGCCGGTTCGTCTGTCGAACGAAGGCTTCTGCTTCCAGCGCTTCCTCGGCACGGTTCGCAGCGAATATTACCGGCCCGGACGCGACGGCTTTACCGGCAGCAAGCTCTGCAGCTTCAGCCCCGGTGAGGAGAGCTTCGCCCAGAAATCCAACCAAGACTGGGCGCGCCAAAGCGCGCGTTGGGAGAGCGGCCCGTGCCATCGCTCGCTCTACGGCTATCAGATGCGCAGCGCTCTCGCCCTGGCGGTCGAGAACAGCCATATCGCCGTCACCTTCCTGCCGCTCGGCTGCACCGGCGCGCGCATCGATTCCGGCCTGCTTGGCAGCCAGCGCATCAGCGAATGCCCGAGCCCCGGCACCAGCGCCGCCTGCCCAGGCTCTTCGCCGGCGCAGATTGATGAGCTCAAGGAGCTGCTCGACAAGGCGCACCGCCGCGCCCCGGACCGCAACCTCGATCTCATTCTACTTACGATCGGCGCCAACGATATCCTGTTTTCCGGGCTGATCGCCAATGTCATCATCGAGTCGACGACCGACCGCCTCCTGCTCGGTCGTGGCGGCGCCATCGCCACGGTCGCGGATTCGCAGAAGATTCTCGATGCCGAGCTTCCGGCCGATTTTGCCAAGCTGCGCGCCGCGTTGAAACCGCTCGCCGGAGGCAATCTCAGCCGCGTCGTGTTCGTAACCTATGGAAATCCGGTGCTTACCTCCGGCAACACGCTGTGCTCAGGGGGACGTGACGGCTTCGACGTGCACCCGGCGTTCTCGGCCAACCCGGCGCGCCTGCACCAGGTCTCGGACTTTCTCAGTGGACAATTCCTGCCGGAGCTCAAGGCGCTGACAACGTGCGAGGGCGCAAGCTGCCGCGATGCCGCGAGCGAGACCATGATGTTTGTGGATGCGCATCAAGCGGCATTCGCCAATCACGGGCTGTGTGCGCGCTCGAGCGATGACCCGGATTTCGACCGCGCCTGCTTCTCGCCCAAAGGCGACAGCTTCCGCACCAATCCGACCCAGGCGGCGGTCGATCCCCTGGCTTGCGGACGGCCGGCGAGCGAATACCGCGCTTATGCGCCGCGGGCGCGCTGGATCCGGACCGCGAACGACAGCTACTTCACCGCGATGACCTATCCCCAAGGTCAATCCGCGCTGCTGCAGCCGAGCAATATCCACGACGCGACCTGGGGCATCATGTCGGCGGCCTATGGCGGGGCTATCCATCCGACCGCCGAAGGCCATGCGGCCATGGCCGAAGCGGCCTTGCCGGCGATGCGCGCCGCGCTCGGCCTGCAGCCGCTGGAGCCGCCGGTGCGCTCGGAGGCACTGCCGCCGCTCGACGTCGGCACCCCGCCGGGTGCTACGCGGTAACCCACCGATCAAGCTGCGCCTTCAGCGCACGCCGAGCTTCTTCTGCAGGCTCGACGAAGAGGTCGTGTACTGGAACACGAGGCGCTTGTCCGGAAACACGTAATGGTGCGCCTTCTGCGCGGCGAGCGCAGCCTCGTGAAAGCCGGACAGGATCAGCTTGAGCTTTCCGGGATACCAATTGATATCGCCGATGGCGAAAACACCCGGCACGCTCGTCTCGAAAGCTGCCGTGTCGACCGGTATCAACTCTCCGTCTTTGAGCTCGATGCCCCAATCGGCAACCGGCCCGAGCTTCATGGTGAGCCCGAAGAACGGCAGCAGGGCATCGCAGGCAATGTGGAAGTCGGAGCCGTCGTTGCGCTTGACCACCGCCTTGGCGATCTGTCCGCCCTCACCTTCGAGCGAAGAAACCTGACCGAGCACAAAGTCGATCTTCCCCTCGCCTGCCAGCGCCATCATCTTGTTGACACTATCGGGCGCGGCGCGGAACTGCTCGCGGCGATGCAGGAGCGTCAGATGGCTGGCGACCGGGGCGAGATTGAGCGTCCAATCGAGCGCGGAATCCCCGCCGCCGACGATCAACAGGCGCTTGCCGCGGAACGCTTCCATCTTGCGCACGGAGTAAAACACGGACTTTTCCTCGTACGCCTCGATGCCGGGTATCGGCGGTCGCTTGGGCTGGAACGAGCCGCCGCCGGCGGCGATCAGCACCACCTTGGCTTCGAACAACTTTCCCTGATCGGTCTTCACGCGAAATAGCGGATCACCGATCTTCTCGATGGTCTCCACCATCTCCTGCAGGTGAAAGGTCGGGCTGAACGGCTTGATCTGCGCCATCAGGGCGTCGACCAATCCGTGCGCGGTCGTGAACGGAACGCCCGGAATGTCGTAGATCGGCTTCTCCGGGTACAGCTCGGCACACTGCCCACCGACCTTGTCGAGGATGTCGACGAGATGCGCCTTCATGTCGAGCAGGCCGAGCTCGAACACCGCAAACAGGCCGCATGGGCCCGCGCCGATGATGAGCACGTCGGTCTTGATTGCTTCAGTCATGTATATTTGCCTTGTGTCTTGCGCCTTGCGCGGCCGTCATTCGCCGCATCGGCATCATTCGGCGCCTTCTGTAGCGGCGGCGCCGCGCGGGAAAAAGCCCCAAGTCGGGTTAGCTGGATTGCATGTCGCAGATAGTTAAGCCTGCCGTTCGGGCACGCGAACGACCAAGCCGTCGAGATCAGCCGTCACCTTGATCTGGCAGGACAGGCGCGAATTCGGTTTCACGTCGTAGCCGAAATCGAGCATATCTTCCTCCATGGGCGAGGGCTCACCCACGATCTCGCGCCACGCCTCGTCCACATAGACATGGCAGGTCGCACAGGCGCAGGCGCCGCCGCATTCAGCCTCGATCCCGGGAATTCCTTGTTTGATCGCCGCCTCCATGACGGTCGATCCGAGCTCCGCATCGACCGCGCGGCTGGTGCCGTCGGCACCGATATATGTGATTTTGGGCATGTGTTCCGGGGATAATGATAGTTGGACTGCGTAGCGGCGCCGGTCCTATAGCGGCTGCCGGGCGCTCGCGCTAGTGCCGCCGAAACCGGAGCACTGGTGCCGCCCATTCCGCAGTATCGGCTTGACGCCGTGCCACGGGAGGTTTGCTTAGGTGACGCGAAAATAGCCTGCCGCGCAGCAACCGCTGAAAACTTCATGCTCCAACAACAACGCCACGCAGAACGTCGTTCTAGCCGTTCTGCTCGAGCTTCGATGCCTCGAGTTGGTGCGCGATTGCGGCGCGGGCCTCCTCGATCGCAGCGGCAAGCCGGCTCACGGCTTCGGCAATCCCGGCGCCCGCTCGCGACGATGCTTGCCGCTCCACCGCCCCCGCGGCCGCCGCCACGCGCCATGCCCCAATGCCGGTCGCCGAGCCCCTGAGTGTATGCGCGAACGCGGCCGCCGCCTCGGGCGAGCACGCGCGCATATGCGCGAGCAGCACCCTGGCCTGCTGATCAAACAACCTCAGCACCTCGGCTTCGAGATGCTGCTCACCCAAAGTCATGCGCGCCAAGTGCTGAAAGTCGATCGCCTCAAGGTGAGGCACGAGCTTTGGCCCGTCCGCACCATCTCTTGCCGGCTCCACGTTCAACTCTCCTCCCTGGAGCTCTTCGGCTCCTTTGCGGGACGGATCAGAGCATCGAGCGGAGAATGCCGGGTAAAGGCCCGCTGCCGACGCCGCTTGCACGGTTAATTTCGACCTAAGGAACGTCGGGGCCAAGGAGTGTCAGGCGGTCGCGCCTCCAAGCCGGCCAATGCGTCCGAAAAGACATGACGCCGTCGTGGAACTCACTGGACCAGAACTTGGCGAAAGCGTCGGATGCGCCGCTCGATTTATCTTCCATTTGGCCGCATCACGGCCGCAATGAGGCAGAATAGTGTCAGCGGTTCTTGCGCGGTGGTCTCAAATCATCTTTCACAGCATGACTTTACCGCAATCACGGCAACAACAGCGTTAACGATGATTAAAGAGAACTTAACAAGCGGTTTTCTTCGCTCTGCCAAGCCGATAGGATAGTGACGCGGCAGAGGATTGTAACGGCGTGTTCAAGCCGGCTGCCCGATGGTGGGGGAGCTCCAGCTAAAGACGTGCTCGCGATGTCGCCGCCAAGGGCGGCTTGCGCATTTGCTCCAGCTGACAATGACGAGGCGACGACCGACATGGCCAACACCCCGAAGATGAAGGATCCGACAGAGGCGGCGCTGTCGGCCATCCAGGATGCGCTCAGTGTGCGCGAGACCGAGCCCACTCCGACCATGATCACGCCACCAAATTCGGCGCTGCCGGCCGACGCCCCTTTGACCCAGCGATCCTGGCCCGAGCGATCCTGGCCCATATGGCGGTCGAGCAAGGCCAAGGCCGACCGCTTCGAGGAGGCCACGCAACACGCCGAGGACACCGATACGTTGCGGCGCCCAGCGAACGACGATCGCGAGTCGATCGGACAGATCCTGCGCACCCTGCAGCGACGCCCGGCGCGGACGTCCTACATGCTGGCGAGCATCTTCGCCGGAGTCTGGGTCATCGCCGGATTGGGGCTCGGCCGCATCTATCTGCCGGACATCCAGGAAGCGCTCGGTCCGAGCGGCCTGACGGCGCCGGTTCTGGCAGTGCTGGGCTGCATTTATCTCGCGCCGGTCGTCTTCTTCTATGTGATCGCCCACATGGCGTGGCGATCGCAGGAGCTGCGGCTGATCGCTCAATCCATGGCCGAAGTGGCGATGCGGCTCGCCGAGCCGGAAACCGTCGCCCGCGAGTCGATCGTGACCGTCGGCCAGGCGATCCGCCGCGAAGTGGCGGCCATGGGCGACGGCGTTGAACGCGCGCTGGCGCGGGCGGCCGAGCTCGAGACGCTGGTCGCCAATGAAGTGTCCGCGCTCGAGCACGCATATAATGACAACGAGGTGCGAATCCGCGCCTTGCTGCAGGATCTGGGCGGCCAGCGCGACACCCTGGTGGGCCAGGCCGAGCAGATCAGGGATGCGATCAACAGTGTGCACCTCGATCTCAGCCACGACATCTCCCAGATCAGCCAATTGGTGGCCGACCAGGTCAACGAAGCCTCGCGCCGAATTACCCATACGCTGGCCGAGAAGGGCGAGCACATTTCGCGCGCGCTCGGACATGCCGGCGACAGCATGATTGAAACGCTCGGCGAGCGCGGCGGCGACCTGCTGGAGCGGCTCGAGCAGGTGAGCGCCTCCACCACCGAGGCGATCGGCGCCGCCAGCGACCGGTTGACCGCAACGTTGAATTTCAAGACCGACCATATCGGCGACGAGTTCACCGAGATCGCCGCCAACCTGCAGCATATGATGTCGGTGCGGCTCGATCGGGTGACCGAGAGCTTCTCGCAGAAATCCGTCGGCATCCTCGACATGATGACCGGCCGCACGCAGCAGCTCACCGAGCTGGTGGTCGAGACCGGCAACAACCTCGCCGACGCGATCTCCAACCGGGTCGAGGAGGTCAACACAACGCTGAAAAATACCGGGGATTCGCTCGTCCTCGACCTGAGCTTGCGCGGCGGCGACGTCGTATCCAAGCTCGAGCAGACCGGCGGCCGCATCACTGACGCGATCGTCGAGCGCGGCAATAAGGTAAGCGAGACGTTCCGCGAGAGCGCCGAGTCGATCGCCGAGGTCATCGGCGGGCGCGGCGACGCGGTGCGCGAGATGCTGGCGGCCCGCCTCCAGTCCTTCGAGGATATGTTCAATCACGGCGGCACCGAGCTTGCCGAGCGCATTGCGCGCGACTCGACCACGCTGGGCAATCTGATCACCCGACATCTTGGCGAATTCGACCGCACCGTGAAGACCTATGGGGGCGAGATGGTGGAACGGCTGGGCGAACGCACCCAGGAAGTCGTCACCGCCATGCGCGATTATCTCGACAGCTTCGATACCCGCGTGAACGCCAAGGCGAGCGAGATCACCAGCAGCCTGGAACAGCAATTCGTGCGGTTCCACGACGCGCTTGACGAGCGCACCCAGACCATCAACGGGCAGCTCGACGGGCGGGTTGCCGAGATGGGCGGCAAAATTTCCGAGGTCGCCTCGACGCTCGATCAGCAATTCTCCCAATTCCAGAACGCGCTCGACGAGCGCACCCAGACCATCAACGGGCAGCTCGACGGACGGGTTACCGACATCGGCGGCAAGATTTCCGAGGTCACCTCGACGCTCGATCAGCAGTTTTCCCGCTTCCAGAACGCGCTCGACGGCCGTACCCAGACACTCAACGAGGCCCTCTCCGCGCGCGTCATGGACATAGCCAAGACAATGGCGGACGGCGGCAAGGAAGTGGTCTCCGCGCTCGATCAGCGCATCAGCGATGTGACCAACGTCATCAATGTGCGCGGAGCCGCGCTCGGCGATACGATCAGCGGCCAGATCGACGAGATCGACCGTGCCATTGGCACCCGGGCGATCGAGGTGGCCAATAACCTGGACACCCGTATCAGCCGCTTCGAGGAGCTGCTGGTCGGACGCGCCGAGGTGGTGAGCAGGGAGATCGAGACACGCACTCGCGCCGCTGCCGACGTGCTCGATGCGCGCTTGAAGGAGATGACCGGCGCGATCAGCGCAAATACCAGCGCTGCGGAACGCTCGATCGGCGATCTCACGGCCGCCGCGACATCGACCATCGCGATGCGGGTGGAGAATCTGAACCAGGTGGTGAAGTCGCACACTAGTGATGCGGAGCGCACCATTGGGGCCGTGACAGCCTCCGCCACTTCCTCCATCGGCGCCATGGCGAGCAAGCTGACCGAGACCATAGGGGCGGCGACGACATCCGCCTCCTCTTCCGTTGCCGCCATGGCAAGCAAGCTGACCGAGACCGTCGGGCTGCGGATCGAGGACATGGACCGGGCGATGGCCAGCCGCGCCAATGAGGTCTCCGTCAACCTCGACGCGCGCATCAACCGCTTCGAGGAGCTGCTGCTGGGCCGCGCCGAGGTCGTTACCAAGGAAATCGAGAGCCGCACCCGCGCAGCCGCCGAAGCACTCAATGTGCGCCTCGCCGAGCTCACGCAGGCCATCAAGACCAATACCAGCGCGGCGGAGCGCGCGCTCGAGGATCTGACCGCCTCGACCACGCAGGCGGTGAGCAGCCGGGTCGAGCAGCTGAACCAGGCGGTGAAGGCCAATACTGGCGAGGCCGAACGGGCGATCAGCGCCTTGACCAACAACACTTCGAGCTCGATCAGCAACCTGGCGACATCCACCACCCAGGTGGTCAGCTCCCGCCTGGAGCAGCTCAACAGCGCCATCAAGACCAATTCCGGCGAGGCCGAGCGCGCGCTCAGCCAGCTGGCTTCGAGCACGACCAATGCGATCCGCAGCAGCGTGCAGGAAGCCGAGCGCACCTTGAGCGGCGTCTCGACCAGCGTGAGCAGCGCAGTCAAGCAAAGCACGACCGAAGCCGAGCGCGTCATGACCGGGGTGTCGAGCGGCGTGAGCAATGTCCTCAAGCAGAACGCCAATGATGTCGAGCGCACACTGCTCGGCGTCAGCGCGGAGGTGGCCCGCAACCTCGTCGGCAGGGTGGACGAGATCTCGTCCGCGCTCAGCCAACGCGCGGGCGAGATGAACGTCATCCTCGACGATAAGGCGAGCATCCTGCTCACCGCGCTCGGCAACAGGAGCAGCGAGTTTGCGAGTGAGCTCAGCCGTATCACCGACCACGCCGTCAAGGCGATCGAGGTGAAGGGGCTCGCCTTCGCCCAGTCGATGATGGACAACAGCGAGCAGATCGCACGTCTCATCAACGAGGCGAGCGAGAGCGCGACCGATCAGCTCAATCGATCCATCAGTCAGATGCAGGCGAGCTCGCAGGAGGCGAGCCAGGCGACGACCTCTGCGATCAACAGCTCGATCAAGGAATTGCAGGCCAACTCGCTGGAGGTGTCGCGCAACGCCTCGGCGACGGTCGCCCGCACCTTGCAGGATTTGCAGGAGCAGACGCATTCGGCGGTCGAGCACTCCAAACAGACGGCCGCCGCGGCGGTCGCCGAAATGCTGGAGACGCACGGCATGTTGCGCTCCGATACGACCGCCCTGTTCGAGCGGCTGCGCGAAGCCAACATCCTGCTGCAGGAAGTGCTGAGCGGCGCCCACGAGAACATGGGCGAGATCGAGCGCACGCTGCAGACGCGTGTGACCGATTTCGTCGCCGCGATGAACGACGTGACGCAAAAGACCAGCGCCACCAACAGCCAGGTCGAGCAGCACATCGCCAACTTCGAGACGCTGACCACCCGCACGGTCGCGAATCTATCGCAGCTGGCGGGCCAATTCGACCAACATGGCCGCGCGCTCGCCGAAGCGGTGACGCTGGTCGAACAGAGCAACCGGCGCGCTGAGGGCAGCATCGGGGATCGGCGCGAAGCGCTCGAAGCCCTGGTCACAACGCTCGACAACAAGGCCAGCGACCTCGATCAGCGGCTGACGCGCTTCTCCGGCCTGCTCGATCAATCGCTCGACGGGGCGGCGGAGCGGGCGCGGGAGATCGCCCGCATCATCGCCGAATCCACCACCAGCGGCGCCCGCGCCATTGCGGAAAACTTCGAGGAGATCCGCGAGAACGCCGAACAGCAAAGCAAGCGCACCGGCGAGACCCTGCGGGCTCTCTACGAGCGCGCGACCGGCGAATCGCAGGCGATGTTCAATGCCGCGGCGCAGCGCTTTGCCGAAGTTGTTGAAGGGCTCAAGCATATGACGGCGGAGATGCAGCGGGAGCTCGAGTCCACGCGCGCCGAGCTGCGCAAGGGCATCCTCCAGCTGCCGCAGGAGACCTCCGAGAGCGCCGCACAGATGCGCCGCGTCATTGTCGACCAGATCGAGGCCCTGGCCGAGCTCAATCGCATCGTCGCCCGCCACGGCCGCGGTCTCGACACGGCCGATCCGACCACTCGCCGGGCCGAGCCGGTCGCGGCGATCGCGACCGGATCGCGCCGCGCCGGCCGTGAAGAGCCGGCCCCCGGCAACGGCAGCGCTCGGACGGAGAGGATGGATATGCCGCCGCGCAGCCGCGCCGCCGACATTACCGCGATGACGCCGCCTCCGGCCGCAACGGCCCCTGCCCCGGCTGCGACACGCCGGGCGGCGGAGCCGGCGGCACTCAGCGGCGGGCAGGTCGGTGCCGTCGGGCGCAACAGCGGCTGGCTATCGGACCTCCTGACCCGCGCTTCGCGTGAGGAAACCGAGCTGCCGCGCGAGCCGGAGACCGCCCGCGGCGATGAGCGCCCGCCACGCCACACCATCGAGTCGCTCGACTCGCTTGCGGTCGATATTGCACGCATGATCGACCACGACGCCGCCGCCGAGCTGTGGGATCGCTATAAGCGAGGCGAGCGCAACGTGTTCACGCGCAAGCTCTACACCATGCAAGGGCAGCGCGCGTTCGACGAGATCCGCCGCAAGTACCGCAGCGACCGCGAATTCATGCAGACGGTGGATCGCTATATCGCCGAGTTCGAGCGCCTGCTCGACGAAGTCTCGCGCGATGATCGCGGTCAGGTGGTGGCGCGCACCTACCTGACTTCGGAGACCGGCAAGGTCTACACCATGCTCGCCCACGCGGCCGGAAGGTTCGACTGACCGATACGGGCAGGGACGGAGATCGGCAGCCCCTCTCCGTCCCTGCCGCTTTGCTGCCCAACCATCCCGGACTGATGCCGCTGTCACTCTCCGTGCGAACCGAGCGCTGGCCGATCGCCGGCACCTTCACCATCAGCCGCGGTGCCAAGACCGAAGCCGCTGTGGTGGTCGCTGAGCTGGGCGAGGGGGAACATATCGGGCGCGGCGAATGCGTCCCCTACGCGCGTTATGGCGAGACACTTGAGGGAGTAGCAGAGGCGATCAATGCGATGCGCGCGCGGATCGCGCATGGTCTTGATCGCCAGGACTTGCAGGCGGCGATGCCAGCGGGTGCCGCACGCAATGCCCTCGACTGCGCCTTCTGGGATCTTGCCGCCAAGCAGCGCGGGCGTCCGGCGCATGAGCTCGCGGGCTTGCCGCAGCCGCAGCCGCTCACGACCGCGTATACGATCTCGCTTGCGGCCCCTCACGAGATGGCGGCAGCAGCCGAACGTGCCGCCAGCAGGCCCCTCCTCAAGATCAAGCTTGGCAGCGCCGATGATTTGGCCCGGATCGCCGCGGTGCGTCGCGCTGCACCGCGCGCCGAGCTGATCGTCGATGCCAATGAAGGCTGGTCGGCGGACGATCTACAGCGGAATCTTTCAGCCTGTGCGGATGCCGGGGTTACCCTGGTCGAACAGCCGCTGCCAGCCGATCGTGACGCAGCCCTGGCGAGGATTGCGCGGCCGCTGCCGGTCTGTGCCGACGAGAGCGTGCATGCATCTGCATCGCTCGCCGCACTCACCGAGAGGTACGATGCTGTGAACATCAAGCTCGACAAGACCGGTGGTCTGACCGAGGCGCTTGCGGCGGCGAAGCAGGCCGAAGCGTTGGGCTTTACCCTCATGGTCGGCTGCATGGTCGCGACCTCGCTCGCGATGGCGCCCGCGCTTCTGGTTGCTCAGCGTGCCCGCTTCGTCGACCTCGATGGACCGCTTCTGCTCGCGCACGATCGTCCGCACGGTCTACGCTACGAAGGCGGCCAAGTGTTTCCACCGGTTCCGGCACTTTGGGGGTGAGGAAAATCCCGGCATCCATGCGTATTTTTGCGCCCTCGTAAAAATTTAATTTATCAAGCTCTTTCATAATTCCCGGAGTCCACTCAGAATGAAAATTGCTGGGTGTGGCATGAACGAGGGAACCAAACATGCGGGGTTTGACGACCTGTATCGGCGCCCTGACGGGCGCTGTCGTGATGGCGTGCGCAATTCTTCCGGCTTCTGCGACGATCCGTATTACCGGTGATCCGGGCGGGCAGATCGGACCCTATCTTGAAAACTTGGCTTCCATTCGCAGCTCGGGCGAGCATGTTGTCATCGATGGGCCCTGCCTGTCCGCCTGCACCATGGTGCTCGGCGTCATCCCCCGTGACCATCTGTGCGTCACGCCGCGGGCACGCCTCGGATTCCATACAGCTTGGCGCCCGGATGGAGTGACCGGCCGCCCGGTCGTAAGCCGCGACGGAACCCAGCTGCTGATGGAAGTGTATCCCCGGCCAGTGCGCCACTGGATCGCGCGACGGGGCGGCCTGACCCCGCACATGATGTTCCTGAGCGGCCGCGAGCTCGAATCGATGTATCCGGCCTGTCACGGCGACAGCGAAGCCAGGAACTAGCCCGGGTATCCGACTGCTGTACGTACCCCACAAGAACTGGGGCACGTCCGCTTGTGAGATGGCGCGAACCGTGTGAGGCTCGCGCCACCGCCCGAGTATGCCGATCGGGCAGGCGGGTAGCGCATGTTCCGGAAGGGCTTGCCCTCGCGCTGAAGCGAGCCAGGTGCCGGCTTTCCGACAGGAACATGCGCAGACGCATGCGGGTCTTAGGACATGTCGGAAGAGCCCTCCGCGGTTGCCAATGTTGCCCCTTCACCTGCCACGCCGAGCGACGATTACGACGCCATCTGCGACGCCTTGATGCAGACGGCGCGCGGCCGCTGGTTCTTGCAGGAATATGCCCGCCGCAACCGCACCGCCGACACCCAGGTCCTCCTCGCAGCCATTTACCGGATCGAGGCCGTGGTCTGCGCCGGACGCACCAAGCAGGCGCCGCACGAATTCCGCACCGACCTGCTCGAAATGGCCAACGCGATCACGCGCACGCGCGCAGAAGTCGACGACATCCGTTCGGAAACGGCTCCGCCGCCGCGCCCCGCCGGCAAGGCGGCGACGGTGCGGTCGCATGACGTATTCGCGGCGGCCGAGCGCATCCGCGATGTTACCTGGGCCATGCGCGGCCACGGTTTCGATCCCTCGATCTGCGATCAACTCGAGGACCTTGCGGCGTCCATTTTGTCGGCACGCGATTTGCGCGACCCCGCGGACCATCGTGTCAGCAAGCTGAGCGAGGTTCTGCAATATCTCGAGCGGCGAATCGGCACGCTGCTGCAGGACGCTGGCAATGCCGATGTGGCGGAGGCGTCCGCCGCGGCCGAGACTTACGATCGCGATCTGGCATCGCCCTTGCGGCAAGAGTTGGATGATGAGGCTGAGCCCGGCGAGATTGGAGCGACATCCTCGGGCGCTGACGAGGTCGCGTTGGCAGGGAGTGCGGTCGGCCCCTCACCTCGCGCCGAAATGGTCGAGCCGACAGAATATCCCCCTACAATCGAAGATGAGAGCAATGGGCCATCTGATTCTGCCGGCTACGTAATCGAGGCAGCTGACCTGCCGATGGCATCACCGGTCGCGGTGAGCGAGCTTGATGCGACACCGGAGATTGAGGCTCCAGTGGCAGCTGAGATCGAGCTTAAAGCCGCGCCCGAAGCTGCGCCGGCGCTTGAGCCCGCGGGACTTGGGCCGGTCGACGACATCCTGCTTGTTGAAGCCACAACACCAGCGCTCCCCCGACCGCCGGGCGACGCTTCGCCAGGCGTTCCGCAGCCCGCAATTGCCGCTCCCAACGAAACAGCCGCTGAGAGCCTGGGCGGGGCACCTGACCAGGACAGAGAATGGGTCGGCGCGATGGAAGTTATGCGGCTCGCGCAAGCGCTCTTTGAGGTGCGTGGCCCGCAAGAGGCCACGCTGCCGCAGGTTGCCGAGATCGAGCGCACCGACAAGCGAAGTCCCGTGGTTCCCGTCGTCGAATCGCAGCCGCTTCCTGCCGAGATCGACCTCGCCGGCGCCAACGGCGACTTGGCCTCGAAGGATGATGCACCGCCCTCGCCGGTCAAGCTCGCGTGGTCGGCCGACCCGGCGCAGGCCACGACGACTGCGGAAGCGCCGGCCGCGTTCTCTGCCGGCGAAGAGAAGCCAACTGCAGCGCTCGAGGACACACAGCAGCAACACCCCGTCCTACCGCCGATAACGTCAACAGCAGATGCAGGCGCCTCACCGGTCGTACGCGATCCCCTGGCAGGGCTCAAAGCCATGTCGGAGAGCGAGCTGATCGCTTTGTTCAGTTAGCGGTGGTGGCAGCGCTCACGCCACCAGCCGATGGAACAGCTCGGCATCGACATTGCCGCCGGACAGGACGGCAACCACGATCCGTCCGCGCACATCGAGCTTGCCCGAGATCAGCGCCGCAAGGGCCACCGCCCCGCCCGGCTCGATGACCAGCTTAAGCTCGTGAAACGCGAAGGCCATCGCGGCTGCGACCTCCTGGTCAGTCGCCGTGACCCCCTCGCCGACCAGCGCTTGGTTGATAGCGAAAGTGAGCTCTCCCGGCGTGCGCGCCATCAAGGCATCGCAGATGGTACCGGTGAGCGCCGGATTGCGCTCGCGCCGCCCGCTCTTGAACGATCGGGCGTGGTCGTCGAACCCGGCCGGCTCGGCCGTGAACAGCCGCGCGTCGGGAGCGCGTGACTTGACGGCAAGCGCGATGCCGGCCGTCAGGCCTCCCCCGGAGGCGGTCACTGCGACGATGTCGGGAGCAAGCCCGAGCGCCGCAAGGTCTTCGATGATCTCGCGGCCGACGGTGCCTTGGCCGGCGATGACCAGCGCATCGTCGTAAGGAGGGACCAGAACAGCGTTTCGTTTCGCCGCGATCTCGCGGGCAATCGCCTCGCGGTCATCGCTGGCGCGGTCGAACAACACCACCTCGGCGCCCAGCGCGGCCGTGCGGGCGCGCTTGCTGCGTGGTGCATCCGACGGCATCACGATGGTCGCCGGCATATTCAGAATTTGCGCCGCCGCCGCGACCCCTTGTGCATGGTTGCCGGAGGAGAAAGCGACCACTCCGCCGGCCCGCTGTCCGCTGGGGATCGACGCGAGCTTGTTGTAGGCGCCGCGGAACTTGAACGAACCGGTGCGCTGAAGCATCTCGGCCTTGAGAAAGACGCGAGCGCCGGTCAAGGCATCGAGAGCAGGCGACGCGAGCAGCGGCGTGCGCAGTGCCACGCCGCGGAGCAGTCCCGCCGCCGCATCGACATCCTGGGCGGTCGGCAATAGCGATTGGTTACCGGGGGAGGGCGTCATCAAGCTTACGGTAGCGCTCCCCTGCCCTGTCCGGCAAGCGTGGCCAGGACCTCGGTTCCGGCAGTTCCAGCTCCTGTCACATCGGTGTCACCGCCGGCATGACATGACTGGAATCATGACGATTCCTATTTTAGCTGCTGAGGCCCTCGCATTTGCCGCCACCACAATCCATCTCGTCAGCACACTGACCGCCATCGTCCGTTGCAAGCCCCGCCGCGTCGCCGCGCCCGACCGGTTGCCGCCTGTAAGCTTGGTGCGTCCGGTCTGCGGGCTCGAAAACTACATCGAAGAGACGCTCGGCTCCGCCTTCGCTCTCGACTATCCCAACTACGAAATCATCTTCTGCGTCGCATCCGCACAGGACAAGGTCGTGCCCGTCGTCCGCCGACTGATCGCGGCTCATCCGGATGTACCGGCCCGTCTGCTCATCGGCAACGAGAAGATCAGCGACAATCCGAAGCTCAACAATGTTTACAAGGGCTGGCGGGCCGCCGTGCATGATTGGATTGTGCTCGCCGACAGCAATGTGTTCATGCCGCCCGATTATATCCAGCGCCTCATGTCCGCCTGGCGGCCGGACACCGGGCTCGTCTGCTCGCCGCCGGTCGGCTGCCGGCCCGAGGGCTTCTGGGCAGAGATCGAATGTGCGTTCCTCAACACTTATCAGGCCCGCTTTCAATATACGGCCGACACGTTCGGCCGCGGCTTCGCGCAAGGCAAATCAATGCTGTGGAAGCGCAGCATTCTTGAGTCAGCGGGCGGCATTCGGGCGCTGGCCGCCGAGCTTGCCGAAGATGCCGCCGCCACCAAAGTGGTGCGGAGCCTTGGCTTAAGAGTGCGGCTGGTCGACGTCCCTTTCGAGCAGCCGCTGGGCCACCGCAGCGCTGCCGAAATGTGGCGCCGGCAAGTGCGCTGGGCTCGCCTGCGGCGGACCTCGTTCAAGGCCTATTTCCTGCCTGAGATCCTCTCCGGCGCCGTTTGGCCGATGGCCGCGGTGGCGTTTGCGGCCGCGCGATCGGAACTGCCCCTGACCAGTGTCGCGATTGTGGCCGGCCTCTGGTACGGGAGCGAGGCCGCGCTTGCCTGGGCAGCCGGATGGCACCTTTCGGTGCGGGCACCGCTTGCCTGGATATCTCGCGATCTGTTGTTGCCGGCCATCTGGTTCAACGGCTGGCTCGGTAGTGCCTTCGTGTGGCGCGGCAATCAGATGCGGCCGGTGGAATCACGAGGAGCGGTGTAAGCGGGCCGGCGATACCACCAGCACCGGCCGAGACTCGGTGCGGATATCTCGGAGGAGGGGCTTGGTCTCAAACTTCCCGGTCACGCCGCTGTTTGGTGCTCGACTTCGCCGGGCCGGCTGCTGCTGTTGGCCCACTCGATGATCGCGAATCTGCCGTCGTGGTGCTCGACCACGGCGGTGCAGCTCTCCACCCAATCGCCGCAATTGATATAGCGGATGCCGTAATCCTCATGGATCACGGCGTGGTGGATGTGCCCGCAGATCACCCCATCGGCATTTTGCCGATGCGCCTCCGCAACCAGCGTCTTCTCGAACTGGCCGATGAAATTCACTGCATTCTTGACCTTGAGCTTCGCCCATTGCGACAGCGACCAATACGGGAAGCCGAGGTGGCGCCGCGCCGCGTTGAACAGGCGGTTGGCGGTGATGGCAAAGTCGTAGGCCTTGTCGCCAAGCAATGCGAGCCAGCGCGCTTGGGTGACCACCAGATCGAAATGGTCGCCGTGGATGACGAGATAGCGGCGCCCGTCCACGCCTTCATGGATCGCCTTGTCCTGCACTTCAACGCCGCCGAAATGGGTGCCGTAATAGTCGCGCAGGAACTCGTCGTGATTGCCGGGCAAATAGATGATTCGCGCGCCTTTGCGGGCTTGCCGCAAGAGTTTCTGCACCACGTCGTTGTGGGCTTGCGGCCAGTACCAGCCCGATTTCAGTTGCCAGCCGTCGACGATGTCGCCGACCAGATAGATGACGTCGGCATCATGGTCGCGCAGGAAATCGAGGAGCTTTTCCGCCTGGCAGCCCTTGGCGCCAAGATGCACATCGGAAATGAACAGCGCGCGAAACCGCCGCGTGCTGGTCGCCATCAACATGCTTGCGATCCGTGGCTCATTGCGGCCGCAAGATGCAATGATTCCATGTCGGCCGGATGACATGGAAGGTCGCAATTTCGGCCTGATGGAGCGCGCGGTCAGCCTAATTTTGCTGTGGTTAAGGAGCTCCCGATCACTTGCCGCCGATCTCGCCCCGAGCTGCGAAAAGGCCCCGGGGCTGGCCCGGGGCTCCCGTGCGCTTGCGCGAATTGGCGCGAGTAGGGACGCCTACCAGCCGCCGAACTTGAAGTTGAGACCGGCCTTGGCGACGCTCACGGTCTGCTTAATGTCAGACTGAAACGACGGTAATGAGCCCGTCAGCGTGTTCGTGTTGGTGCCAAAGTCATAGAAATTGTATTCGACGAAGCCGGTCAGCCAGTTGGTGAAGGCATATTCGCCGCCCGCCCCGACTGTCCAGCCAGTCCGAGTCTCACCAGCGCTGTTCGTAAGACCGGCCGCATTGGTCGCACTGTAGTCGTCGTTTACCCAAGCACCACCGGCCTTCACATAGGGCAGGAAACGGTCCCAGGCATAACCCACCCGGCCGGTCACGGAAGCCAGCGCTTTGATCGTCGTTTGGTCCGTAAATCCGGTGTTGAAGGAGTCGGACGCGCTCGCGCTTCCGTTGCTCCAGTCGTAGTCGCCTTGGATGCCGAGCACGGCTGCGCCAATCTGATAGTTGCAACCGACTTGGGCGCCGGCGAGCCAGCTGTTGATGTTGACGCTGCTCTCAGCAGCCCCGGTAACAGTGTCCTTCCAATCCTTGTTGGCAAAGAGACCACCGCCATTGCCGCCGATATAGCATCCGGTCCACGAAAATGCGGGCACCAGCGGCGGAGCCTTGTAGACTGGCGCCGGCGCGGGCGGGGGCCGCGACAAGTCTGCGGCCATGGCCGAGCCCGACGCAACCAGGAGCAGCGCTGTGCCAGTTAGAAGCACGTTCTTCATGACGTTATTCCTTTTGAAAGAGCGACTTGATTTCAACGACCCAACCCCAGAGGTATGCGGCTCATGCCGCGCTCAGCCCCTACGCGTCCCGAGGTCTGTGTCCTTACGGCACCCCCGACCGAATTTGCAGGCCGTCATCCTCTTGAAAATTAGAGCATAAGAATGGCCATACCGGGGAAACTTCCGGCCGCGGCGCATTCGAGAAGAAAGAAGCCGCACAGCCTCCGAATCAACAAGCGCCAGAATCAGAAAGCCCCGGCGGTGAACCGGGGCTCTCTGTTTCGGACCGAAATGCCTGAGTTCAGTGGAAGCCGCCAAACCGGAAATTGATGCCGGCCTGCACCTTGTCAACCTTCTGGGCGATGTTCTCGGTGAAGGGTCCAGGGAAATCGATGTCCTTGCTGTCGAAGAACATGTGATCATATTCGACAAACAGGTCCCAATTGGGGGTGAACATCCAATCGAGTCCAGCACCTACGTCACCGCCCGTACGCGTATCGCTTGCCGTAACGCTCCCAGTCGGGTCCGAAAACGTAAACTTTTCGTTGACGAAGGCTACGCCGCCCTTCGCGTAAAGCATGAACGTCGGGACGACAAGAAACCCGAGCCTGCCATCGACGGTGCCGAACGATTCTACGTGCGTCGCCCAGCTCTCAGTCGCGTCAGACGGGACCGTATTGCTGCCCGTCAGATCGGCCCAATCAAACATGCCTTGGATGCCGATCACGAAGTTGTTGGAGAATTGATAATCGCAGCCGACCTGACCGCCCGCAACCGCGCCGCTCGCGGTGTGGCTGCCATCGTCTGCGCCATCAAAGGTGAAGCTCTTCTGGGCCCATCCGCCGCCGCCGTTGCCGCCAATGTAGCAACCGGTCCACGTTGTCACCGGCATCATCGGCGGCGCCTTGTAGACCGGCGCCGGCGCACGTCTGGTCGAGAGGTCCGCGGCCATTGCAGACCCCGATCCGATTATGACCAACGCAATGCCAGTCAGAAGCAAGTTTTTCATGAGCACTATCCTTCTTGAATATGGCCCCCAGTCCCCGGAGGCTTTCGGATGCTCATCATTTAACCGATATGCCGCCCCAGGTCTGTCACCACGCGGCAACACCCGGCAAAATTCAAAGCCAGTTCCATCCTGTTGAAAATTCAAGCATAAGTGTTAAGCCGCTACGGGCACGCGTCTGTGCGCCGAAGCACCCCGCTACCACGCTTTTCGAACAGTATGAAAATCAAGGATTTACCAGGATGGATCTAGGCATTTCCGGGCGCCGTGCGATCGTCTGCGCTTCCAGCCGCGGGCTTGGGCGCGCTTGCGCTGAGGCGCTCGCAGCCGCCGGCTGCGAGGTGGTAATCAATGGACGTGATGAAGAATCTCTTAAGGGAACGGCCGCAGCGATTGCCGGCGCTACCGGCGCCAAGGTGATTCCGGTTCGCGCCGACGTCGCAACCGCGGAGGGCCAGGCAGCACTGTTCGCAGCGTGCCCGGAGCCCGACATTCTGATCAACAACAATGCGGGCCCGCCCTTGCGTGATTTTCGCGAGCTCACCCGTGCGCAGATCCTCGATGGCGTGATCGCCAATATGGCGGTCGCGATCGAGCTCATCCAGAAGGCGATCGATCCGATGATTCGCCGCCGCTTCGGACGCATCGTCAACATCACCTCGGCCGCCGTGAAGCTGCCGCAGCCGGGGCTCGACCTGTCGTCGGGAGCGCGCGGCGGACTGAGCATCTTCGTCGCCGGCGTGGCCCGGCAGGTCGCCGAGGCAAACGTTACCATCAACAACCTGCTGCCCGGCGCATTCGCCACCGATCGCCTGCAATCGACACTCGCCGGCGCCGCCAAGCGCAAGGGCATCAGCGTGGACCAGGCCAAGGCGGAGCGCATCGCCACCATTCCGGCCAGGCGCATCGGCGATCCGGCGGAGTTCGGTGCGGCTTGCGCATTCCTCTGCTCCGCTCCGGCCGGCTATATCACCGGACAGAACCTCGTGATTGATGGCGGGGCATTCCCGGGCGCGTTCTAAGCCTTTGGCCACACCGCATGGAAATGGTGGATCGGGCCGGAGCCCGATCCAAAGGCGAGCGAATCGGCGGCCGTGATCGCGCGATGGACGTAGAGCTTGGCGGCGCGCGCCGCGGTTTCCAGATCCTCGCCCTTGGCAAACCCTGCCGCCACGGCGGCCGCAAACGCGCAGCCGGTGCCATGGGTGTTGCGCGCGTTGACGCGGGGCAGCGACAACGCGACGATCCGCCCTTCCGCGATGAGCAGGTCGACACTGTCGTCGCCGGATGCGTGGCCGCCCTTGAGGATCACCGCAGGCGCACCGAGGCCGATCAATGCCTCTGCCTGTGCGCGCATCTCTTCCAGGGTTTGCGCAACCGGCAGTCCGAGCAGCGCGGCTGCTTCCGGCAGATTCGGTGTCAGTACGGCAACACGGGGAACGAGCACCCGCTTGAGCACATCGATGGCCGCGGGATCCAGCAGGCGGTCGCCCGAGGAAGCCACCATGACGGGATCGAGCACCACGCGCGCCTGATGCCAGCGCGCAAGTCCCCCGGCGACCGCCTCGATAGCCGCAGCGCTTGCCAGCATCCCGATCTTCACCGCGCCGACCGTGAGATCGGAGAACACCGCGTCCATCTGCGCGGTGATAAAATCGGCCGGCACAAGGTGGATGGCCCGCACGCCCACGGTGTTCTGTGCGGTCAACGCAGTCACCACGCTCGCGCCAAAGACGCCGAGCGCCGCGAAAGTCTTGAGGTCTCCCTGCAGCCCGGCGCCTCCGCCGGAATCGGACCCCGCGATCGTGACCGCGACCGGCGTTGAGCCGCCCGATGTCATACTGCCCGACGTCACGCTGCCTGGCGCTTGGCCAGCGCGGCTTCGACTATGCCGCGCAGGTCACGCGCGGCAGCCTGCGGATTGCTCGCGAGCGACAGGGCGGAGATCACGGCGATGCCGTCGACGCCCGTCGCAATGACGTCGCCCGCGTTGCCGGCGTCTATGCCGGCGATGGCGCCGATCGGCAGGTCCGCATCGCGCGCCCGGATCTTGGCAAAGATGGAGCGCAAGCCGGAAAGCCCGATAGGCGGGTCGGGATTATCCTTCGAGGTGGTCGCGAACACGCCGCCGACGCACACATAATCGAGCAGCTCCAACGGAGCATGGGCCGCCTGTTGCAGGGTCTTGATGCTGAGCCCGATCACCGCGTGGGGACCGAGCAGACGGCGCGCATCCTCGACCGTCATGTCTTCCTGCCCGAGATGCACGCCATCGGCCCCGGCCGCAAACGCGACGTCGGCCCGGTCGTTGACGAGGAGCGGCACGCCGAGCGGCGCGAGACGATCCCTGATCGCACGCGCGGTCTCGACCATCGCACGGGTCGCGCCATGCTTGTCGCGCAACTGCACCAGCGTGGCGCCGCCGGACGCGAGTTGCCAGGCAAGCTCGGGCAGATCGTGGCCACCCGCGCGCTCGGGGTCGACCAGCGCATAGAGTCGCAAATCAGCGCTCATCAGTGAATAATCTCGACAGTTGGTTGGTTACGCAAGAGCGAATGGGGAGTGGCAAAGGACGAATAGTCAGTAGCAAGCGCCGGCGAAAGACGGTAGCCTCTTTGTTTCTATCCGCTATTCCCATTTCGCTATTCGCTCGTGAGCCCCGGAGGCGCGCTTGGTACCGTTCTTTGTTCAGATCAAATGCCAGCTCGGCAAGTCCTACGAGGTCGCCAACAAGCTCGCCGATGCCGAGATCGCCTCGGAAATCTACTCGACCGCCGGCGAATTCGACCTGCTGGTCAAGTTCTACGTCGAGGACGGCACCGATATCGGGCACTTCATCAACGAGAAGGTGCAGACGATCCCGGGCATCCAGGACACCCGCACCATCATTACGTTCAAGGCGTTTGCACGCTAGTGCCCCGATTCCGAAGCTCGCGCCAAAGGCGCCGAGATGTATCACGAGCTTCGGAAAGGGAGCACGAGGGGCGCACGCGCTTTTCCGAGCCGCCGCTCGCGCCAGACCACAAATAATCCGGCGCCAACGATAACGGCGGCGCCGAGGAACCCGAGCGCAGTCGGCAGCTCGCCGAAGGCGAGATATCCGACCACCAGCGCCCACAGCATCGAGGTGTAGTCGAACGGTGCGATCAGTGATGCCGGCGCAAAGCGGTAGCTCTCAGTCAGCACGATGTGGCCAAGACCGCCGCAAATGCCAATGCCGATAAGCGCCGCAAGCTCGACCCCGGTCGGCATGTTCCAGCCGAACGGAGCGGTCACGAGACCGGCAAGCGCACAGATCAGCGAGAAGTAGAACACGATCGATGAGGTGGTCTCGCTTTTGGTGAGATGGCGGGTCTGGATGATCGACCCGGCGTTGAAGAAGGCACCGGTGAGCCCAAGGCCGGCCCCTATCGCCTCGCTCACTGACGCCGGTACGGAGCCCGCCATATCGAGATGCGGCAGCAGCATCACCAAAACGCCGAGGAACCCTATGCACACCGCCGACCAGCGATAGATGCGCACCCGCTCTCTGAGCCACAGCGCCGCCATCGCCACGGTCACGAGCGGAGCCGCAAAGGAAATGGCGGTCGCATCGACGACGGGAAGGCGGGCGAGCGCCGAGAAGTTGCAGAACATGGCGCCGACGGCGGTGAGGCCCCGCCCTACATGGCCGAAGGGCCGGCCCATGCGAATGGCCGCTTCGAGCTCTCCCCGTGCCGCGTAGATCACGATCACCGGCAGGATAGCGAAAGCGGAACGGAAGAAGACCACCTGGCCGATCGGATAGGCGGTGCCGATGTAACGCACCAGTCCGGACATGACGGCAAAGATCAAGGCCGAGGTGATCTTGAGCGAGATGGCCTTGATGATGTCGGTCGGGGGCATGGTCTTCGCGGCGGGAATGAGTCGCGGTAGGCGTCTCCGCCATGCGCGAAATCCGCCGCGGGCACAAGTCTGCGGACTATTCCGCCGGCGCCGGAGCGCTTTGCGGTGGCGTCCGGCTGGAGCGATGGGCGATCCAGCGCGCGATCACGTAGAAGGCTGGCGTGAAGATGAGGCCGAAAGTGGTGACGCCGATCATACCGGAAAACACCGTGGTGCCCAGCGCCTGCCGCAGTTCCGAGCCCGCGCCGGTCGCCCAGACCAATGGAATGACCCCGAATATGAAGGCAAAGGACGTCATCAGAATGGGTCGCAGGCGCAGCCGCGCGGCTTCCACCGCGGCTTCCCCGCGGTTGCGCCCGTGATCCTCGAGCTGCCTGGCGAACTCAACGATGAGGATTGCGTTCTTGGCGGCAAGACCGATCAGCACGATGAAGCCTACCTGGGTCAGGATGTTGTTATCCATGCCACGCACGATAACGCCGGAGATCGAGGCAACGAGACACATCGGCACGATCAGGATGACGGCGAGCGGCAAGGTCAGGCTCTCGTATTGCGCGGCCAACACCAGGAACACGAACACGACGCCGAGCGCGAAAGCAAAGATCGAGGTGCTGCCGGCCCTGATCTGCTGATAGGCGAGCTGCGTCCATTCGTAGGCAAAGCCGTCGGGCAGAACCTGGGCAGCCAAATCCTGCATCGTATCGATGGCCTGGCCTTGGGAGTAGCCCGGCGCCGGCGCGCCGTCGAGCTCGGCCGCCGGATAGATGTTGTAGCGCGGCACCCGGTAAGGCCCGGCGATATCGCTGATGGTCGCGAACGAGCCAAGCGGGACGGTCTCGCCCGCGGAATTCCGCACGCGCAGATCCAGAACATCTTTCGGCCGTAGCCGATAGGGGCTGTCGGCTTCTGCCTGGACGCGAAAGGTCCGTCCGAACAGGTTGAAATCGTTGACGTAAGATTGCCCGAGATAGACCTGAAGCGAATTGAAGACGTCGGTCACATTGATCCCGAGCAGCTGCGCCTTGGTGCGGTCGATATCGAGATAGAGCTGCGGGGTCGCGGTCTCGAACTGAGAGAAGACCTGCACCAAGCCGGGTGTCTGATTGGCCCGCGCCGCCATCGCGGCGACTGCCTGCTGCAACGCCGCGTAGCCGCGGCCGGCGCGGTCCTCGATCATCATGCGGAAGCCGCCAGCATTGCCGATGCCGGCGACCGGCGGCGGCGCCACCACGACCATGAAAGCTTCCTTGATGGCGGCATATTTGCGCGACAGCGCCGCCTGGATTGCCGACGCCGAGAGGTTCGGATTGCCGGCCCGCTTCTCGAACGGATCGAGCACCACGAAGGTCGCGCCCGCATTGGGCGCATTGGTGAAGGTGGCGGCGGAAAAGCCCACCAGCGTGAAGGCGTGCCCAACCCCGGGCGTGTCGAGCGCGATGTCGATCGCCCGGCGCATCACCTCATCGGTCCGCTGCAGCGAGGCGCCGGGCGGCAGCTGCGCCAGCACGATCAAATAGGTGCGATCCTGCTGCGGGATGAAGCCGACCGGAGTCTTGCGGAACTCGTTGAGGCCGAATGCAATCACGCCGGCATAGAGCAGCAGCATGATCACGGCAAAGCGCACGACTACGCCGGCGAGCCTTCCGTAGCCATGCGCGACCGCATCGAAGGCGCGATTGAATAGGCGGAAGAAGCCGTGGATCGGCAGCATCCACCAGGCCGGCCGCGCATGGTGGTCGCGCGGCTTGAGCACCAGAGCGCACATTGCCGGCGACAATGTCAATGACACGATCAGCGAGATGACGGTCGAGCCGGCGATGGTCAGCGCGAACTGACGGTAAAATTGACCGGTGATGCCGGTGATGAAGGCGGAGGGAATGAACACCGCGCACAGGACGAGCGCGATGGCGATCAGTGCGCCGCCAACCTCGTCCATGCTGCGGACGGCCGCCTCGCGTGGATTGAGGCCAGCCTCGATATTGCGCTCGACGTTCTCGACCACCACGATCGCATCGTCCACGACAATGCCGATCGCGAGCACGAGACCGAACAGCGACAGGTTGTTCAGCGTGAAGCCGAACGTGCCCATCACGAAGAAGGTGCCGACGAGCGAGATCGGGATGGCGACGATCGGAATGATGGCGGCGCGCCAAGTCTGCAGGAACAGGATCACCACCGCGACCACGAGGATCATCGCCTCGAAGATCGTCTCGATCACCGCCTGCACCGATTGGCGGATGAATTGCGTCGGATCATAGATGATGGCGTAGTCGAGACCGGCCGGGAAGGTCTTGGCGACCTCCGCCATGGCGGCGCGAATATTGTCGCCGGTCGCCAGCGCATTGGAGCCGGGCCGCTGGAAAATTGCCAAGACGATCGAGACATCCTTGTCGAGATAGCCGGTCGAGCCGTAGTCCTGCCCGGTGAGCTCGACCCGCCCCACGTCCTTGATGCGTACGATCGCGTCGGGAGTCTGCTTGATGACAATATTTGCGAATTGCTCGGGATCGGACAGGCGGCCGAGCGTGCGCACTGCCACCTGGAAGGCGAGCTGGTCGGGCACCGGCGGCTGATTGAGCACACCGGAGGCGACCTGGATGTTCTGGCCCTGCAGCGCGTTGGTGACGTCGAGCGCGGTGAGGTTCAAGGACTGCAAGCGATTGGGATCGAGCCACACTTGCATGGCGTAGTCGCGCGCGCCGAAGATGGTGATCGAGCCCACGCCGTCGACACGGGTCAACAGATCCTTGATCTGGATATTGGCGTAGTTCGACATGAACAACGCGTCGCGCGACTTGTCCGGCGAGAACAGGTTCACGGCCAGCAGGATGTCGGGCGATGCCTTGGCCACGGTCACACCGATCTGCTGCACCTGCGTGGGCAGGCGCGGCGTGGCGGTGGAGACGCGATTCTGCACCTGCACCTGCGCGATATCGAGATTGGTGCCGATGTCGAAGGTGACCGCGATGGCGAAACGGCCATCGGCGGTCGAGTTGGAGGAGATGTAGAGCATTCCCTCCGCGCCGTTCACCTGCTGCTCGATCGGCGCCACCACGGTCTCGGCCACGGTTTCGGCGCTGGCGCCGGGGAACTGGCCGGTGATGTTGATCACCGGCGGAGCGATCTCCGGATATTGGGCGATTGGCAGCCGGCTGAATGAGACGACGCCGAGGATCACGAACACGATCGACACCACCGAGGCGAAGATCGGCCGATCGATGAAGAAATGCGATATGCGCACGCCGCAGCCTCAGCCTTTATGTGACCCGTGCCTTAAGGGCGGATTTCCATTGAACGGGGGCCGAACGCACGCCCGGATTTCAGTTTTGCCGAGCATGCTAGCCGTTCTTGGCATTGCTATTGGCCTCACCGGGCGGCGGGCTCTTGTCCTCCTCCGGGGTGACCTTCAACCCCGGGCGGATGCGCGCGATGCCGTTGACCACGACGCGATCGTCGGCGGCGATCCCGCTCTTGATCACGCGCAGTCCGTCATAGATATCGCCGAGGGTGACGTATTTCGGCCGCGCGATGTTCTCGCTGTCCACCACCAGCACGTATTTGCGCGCCTGCTCCGACCCGATCGCCACATCAGGCACGAGCAGTGCCGGATAGGCAGGCGAGCCGGGCACGCGAATGCGTGCGAACATGCCGGGTGTGAACAGGCCCTGGTCGTTGGCGAACTCCGCTCGGCCGCGGATCGTGCCTGACGTGCGGTCGATGACGTTGTCGACGAAATCGAGGCTGCCCGAATGCTTGAAATCGGATTCATCGAGCAGCTTGAGCGAAACGTAGACGCCCCCTTCGCGGCCGGTGACGTCCTCGCCACGGCTGGAAAGCCGCTCGTAGCGCAGATAAGCCGCCTCATCGAAAGTGAACTCGAAGCGAATTGGGTTGGTCGAGACGATGGTGGCGAGAAGCGTGGTGTTGCCGCTGGTGCCGCCAGTCACCAGATTGCCGGGTGAGACCCGCCGGTCGCCGATGCGGCCTGCGACCGGCGCCCTGAGCTCTGTGAATTCGAGATCGAGCTTGGCCTGTTGGACGGCTGCTTCCTGCGCCTGAACCGAGGCTTCCGCGACCCGCTTGGCCTGGGTGCGCTGGTCGAAGGTCTGCTCGGTGATCGTCTTATTGCGCACCAGCTCCTGGCCGCGGGCGAGGTCCGCTTCCGCGAACGCGAGATTCGCCTTCGCCTGCGCCAGATTGGCGTTCGCTTGGTCGAGCGCAGCCTGGAACGGCCGCTTGTCGATGGTGAAGAGCAGATCTCCCTGCTTGACCATCTGGCCGTCTTCGAACGCGATCTTTTCGAGGTAGCCTGACACCCGCGCGCGTATCTCGACCGAATCGACCGCCACGAAGCGGCCCACATATTCGTCCTGGTCGATGATGGTGCGCTGAACCGGCTTGGCGACGGTGACCGACGGCGGCGGCGGAGCAGACGCTTGGTTCTGCCCGCTGCTGCAGCCGACAAGAACCCCCGCCAGCGCCAAGCAAGCCGTAGCGGAAGTGAAGCGCACGAAAATGGTGCGCGCGAACGAATTGCGCATCAGCGAGGCCTGATCCCTGCGACTCTCGGCCGCCCTCATATAGGTACGGTTCGCGACTGAGGGAGGGGGCAAAACGGAGCCACCCCTCCTCTTTTTCAGTCGGCGGCACCATATGTGCAACCGACGTATCTGCAAGCAAAACCAGAAAACCCGCATATCGCGAGGGCCAGCCCTGCCTTCGGTGCAGAGCACGGTCTCCAATGGGTCAGCCAAACATGCTCGACACACCTACGATTCCCTTCAGTGGGCCACCAGACGTTCCAAGCGAGGATCGGGCGCTCCTCGATGCCTATTCGCGCGCTGTAATCGACGTGGTCGACCGCGTCGGCCCGGCGGTGGTGCGCCTGGATGTGAAGGCAAAGGATGGACGGCGCGGCGGCACCGGCTCCGGCGTCATCGTCGCTCCCGACGGCCTGGTGCTCACCAACAGCCACGTCGTGGGCGGCGCATCGCAGGTCTCCGTCGCCACGGTCGACGGGCGCAATCTCGGCGCGCGCGTCGTTGGCGACGATCCTGACACGGATCTCGCGCTGGTGCGCATCGATGCGCCAGTGACCCTGCCGGCAGCCGCGCTAGGCAATTCCAAACAGCTCAAGCGGGGACAGCTGGTGATCGCAATTGGCAATCCGCTCGGATTTGAGTCAACGGTCACAACGGGTGTGGTGTCGGCGCTAGGCCGCTCGCTCAGGGCACGATCCGGTCGGCTGATCGATGATGTGATCCAGACGGATGCGGCGCTCAATCCGGGCAATTCAGGCGGACCGCTGGTATCCTCGCGCGGCGAGGTGGTCGGCATCAATACAGCCGTGATCCTCGGGGCGCAGGGCATCTGCTTTGCGGTCGCCGCCAATACTGCGAATTTCGTGCTTGGCGAGCTGGTGCGTCATGGACGGGTGCGACGTGCCTATATCGGGATCGCGGCACAGCAGATCGCCATTCCGCGTCGCCTGCGGCATGCTGGCGGGCTCACCCAGGAGAGCGCGGTGCTGGCCGCAAGCGTCGAGGCGGGAAGCCCGGCCGAGCGGGCCGGCGTCAAGGCCAGAGATATTATTCTCGCCCTCGATGGTGCTCCGATCACGGGCGGCGATGATCTCATCCGCGTTCTTGCCGGCGACAAGATCGGCCGCACCATCGAGATCGAGGTCCTGCGCGGCGGCAGCCGCCATCTTCTGCCGCTGGTGCCGCAGGAGCGTGCCAACCGCGGCTGAGAGCGTTCAGCTTGCGGCGGCGGAACGGCGGCGGCGCAGCAGGGCGAGCCACTGCGGGCCGAACAGCGCGAGCACCGCGCCGCCATAGACCAGCGCGCCCACCAAGGCGAGCACCGTGAGCGTTGCCTCGTCGCGCAGCCGCGGCCATGACCGGAACAACGAAGCGACCGGCGCTTGCGCCATATAAAGCGCAAGCGCGAGCGCAGCCCCGGCGACGGCAAGACGGGCGATCGTGCGCTTGAGCTCACTGCTGAGCCCGATGCGCCCTGCCTGCGCCGCGAACCAGATGACCAGAAAGAGATTGATCCAAGCCCCAATTGTGGTTGCGAGCGCCAGGCCGACCTGGGCAAGGGATGTGGTGGCAAACAGCAGAGCCTTGAACGCAACGTTCACGACGACGGCGGTCAAAGCGGCCCTGACGGGGGTAGCGGTATCGCCGCGGGCGAGGAAGGTCGCAACCACGCTGCGCACCAGGACGAACGGCAGGAGGCCGATCGCATAGGCCGCAAGCGTTGCGCCGGCAGCTTCGGCATCGGCGGCCGTGAAGGCGCCGCGCAAGAACAGCGCGCGCATGATCAAATCGGGGATCAGCAGAAAGGCGACGATACAGGGGATCGACAGCAGGAGCGTGAGCTCGATGGCGCGATTTTGCGCGCGGCGGGCGCCTGCCTCATCGCCGGCGGCGATGAGGCGGGTCATCTCCGGCAGCACCACCGTGCCGGCGGCGATGCCGATGACCCCGATCGGCAGTTGGTTGAGCCGGTCCGCATAGTAGAGCGCTGACAGAGCACCCGCGGAAAGAAAGCTCGCGATAATAGTGTCGGCGAACAACGCGATCTGCAGGCCGGCCGAGCCGACGACCGCAGGGCCCAGCGCCTTGAAGAAGCGTTTGACGTCGTCATCCCATTGCGGTCGGCGGAACGCCGTCAGCACGCCGTTGCGCCAGGTATCGCCGCCGACCAGCAGGGCTTGCAGAACCCCTGAAATGAGTACCCCCCAGGCGGCGGCGTGGCCTGCGGTCGTAAAGCTCGCCGCCAGCGCGAGCGTGGCCATCATCGCAATATTGAGCAGGATCGGCGCCGCCGCCGCGCTGGCGAAGCGCTGCATCGCGTTCAAGATGCCGCCGTAGAGCGTGACCAGCGTGATCAGGAGCAGGTAGGGAAAGGTGATGCGCGTAAGCTCGACCGCAAGCGCAAATCGCTCGGCGTCCTGCGCAAAGCCGGGCGCCAACAACGAGATCACCGTCGGGGTGAACAAGAGCGCAGCCGCAAGCAGCACAATTTGGCTGGCGAAAAGAAGCGTGAAGATGCGGTCTGCGAACAGCTGCGCCGGCAGCGCGCCGCCCGTTTCCCGGATGCGCGCGTAGGCGGGTATGAAGGCGGCATTGAAGGCCCCTTCGGCGAAGATGGCGCGGAAATGATTGGGCAGGCGGAACGACACGAAGAAGGCGTCGGCGACGGGCCCGGCTCCAAGCACAGCGGCGAGCAGAATATCGCGAGCAAAGCCTGTCAGCCGCGAGAGCAGCGTCAGGCCGCCAACGGTGAACATACGGCCGATCATCGGCTGGTTTCCGTGGATACCGCGCGACGTACCAACGCTTGTCAACCGGCGAGCGCCTCGCGGCAGGCAGCGATGATCCGATCCTGGGTCGGCTCGTCCAGATAGGCATGCATCGGCAAGCTGACCACTTCCTCGGCGAGCCTATCGCAGACCGGTACACCGCCCGCGGCCACGGGAAAATGCCGATAGGCCACCTGGCGGTTAAGCGGAATCGGATAGTAGATCGCGGTCGGGATGCCTTGCGCCCTGAGGGTCGCGGTGAACTGATCGCGTTGCCCGGCCGGAAGGCGGATCGTGTATTGGGCCCAGACCGAGGTTGCATCTTTGGCGATCTGCGGCACCGGCGCCAAGTCGGCGAGCTCGGCGTTGTAGCGCCGGGCGACCGCATTGCGCGCCGCGATCTCGTCGGGAAAGATCTTCAGCTTCTCAATCAAGACGGCGGCCTGGATGGTATCGAAGCGGCCATTGATGCCGATGCGCACGGCCTCGTAGCGGTGCCGCCCCTCCCCATGGACGCGCAGGCTGCGCATCACCGCGGCAAGTTCATCATCGTCGGTGAAGACGGCACCGCCGTCCCCGTAGCAGCCCAGTGGCTTTGCGGGAAAGAAGCTGGTGGCGGTGAGCGGCGCCAGGGTGCCGACACGGCGGTTCCCATAGGTCGCCCCAAAGCTTTGGGCAGCATCGTCCAACACGAACAGGTTTTCGGCAGCCGCGATGGTGGCCAGGGCGGCATGGTCGGCCGGCTGGCCGAACATGTCGACCGCGATGATCGCCTTGGGGGCGAGGCCGGCCTTGCGGGCGGTCGCGATCGCACGCTTGGCGCTTCCCGGATCGAGATTGAAGCTTGCCGCATCGACATCGGCGAAAACCGGGACGGCACCTACGAGCGCCACCACCTCCGCGGTCGCCGTGAAGGTGAAAGCCGGACAGATCACCGCGTCGCCCGCCCCCACACCTCTGGCCATCAGGGCAAGCAGGAGCGCGTCGGTGCCGCTGGCGCAGGTGATCGCGTGCCTGGCGCCGCAAAACGCGGACAGATCCGCCTCCAGCGTCCCTACCTCAGGTCCCATGATGAACTGGCAGTGCGCGAGCACCCGATCGATCGCCTCGTCGATTTTGGCGCCCAGGCGCCGGCGCTGCGCCGCAACGTCGATAAACGGGATTGGAACGGGAGTCGGACGAGCGTGCTGATTCATTGGTCGCGAGGATTACCTTGAGCGATGACAGAAAACGAGCGGTGACGGATTATGACCGGCAGGCCTCTTCAGCCGATCACGCGCCGCGGTCGGGGCCGCGACGCGGTGCCCGGCATCGAGCTGCCGTTGAGGCAGCGGATGGCAATCTCGAGGCTGGCCACACCCTCCTCGCCGGTCACCGCGGGACGCGTTCCGTGCCGGATCGCGCTTACGAATGCCTGCAGCTCGGTCCGCAAGGGCTCCGCATGCCCGACGGATAGGTGCCGCATCGAATAGCTGCCGTCGGGCTGGAAGCCGAAACACTCAGTCACCTGCCGCGTCAGCAAATCGCCCATGATGTATTTCTTGCGCGTGGCAACCGTGACGCTGCGCGCCTTGAATGGCGTGAGCCAATTCGTGTTGATATGCGCAAGCACACCCGACGCCGTGCGAAATTGCAAGAGCGCGATGTCCTCGCGCTCGGCGATGGCGCTGGAGAGCTGGGGCTGAACCTCGACAATATCCGAATCGGTAAACCAGCGGATCAGATCGATGTCGTGGACCGCGAGATCGATGACGACCCCCACATTAGACATGCGCGGCGGGAACGGACCCACGCGGGTGATGGCGATGGACAGAATGTCCTCGTCGCGGATCGCATTCTTGATCGCTTCGACTGCCGGATTGAAGCGCTCGACATGGCCGACCATGAGCGTCACATCGGCACGCTCGGCCGCCGCAATGATGGCCTGACCTTCCACAACCGAAGGGGCGATCGGTTTCTCCACCAGGATATGAACGCCATTACGGATGCAGGTGAGCGCCAGATCGCGGTGCAGGTGTGTGGGCGCCGCGATCGTGATGGCATCGACACCGGCCGCGATCAGGCTCTCCACATCGGCGTGCCCAGAGCAGCCGAGCGCTTGCGATACATAGTTGCGTTGGCGCTCGTCCGCATCGGCGATGCCGACCAGCTTTACATCCGCAAGCTCGGCAAGCACGCGGGCATGGTTGGAGCCCATAACCCCGACGCCCACAACGCCCAGACGCAGCGGACGGCTTGCATCAACGTTTGCGGAGTACGCCATAACAGATCCCCCCTGCCCGCCGGCTCCCGTCCCGATCCGTCACTCGGCATGCCTTGCGGCACGTCATCAATCGACGTTCGGAGATCCACAAGGAGACCAGCAACCCTCTGATGCTCGTGCGGTTTCGAATCCGCAGGTCCTATTGAAAAGCAACGGCCAGAACAACAGGAACTGCCAATCCGCCACACCAGTAGCCCGATAGGTCCTTAGCACGAGTGTTGACGCATTGGCGATCCGAACCTTAGCGCGCGTCCGGACACGTTTTGACTCAAAGGGTTACAGGCGGGCCACAGATCCCGCGGGCCGACCTGTTCGTTGAATTCGCACAGGAAAATCGTGCCCGAAGAATCCCCCAACAACAGCGTGGCGGATTCGAAGCCCCTATCATTCTTGCCGCGCATCTCCAAAAAGGGACTTCTAATCTAAAACCACATTACATTCATATACTTGGTGCATCCGCGCGATTCCAAACCTTGCTCGGCTGGCCCGCAACCAGATGTGGCGAACTTCGGAATCGGGACACTCGCGTCCGGCCGCATCCAATTCCCGCTCGGGTCGCCAGGGCTAGATTGAAACTTGGCGGCCGATCTCCACGACCGCATCTGCTGGCAGGCGGAAGAAGTCGCTCACATGCACCGCATTGCGCTGCATGAAGGCAAATTGCTTCTCCAGCCAGACCGGCAGCGCGCCGCGACCCTCGCGATGCACGATGGTTTCGTGCCCGACATAGTAGGTGACGTCTTCAACCCCGATGTCGCAACCGAGCGCGTGCGCCTGACGCAGCAATACCGGAATATCAGGCCGCTCCATGAAGCCGTAACGGGCGTGCGCGCGCCAGAAATTGGGCGCGATCTCCTCGAAGGTCAGCCGCTCCGCCCGACGGACCCGCGGCACCGACTCTGTCTCCACCGTCAACACGAACAATCGTTCGTGCAGCGCGCGATTGTGCTTGAGGTGCCAGACCATCACCGGCGGAGCGTCGCGCTTGGCACGCGTGAGGAACACGGCGGTGCCCGGCACTCTAGGCACGCGCGCATCTTGGACCTTCCTCAGAAACTCGTCGATCGGCATCAGATTCTCGTGCAGCCTACGGGCGACGGCGGTCGCTCCGACATGCCAGACCACCATCACGAAATAGACGCACGTCGCGAGCAGGAGCGGGACATAACCCCCGTCTCTGATCTTGATGAGGTTGGCGGCAAAGAAGGACGCATCGACGACGAGGAAGGCGCCCGCGGCCGACCCGGCCGCGGCAGGATTCCAGCGCCAGATCTCGCGCATTGCGATGTAGAGGAGCACCGAGGTCATGAGCATCGTGGCGGAGACCGCGATGCCGTAGGCGGCGGCGAGATTGTCCGACTTGCCGAAACCGACGGCGAGCGCCACAGTCACCACCATCAAGAGCCAGTTGACCAAGCCGACATAGATCTGCCCGTAGCCTTCCTCCGAGGTCTGGGTGATCTGCAGGCGCGGCAGCCAGCCGAGCTGAATGGCCTGGCGAGTCATCGAGAACGCACCGGTTATGATCGATTGGCTGGCGATTATGGTGGCGACGGTGGCGAGCACCACGAACGGAATCAGCAGCACCGACGGACAGAGGCGAAAGAAGATGTTGTCGGAGGTGGGCGCGCCGTTCAGCACCAGCGCGGCTTGGCCCGCATAATTGAGGACAAGACTCGGGAACACCAGTATCGACCAGGCAAGCCGGATCGGCCGCGCCCCGAAGTGCCCCATATCAGCGTAGAGCGCCTCGGCGCCGGTGACGCAAAGGAACACGCCGCCCAGCACCAAGAAACCGCCGGCTCCGCCCGAGGCGAGATAGGAGAGGCCTGCCCGCGGATCGATCGCCCACAACACGCCGGGGTTTTGCACAATTCCCCATAATCCGAGCACCGCGATGCCAACGAACCAGAGCGCCATAATGGGGCCGAACAGGCGGCCGATCCGCGCCGTGCCCTGCGGCTGGAAAGCAAACAGGGCGATCAGGATGGCAACCGCAGCCGGGAGGACATAGGGCTCGACCACCGGGGTGGCGATGTTGAGCCCTTCTAGAGCCGAGAGAACCGAGATGGCCGGCGTGATGGCGCCGTCTCCGTAAATCAGGGCAGCACCGAACAAGCCCACAGCTACGATGACGGGCCGTCGCTCGCGTTTCACTCCGAGCAATGCCATCAAGGCCAGAATGCCGCCCTCCCCTTCGTTGTCGACCCGCATGGCGACCGACACATATTTGATCGAGGTCACCACGATCAGCGTCCACATGATCAGGGACAGCGAGCCCAATGTGGCGACAGGGCTCACGGAAGAGCCGTTAAGAGCCAGCACAGTCTTTAGTGTGTAGAGCGGGCTGGTCCCGATATCGCCGAACACGACCCCGAGGGCTGCAAGGCTCGCAAGCGGCAGGTTCGTGCCGGCTCGCGGGCGCTGCTCGGAAGACGTTGTCATCGCCGCGCGAATCCAGGACGGATTGGGCTCGGCTTCAGACCGAGCGGAGACCGAAGCCGGATGCCTCCGATTTGAAATTTCGGCCCCGTGGGCCGGGTCACGACCAGGACGAAGCCGACCGCGATCATGGATCATGCGTCCGTGCGAGCTTCAAAGCGTTTGCCTTGTGCGCTGGATCCCGCGCATGCAGGACCATGCCGCCGACGACCCCGACGCCGAACACGTAGAGCCAGCCCTCGCCGAAATCGAACAGGTGCGAGTTGAACAGCGAGGCGACTACGTTTTGAACCACCATCACCAACCCGATCCAGTTGGTCAGACCAGCGCCGCGAAACAGCATCAGATGGGCGGCCCACATCGCCAGCAACACCGACGCACCCAACAAGCCAAGCTGAACGGCCACGGTGAGAATCTGGTTGTGGGGGTTGTCCGAGGCAAGCGAGGCAACGCCCGTTTGACCGGCGACCGAATTACGGAACTGCTGAGGGATAGAGCCGGTACCGTGTCCGATCAGCGGAGCGGTCTCGACAAATGAGATCGACTTGCGGATGAACTCGAGGTGCTCGGCGGTGGAGCTCAGGTCATCGGCCGTCAAATAGACTTGGTAGTCGTGCAAGGAGGTTTGCAGGCGTTGCCGCAGGTAGGGTGAGGCGAACCATGCTGCCGGAACGATTATGGCGGCCGTCAGCACTGCGCCGAGCACGCCTTTCCAGCGCAATTCTCGCCATGCCAGCAGCAGAGCCAATACCGGGATGACCAGCAGGGTGGTGCGGCCGGTCGTAACAAACAGGATATTGACTGTGAACAGAGTGGCCAATGCGATAAGCGCCATAGCGGTTGCCCAGCGGCCGGCGCGAATATCGGTGCAAGCAAAGGCCAAGAGCACGACCGTGCAGATCAGGAACTGCTCGCTCTGGAAGATGTAGTCCTTGACCGGAACCCCGTAGGTCGGCGTGTGCCAGGGCAGGTCGGGGAACAGCACCAAGGTAAAGGATGCGAGCAGCAAGGCTGCGACCGAGCCGAGATAGCCGTGCAGCACCCAAATCCCATGTGCGGATCGACGAAATTGTGCCAGCAAGATGGGAATGGCCAGCAGCCGGTGAAATCCATCGAGGCCCCCCAAGCGCTCATGCCAGGTGACCTCGGTCCAGGAGGCCCACGCCATTCCGATCGCCGCAATCACCCACAGCAAGACTGGCAGACCGCCCGCCGCACTTGCGACCTCCCGCCGTACCAGGTTCCCGCTGAGGGTTGGGACGACGGCAATGAGCCAGAGCGCGATGAGAATGCCGGTTGCGGTCGTCGACCACGGGAGTGAGACCGCTACGGCAACGACCAGCCAATCTGCGCCGTTCGCCAAAGCTTCCCGATCGAGCACCTTGGCGCGGAGGTCCATTAACTGCGTCATCAGAAGCGGCCTATCGATCTCCAGAAGCGCGACAGCGACGCCGCAGAAACCGGATGCACCGCAGAGCGATCCGCGTTTCGGTTAAAGCGCCTGAAACGAGACTGCGGCGGCGCAAGAACCGCAAATGGCCTAGATCGACACGGCTGCGACCTCGCCTATTCGGCTGCGCGCGCCGGGCCGGGGACAAGCAGCGTCAAGCCCGTCGCCAAGGCATCATCGCGGAAAGCCTTGACGGCTCCAAGCGAGAGCTCCGCCGCTGTGGCAGTGCCGAGCGCCGGCAGCTTCTTCAGCACGTCAGCAGGGGCCGTAATGATGTGGCAGTCAATCGAATCCGCCTCCACGACATTGAACACTTCCCGCGTAGAAGCCCAGATGATCTCCACATTGGGGGTCCGCCGCGCTCGCACCACGGCGTCCTGCATGATCGGCCGGTAATCGATACCGAGATCGGCCAGGCGGCCGGCGAAGACCGAGACGCAAGCCGGCGCCCCGCCAGCGAGCGCATCGATCGCCTTGGCAACCTGCTCGGGAGTGAAGATCGCGGTCATGTTGACCTTGACGCCTTCACGCGAGAGTGCTCGCACTGCCTCGAACAAAGGCTCACCGCGAGTCGTCGTCACCGGCAATTTGGTGTAGACGTTGCCGCCCCAGGTGGTGATGACCCGCGCCTGTGCGACCATCTCCGCAATGTCGTCGGAGAAGACCTCAAATGAGATATGACGGTCCGGGACGGCCGCAACAAGATCGCGTGCGTAGGCGGCATAATCGCTGACGCCTGCCTTCTTGAGCAGAGACGGATTGGTGGTGAACCCCTTGATCCATGGCTTCGCGGCCATTTCGAGAATTTGCGCCTTGTCGGCGCCGTCGGTGAAGAGCTTGACCCGGAGTTCGGACAATTTCGGCATACAGGTATCCTTGTCGAAAATTCAAACCAGCGGATTTCTGCGAGGCAACTACCGCAACAAGCAAACGCAGCTAGCATACGCGTGTGACGGATTTACCGTTTCTCATCGTTCCGGCGGCTCGTCCCTTATAGCAAGCTCGACCAGAAAAACACAATATGTTCAAATAGTTGTCAATTTCCCTCTCCATTTCGCAATCCGCCCCGGGCGTCGGAATCAGGGTAGGAGCACATACGGCAGTCCTGCACTTGAGCGCCACTGCTGCGGCAGCGTGCAACGTCCTTTTGATCAGCCGGGCACCAATCGTCAAGAATATCATCAGGGCCTGCACGCCGGCGCGCGCCGCGCGCGGGTTACTTCTTGCGGGACTGCTGGGTAAATGCTGCTCGGGCCGGACTTGACCTTTCGGCTGCGCACGTCTTGAAGTCTCAAACGCGTGAGAGGTGGACGCTCGATCATGACTTCAAGATCTACGGCCCCGTCAAGCGGGCAGCAAATCGTTCCGGTTATCATGTGCGGTGGGGCGGGAACGCGGTTGTGGCCGGTTTCGCGCGAGAGCATGCCCAAGCAGTTCGTTTCCCTGGTGGGGTCGCAGTCGACATTCCAGCAGGTGCTCGATCGCGTATCCGATCCGAGCCTTTTCGCCCGCCCGATCATCATCACCAATGCCGAGTTCCGGTTCGTGGTGGGCGAGCAGATTCGGGAATGCGGGATGGAAGCCGATATCGTGCTCGAGCCCGCACGCCGCGACTCCGGCCCGGCGGTCGCGGTCGCCGCAGTGCTCGCCGCCGCGCGCGACGCCGATGCGATCGTGCTGGTGCTCGCCGCCGACCACGTGGTGCGCAAGAAGGCCGAATTCATCAAGGCCTGCCGGCAGGCGGCGGCGATCGCGGCGGAGGGCCGCATCGTCACCTTCGGCATCCACCCCGCCCACGCGGCGACCAACTACGGATACATCCGCCCGGGCCGGAAGCTCGACGGACAACAAGGCTTCGCGGTGGATGCGTTTGTGGAGAAGCCCGATGCGGCAACCGCAGCCGATTACGTCGCGCAGAAATACCTCTGGAACAGCGGCAACTTCCTGTTCCAGGCACGTGTCATGCTCGACGAGATCGAGCGCTATGAGCCGGCGATGGCTGAAGCGGCCAGGGCCGCAGTTGCGGGCCTGACGCGCGATCTCGACTTTCTACGGCTCGCCGCCCAACCCTTCAGTCAAGCGCCAAAGAAGGCCATCGACTATGCCGTAATGGAACGCACTACACTGGCCGCCGTGGTTCCGGCAGACATCGGCTGGTCCGATATCGGTAGCTGGAGCGCGGTCTGGGATGTGCTCGACCGCGATGCCCAAGGCAACGTCGCCCAAGGACCGGCGGTGCTGCTGGACAGCCGCAACTCACTGGTGCGATCTGAGGAGGGCGTGCTCACGACCGTCGTCGGGCTCGACGATGTGGTGGTGGTCGCGACCGGTGATGCGGTCCTGGTCGCAGCCCGCAACAAGTCCGAAGATGTCAAAAAGCTGGTCGAGTTGCTCAAGACCAATAATCACCGCGAGGCGGTCGAGCACCGGCGCATCTATCGACCCTGGGGCTACTATCAGGCTGTGGATTCCGGCGGCCGCTATCAAGTCAAGCGGATAGTGGTGAAGCCGGCCGGCAAGCTCTCGCTGCAGAAGCATTTCCACCGCGCCGAGCACTGGGTGGTGGTGAAGGGCACCGCCGAGGTGGCAGTCGACGGCAAGAGCAGCATCGTGCACGAGAATGAATCCATCTACATCCCGATCGGGGGCGTTCATCGACTCGCCAATCCGGGGAAGATTCCGCTCGAATTGGTCGAGGTGCAGGTCGGCAGCTATCTCGGAGAAGACGACATCGTGAGGATGGATGACGTCTATGGACGTTGATATTCTCAAAGTCTCATCCAGGAATCGGGAAGCAAATCGCGCGTGTCGCGGCCGCTCGCCTTGAACCAGCGCTGCGGGGCAACCACGATCTTGGCCGGCGAAGGATTGAGCCAAGCTCCCCACCAGCTGAACGAACTATTGGCGATGATATGATGGCGGCACCGCGCCATCAGCTGCATGTCACGGAAACCGCGGTCGGGCGAGTTGGTCGCAACGAACGTCGTCGGCGGCCCGAGCTGGAGATTGCCCCGGCTCCATTCCGGGTCGTCGGAAAAAATGAACAGATGAATCGCCCCAACCCTCTCCTGGATCAGCTGCACCGCGGCGCGAAAGTAGTCGACCGAGCAAAGACCGTGAATTCGGCCGGTGCGCCGCTCGGTAACATAATCGCCCCGACGCACATGCACCGAGACGGCCGTCGTTGCGGCGATCTGGGCCGCGATCGCCGCATTTTCCGGCTCTAGTCCTTCCCTTGGCACGAATTCTCGACGCAATACCTCCGCCACGTCCGCGAAATACTTTTCCGTCTGCCAATAGCCGTCGAGGTAGACCGGCGAGCGCAGCGCGAGCACGCCGGCATCGAAACGAAACTCCCGCTCGACGTATACCGACGAGGAGCTTGTCCAACCACGGGCCGCCAGCCATCGCCGCAGCCGCCGGCGCCAAGAGTCCTGAGCTTCCGGCCGCAGCCCGAACTGCGCCAATTCGGCTTCGCTCACCGGCGTGGCGCAGATCGCGAACGGCTCAAGCTCGTAGCGGCGCTTGCCATACGTGGCATACCCCGACAGATCGAGCTTGAGGACGGCCCCGCAGCGCAATGCCAATGCCCGTCCCGCCGCATACTGAAACATCTGATTGCCGAGACCGCCGATCAGGCGGGTGACGACCAGGTGCTCGACCGCCCGCGCCAACGCACGATCCTATCAATTGCTGCCGCCACCAATGGGACCAGGCCCATGCACCATGGCGGCGTATTTCTCGAAGATCTCGTCGACCGGCCCCATGGCGATCAGGCGCCCCGCCTGCATCAGAGCAGCCTTGTTGCACATCGACTTGACTGTCGTGTCGCTGTGGCTCGCCAGCACCAGAATCCGGCTGCGGCCGACGAAATCCTTCAAACGCCGTTCCGCGCGTTCGGCGAAGCGGGCGTCTCCGGCGCCGATCCCCTCATCCATGAGCAGCACATCGGGATCGATGGCGGTGACCAAAGCAAAGCCTAGTCGCATCGTCATTCCGCTCGAATAGGTGCGCACGGGGAGCGCCAGATATTCCCCAAGTTCGCAGAATTCCTCTATGTCCGGGATCTTGCGCTCGATCTCGTCGCGAGTCAGGCCCAACAACAAGCCTGATGTGACGATGTTCTCGTAGCCGCTGTCCTCGAGGTCGAGCCCCGGCATCATATCGAACAGCGGCGTCACCCGACCGTCGACCAGCAGGCGGCCCTCGATCGGTTCGTAAATGCCGGCCAATACCTTCAGCAGTGTCGATTTCCCCGAGCCGTTGTGTCCAATCAGCCCGATCCGGTCACCATCCTCCAGAGTCATCGACACGCCGGCGAGCGCTTCGACCACGACGCGGTCGTGCTTCTTGCCCTGACGTTGGATCAAGCCGCCGGTAGCGCGCTTGAGAATCACGGTGCGGAGGTTGCGCTGGGTCGCGTAGATCGGAAAGTCGACACGGACATTTTCGACAATAACCTTCGCCATCGCGCCGTCAGCTCCAATAGGCAATGCGTTTGCGGAAGTGCTTGAACACTCTATAGGTCAAGATCCAGCCAAGCACGGTCAGCCCCAGAACGACCGCGTAACTGCTGGCTGAGGGAACCTCGCCCAGGAGCGGCGCGCGCACCAGGTTGATCATGTGATAGAGCGGATTGGTTTCGACGAAGAAAAGACGCCGCGAGCCGGACAGGTTTCCCGGAGGCCAGAAGATCGGAGTGATAAACATCGATATCTGCAGCACGCTGCTGATGATCTGGGTAACGTCGCGAAAGCGGAGACAGAACATCCCACAAAGCAGCGCGACCCAAACGCCGTTGGCGGCGACAAGCAAAATTCCGGGCAACGCGAGAAGGACCGTGAATCCGATCAATCTCGGCTGCAACACCGCGACGGCCATGACATAGATCAGGAGATTGTGGAAAAAGACGATGAAATTCCGCCACACCAATGCATAGGCAAGGATGGAATATTCAAATCTGACGTTGCGGAACAGAGCATGCCCGGCCACCAGCAGGGTGCATGACTCGTTGATGATGGTGGACACCAGCAGCCACGCGATCATGCCGCTCACCAGAAACGGCACATATTGCTCGATATCCTGGTGCCACAACCCCGCGCCGACGACGCCGACGCAGACCACGTAGATGCCCAAGCTGATCGATGTCCAAAAGGGCCCCAGCATGGTGCGGCGGTAACGTCGCTTGACGTCCAGCCAGCCAAGCCGGCCCCACAGATCCGTTCTGCAGAGGCCTCCGATCAGGTCCTGTGCGGCCGACATCGCCAGCGTGCGCGGACCCTCGGCCGGTATCGCGGGAACGGACGCCATCGTCATTGTTCCACTGCCTTCATTCCCGGAAGCCTCCCTTCCGCTGCCATACGAATTGCTTAAACACGACAGCGTGCGTGTTCATACATTGGTTTCGCTGAACACGATGGTGCTGCCAAGGCGCTCGAAGCCGATCGTCACGTGCCGCAGTTCCGGAAGTGCCCGAACGATCGCCGGATGGCGGTCCGGCGGCGCGCACAGCAGCATGAAGCCGCCGCCGCCGGCACCGAGAATTTTTCCTCCGGTCGCACCGGCGGCGCGCGCCCGCGCGTACCAGCCATCGATCGCCTCCGAGCTTACTCCATCAGCCAGGCCGCGCTTGATCAACCAAGCCTCGTGCATGACTTCGCCGAGGCTTGTCGCATTGCCACGCTCGAAATCGCCGCGCAAGTGCTCCACCAATCCCAGCATCAGCTTCAGCGACTCCTGCCCGGCACCGGCATCGATATTGCTGCGCTGGCCCTGCAGAATGGCGGAGGCCTGTCGCCCGATGCCGGTATGAAACATGAGGAGCGACTTTTGGATTTCCTCGGCGAGCGCGCGCATATGGGTGAGCGGCAGGATCTCCACCGACTCGTCCGGGTTGAAGCGAAGGTAATTGAGGCCACCAAGCGCGCTCGCATATTGGTCCTGCTTTCCGATCGGCTCCCGCAATACGTCGATCTCGATTTGACATGCTTGGGCGGCCAACCCGCGCCTCTCCACGTAACGGCCACAATAGGCGTGCAGCGCATTGAGCAAGCCTACGCAGAAGGCGCTCGATGAGCCGAGCCCGGTTCCCTGCGAAGGAACATCGGCGATGGACGTGATCTCGATGCCGCCTGTGATGGCGAGCTTACCGAGCACCGCGCGCACGATCGGATGGGCAACGTCGGGCGCGCTGGCGACGTCCTCGGTGCGCGAATAGCTGATGCGCAGCCTTTCGTCGAATTTCGTGTTGACGGTGACGTAGACGTAGCGATTGATCGAAGTGCTGATCACCGCGCCGCCGTGGCGGCGATAGAATACCGCCATGTCGGTCCCCCCACCGACGAAGCTCACGCGCAACGGGGTGCGGCTGATGATCATCTAGAGCGAGATTGCGAAAAGCTGGCCGAAAGTGCCATCATCGCGGCACCCCAGCCGCGGTGGCGACAAAATCCGCATAGGTCGCCGCCAGTCCTTCCCGCAGGGGCGTCTTGGCGCGCCAGCCGAGCGCGGCGAGCTTCGAGACGTCGAGAAGCTTCTGGGGGGTGCCGTCGGGACGCGAGCTGTCGAACGAAAGCTCGCCCGTGTAGCCGACGATCTCGGCCACCAGGCGCGCGAATTCCGCAATCGTGACGTCCTCCCCGATGCCGACATTGAGAAACTCCTCGCCCGAATAGTAATTCATCACGAAGACGCAGGCGTCGGCGAGGTCGTCGACCGCCAAAAATTCGCGACGCGAGGTGCCGGTGCCCCATACCGTCACCTTGGATGCCCGCGCAACCTTGGCCTCATGAAAGCGGCGGATGAGCGCCGCTGGGACGTGACTGTCCTCGGGGTGATAGTTGTCACCGGGTCCATAGAGGTTGGTCGGCATGACGGCGACGTAGTCGGCGCCGCCCTGACGCCGATAAGCCTGGACGATCTTGATGCCGGCGATCTTCGCGACCGCGTACCATTGGTTAGTGGGTTCAAGCGGCCCGGTCAGCAGCATGTCCTCGGTCATCGGTTGCGGCGCGAGCTTGGGATAGATGCAGGAGGAGCCGAGAAACAACAGCTTCTTGACGTGCACCGCAAAGGCGCTGCGCATCACATTGAGCTCGATCTGCAGATTGTCGACGATGAAATCGGCCGGGTAGACGTTGTTGGCATGGATGCCGCCCACTTTGGCGGCTGCCAGGAATACCGCATCGGGCTTGTTGTCAGCAAACCAGCGCTCGACCTCGGACTGGCGCATCAGGTCGAGGCTGGCGCGATCAGCGGTCAGAATCCGGCAATTCTCCCGCGCGAGTCGGCGCACGATCGCGGAGCCGACCATGCCTCTATGACCGGCGACAAACACCCGTTTACCCTCAAGGTCGAAGAGCTTGGCTTGAGTCATGTTCGGCCGGTTGAATGCGGCAGGCTTCCGCTGTCGAGACACCGATTTTAAGCTTCCGCAGCGCCTGCCACAGCTCAGATCAGAAACTTCAAATCCAAAAGCGTGACGAAATCATTTGGGCTATTTCCCCCTTCGCTCGAAGCTCTTGTCAAAGGTGATGTATCACGAACCTCGGAAGCGGGGCTAATCGTCACGGTTGCGACGAAGGCTTTCATTGCGAACCGTCGCGAGATCGGCTTGGACCATCTCGCGCACGAGCGCGTCGAATGAAATCTTGTGCTTCCAGCCGAGCTTGGCACGCGCCTTGGATGGATCTCCGCACAAGTGATCCACCTCGGTCGGCCGGAAGTAGCGCGGATCGATCTCGACCAGGATGCGCCCGGTGTCGGGCTCCACGCCTTTTTCGTCGCGGCCGGATCCATGCCATTCGATCCGCCGCCCCGCATGGGCGAATGCCTTCTCGACGAATTCGCGCACCGAATGGGCCTCTCCGGTCGCCAGCACATAATCGTCCGGCTCCGCCTGTTGCAGAATAAGCCACATGCCCTCGACGAAATCTCGCGCGTGTCCCCAATCGCGCTTGGCATCAAGATTGCCGAGATAGAGTTTCGGCTGCATGCCATGCACAATGGCAGCGACCGCACGGGTAATCTTGCGAGTAACGAAGGTCTCACCGCGCGTGGGCCCTTCATGATTGAACAGGATGCCGTTGGAGGCGTGAATGCCGTGCGCCTCGCGATAATTCACCGTCATCCAGTAGCCATAGAGCTTGGCGGCCGCATAAGGCGAACGCGGATAGAACGGCGTCGTCTCGCGCTGCGGCACCTCCATCGCCTTGCCGAAGAGCTCCGAGGTCGAAGCCTGATAGAAGCGGACCTCCTTTTCCATGCGCAGGATGCGGATCGCTTCCAAGAGACGAAGCGTGCCAAGTGCATCCGCGTTGGCAGTGTATTCCGGTGTCTCGAACGAGACCTGCACATGGCTCTGAGCGGCAAGATTGTAGATCTCGGTCGGCCGCACGTCCTGCACGATGCGAATGAGATTGGTCGCGTCTGTCATATCGCCGTAGTGCAGGAAAAAGCGGACATTTCCTTCGTGCGGGTCATGGTAGAGGTGATCCACGCGCTCAGTATTGAAAGAGGACGAGCGCCGCTTGACACCGTGCACCACATAGCCCTTGCCGAGCAGAAGCTCGGCCAGATAGGCGCCATCCTGCCCCGTCACGCCGGTGATGAATGCCACACGTTCACTCATGCCCGCTGATTTTCGCCCCTGTTCGCGCCGTCCCCAGCCGCTTTGGTCGATAGCGCGCGCTCCCTACTGCTTTCATGACACGAACGTCAATCTCGAATCCGGAGCGCGCCGTTAGCGTGGCGGGTGGAGACGTTCTGCGTCGGGGCCGGTCCCTGCCCCGAGCAGAGACCGGTAGAGAGCGGCAAAAACACCCTTCACGGCCGCAACCGTGAAGTGCTCCATGAAGCGAGCGCGAGCGGCCGCGCCGAGCCGTAGCCGCAGCGCCGCGTCGCTAGCAAGATCCGCCAGGGCCCGCGCCGCGGCCTCCACATCCCCGAGGGGGACCAGGAGACCTTCCCGTCCCTGGCCCACGACTTCCCGGCAGCCCGGAACGTCAGTCGCCAAGATCGGCCTGCCGGCGGCTGCGGCTTCCACCAAGCTCTTGGGCAAGCCTTCTCGAGCCGACAGCAACATGGCGACATGATGTTCGCGGTAAACGGCCGCCGCATCGCGAGTGGTCCCGTGCCAGCGAATGCCGGGCTCTGCGGCCCAGGCTTGCAGGTCCGTCTCCGTGTAGGAAGTGCGGTTGGACGGGTCCGGCGCGCCATAGAGGCCGAGCTCGATCGGAGCTCCGAGCGCGCGGGCACGCTGGACGGCCGCCACAGCCTCGGCAATCCCCTTGGGCTTGATCATCCGGGACAGCAAGGCGACTTTGACCGGTGGCGCCGGCGGCTCGGGGCTGCATGGGAAAGCTTGTGGGTCAACCCCGGCTCCTCCCACCAGAACCACCTTCGGGCCGTGGGGATCAAGGCCGAGCTCGCATGGGTCTTCGGCGTTCTCGAACACGCATATTGTTCCGGGGCGCCCAACAAGGTAGCCAAGCATCCGGCGCACGACGGCGCGGAGTACGACCGCCGCAACGCCGCTCTCGATCCACACAAAGCCGAGGCCGGTTACCGACAGGACGACCCGTCTCGCGCCCGCCAGCTGCGCAGCCAACCCGCCAATGACGGCCATGGGAAGCGAAATGCAATGCACGATCAATGGCCGTTCGGTGCGGATAATCCGCGCCATCTCCACGAGACCCTTCAGCAACGCCAGCGGGTTGATGCTTCCGCGCCGACTTTGCAGCGGGATCAGCCCATAGCCTTCGCTGCGGATGGCTGCGGCATGGCGATTGACGCGGGTCGCGACCACGACCTCCAATCCGCACGCGCACGCAGCCTGTGCCATGGGCCGAAAATGCGACACGAAGGCCCAGTCCTCCGGCGCAAAGTACAGAACCTTCGGCATCGCCGCTCCAAGGATTCCCTTTGGCTAAACGCGGCCATTCGCGCGGAGCTGGCCTTCCTTCAGCTCACCGCGATCAATCCGTCGCGCGCGCGTCTTGATGAGCAGCCAGAAGAACAGATTGTTGAACCACGATTCGGGAAGCATTTTTGCGGCAGCGAGCAATCCCACCGCCGCACCGGCGGAAATCTTCGCAGGCGCCGCCCGAGTTGCCCGCCAAAGACGAACCAGGGCGGCAATCCGGTAGAGATCGGCGTGCTTGGTGCGGATGCGCCGCCAAAGGGTCCCATGCATCCGTGTCGCATGGCTCATCAGCATCCCGTCGAAACGGACCGAATAGATGAAGAGCGGCTTGGCGAGCTCGATGCCACGAAACCCCGACCGCGAAAGCCGAATGTTGAACTCCCAATCCTCCGTGCCGTCCCGCATGGTCTCGTCGTATCCGCCGGCCGCCTGCCAGGCCGACTTGCGGATCAATAGGCAATACGGCAGCTGGTTGAGGAACAGCTGGTCGAAAGGGTTGAGATGGCGCTGCAACACGCCGGCCACGGCACCGGCAACGCGCATGTGCGTAAACACAAACCCGACGTCAGCGGGTGCCGCTTCCAATATCGACACTGTTTCGGCCAGGAAGGACGGCTCCAGCCTGTCGTCGCAATCAAGCGGCAGGATCAGCTCGGCTCGGGCCTCGGCAAAGCCGCGGTTGCGGGCGCCCGGCAAATAACGATTCTCCTGATGCACCACGCGGACGGCGTGATCGAGCTGCCTGAGCTTCTCCTGGGTTGCAGCCTCGGTGGAGCCGTCGTCGATCACGATGGTCTCGAAATCCCGAAAGGTCTGCGCATCGAGACTGGCCATGAGACCGTCGAGAAAACGACCGCCATTGTGGCAGGGAACGATGATGCTTACACGCGGGGCTGCCACGGTGGGTCTGATCTCGCCAAAGATTAAGCGACCGGCCGATGACGCCGGGGTGGCTGCATAGTACCGCATGTCGGGCGAGATTTGGAGTTCGCAACGCTGCCTGCTGGCGGCGCGGCGCCGGGTGTCAATCAAGCACCCTGCTTGGGTTCAACGATCAGGTCAGCCGCCGCCCGCTGCGCGTCGACTGCAGGCCACTCGTCCTCGACGCGCTGTTGCCACAACGCCTCGACGACCGCCTGATCGAGCTTTTTCCAGGCGTAGAAGGCCCGGAACCGCTCTTGCTGCAGATCCGGCGGCACCGCAACGAAGACGGTCAGGTCGAGCAGGTCGCGCAGGCTCGCATGCGCCGCGAAGCCGCCATCGAGCAGGACCACGGATTGTCCCGCCCCATCGTAGCGTACGGCCTCTCCTCGACCCCGGGTTGCAGCATCATAGCCGGGCGCATGAACGCTTTCGCCTGCCCGCAAGGCAGCTAGCAAAGCTGGCAGCGCCTCGACCCGATTACGCATCTCGGCGGTTGCGCCTTGCGGACGCTCGATTGCCGGCATGATCCAGTCGTCGAGCCGCACATGCAGGCTGGTGATGCCCTCCTCTTTCAGGCAACGCAGGACCGCATGCGCGACCACGCTTTTGCCCGCCCGAGCGCGCCCGCTCACTGCAACGAGGACGGGCTGGCGGCCGCGCTGCAGGATACGGCGGATTTCGGCCGTGATTGGCGCCGCCAAATCCCGATAGCCGAGGCCGAAATCGATCGCCTCCACCACACTCGTGAACATCAGATCGGGCACAGGCGGCTGGCCGGATTCACGCAGGTAGCGATCATGATCGCGGCAGCCATAGCCGGTGCGCACCCCATAGGCCCAAATGCCGATGCCGCGCGCTGCGCCGATGTCACGCAAGCTGTCGCCGACGAGCATCGAGCGCGAGCGAGCGATCGGCAGATCGGCAAGCGCCCGGCGCAGCAGCAGCGTTCCCGGCTTGCGGCATTCGCAGCGAACCTTCAGGGCCGCAATCTCGCCCGCAAAGCCGGCAACCGGGTAATGTGGACAGGTGTAGATCCTGTCGAGGACACCGCCATCCTCGGCAAGCAATGCTTCGAGGCGGCCGAGGATGTGATCCAAGCCCGCGAACGTCACCAGCCCCTTGGCGACCTGCGGCCGGTTGGTGACCGCGACCGTCAACAAGCCTGCGTCCTGCGCCCGTCGCAAGGCGGCTCCGGCTCCGGAAATGACCTTTACGTCATCGGGCGCAACCACGCCCGGATCACCCGGCTCTTCGTTCAGGACGCCGTCACAGTCGAGGAAGACGGCCCCTCGCAAGTGCCTGCTGTTGCGCAGGGAAACGATGCCCGCAACAAGGTCGCGCTCGGCCTGCGCATGCCGCGTCGGACTGCCGATGTCGCGCAGATATTCGGGCGTGTTGTAGACCGCGATGGGTGCGCCGCCGGCGATGAGGCGCGGCAGGACATCGTTGATCATGTCCGCTTTCACTGATGGCGCAAGCCTCGCGAAGAAATCCGGTGACGCCAGGTAGAGGCCGGCCGGCACCAGATTGCGATGATCGTGCAGGCGCGGTGCCTCGCGCGGGAGAATTTCTTGCGCCAAGCCATCACGCTCGACAAGTAGATCCGAGCTGCGCGGATGATCGTTGGGATGCGCGACCACGGTCAGGGCGGCGCCCATGCGGCGATGAAATTCCCACAGCGGCGCGAGCGCCATATCGAACAGCATGTCGCCGTAAACAATCAAGGTTTCTTCGTCCGCCGGAGGAAGCGCAGTGAGGCAGCCGGCGGTTCCCAGCGGCTCCGCCTCGACAACCACGTGCAGGTCGAGTCCGAGCGCGACGGCCTCGAGTGCGAGCGCCGGGCGCAGTCGTTCGCCCAGATGGCCGGCGAGCACGGACAGCCGCTCCACGCCTTCGCGCCGCAGCACCCGCATCTGGCGAAAGATGATGGGCACACCGGCAACCGGCAGCAACGTCTTAGGGATGCGATCGTGCGTCATGCTGGCTGCACGCGTCCCCAGTCCTCCGGCGATTATGGCGGCATGCATGCGGTCAAAAGCCGTTGGCAAGAATACGCTCGACTGCATAGCGCACCGCCTCAGTCGAGTGGCGCTGCGGCTGCCAACCCAAAGCCTGCAGCCGAGAGGTGTCGTAGCGGAAGCGCGGAACGTCACCAGGCCAACCCCGGTCACCGCCCGTATAGACGATACGGGTAGATGGCCGGCCGGCGGCGGCGACCACGATCTCCGCAATCTCGCGCACCGACGTCGTCCCCATCCCGGCAGCGTGGTAGACGGTATGCACTCCCGCCGACTTGTCCCAGGCGAGCAGAATCGCATCGATGAGATCGCCGACGTAAAGGTAGGGCTTGGACTGGTTGCCGTCGCCAAGAACCTCCAGCCGCATCGGATCGGCTTCGAGCTTGCGCAAGAAATCAAAGATCACGCCGTGGGTTGCACGTTCGCCGACCACGTTGGGGAAGCGCAGGATGACCGCGTGGCCCCCGAACGTGTGGGCGAATACGGAGACATAGGCCTCGGCCGCGAGCTTGCTCGCGCCGTAAAACGAGATCGGCGCAAGCGGGGCGAAATTCTCGTGTAGGACCGCGTCAGTCTCGCCAAACACGGCCGAAGTGCTGGCAAAGAACAGCCGCTTCACGCCGTGCCCACGCATCGCCTCCAGGACGGCCACCGTGGTCAGCTGGTTGAGCTCCAGGTCGAGCCGGAAATCGCCGCTGCCGGCCGCGATGTCGGAATTCGCCGCCAGATGAAATACCGCATCGAACCCGGCATCGCCGAACAAGGTCCCGAGCGCGCCACGGTCAAGCACGTCAAGCTCAAGAAAGCGGAAACCCGGCGAGGCCGTAAGTAGCGCAATGTTGCGCCGCCGCCCAAGCCGCAGGTTGTCGACGCACCACACCTGCGCCCCGCGTCCGAGCAGACGCTCGCAGAGATGACTGCCAATGAACCCGGCGCCGCCGGTGATAAGAACCCGCATTTCGCTACATCAACATCACTGCATCATGGACTTCGTCCGCACGGGCACACCCGGCGCGTCGCAAGTAAGGGCGCGAAGCCGGCCGCCGCCCGGGCCGGCACTCGTCCCGCAACAAGATCATCGCGTCAAGAAGGCAATGGCCGGGTGCTGGCAAGGGTCTTCAGCCCCGAGCGGCTCCCTCACCGAGCGAAAATCTGGTTGCAATGGCCACTATCGCACGCAGGTTGGCCCATCCGGCCCGCCACGGCTCCAAGATGCCGCGGCGCCTCATATGGCTCAGTCGCCCGGCCGGACTGGGGAGGAAATCGATTGCGACCTCCACGGTCGCAAGTCCCATATACACAGACTTCAACACCATCTCGGACGCATATTCCCATCCTTGCGACCGCAGGTCCATGCGCTCGAGCGCGTCACGCGTGAGCCCACGCATGCCGCAGTGAATGTCGGAGAATTTGCTTCCCGATATGACGTTGAGGATCGACGTCGTCAGCGGGATGCCAAAATAGCGATGCAGTGCCGGCATCGCGCCCGAAGCGATCCTGCCCTTGAAACGCGAGCCCATCACGAGTTCGGCGCCCGCCCGATAGGCGTCTACGAATGGCTTGAGGATACGAAAATCATAGGTGCAGTCGGCATCGCCCATGATGACGAAGCGCCCGCGCACATAGGGAACCGCGTCGATATAGGCGCGGCCGAGGCCGCGGCGAGGCGTCTTGAGCACGCGCGCACCTTTGGCGAGCGCAATCTCCGCCGTGCGATCTTCGGAGCTGTCGACGATGAGAATCTCGGCGCGCGTCCCCGCACCTTCCGCGCCTTCCCGGCACCAGTCGATAAACGCCGCGATGGTAAGTTCCTCGTCCAGCGTGGGGATCAGGATCGTGACCTCTGGATCGGAGGCATCCAGCGCCGGAATATGCAGGCTGATCGAATTGGTGTGCGTGCCATATGCAGTCACACTGTCGCGCGGTCCGTCGGCAGACGCCCGGGACATGCGGTGCTCGATCGAAGCCGGACCTACGCGACAGCTGCGCCTGTGAGCATTCCCTCGGGCACGCGCAGCCCACAGATGAAGTCGAGGATGGCGTGACAGATCGTCAAATGTCCGATCTCGACGAAGCCGTATCGGTCCGAGGCGATGAAGAAATTGACATCGCCCAAACGCCGCAGCGGGTTGTCCGGGGTAAAACCGCTCAACGTCAACACCTTGCACTTTGCGGCGCGCGCCGCTTTCACGGCATTGAGGATATTGGCCGAGCGGCCGGAGCTCGAAATGGCGATGACCACATCGTCGGCACGCGCGTAGAGCTCAATCTGCTTGGCGAAGATGCGCTCGAAGCCGAGATCATTGCCGAGGCAGGTCAGCATCGCGGTGTCGTTCAGCGCCATCGCCCGTACATCGCCGTTCTTCGAATAGTCGGTCGCCATGTGGCTGGCGATCGAAGAGCTGCCGCCGTTGCCGACGAAAATGAGCTTATTTCCGGCGCCGTGCGTCAGCCGCGCCAGAGCCATGATTTGATTGAAGGCTTCCGCTATTTCCAGCGGCTCGCCGGAAAGCGAGGTCACCGCCGCATCTGTGAGATAATCGGACAAGGCCGTGAAATAGCGACGGACCTCACGATTATCCACCCTGAAATCGTGCTTGGACATGGCTTGGTGCCCGTGCTTTCGAGGAATCGAAGCGAAAAGCGCTGTCCGCGGTTGTAGGAACGGGGCTCAGCTCCGTCAACTCAAAACCGGCGAAGGGCCGAGTACGGCCTTCTGAATATCGCCAAATGCGTGCACGAATTGCTAAGGAAGTCGCGGGTGGGCGGGAGGACAAATGACCATTGGCGAGGGAGGATTCGATTTCTGGGCCGGTGCCGCCGCGCTGGTCGCCGCGGCCGCCCTGAGCGCCGGCCTGATCGTGCTGCTGCGCCCATGGCTCCTGCGTTACGCGCTGGCACGACCGAATGCCCGCTCCTCGCATCGCAAGCCAACCCCGCAGGGCGGTGGTATCGCGGTCATCGCAGCGACCATTTTGGTCACTGCCGGCGGTTTGGCCCTGTTCGGCTACCCTGGTTGGGCCGTGGCTCAGCAGGTTTCCCTGGTGCTCGCCGCAGCCGCGTTCATCGCGATCGTTGGCGGGATCGACGACGTGCATCCGCTGCCGATCGTGCCACGCCTGCTTTTGCAGGCCCTTGCGGCCATCGCTGCCATTGCGGTGTTGCCCGCCGATATGCGCGTCCTTCCATCCGTTCCCTGGTGGCTGGAGCGCCTCGGGTTTCTTTTGGCCCTGCTCTGGTTCGTCAATCTGGTCAACTTCATGGACGGCATCGACTGGATGACGGTCGCCGAAGTGGTTCCGTTGTCGGCCAGCCTTGTCCTTTTGGGCGTGATGGCGAAGCTTCCCGCGCCGGCCACAGTCATGGCGCTGGCGCTGCTCGGCGGGATGCTCGGCTTTGCGCCATTCAACAAGCCGGTTGCCAGGCTGTTTCTCGGCGATGTCGGCAGCCTGTCCATCGGCCTTCTTCTCGGCTGGCTGCTGCTGCGGCTCGCGCAGGCTGGAGAGGGGGCTGCCGCCTTGCTCTTGCCGCTCTACTATCTCGCCGATGCGAGTGTGACCCTGGCACGGCGTCTTTTAGCGGGCGAGCCGTTCTGGCAGGCCCATCGCAGCCATTTTTATCAGCGTGCGGGCGATATCGGCTTCAGCGTGGGCGAGATCGTCGCCCGCGTCTTCTTGACCAATGTGGCGCTCGCCGCGCTCGCATTTCTCACTGTCGCATCGCATGCGCCGACGGTGATCGTGGGCTCGCTTCTTGCCGGCAGCGCCTTGATTGCTTGGCTATTGCTGCACTTCTCGAGAAAGCGAGTATTGGAACGCTGACAGCCGATTACGCCGCCTCACCGCCGAAATCCGGCACCGCATCGCGCAACACCCCGTAGATCACCGAGCGGTCTTCGCGGCGCAGCCCTTGCTCCAAAGCGGCCAGCCACCCGCGCATGGCCTCGAGCGGCGGAGAGACCGGCTTGGCCGCGACGATGCCTTCAATGCCGATCGGCGCGGTCGGCTCCTCGCGCGCGAACAGGATCTCGTGCAGACGCTCTCCGGGCCTAATTCCCGTGAACTCGATTTCGATGTCGCGTCCAGGCTCGAGACCGGACAGGCGGATCATGCGCTCCGCCAGATCAACAATCTTGACCGGCTGGCCCATGTTGAGAACGTAGACGGCGACATCGCTTCTGTCGGCGCTGAGCGCATGGCTTGCTGCCGTCACCACCAAATCGCAGGCTTCACGAATGGTCATGAAGTAACGCACCATGTCCCTGTGCGTCACCGTCAGCGGGCCGCCCGCCTCGATCTGCGCCTTGAACTTGGGAACCACCGAACCGTTCGACGCCAGCACATTGCCGAAGCGAACCGCGATCAGCCGCAGGCGCCGGCCGTGCGCGTCGGTGCGCCGCGCGAAATCCGCGTCGAGCGCCTGACAATACATTTCCGCGAATCGCTTCGAGGCACCGAGCACCGACACCGGCTCGATAGCCTTGTCGGTGGAAATCATCACCATTGCGGCGGCGCCGTTTGCGGCCGCGGCATCCGCCACGTTGACCGAACCGAAGACGTTGGTCTTGACACCTTCGTCCCAATCCCGCTCGAGCAGGGGCACGTGCTTGAGTGCGGCTGCGTGAAACACGAACTCGGGTCGGAACTCGTCGAACAAACGGAAGATACGCTCGCGGTCGCGAATATCGGCAAGGCGCCCTTCGATCTTCGCGTTCGAATGCTTGGTGGCGAGCGCCTCCAGCACCGCGTGCAAAGCCGGCTCCGAGTTCTCGATGACCAGGAGGCGTGCCGCGCCGAAGGTAACGGCGCGGTCGCAAATCTCGGCGCCGATCGACCCGCCGCCGCCGGTGACGATGATCGACTTGCCGCGCACGAAATTCTCCAGTCGCCGGTAGTCGATCTTCGTGCCGGGACGCAACAGCAGGTCTTCGACCTTGACGGGCGCGAGGCGCAGCGCCTCGCCGTCTTGGTCGAGTGAGGGCAGGCGGCTGGTCGTGAGCCCGAGCCGCCGCGCCTTCATCAAGATCGTCTCGGGCTTGAGGGCCGGCTCCAGCGCGGAGGGCGTGAAGATCACGCGTGCCGCCGGCTCCTCGCGTGCAGCCAGCTCACCGACCACGCGCTCGAGCTCGTCGGGCGATCCCAGGACCGGAACTCCGCGCACCCACTGGTCCTGATCGGCGGGCGACGGCGACAGGATGGCGACCGGCCAGATCTTCTTGACCGCATCGCTCTCGACAGCGCGCAACAAGACTTCCGCATCGGCGGCCCGGCCCAGGATCAGGGTCGCGATTTGCTCGCCGGAGCGGGCGTGATGGCGCGTGCGGGTATAGCGAAAATAGCGATAGGCGACGCGCAGGCCCCCCAGAAAGAATATCTGCAAGAACCAGTAGAGCAGGATCGTGACCTTGCCGAAGAAGAACCCACCGAGCACGTTCGGCGCCACCAGCACATAGTCGAGCACCAGGAGCGACACGGCCAGAACCGTGGATGCTTTGACGATGTTGGACAGATCCGGCAGCGACGTGAAGCGCCATTTGCCGCGGTAAAGGTGGAACAGCCAATAGACCCCACCCGCATACAGAAGAAAGCCGGGCAGTATCATCACCACAGGGTGAATGCGATTGAGCAGGCCCAGTCCCTCGAAGCGGACATAGACGCTGGCGAGCACAGCCGCCGCTGTGGCCACGAGATCGTGCGCGACGATCAAGAATTGGCGTGGATTCCGCGGAGCTCTGATGATCATGTTCCCCCGGCCGGATCGGCGGATTCGGCGCCAATCCTTACTGGCCTTTCCGCCATCATGCCACCCCCGGCGTTGCATCGAAAGCAGCCGCGGCGAGCGGCTGGCAAGCGACGCTCTTCTACTTGTTCAAGGACTTCCGAACCATCTGCGGCAAAGTCAGGGCGTCGCCGGGCGTGAGGCCAATGCCTGATCAACCGCCGACAAAACCTGCCGGGAGGACAGCTCGTCGAGGCAGCGGCTGAAGCTGTCGACCCTTCGTTCACAGCCTTCCTTCTGGCAGGGAAGACACGGCAGCGGATTTTGCACCAGCCACACGTTCCCGCGCCGCTGGACCGTGCCGGAGGCCGACCAAAGGGCGGATGCTCCGCCTACCGGCCAAGGTCCGAACCGGCGCGGATCGGTCGGCCCGTAGAGGGCAATCGTCATGGCGCCGGTCGCTGCGGCAAGATGGGTGACCGAGGTATCCGGGCCGACGTAGACCCGTGCGCCGGCGATAGCGGCGGCAAGCTCGGGCCAGGTGAGCACGCCGTCGAGCCGGCAGAGCGGCAATCCCTCGCGAACGCCCTCGCCCCAAACTTCATCGCCGTACCGCCGATCCGCAGCCCCGGGTCCGCCGGTTGCCACGACCGCAAGCCCGCGCTCCGCCAGCGCTGCGGCGAGCGCGCGCCAGCCCTCCGGCCGCCAACGCTTGTAATGATACATCGGTGCCACATGGATGACCGCATAGTCGCGCCCGGGCAGCCGGTCCGCGCGCACTGCCCCCGACGGGCAGACAATCCGGCGGACCGGAGGAATTCCCAAGGCGACCGCCAGCTCCAGCACCTCTTCGACCCGATGACGGGACTGGTCGGCTGCAACCGGATAGGCGAGCGCAATGCGCTTGAGGAAAGCCATGACACTCCCGTCCGCAACCAAGCCGGCGCTCGCCCGCCCCGCCATCCAGGCGAACAGGGTCGGCCGGTCGCCGGATTGGGTCGATATTGCAAGGTCGTATCGTCCCCATAGTGATCGGGCGAGCTCCGAGATATCGGACTGGCCCATCCTGATCACGTCGGCAAGGTCAGGATTGCCGGCAAGGATGCCTTCGGTTCCGGCAAAGACCAGAGCCTCGATGGTGGCCTCGGGAAAAGCTTGCTTGAGGCTGCGGATCAGCGGGGTGGTGAGCAGAACGTCACCCAACCGGCGCAGCGCGATCACGAGGATGCGGGCATGGGTCGGCAGCGCGATCATGATCGATTGCGGCGCTCACGTCCGCGGCCCCTGCGCCCTCTGCTCATGACTCTGTCGATACGACATCCAAGGTCGAGAGACCACGTACGGCGCGCCAGCGACCACTGCTCAGCGTGCGCTCGAGCTTGGCCTGGTTGTGCGGAAGCTGCGAGCGTTCGCCCTCCGGGTGCCACAGGTGCAGGACTCCGGTTGCGAAACGTCCGTTCTTGCGCCTGACACCGCTGCGGATGAGGCGAACGAACAAATCGGAATCCTCGCGCCCCCACCCGGAATAGGCCGCGTCGAAGCCATCGACACGAGAAAGGTCGTCGCGAAAGCACCCGGCATTGCAGCTGCGGGCGCCCTGCCACCGCGCCCCGCCCAACTTGCGCAAGGGGCCGAGCGGAAGCCTCAAGAGCGGCAGAATGCGATTTACCTCCCGGCGGCGGCGGTGTGCCAGGAACTGCGCAAGCGACCAGCTCTCCGGCTCGAGCCCGGCCGAGAGGATGCGCTCGGTCAGAACGGCGGAGAGGAGAACCCGATTGCCGCTCACGAAATACCCCGGTTCCGCGAGCGCGCGATGGGCGGCGATGAAGTCCGGGCGCGCAATGCAATCGCCATCGAGAAAGACGCAATAGGCTCCGGCGCTGGCACGGATCGCCCGATTCCTGCTTTCAGCGGCGCGGAACCCGCAATCTTCCTGCCAGACATGCTTGAGCGCCATCGGCATGCGCGAGGTCCACCCCGCGACGACCGCCGCGGTATCCGGCCGCGAACCGTCATCGGCGACCACGACCTCGAATCCGCGGTCGGTCTGCCGCGATAATGCCCGCAACACCGCGCCCAGCGCATCCTCGCGATTGTAGGTCGCGACGATGACCGAGATCAGGTCATTCATAGCGGCGCACCCCTACGCCGAAGCCTCAGGGTGCTCACTGCGCATGCCGACCGAGCGGCACGAAATATCCTCTGCCTGTTTGCGGCGCATCTCATCGAAGGACCGGCATACACTCTTTCCGCAATATGCGGTTAGCTTTTCGCTTTGGTTGCGGCGAGCGCCGGCTTCTTGCGCCTGGCCTCGGCACTTTTGCCGGGTGCCGCTTCACCTTCCACCACGACGGCCGGCTTCGGCTGAGCGGAACGGCGCACCAATGCGGTGGTCGAGTGGCCGGGCACCAGGTCCACCAGCAGCGTTTCGCCGCCGATCGCCTCCACCAGCTCGTGGCCAACCACGTCCTCGCGCCGGTAATCACCTCCCTTCACCAGCACCTTGGGGCGCACGCGCTCGATCAGCTTGAGCGGCGTGTCCTCGCCGAACACGGTGACCAGATCGACCGCCTCAAGGGCGGCCAGCACCTCGGCGCGGGAATGCACATCCTGCAAGGGGCGGCTATCGCCTTTGAGGCGGCGGACTGAGGCATCGTCGTTGAGGCCCACCACCAGCCGGTCACAGGCGGCCCGCGCCTGCGACAGCAGCTTGACATGGCCGCGATGCAGGAGATCGAAGCAGCCGTTGGTGAAGCCGATGCGTAAGCCGCGGCGACGCCATTCCGCCAGATGCTCATCGAGCACCGACCAGTCGAATATGATCTTTTCCTCGGATACCAGCGCTGCCGCCGGTAACAGGCGCGAACGCAATTCCGCGAGCGATAGCGTCGCGGTGCCGCGCTTGCCGACGACGACGGCGGCCGCCGCATTGGCGGCGCGCACCGCGGGCTCGAATTCGGCGCCGGTCGCCAGCATGGCGGCGATCGTGGCAACCACGGTATCGCCGGCGCCGGACACGTCGCGGACCTTGACAGCAAAAGCGGGCACGTGAAGCGGCATGCCGGCAGCGGGGACGAGCGTCATCCCCTCCTCGCTCCGCGTCACGAGCACGGCTGCACTGCCGACAATCCGACTGAGCTCGGTTGCGGCGGCGACGACCTCGGCATCAGTCACCGCGGCAAGCCGGCTCGCCGCGGCGAGCTCCTGACGATTGGGCGTGATGATGGTGGCTCCGTGATAGATCGAGAAGTCCTTGCCTTTGGGATCGACGACGACCGGCTTGCCCTGCTCGCGCGCCGCATCGATTAAGGTGCGGATAACGCGCGGCGTCAGCACGCCTTTGGCATAGTCGGACAGAATCACGCACCCGGCGTCCGGGAGGGCCGCCAACGCCCGATCGATGACGGATTTTTCAATCGCCGGACCGATGGTCTTGGCGAGCTCCCAGTCAGCGCGCAGCAAATGCGTGGAAAAATGCTCGGAAACGAAGCGAATCTTGCGCGTGGTCGGGCGGGTGCGGTCGACCACCAGATGCGGCTCGATCCGCGGCTCGACGGCGAGGGCCCGCATCAAGCTCGCGCTCGAATCGTCCTCGCCGACCACCCCGACGAAAACACACCGTGCGCCAAGCGACGCGAGGTTGCGCGCCACATTGCCGCCGCCGCCAACGACCAATTCGCTGCGGGTCACGGCCAGCACCGGAGCCGGCGCCTCCGGCGATATCCGCGCGACTTCGCCATAAACGAAATCGTCGAGCATCAGATCGCCGACGCAGAGCACCGTGGCCTGCTCCAGGCGCGCGATTTGCTGATCCATGTTGTGCATCGCCGGCCCCCCTGATGCGTCAGCGATAACGATCCGCGCAGTCGAGGAACCGGGTCACATAGCACTTGACCGCCTGCTCGAGCGCCATGAACGGAACATTGTAGCCGGCGCGGCGCAGGTTCTCCACGTCGCTCCGCGTAAAGTACTGGTATTTGCCGCGAATCGCCTCCGGCATATCGATATATTCGATGTTGGGCGCGCTGCCGAGTGCGCTGAACATGGCCTGCACCAGGTCGCGGAAGCTGCGCGGCATACCAGTACCGACATTGAAAATCCCCGATACCCTCGGCCGATCGATGAGCCAGCGTACGACCGCGACCGCGTCGTCCACATAGATGAAATCGCGCATCTGCTCGCCATCGGCGATGCCGGGACGATGCGACTTGAACAACCGGATGGGCCGCCCGCTTTTGGCATCGTCGAAGCGCTTGGCCAGGAGGCTCATCATCTCTCCCTTGTGATATTCGTTGGGGCCGAACACATTGAAAAACTTCAATCCCGCCCATTGCGGCGGCAGGCTCGCGCCCCTGGCGGCGCGCTCGGCAACGGCCAGATCGAAGAGATGCTTGCTCCAGCCGTAGAGATTGAGAGGTCGCAATCGCCGCAATGCAGAGGGCGACCAGGCGTCAGCGAAACCCTCTGCGCCATCCCCATAGGTCGCGGCGGAGGAGGCGTAGATGAACGGGGTGCGGGTCTCTGTGCACCATTCGAGGAGGCGCAGCGACAGGCGGAAATTGGTGGCTATGACGAGGTCCCCGTCGGTCGCCGTCGTGTCGGAAATGGCGCCAAGATGAATCACGGCGTCGAGCTTGCGCCCGTCAAGCCAGCCGAGCAGATCATCCGGCGGCACGACGTCGGCCAGCTGGCGCTTGGCAAGATTACGCCACTTGTCTGCATGGCCGAGGGAGTCGTTCACCACGACGTCGCTGGCGCCGCCCTCGTTGAGGCTCGCCACGACATTCGAACCGATAAATCCGGCACCACCGGTCACCAAGAACATGAACGACCCCTTCAGGCTCCTTTGCCTGAGCAAGAAGGAGCGCGCAAGAATTCTGCGTCGCTCCTTCGCCCCGAGATGCCGACGATCCGGAATTTTCGTAGGCTGCCAAGGAGCCTTATTGGCATTCGCCCCGCCATCTGAAAGGCTGGGGCGAAAGCGCATGGCCGTATCAGGCCAAGCTTTTGAGCTAGATATGAAATTAGATTCATAATTTTGTATGAAATTGGCATCCGATCACCGAAGCCTTGGCGGTCTTGCCGACGCGCAGATATCGCCGATTCTCGTCGTCCCCTATATGTGGATCGGCGATTTCGTGCGCTGCCACACCGTGGTCAAGCTGCTGAAGCAGCGTTACCCGTCGCGCCCGATCGATGTGCTGACGACCACGATGGTATCCCCGCTGCTGGACTACATGCCGGGGGTGCGCAAGGGCATCGTCGTCGATCTGCCGCGCCGCAGGCTTGCGCCTGCGCAGCACTTGGGCCTCGCCCGTCGGCTGCGCAGCGAGGGTTACGGCGAGGCCTTGATCTTGCCGCGCACCTGGAAAGCGGCCCTCGCCCCCTTCCTCGCCGGGATCCAGCGGCGGACTGGATTTGTCGGCGAGGCCCGCTTCGGGGTGATCAATGATCTGCGCTGGGGCGAGCGGCGGCTGCCGCGCATGGTCGAGCAGTGCGCAGCGCTTGCCCTGGAGAAGGGCGAAAGCTTCCCAGCCAAATGGCCCCTGCCGGAATTGCGCGTGTCGCCGGCGGAAATCGCCACCTGGCGCCAGCGGCAGAGCCTGGCGGGTGACCAGCACATCGATATCGCCTTGGCTCCGGGCGCGGTCGGCCCGTCCAAGCGCTGGCCGGTATCAGCATACGCTGACTTGGCCGGCCGCCTGGCGGCGGCGGGACATCGCGTGTGGGTGGTGGGGGGCCCCAGCGAGCGGCCACTGGCGGCCGAGATCACGGCAGCCGCCCCCCAAGCCGTCTTTGATCTGAGCGGTCCCGACCTGCGTAACGCTATTCTGGCGCTGGCAGCAGCGAACGTCGCCGTATCAAACGATTCCGGTCTCCTGCATGTGGCGGCCGCGCTTGGCACGCCCGCAATCGGCATTTTCGGGCCGACGAGCCCGTTCCATTGGGCACCACTCAACCCCATCGCGGCCGTGATCGAAACAGCGAGCGCGCTGCCCTGCCGACCTTGCCATAAGCCGGTTTGTCGCCTCGCCCATCATCGCTGCATGCGCGACATCGCGGTCGAGGAAGTTCTTGCGGCGACGCGCGCCGCCATTAAGCCGCGCTGGGTGCAGGGCTCGGTCAATTGATCGGCACAGCGCCCGTTCGCGCAAGCTCAGAACGTCGGTTACGTGATCATCGCCTGATCTCCTGGAGCGCTGCCACCACCTCGCCCGCTGAAGGCAGCCGGCTCTTGCCGCCGACAACGGCGATCGGCCCGGCCCCCATGGGGCCGGTGAGGCCCGGCTCGCTGCCAACGAAGATCGCGACCAAAGGCACTCCCAGTGCGGCGGCGAGATGCAAGAGGCCGGTATCGACACCGATAACGAACGATGCGCCGGCAACGAGCCGAGCCATGACGTCGAGCGGCGCCCGCTCCGGCACGTTTGCGCCGGGAAGCGCGGCGGCGATACGCCGAGCCCGCTCCTGCTCGCGCGCTGATCCATACGGCAGCACAAGCTCGACGCCGCGCGCACTCAGCACGCTGCCGGCCTCGATCCAGGACGGCTCGGGCCATTCCTTCTCGGGCCGCGCGGTGGCGTGCAGCAGGACCGCATAGGCCGCCCGCGGCTTGCCGGCGAGCGCCGCCCGGTCGAGCCCGAAATCCAGGACTTTGTCCACGGCATGTCCCAAGGCGAGCGCAGACAACAAGCGATTGCGCGCGATCGCATGCAGACCTCGATCGACCTTATGGCGCACGTCGTAGAACAGCGACGCCAGCGGCTCCCGCACGCTCTGCGCGTCATAGCCGTGACGGCGCCCGCGCGCGAGCTTCGCGACCAGCGCCGTGCGTATCAGTCCTTGCGTGTCGATGATCTCATCATGCCGCCGCGCGCGCAGCGCTGCCACGAAATCCTTGGCCTCGCGCCAGGTGGCCGCCCGGTGCAGTTGGTGCCGCCATCGGCGCGAATCGACCGGGATCACCGCGTCGACGGCGCCGTTGAGCCGCACCAGCGGAGCGAACGCCTGCTCGACCACCCAGGAGATGCGCGCTGCGGGTCGATTGCGCCGCAGCTCGGTTACCGCCGGCATCTGGTGTATGACGTCGCCAAGCGAAGAGGTCTTGATGAACAGAATGTCGGACATCGCAGAAAATCGCCCCGGGCGGTCGCGGCCACCGCCTTGCTAACTCGACTTTCATACCAGCCGTGATAGCAATCCGGGAAACGGATCGGCGCGACGAGCCAAAATCATGACAATCTTGGTGACCGGCGGTGCCGGCTATATCGGCAGCCACATGGTTCATGCGCTGCTCGATGGCGGCGAATCCGTGGTGGTGCTGGACAATCTTTCCACTGGATTTGATTGGGTGGTCCCCGCGAATGTGCCACTCGTGGTCGGCGAGACCGGCGATCAGAACCTGGTTGCATCTCTGATTGCGCGCCACGGCGTGGACGCCGTCATCCATTTCGCCGCCTCATTGGTGGTACCGGATTCGGTCGTCGACCCGCTGGGATATTATCGCAACAACACGGTGAACTCGCGCGCTCTGATCGAGACTGCGATCAAGTCCGGCGTTCGCCATTTCATTTTTTCCTCGACGGCAGCGGTGTACGGGAATCCTGCGCGTATCCCGGTCGGCGAGGACGATCTCACCGTCCCGATCTCGCCCTATGGTTCCTCCAAGCTGATGACCGAGATCATGCTGCGCGACGCCGGTGCCGCGCATGGTCTCTCGTATGTCGCTCTGCGCTACTTCAACGTGGCGGGCGCGGACCCGCAAATGCGAACCGGACAGTCGACCAAAGGCGCGACCCATCTCGTCAAGGTGGCGGTCGAGACGTCACTCGGCCTGCGGAAGTCGATCGAGGTCTTCGGCACCGACTACGCGACGCCGGACGGCACTTGCATCCGCGACTATATCCATGTGTCGGATCTCATCCGCGCACACGGGGATGCACTGCGATACCTACGCGACGGCGGCGCCTCGCTGATCCTCAACTGCGGTTACGGTCGCGGCTTCTCGGTTCGCGAAGTGATCGACACGGTCAAGCGCGTTTCCGGCGTCGACTTCCAGGTCAAGACCGGCGGCCGACGGGCGGGCGATCCGGCGACGATCGTGGCCGACGCGACGCGCATCCGCACCATGCTGGGCTGGGCGCCGCAATTCGACGACCTCACAATCATCGTCGATCACGCGTTGAAATGGGAGCGGCACCGCGACGCCGTCCGGGCCCGCAAGAGGCAATAACCGCACAACCCCAGCGTTCCGCCCGGCAAGACCGGCAACTCCCGGCCCCCGCCGCCACCCCGGACTGGCTATCGCACCGGGCCGGGACCGGCAGCTTCCTGCTCTTTTGGCTTGAACACGGCCTCCCGGCAGGAGACATAGGGGGCCGCGGGCAGACGCGGCCAGCCGCGCCTGACGGGGTCATGCGCCTTTCCGGCATGATGAACCAGTCACAAGCGAGATCGGCGAGAGAGATCAAGCCTGGTTTCGCCGAGAATACTGCGGACGCATGCTGAACTCGATTTCCTCACCTCAGTCACGCGACCGCAGTAACGCGCTGGTCGTGATCCGGCGTCTGGTCGTCGAGTTCGGCGTCGGCCAATGGCGACGCTATGCGCTCGCCTTCCTGCTGATGGGCCTGGCGGCGGCCTGCACCGCCATCCCGGTCTATCTGATCGGCAATATCGTCAACTTGGCCAATATCCAGCACAATTTCGCCGGCGTCGTGGCGCTCGGCATGATGTCGGCTTTGATCTTCGCAGTGAAAGCGGCCGCGACCTATGGCCATTCCGTGATCCTGTCGCGCATCGCCAACCACATCATCGCCGAGAACCAGCGCCGCCTGTTCGACAAGCTGCTCAACGAAAGCATCGGCTTCTTCTCCGATCGACACTCTTCGGAATTTGCCGCCCGCCTGATGACCGGTGCCACGGCTGTGACGCAGGTGCTCAATCTGCTCATCACCTCGATCGGCCGCGATCTTTTTTCGTTGATCGGGCTGGTGATCGTCATGTTTCTGCGAGACCCGGTCCTCGCCACGGTGACCTTCATCGTGGTCCCGCCGGCATTGCTTGTTCTGCGCAAGATGATCAAGCGCATCCGCGGCATTGCGCGCGTGCAGTTCACCGGCGGCACCCGTATTCTGGAAACCCTGCAGGAGACGCTGCAAGGGATCCGCGTTGTCAAGGCCTTCACGCTAGAGGACACGCTGCGGGCGCGCTTTGCCGCCAATGTGACGGCAGTCGAGCGGGAAGCCAACAAGATGGCCCGTGTCGCCAACCGCACCTCGCCGATGATGGATGTATTTGGTGGCTTCGCCATGGCGGCGGCCATAATTTACGGCGGCTACCGCGTCATCGACGATCCGGCCGCCGGCGGCGGGCTGTTCTCCTTCATCACCGGATTTCTCCTGGCGATCGAGCCGGCCAAGCGGCTCGCACGCTTCAACATCGATCTCAGCAGCAACCTGGTCGCCGTCCAGGTTCTGCTCGAGATCATCGACAGCGAACCCACCGAGCCCGCCGATGACAGTCAGCCGAAGCTCGAGCTGGACAAGGCCCGGGTGGAGTTCTGTCGGGTCGATTTCGCCTATCGGGGGGGTGACCCGGTGATCCGCGACCTGTCGTTTACGGCCGAGCCGGCGCAGGTAACCGCGTTGGTCGGTCATTCCGGCGGTGGCAAGTCGACCATTCTTAATCTGATCCCGCGCTTCTACGAGCTTTCTGGCGGCGTGATCAGCATTGATGGTCAGGACATCGCGCGCGTGTCGCGGCGATCGCTGCGGACGCAAATTGCCTATGTGGGCCAGGACGTGTTCCTGTTCCACGGAACGATCCGCGACAATATTGCCTGCGGCCGTGCCGGAGCGAGCGAGGCCGAGATCGTAGCAGCAGCAACCGCAGCGCACGCGCACGATTTCATATCCACGTTCGGGCAGGGCTACGACACGCCGGTCGGCGAGCGCGGCCTGCAATTATCCGGCGGCGAGCGCCAGCGCATAGCCATCGCCCGGGCGCTGGTGAAGGACGCCCCGATCATCCTCTTGGACGAGGCCACCGCTGCGCTCGATTCGCAATCAGAGCGGTTTGTACAGGATGCGATAGCCAGGCTGTGCATGGGCCGCACTACTATCGTCATCGCCCATCGGCTGGCGACCGTCATGCATGCCGACCGCATTCTGGTGATCGAGGCGGGCCGCATCGTCGAGACCGGCCGGCATGAAGAGCTGATGCGCAAGGGAGGCCGCTATGCCGCGTTTTGCCGCCTGCAACTCGAGCAGGCTCCGCTCGCCGCCGCCGTCCCACTGTCATGAACCCGCTCGGCATCGCATCCCTTCAGCGCCATCTCAAGCCCCGCGCGGGCGCTCCGCTGCCGCGCGTGATGTTGTTGTTCGCACGCCGGGTGATATGGTACCGAGCTGCTAGCCCCTCTGCCTGACCCGCGCCTGCCCTTCACACGTCTGCCTCCAAATGCGTGCCCTAGACGGATCGATGCAGCACAGCGTCAGCAAGATCGAGCCGCAAGTCCTGGCCACCCAGCTCGAGCTGCCGCGCCCGGCGCCCGAGCTCAGCATCGTGGTTCCGACCTTTAACGAGCGCGAAAATATTCCACGTCTCGTCGACATGCTGAAGGTCGCGCTCGCCGGCATTCCCTGGGAGCTCATCGTCGTCGACGACAATTCTCCCGATGGCACCTCCGAGATCGCGAAGCATATCGGCAGCGGCGACTCCCGGATTCGTTGCATCCGCCGTGTCGGCCGCCGCGGCCTCGCGGGCGCGTGCCTGGAGGGCATCCTCGCCAGTCAGGCCCAATACGTCGCCGTGATGGACGGCGACCTCCAGCACGACGAGAGCCTGCTCGTTCCCATGATTCAGCTGTTGCGGGGCGACAGCGCCAACATGGTGGTGGCGACGCGCTATGCGGGCGGCGGCTCCGCGGCAGCCCTGTCCTCACCGCGCGCCTGGGGAAGCCTGATGGCGACGAGGCTCGCGCGCCGCGTCTTGAAGATCGAGCTCACCGACCCGATGAGCGGCTTCTTCATGCTCCGGCGCGAGCTGGTGGAGAAGATCGCGCCAAGGCTCTCGACACAGGGCTTCAAGGTCTTGCTCGATATCGTGGTCACCGCCGGCAGCTCCTTGAGAATCGCCGAATTGCCGTTCACGTTCCGCCGCCGCGTCTATGGCGAGAGCAAGCTCGATGCTGCCGTCACCCTCGAATATCTCGGCCTCTTGCTCGCCAAGGCGACCGATGATGCGGTTTCGCTGCGTTTCACCTTGTTCTGCCTGGTCGGGGCGTTCGGCATCGGAGTGCATTTCCTGGCGCTGACGGTCGCCTACCACCTGGTCGGCCTTGAATTCGTGTGGGCGCAGACGCTCGCCATGATGGTCGCTATCGCCAGCAATTTCGCCATCAACAACGCGCTCACCTATCGCGACCGCCGCCTGCGCGGCCTCACCTTCCTGGGCGGCCTGCTGCGTTTCTACCTGGTCTCGATGGCGGGCCTGGTCTCCAATATCGGCGTGAGCGACTGGCTGTTCATCAATTCCGAGAAATGGTGGGTGGCGGGTCTTGCCGGCGCGGTAATCGGCGTCGTCTGGAACTATGTGGTAGCCTCGCAATTCGTGTGGCGAAGCCAATAGCCGCCCTCTCGATCTTGCGCGGGTGGGCGCGAGTTGAGAACGAGGTGGGGCCATGGATGTGGGCCATGGATGAGAAGCCGGTCCTGGTCGAGCGGCGCGACGGCTACCGGGCCATCACCCTCAATCGGCCGCAGCGCCTCAACGCCTGCAACACGGCGATGCTGCGCGCAGTGCGCGACGCGCTGGGCGACGCCGAGAGCGACAGCGCCTGCCGCGCTCTGCTCTTGACCGGAGCCGGACGGGCATTCTGCACCGGGCAGGACCTCACCGAGGAGCAGGCCCGACCGGGCGAGGAATCGGCGCTCAGCAGCGTGATCGAGGAGCACTACAATCCGCTGATCCGCAAGCTGCGCGAGCTGCCCTTTCCGGTCGTCGCCGCCGTCAATGGGATTGCGGCGGGCGCCGGCGCCAACCTGGCGCTTGCCTGCGATCTGGTGCTGGCGGCGCGCTCGGCGAGCTTCGTGCAAATCTTCGCCCGGATCGGTCTGGTCCCGGATTGCGGCGGCACTTGGCTTTTGCCTCGCCTGGTGGGCCCAGCGCGGGCGCGCGGGCTTGCGCTGACCGCCGAACCGCTGTCGGCCGAGAAGGCGGAGGCCTGGGGGCTGATCTGGAGGGTCGTCGATGACGAGGCGCTCTCAGCCGCGGCGGCAGAGCTCGCCGCCGCGCTCGCCGCCGGCCCTACGGTCGGACTCGCCCTCATCAAGCGCGCGCTGGACGAGTCATGGGACAACGATCTCGAGAGCCAGCTCGAGCTCGAGCGCGAGCTGCAGCGCCAAGCGAGCCTCACGCCGGATTATGCGGAGGGCGTGCGGGCCTTCATGGAAAAGCGCAAGCCGTCCTTCGGCGGCCGCCGGAATCGTTAGCTCCAAGTCCCCGGTTTTTGCATTAATCTGTGGAGCCTGTGGGTAATTCTCCCTGACGGAGGCTTTGGCAGCCTTCGGTAGTCCCTGGGCAGCAAACCATAGGCCGCTCGAAAGCTCCGAGTGAAATGGGTCATATCGGAAAAACCCCAGCCATAGGCGATTTCGCTTATTGTTCGGGTGACTTGAGACGGATCTTGGAGCGCGCGTCGGCACCGTTCGAGACGTCGCGCACGGATGAGATGCATGATCGAGGTCCCAATGTCGGCCAGGACGGCGTTGGCGTATCGCACGCTGACTCCGGCCGCTGCGGCTACGGTGTCGCAATCGAGCGCCGGATCCGTGAGCCTGGCTTCGATCGCGGTACGCACGTTGAGGAGAACAAGGGCGCGCGCCGACGATACGCGCGGTGTTCTTCCATCCATAGCCTTCGCGAGCGATACCGCAATCAAGTCGAGCACCTGGTCTCTGACGACATCCGCAGTCGTGGGATCCAAGATGTCCGTGTGGGTCGGCAGCATCTCCAGAAATCCCGATGTCAAAGCGTGTTCAGGACGCGAAGGCTTGATCGGAACACCCACAACCTGTTGCGTTTTTCCGAGGCGGGCCTCCAACGCGCGACGCGGGACCTTGAGCAACAGCGGGGTCGAACCCCTCGGATATTTTGCCGAAGCCGGCTGACGCGGATCGACTAATATCATGTCGCCCGTTTCCAAGAGCACCTCATGGCCGGCCTGCTCGATCAGATGCTGCCCGACTCCCTGTCGAACGACGAAAAGGTCTTCGGCCTCTGAATGACCTCGCGAACGACAGTACATCGGCGAAGTCTCGTAGAGGAAAAGACCGACATATGCGACGGCTCCACATTTAAGCTCTCCCCGGAAAGTCTCTCGGGTTTCGGGTTTGCACTCGTGCTGGATAATCTTTTTGCACGGCTAGCTCCGCGGCGGGATCTGCAACAGCTCCGTGAGCTGCTGTTTGGTAAGCGGCTGGTCAAGGAACTTCAATTTGACGGCGTCGCGCTGGATGCCGTCGATGTCCTTCATCTCGTCGGTCTGCAGCGCGGTCTTGGGATAGATTTTCGCGATCGAGCGTGCAACGAAATCCTCCGGGCTGCCCACCTTGGCCGCATAGCGCTTGATCGCGTCGGGACCCGAATACATCCAGTCGACGGCTTCGCGATAGGCCTTGGCAAAGCGCAGGATGGCGTCCTTACGATTCTTGAGAACATCGGCGTTCACGATCACGACCCGCACGGTCTGCCGGTCGAGCGAGGCGACGTCGCTGCCGCGCGCGATGATACGGATCTTCCCCTCCTCGGCCTCCTTCAATCCGACCGGAAACGCGCCCCAGCCGATATCGACTTGTCCCGACATCACGGCTGTCAATGTCGCGGCCGGTGTGCCGGTCGCCGTGGGCTTGGCCTTAACGCCCAGCGTATCCACGAAGCCGACCACGATATTGTTGGAGCTCGAGCCGCTGGTTGAATACGCGATCGTGTTCTTGTCGGTGGCATCGGCCAGCGTCTTGAGCGGAGAATCGGCCTTAACGTACCAGTAAAGATCGCTCGTGCCGGTGAACGCAGGCAAGAGGATGCGCACCGGCGCGCCCTTCGAGAACACGCGCATGACGCCGGCGACCCCTACCCCGATGCCGATGTCGGCGCTGCCGGCGATGATCGGCTGCATGGTCTCGCCCGCGCCTGCGGTGCCGAAATTATCGAGCACCAGCCCATGTTTCTTGAAGATGCCGGCGTCCTGGCCGAGCGTGGGCATCTGGTTTTCCCAGTTGTTGATCTGCCCGACCGCGACCTTGAGCGTATCATCCGCCCGCGCCGGTGCGGCAAGCACCGCGCACACCAGCGCGCTTACCACAAACGCCCGCGAAAGAGTTCCCTGCATGACCATCCTCCCGGAGCGGTGCTCTCAGCGGCGCCGCAGACCGCAACCATACCAACAACTCATCGTCTCAGCGAGATCGCGCGCGGGAGCGCACGGGCTTGCGCCTCGCGGCCGATTGCCGCGACGGCCGCTGTTTCGCCGCCGGCAGAGCCGGCGGCAGGCGGCCGGCTTCGGCCAGGCGATGCGACCAGTATTCCCAGGTCCGCCCGACCACGTTGGGCAGCGCGTTGAGGGAGCCGGCCAGCTTGGTCTCGCCGCCCGTCAGCGGCGCCACATTGCCGAGCAGGTGGGCCTGCAGCTGATAGATCGCATTCTGGCACATGAAGATCGAGCGGGAGACGAGCTCGCGCAGGTCGCCACCGACGACCGTCGCACCATGGCGGCGCATCAGCACCGCGCCGTTCTGCCCAAGCGCCCGCGCGAGCGAATGTCCTTCAGCGAGCTTTGCGACCAACAAATTGGTGTCCCCGAACTCGTCCTGCTGGTCCCAGAACGGAATTTGCGCGCCGCCGGCGGCGCCCAGATGGAAAACCGGAACCAGCGGCATGCCGGAAATGCAGAATGGCATCAGCGCGCCCGCATGATGATGGCAGACCGCCATGACGTCCGGCCGCGCCTGATAGATGCAGCCGTGGATGACCCGCTCCGCGAACAGTGGCGCGGTCGGCGTGACGATGGGCTCGGCATCGAGGCTGAACTCGAGGATGTCCGCCGGCTCGACCAACTGCGGCGAGCGCGAGCGCGACAAGAGGAAGCGCTTGGGGTCGCCCGGATGGCGAAGGCTCACATGGCCGAAGGCGTCGAGCACCCCCTCGTTCGCCAACATGCGGCTTGCCAGCGCAAGCTCGTAACAGGTTTCTTTGTTTTGGTCGGGCATATCGCGTTCCTGCTTCTTGGGTCGGGAAAGGTCGCGCAGGAAAGCGCAATCCACCGCTGTTGCCAAGAATTTCCCACGTCGGCGCCTTGCCTCTAGGTACGGAGCACGGCAAGAATCCTGAAGGCGGACACACGCTCAAGCGGAGGCAGGCAAGACATGAATCCAGTGGTCGCCGTCATCGCGCCGGGCGCCATGGGGGCTGGGGTCGGGAAGCGCCTCACCGAGCGCGGCCTCAAGGTGCTCACCTCACTTTCCGGCCGCAGCGCCGAGACGATTGCGCGCGCCGGTGCGGCCGCTCTCGTGCCGGCAAGCGACGAAGAAATCGCCCGTGCCGATTTTCTCCTTTCGATCATTCCCCCCGGCGATGCATTGCCGCTTGCACAGCGCTTTGCGCCGGCACTCGCGGCCAGCAACAACAAGCCGGTATTTGTCGACTGCAACGCGGTAAGCCCGCCGACCGTCGAGCGCATCGCGGCCGCGATTGCCCCGACCGGCTGCCCGTTCGTCGATGCCGGCATCATCGGCGCGCCACCACGCGCCGACTATGCGGGACCGACCTTCTACGCTTCCGGCCGCGACGCTTCACGCTTTGCCGCGCTCGGCGAGTTCGGGCTCAAGATCCGCGTGCTCGATGGCCCCTTGAGCGCCGCCTCGGCGCTGAAAATGTCCTACGGGGGCATCACCAAGGGCATCACCGCGATCGCCTCCGCGATGTTCATTGCAGCAAGCCGCGGCGGCTCGGCTGATGCACTGTTCGCGGAGCTCAAGGAAAGCCAGCCGCAGCTCCTCGCCTGGTTCTCCCGCCAGGTCGCCGGCATGTACCCCAAGGCCTATCGCTGGGTCGCCGAGATGGAAGAGGTTTCCGATTTCGCCGGCGACAACGCGCCTGCCGCAGAGATGTATGCCGCCATCGCTCGGTTTTACCAGCACGTGGCGGGCGACTTTGCGGGAGAGCAGAAGGACGTCGCAGCGCTGAAGGATTTCATCGGCAAAAACCCGAAGAATTAAAGCATCCCCGCCAACGCAGCGCGCCTGTTTGCGTGAAAGGCAACAGCTGGCGTCGAAATCCTTAGCTGCTCAGGCTCCTCGTCGGACGTGATCCGAGGCACTATATGCTGTCTGCATATGCTGTCTGCGCGGGCAGACCGGCACGGGCGGAAATTGCTCGACCACCTGCGCAACGGCCGCGGCAGCGATCAGTTCCCATCGCCACGGATGCGCGAAGGCGCTTGTATTGGCGCCGCAGTCAGCAGGTCGCATCGGAGCCGGCATTCGGCCCGATGCCTTTACAATGAAGAATCCCTTACATGCCCGAAACGACGCTGCAACCCGATCTGTTCGAATGGGTCCCTGACATGCCCGCGGGCATGCGTTACGCGACGGACCTGATTTCACCAAGTGAAGAGCGCGCATTGCTGGAGGAACTGCCAGCATTGCCGTTCAAAGAGTTCGAGTTCCACGGATTCCTGGGCAAGCGGCGCACCGTTTCTTTCGGCTGGCATTATGATTTCAATGGCGGCGGGCTCAAGCAGGCCGGCGAGTTCCCGGAGTTTCTTGTGTCGCTGCGCCAGCGCGCGGCGGAATTCGCCGCGCTTGAGCCGTCGGCGCTCGAACATGCACTGCTGATCGAATACCGGCCAGGCGCCGGCATTGGCTGGCACCGAGATCGCCCGCAGTTCGGCGATGTGATCGGCATTTCGCTGCTGGCGCCGTGCACTTTGCGCCTGCGCCGCAAGGCCGGCGCAAGATGGGCGCGGCGATCGCTTACCCTCCGGCCGCGTTCGGCCTATCTGCTGCGGGGCGCCTCGCGCACGGAATGGGAGCACAGCATTTCACCGCTCGCGGCGCTGCGCTACTCGGTAACGTTTCGGACCGTGCGCAAAACGGCCAGCTGATACCAAGACCGGACAGGTGGCGTGTCTCTGGATGGCTCTTCGCACGCGCGGTCCGATGGCGAGCATCCCTCCGTTATCGCCGACCGCTTTCAGCGCGTGGCGCACCCTGCCTGGAACACACCCGCGTCTTGGACCGTGTTAAGACACGGCCGAAGTCGGATAAATCCGACCTCGGCCGAGGGAAAGGGCGCAATAATTCGCGCCTCTGCCTAACGGCGCGCTTCAAGCCCCGAGCGCGTCGCGCACGCGCTCTGGCGCGAACGGCAATTCGTGCAGGCGCACGCCGGTGAGCGCCGCGATGGCGTTGCCGACCGCGCCGGCGAGCACCGGCAGGCCGTCCTCGCCGCCGCCGGTCGGCGGATTGTTGGTCGACACCACCTTGACCTCGATATTGGGCACATCCGACATGCGTGCCACTTCGTAGTCGGTGTAGTTCGTTTGCCGCACGTGCCCGTCCTTGATCACGATCTTCTCGCGCAGCACGTGCCCGAGCCCGTAGATGATGCTGCCCTCGGTCTGCGCCGCGAGATTCCGCGGCTGCACCGCAATGCCGGCATCGATCGCGCACCAGACATTGTGCACCTTGAGCTTGCCGGTTGTGCGGTCGACCGAGACCTCGGCAACGCCGGCCGCGAGCGTGTCGTCCTTGACCATGGTGGCGACGCCGAGCGCGGTGCCCTCGCGCTTGCGGCTCCAGTCCGACATGGCGGCGACGGTGTGCAGCAGTGTCTGCATGCGCGGCACGCCTTCCGACATTTCGAGCCGGAACGCGATCGGATCCTTGCCCTGATCCTTGGCGATCTCGTCGATGAAGCTTTCGGCCGCGAAGGCGTTGTGCCCGTTGCCGACGCCGCGCCAAGGTGACAGTCGCGCGCCGCGGCTCTCGATCACATGCTCGGCGAGCTTGTTCGGGATCGGATATTGCGGGATCGGCGATCCCTTCATCACTATCCGGTCCTGCCGCGGCCGCGGGTCGCCGGAGGAGTAGGCAACGACCGACTCGGCTACCACGCGGTGATGCCAGGCGATCACCTTGCCGTGCGTGTCGAGGCCGGCCTCGATGTAGTGCGCCGTCATCGGGCGGAACTTGCCGAAGGCTACGTCGTCCTCGCGACTCCAGATCAGCTTGACCGGCTTGCCCGCCGCCTTGGCGAGCCTGACCGCGTCGAGCACGGTCTCGTGGTTCCCACGCCGGCCATAGCCGCCGCCGAGGAACTGCTGATGTAGGGTGAGCTTGCTGCGCTCGGTCCCGAGCAGCTTTGCGACCTCGTTCAAGAGGCTTGTCGCCGCCTGAGTCCCGGTCCAGATCTCGGCCGATTTGCCGTCTGCGCTCACCGAAACGGTCGCGTTCATCGGCTCCATCTGCGCATGGTAGACGTAGCGGGTGCGGTATTCGCCGCGATAGACCTTGGCGGCGCCCGCCATCGCGGCCGAAACATCGCCTTCCTTGGTATAAGGGACGCCGGCACGGCTCTTGTCCCGGCCGATGGCCGCGAAGTCCTCGAGCGCGCGCTCGCTGTCGAGATGGGCGCCGGGAGCATCCGACCAGGTCACCTTAAGGAGGTTCTTGGCCGCCTGCGTGCCCTCGACCGTGTCGCCGATCACGCCGACGCCTTCCGGCAAGCGCACCACGTCGGTGATGCCGGGCACTTTGCGCGCCTCCGCATCGTCGACGGTCTGCGGCGAGCCGCCCGGATAGGGCGATTGCAGCACCGCGGCGTAGACCATGCCGGGCACCTGCACGTCCATGCCGTATTGGGCTGCGCCGCGCACCTTGAGCGGCACCTCGACGCGCGCAATGTCCTGGCCGATCAGACGGAAGGCTGCAGGGTCCTTGAGGTCGCTCTCCGCAACCACAGGCAGTGTGGCCGGCGCCTGCGCAAAGGCTGCGATCTCCCCATAGGAGATGCGTCGGCCCGATGCCTTGTGCACCACCACGCTCGGCTCGGTCGAAAGCTCGGAAGCCGGCACATTCCATTTGGCCGCGACCGCATCGATCAGCACGCGGCGTGCCTGCGCGCCCGCAAGCCGCGCCGGCTTGAAGTAGCCGCGCACCGACGCGCTCGCCGAAGTTTGGAAGCTCATGTTGTATTCGGGATTGCCGTATTTCTTCTCGTCCCACACCTGCGGGAAGATCGGCTTGACCTTCGACCAGTCGGCGTCGAGCTCCTCGGCGATGAAGACCGGCACCGTGGTGAAGCTGCCCTGCCCCATCTCGGCGGCCGGCGACACGATGGTGATGGTTCCATCCGGCGTGATGGTGAGCCAGGCGTTGGGGGCGAGCGGCGCATCCGCGACCGCTTCTTCCATGCCGGCGAATTGTTCGGGCCGGATCGTGAGCGCGAGCGTGAAGCCTGCAGCGGTGCCGAGGATTTGGCGACGGCTGAAGTTGGCTTGGCTGTTCATGATCAGCCCTCCCGTGCCGCGCGCTGGATCGCGCTGATGATCTTGAGATAAGTGCCGCAGCGACAGATATTGCCGTCCATGTGGGCGACGATCTCTTGGCGCGAAGGATTCTTGTTCTTCGCCAACAGCTCGGCCGCCTGCATGATCTGCCCCGATTGGCAGTAGCCGCATTGCGGCACCTGCTCGGCGATCCAGGCCTTCTGCAGCGGATGGCTGCCATCAGGCGAAAGCCCCTCGATGGTGGTGATCGATTTGCCTTCGATCAACGATACCGGCATCGCGCAGGAGCGCACCGCCTCGCCGTCGATGTGCACCGTGCAGGCGCCGCAAGCCGCGATGCCGCAGCCGAATTTGGTTCCAATGAGCTTGAGGTGCTCACGCAAGACCCACAACAGCGGCGTATTGCCATCCACGCCGACTTCATGGCGCTGGCCATTGACCGTGAATGCAACCATTTGGCGCCTCCCTGGCTATTTGATTTGCAAGAATCATAACTCAATTCGGGAAGATGGCCCACACCCTTCTGAGCACAGTCTTACGAGCTACAGCCCACTGGTCGTTCCTGCGAAAGCAGGAACCCATACCGCGGCCCGGTATCATATTTGCCGAGGTTTATGTGTCCCGGCTCTTCGCCATCAGCGCCTTTTAATCGGCGTTTCCCCACGCTAATGGCTCGGCTGGAACGACGCCCCTTTGCCCAGCCTACCGATCTACAATCGCTCGGCCAGGAAGCGCAGCAGCCGCGGCGCCAGAAACCCCGAATGGCTCATCGGCTCCTCGATCGGATCGCTCAGCCAATAGTGCGGCGCGCCCTGCATCACGCAGCTGCGCGCATTGAAGCCCGCCTGCTTGAGGGCCAGAAGGAACTCGAGCGACTGGCTGCGGTAATCGACGACGTCATCCTCGGTTCCCCAGCTCAAATAGACCGCGGTCTTGTTGTTGGCGGTGATCGCGTAGCTGAGCGGCGAGGCCTCGAAATAGCGGTGCCGGTCCGCCATGGGTGCGCAGCCGAGATAAGATTCCACCAGATTGTCGCCCGGATTGGTGATCTGCGCATGGCGCCATTGCGCCAGCAGATCATAGATCCCGTAGACGCCGATCAGCACCTTGACGCTGGTCGAAAGCGCCGCGTGCGGGTCCTGTGGATAGGCGCCGGCAAAAGCGGGACTGTCGCCGGCGAGAGCAGTGAGCGCGGCGAGCTGGGCGCCGGCAGAATTTCCCCACAACGCGAAGCGGTCGGGATTGAGCCGGAATCCTTTCGCGTTGCCACGCATGAACTGCACCGCGGCTCGCACGTCATGCACGGCCTCCGGGAAAGTCTTCCGTCCCGGCTTGGTCAGCCGATAGCTGATGGTGAAGCCCGCATAGCCGCGTTCGCCGAGATACGGCCCCCAATATTGATAGGTGTCGCGCGAGCCGCGCCGCCAATACCCGCCATGCACATTGACGATGAGCGGAAATGGCCCTGAGCCCGCAGGCAGGTAGAGATCGCCCTTGAGCTCGACGCCGTCATGTACCGCATAGACGATATCCGCCCGGTATTCGGTCTTTGACGTGACTGTATCCTGCACGGCGCTCCCCGGATTTCGTATTCGCCTTCACCCCGCATGACGCAAGAATTCCATAGCGCGGGGAATTCACATCCTATACCAACGGGATGCGGAGGAAATCTTCAGTCATCGTTCAAGCGGAAATCAATGGTCGAAAACAAGGCCGCAGCCGGCACAGATGCGCCGGACAACCCTACGCGCGTGATCTGTGGTGTCCGCATCGAGATGATCGAGCGGGGTGGGGGCACCCCGCTTCTGTTCCTGCATCCGGAGATCGGCATCGCGGCGGATGCAAAGGTGCTCGATCGCCTGGCAGAGCGGGCGCGCCTTCTCGCCCCAAGCCATCCGGGATTCGGCAATTCGGAGCAGCCGCCCACGTTCAACACCATCGACGATCTTGCCTATTTCTATTTGGATTTCCTGGACGAGCTCGACCTTCGCGACGTGATCCTGGTCGGCGTCTCGCTCGGGGGCTGGATCGCAGCCGAGATCGCGGTAAAATCCTGCGCCCGCCTCTCGCATCTGGTGCTCGCCAGCCCGGTCGGTATCAAGGTGTCGGGTCGCGAGACTCGCGACATCGCTGATATTTTCGCGCTGACCGAAGAGCAATTGGCCGAGCTTGCCTATTTCGATCCGGGCACGGCCAAGCCCGACTACAAGTCGATGCCCGACTCCGACGTGCGCAAGGTCGCGCGCAACCGCGAGGCGACCGCGCGCTACGGGTGGTCGCCCTACCTGCACGATCCCAAGCTCAGGCAGCGCCTGCATCGCATCAGTGTTCCGACGCTGCTGCTGTGCGGCGCCGCCGACCGCATCCTCGCACAGGGCTATGCGGAGGCCTATGCGGCTGCCATTCCGGGCTCCGGGCTGGAGACTATCCCGCGCGCCGGGCACTTTCCCCACCTCGAGCAGCCGGAACAATTCGCCGAACGGGTCTTCGCCTTAGCGGATGGAAGAACGGCGTGATGCGCGTCTATCATTTCACCGAGCAGCCCTATCCGGAGGCGTGGAACGACCATGGCGGGTCGCTGCGGGTCAATCTGCCCAACCGGAAATGCGATCCCAAGACAGCGGCCGAACTCTATCACCGCTACTACGACGAGTGGCTCATCGCCGATGAGCTCGGCTTCGATATCATGCTCAACGAGCATCACCAGACCGCGACCTGCATGTCGGCGGCCGTCGCGGTGCCGCTGGCGATCCTGGCGCGACAGACCAGGCGGGCGCGTTTGTTGGTGCTCGGCTATCCGATCGGGCACCGCCCCGATCCGCTGCGCGTCGCCGAGGAGCTCGCCATGATCGACGTGGTCTCGCGCGGGCGCCTGGAGATGGGCTTCATCAAGGGCGTGCCGTACGAGTTCCCCTGCTCCAACCAGAACCCGGTCAACGTGATGGACAAGTTCTGGGAGGCGCACGACTTCATCATCAAGGCGATGACGAGCCACGATGGACCGTTCAACTGGGAAGGTCAGTTCTTCCATTACCGCAACGTCAATATCTGGCCGCGGCCCTGGCAACAGCCGCATCCGCCGATCTGGAGCGCGGCCGGCAGCATAGGCAATGCACGCATGCTGGGCGAGCGCGGCTATGTGATGGCGGTGCTGGGCTCGGGCTACAAGACGCGGCAGCTCTATGACGCCTATCGCGAGGGCTATGTGGCGCGCTGGAAGCGCGAGCCTGCGGCGGATCGTTTCGCCTATTTGGGCTTGGTGGCGGTCGCCGCAAACGAGGCGGAGGCCCGCCGGCGCGGCACCCAGGTCGCCGAATATCTGCGCTCGGGCGGCATTGTTTGGCCGCCGTTCCGCAATCCCCCGGGCTATCTCTCGGTCGAGGAGAACACCGGGATCCTGATGGGCCGCGCCCGCGAGCGAACGCTCACCCGCGACGGGCGGGTGGTCGATATGCGCAGCGCCAGCATCCAGGACCTGATCGACGCCGCGATCCTGTTCTGCGGCACGCCCGATCAAGTGCACGACCAGATCGCCACCTTTGTGGACTATGCGGGCGGGCTCGGCCATCTGTTGGCCATGGGCCAGGCCGGCTTTCTGTCGCACGCCGACACCGTCGACAGCCTCACCCTGTTTGCCAAGGAAGTGCGGCCTCGGCTTTGAGGCCTGGCGCGGCGCGTGTTCTCCCTCTTCCCGCTTGCGGGGAGAGGGTCGGGGTGAGGGGCTGTGGCCTCACTCGCTGGCAGGCCGAGATTCGTCGCAAGGCCCCCTCCACCCGGAGCTTCGCGCCTGACCTCTCCCAGCAAGCGGGGAGAGGTGGAGAGCGGCATGGCGCTGCTCAAACTTCAGCGAACTGCGTTCTAACCTGACTTTTGCCGGCCATGTTTCGCAGTGACGATAAGGAGCGCTCTGAGAAACATAGCTGTGAGCAACACGATCGCAATGACGAAGAACCACCCCGAGGGAAATTGGAGAATGAACTTGTCCCAATCGGTCATCGGTGGATCGACCCAAACGGGATTGCTCGCGATGTTGCTGTGCTTAAAGGAGACATCAATCTTGAGATAGCTGGCCGTGATCCCGGCAAGGAGGGAAAGCACCCCGAGAATGAAGATCAACCGCCACGCCCATCGCGTTGCTATCATTATGGTCTTGATCCGGGTCTTGATCCAGTCCTGATCCACCTTGGCTTGTCGGACTGGGCCTTCCGCCCTAGGTTTTGCTGCTTTGCTGAACCAAATAGCGAGATTAGGTTATGCCTGAGTGCCTTGGAAAGGCTGCGTTTTGCTGCTTGTTGGGCGTGGGCCTGGCGGCGACCGCGCTCGTCTTAACGCATTCCTCGGCACACGCGCAATCGGCCAACCTGGCGCTCTGTGACCGTGTCGCCGCTGACCCGACCGATCCGGATAAGCCCGCGGACGTGAAAGGCACGGCCGAAATCACAGGAGCCGACATCGCGACCGCGATCAAATACTGCAAGGCGGCTTCAAGCTCGTCGCGCCGGGCGATGTACGAACTCGGCCGCGCCTATGCGGCCGCCCAGCAATTGGGCGATGCGATGAGCGCCTACCGCAAGGCGGCCGACAAGGGCAGCACCTCGGCGATGGTCGAGCTCGGCGTGATGCTGGGCACGGGATCTGGCGTCGCCGCAGACGAGGCACAGGCGCGCAGCCTGTTCGAGCGCGCAGCCGAAGCTGGCAATCCGCGCGGCGCCATCAATCTCATGGCGCTCGACAGCAACAGCGGCGATTCGGCCGACCTGACACGCGTCCGTGACTTGCTCGTCAAGTCGGCGGAGAGCTCGGCCGAAGCCCAATATCAGCTCGGCATGATGTATGCCGAAGGCCTCGGTGGGCTCAAGGACGACGTCGCCGCCCGCTCGCTGTTTGAAAAAGCCGCAGCGCAGAATCATGCCGGCGCGCTGGAGCGCATGGGCGCATTCGCCCAATATGGGCGCGGAGGACCGCAGGACTCAAGCGCCGCCAAATCCTTTTACGAGCGCGCCGCCGCGCTCGGCAACGAGGACGCCAAGGCTGCGCTCAAGCGCATCTCCTGTCCGTACGCGATCAAGGACAAGCGCGGGAATCTGGTGACCACACTCTGCTTTTAGCCAATCTACGCCGCACCCGACCCGGCGCGCTCGCGCAGCCGATAAAACTGGATCGTCTTCACCGCCGTGTCCGATTTGAGCCTGGCAAACCGCGCGCCCCATATTTCGAGATCATCGAGCTTGCCGTCCTTGACCCCCGCCTTCAAGGACAGCAGCTCTTTTGCGTCGTTCCAGGAAAGGCCCATCGCCTTGGCCAAGACCAGGATATGGTCGACCGCAGCGTCCGTGAATGCGCGCTCGATGAGACCAACCGGAAGATTGCTCAAAAGGGACAGTGCGATCGTCGTTTCGTCGAATTTTCCGCCGCGGGCAAACTCGATCAAAGTGGTCACAGACAGGCCGCCGTATTTGTAGAGGGAGCGAACCGCCGCCTCGGCCGCCGCGTATTCCGGCGAGCGGCGCCGGGTTTCGGCCTGGAATTGCTCGGAAGCCTTTGCAATCATGTTCCGGATCAGGCTCTCCTTATCCCTGTCTGCCGCTTTGAGCCGCGATCGCACGCTTTCAGAGGCGGTCGCGAACAATCGCAGGAGATGTGGGCGGGGAATCTCTTGCCGTTCCCAGATGCGAACCGCGAGATCTCCATCCGCTTCCGATCTCTCGACCAGCGTCGCGTAGCCGTGCTCGGAGAATTTTGCGCTTCGATTGCTCGCGGTCGAGAGCGCGACCTCGCGGTTGCCGCGTTCGACCAGAACATCGGTGACGCTTTCGGTGAGGCCGGGACGCCGGGAAATTGCCAGGAGGTGCTCCTGGCTCTTGGTCTTAGCGCCTTCGACAAGCGTCGCCACATCGAGCTGCGCCGCCCCGCTCAGGACCGGCTCCGCCACCCTGATCTCATCATCGAGTGCCAATTCGCGCAGCACCTTGGGGGGCGCCGCGGCGATCGCCGCAAGCCTCAACCCGAAGGTCGCGCGGGCCGAGGCATCGATCTCGCGGGCGAGGCAGCTCATCACCTCGTCGAACAGCGCCACCTGATCCCCGGAGAATCGGGCGCTGCCGGACACGAACAGGTCGGTCACGCGCCGTAGCGCCTCGGCGCGACTGCCGATGTCCTTGCTGGCGATCAGCTCCTCGAGCTGATCCATCGCGCTTGCAGGTCGGGCGCTCATCATGCTCGCTTCAGCACTGCGTTTCTGCGGGGCGCATCGGCATGCATCCACATCCGTTATGCGGCGCTCGCCGCCGGGAGGAAGCTGACGGTCTCGAAGCTCAGATGCGAGAACGGGCGCGCCGTCCCGAACAGGTGACCCTGGACCATGTCGACACCCAGCGAGGAAAGCAGATCGAACTGCTCTTGGGTCTCCACTCCTTCGGCAGTGATGGCGATGCCGAGACCGCGTCCGAGCGCCAGAACCGAGCAAATGATGGCCCGGCATTCGGGCCGCTTCATCAGGTCGCGCACGAAGCTCTGGTCGATCTTGATCTTGTCGAAAGGGAACATCGTCAAATAGCTCAGCGACGAGTAACCGGTGCCGAAATCGTCGAGCGCGATGGAGATGCCGAGATTCTTCAGCTGGCGAACCATGGGAAGAATATCGGCGTGGCTTTCGATCAGGACCGATTCGGTGATTTCCAGCTCGAGACGCTCCGGCGGAAGCCCGGATTCGACGAGCGTGCAGATGACGACGTCGATCAGGTTGATCTTTTTGAACTGCATCGGTGAAAGGTTGACCGCCACTTTGACGCACGCCGGCCATTTCGCGGCATCCGCGCAGGCCCTTTGAATGACCCACTCGCCGAGCCGGGCGATGAGGCCGCTCTCCTCGGCCAGGGGCACGAACTCGCCTGGTGGAATCCTGCCGCGCAGCGGATGTTGCCAGCGCACCAGTGCTTCAGCGCCGCAGGGCTGGCCGGTCCGGACATCGATCACGAGCTGGTAGTGCAGTTCCAACTCGTCGCCCACGATCGCGCTGCGCAGATCGTGCACCAATTCGTGGCGGGCATCGGCCTCGACCGTCATCTGTGCATCGAAGAAACGATAGCCGTCGCGCCCGGCGGACTTCTGCCGGTAGAGCGCGAGATCTGCCTGCTTCATCAGCTCGTTCGGCTCGACTCCATCGATTGGCGCCAGCGCAATTCCGATGCTGGTCCCGACGACCACTTTGGAACCATCGATGTCGCACGGCTCGGAAATCTTTGAAAGTATTCGTTCCGCCAGCGCCGCGGCTTCGCGGCGACCGTCGGCCGCAATCGGCTGCAGGATCGCGAACTCGTCGCCCCCGAGCCGGGCCAGGACCTCACCCTCGCGGAGCACCGACTTGAGCCGCCGCGCAGTATCTTTGAGCAGCGCGTCGCCGGCTGGATGTCCGAGCGAGTCGTTCACATCCTTGAACCGGTCAAGGTCGAGCATGAACACGGCGAAGGTTTCGCCATGCTGACGCAGGCGCGCGCCTGCAGCCTCGGTTCTCTCGAGAAACAGCGCCCGGTTGGGCAGGCCGGTCAAAAGGTCGTGGTGCGCCATGTAGCGAACCCGCTCGTCGGCGCGGGCACGCTCGGTGACGTCGATGATGGCGGAGAGCCACGCGGGGCGCCCCTCGTGAACGAGAACACGGCTGTAGACGGTCACCAGGATCAGATTGCCGTCGGCCTTGAGATGACGCCAGGTGATCCCGTCCTGGGCAAAATCCCCGCGTTTGAGAAAATGATTGAACTTCTCGTGGTCCTCGGCCGGGCGCACATCGAAGGTGGTCAGCTGCAGGAATTCCTCACGACTGTATCCGTAGTGCGCAATGGCCGCATTGTTGACTGCGAGAAATCGGTTGGTCTCCCGATCGATGACCCACATGGGGATCGGGTTTTCGTCGAACAGAAGCCGCGAGGACTCCTCGCGGCGCTTGAGGTCGGTGATGTCGATGCGGATGCCGATGCTGCCGCCGCCCTCGATGCGGCGCTCCTCGAGTCGCACCCAGCGGTCGCCGGCGATATGCTGCTCGCAGGAGCTCTGAAAGCCGTCGTGCTGCGCAAGACGGTCGGCGAGCCAAGCCTCTTCGCGGCCAATCGCATCGAGATAGTGCCCGCGCTCAACACCGGCACGGACGGAATCGGCGAAGCTCGCGCCGACCGCGATCTTGTCGAGCGCGGTGTTGTACAGATCCGCAAACCGGCGGTTCCAACGGACGTATCGCCCCTTGGCATCAAGGATGACGAGGCCCTCGGGCACGATATCGAAGGCTTCCACCAGCTGGATGTGGGCGCGCTCGATCTCCTCCGCCATCAGGCGGAGCGAGCGGTCAGTGCGCTGGCGGTCGCGCTCAGCCTCCTCATAGGCCGCAACCACCAACTTGGCGAGCACATCGAGATCGACTGCGCCGGAAGCCAAAGTGGCCTTCGCGAGTTGTCGTTCAAAGAGCTTGCGCACGATCACATCCAGATTTTTTCCGAGCGGTGGCACCACGCGCATGCGGCGTCGGGCTGATCGCGCGTGAATTTCGAAGAGAGCTTCCGGGCATGGTGTGACGGGGAGAACCCAGTCCGATTTGAGCGAAGGCAGCGGCTGCACCAGGCCGGGTCGCTGGCCATTGAGTTTCGTGCATTCTGTGCCCCGGGAGTGATCGGCCCACCATCCGCTCGGTGACATGCTACCGAAACAACATTTCCCGCGAGCTAAGCGGGATGATTAGCGGAGTGTAAAACCGGGACTGAAGTCTCCCGGCTCCACAGCCATCTGCCTGGTGCTTTTACGGGCAGCTTGAAAGCTTGCGCGCGCTTCTGTCATATGCGTCGCGATCTTGAACGGTTCGAGGAAGACATGCCTGATCCAGTCACCATCCCGGCACTGCAGAAGATGAAGCGCGAAGGCAAGAAATGCGTCGGCGTCGTTGCCTGGGACTATCAGATCGCACGCATCGCCGATCGCGCCGGGGTCGATTTCGTCTCGGTCGGGGATTCGGTCGGGGTCAACCTCTGGGGCCATGCCAATCCGCTCGAGGTCACGCTCGAGGAAATGCTCATCTGCTGCAAGGCGGTCCGCCGGGGGGTCACCCGCGCGCTGGTGAGTTGCGATGTGCCATTCGGGCCGGTGCAACAGGGAGTTGATGCGGCGCTTGCTGCGGCCATCCGGCTGGTCAAGGAAGGCGGCGCAGACATGCTCAAGCTCGACGGTGCCGCGGAGTTCCCCGAAGCCGTGCGCGCGCTGACGCGAGCAGGCATCCCGGTCTTCGCCCAGTTCGGCCTGACACCGCAGACCGCGATGAAATATGGCATCCCCTACAGCGCCCAGGCGAGCGCCGGCGCACAGGCGACCGCCGAAATGACCGAGAAGCTGGTCGCGGAGGCGAAGATGCTGGAGGAGGCCGGTGCCGCCTGCCTCGATTTCACCAATTCCGGCCCGGTTGCGGGTGCGGCCGTCGTGAAGGCGGTGAAGATCCCGGTGATCGGCGGCTTCGGCGGCGGCCCCTGGCTCGATGGACGCGTGCGCATGGCCCACACCGCGATCGGCTACGCAGAGAAATGGATCGATTCCAAGACCGAGACCTATTTCAACGGTGCCAAGAGCGCGCTTGAAGCATTCACCGCGCTGATCGCCGACGCGCGCGCCGGCCGCCAGATCAAAGGTTAGCGCATGTTCCGGGAAGCATGCCCTTGCGAAAGCGAGGGTGGTCACCGGCTTTCGGACAAGAACCTGCGCCAACGAAAAAAGGCTGATCATGGCGACCGCGATCATCGATGGAATATCGACACGCTACGAAGTCCTGGGCTCCGGACCGCCGCTGCTGATGTACGCGCCGGCGGGATTCGATGCGAGCTTGGACAAATGGGCCAGCCAGGGCGTCTACGCCAAGACCAAGCTGATCGATCACCTGCAGAAGGAATTTTCCTGCATCATCTTCGACCGGCGCGAGTGCGGCCAGTCGGGCGGCCGTGTCGAGCGCGTGAAATGGGCGGATTACGTGGCGCAGGGCAAAGGCCTGCTCGACCATCTCAAGATCGACCGCGCCCATATCATGGGCGGCTGCATGGGCTGCTGCCCGGTCGCGGCCTTCGGCGTCGCCTATCCGCAGGCAACGCTGAGCATGGTCCTGTTTTGGCCTGTGGGCGGCGCGAAATATCGGCTTTCAAGCCATCAGCGCTTTGCCGAGCATCTGGCCTTCGTGCAGCAGAACGGGCTAGCCGCGGTCGTCGCGCTGGTGGAGAAGGACGGCAAGGCCTTCGGCGCCGATCCGCGCGGCGGGCCGTGGGCGTCGGTCATCAAGCACGACCGCGCCTTTGCGGAAAGCTACGCAAGGGCGAGCCTCGACCAGTACAAGCTCATCGTCGCCGGCATGGCGCGCGGCCTGTTCGATCGCGACACGGCGCCGGGCGCCGAGCCCGAAGACCTGATGCGCCTCGATATTCCGGCTCTGGTCGTGCCGGGCCGCGATGCCGCGCACGCGACCTCAGCGGCACGCTATCTGGAAGAATGCCTGCCGCGCGCCGAATATTGGGATGTGCCGGTGGCGGAACAGACCGAGGCGACGACGCCGGCGCGGGTGCTGGAGTTCTTGAGGAAGGCGGCGGCGCATTCGTAGGATAGGTCTCTCACATCCCATTCCAAGATCGCCGCGAAGCATGCCGAATATGCAACACGGTGACGGTATCGCTGCTGACAGTGTAGAAAATCTTGAATGGGTACCGTACGAGAGGCACAACACGAACGGATGGGCGTTGCGGAAGCCGCAGCGAACTCTCCGGCATCACCGCAATTCGTGCGACCGTCGCGCGGATATAAGTTTCAAGCGCGACCGCAACCGCATCACCGAAGACGTCGCGGCTTCGTGAGCCAATTCGTGCAAGGTCGGCAATCGCACGGGGCGCATATTCGATTTTCATGCACCGCGAAATTTCGCGAAGGCCGCTTCGATCTCTTCCTTGCTCGCCAATTCTCCGCGCGCCACCTGCCCGAGAGCCTCATCAATGGCGGACAGTTCCTCGGGAGAGGCGTGATACACGCCCGTCCGCCGCGCTTCGATCTCGCGCGCGTACTCCGCAAGCTCCTCCTGGTCTTCTTCGGGCCAGGACTCCACCCGTTCAAATAACTTTCGAGAGGTCGATGTCATAGCTCTAGCTTACCAGATCACGTGGCGACCGGAAAAGCCCGGTACCGAAACGGCGTGGATTGAACTCGATGTCCTCTGCGCCGGGCTGACCAAGGAGGTCTCGGATGTTCGGCTTTTTCCCCAATAGACGACGGTGATCACGACGGGTCCGCGGTCGGTCGCGCGCTTGGCCCGGCGGATATGACGGTTGAGCTCGCGGCTCGAAATCCTAGAGGTCATTCCCTCACCACCATTCTCGCTATCTCCCAAACACCTCGAGCCGCAGCGGCAGCATGGCGCCGAGCCAGGCGGCATGCGCGGTGTGATCGGCGAGATCATCGCCCGTTTCCGGATGCAGGAGCACGGCCAATCCGTCGCGATTGAGCATGAGCCAGGGCAGGAATTCGGTGAGCAACTCGCGCGGAAAGGCGATCTGGTACATCGACTGCGGATGCGGCCCGACCGGCGCATCGTGCCAGCGTCCAACAAGCGCATCGGGGAATAGTGCGGCCGCTTGCTCGCGCAGGCGCGCGGCGCGCTCGCGCGTTGCCGCATCGTAGTAGATGTGCGCGTGGTAATGGGTCACGCGCCCGCCGTCTTCGGTTGCAGCGGGCGCCGCAGCCGCAACAGTCTTTCGAGCGCTCCCGCTCAAGATCCGCTCCCTAAGCGGCGGCCGCCTTCTTACGATTGGCCTCGAGGCGGGAATCGACGAGCGCCACGATCGCGTCGATGACTGGGTGGCTCAAGCCCTTCTGCTTGGCGATGAGCTGAACGAGCTTGTCGGCGCGCTCGATATAGGGCGCACCATTCTGCAACGCGCGCGCCGCCGACGCCGGACGCGTGAGGCTCTCCGCGGCGGCAGCATATTTCTCGAACGGCACGAGGTCCTCCGGCTTGGCGCCGAGCTTGACACACAGGTCGAACACGAAATTGTAGACCGAGCGCGATGTCTCAATGTCGCTGTGCACGGCCTCCTGGGCGGTGCGCATGCCATCCTTGGTGACGCAGCGATAATTACCGGCGAGCAGCATCGCCCATTTGGCGAGCGGCACGAAAATCGAATCGTAGACCTTGAGCTTCACCGGAAGCTCGATCTTGCCGTCGCCCGTGTCGAAGCGGATGGCCTCGATCTCATCCTGCAGCTGCCGCAGCATGGCGGTCGATTTCTCGTCGGGAAAGCGCGCGACCTTGAAATTGGTCGGCAGCGTCACCTGCAGCACATTGACCTTCTCGTCAGGTGGACGGATCGCCTGCGGGTCCGGACTGTTGAGCGTGATGGTGGCAGGATCAAAGGAATCCCAGACGCTCGGATCCGTATAAGCGGGCTTGAGCGCATCGTAGTCGAGACCGGGAATGCGCTTCACATACGGCAGCGGCGGCATGTTCATGATCGACATGCACGGCACCCGCGATTTCGCGACGGCATCGAGCAGCTCGCGCACGCCAGGCGAACGGTACTGCGGCTCCTGCATCGCCAGCCCGACCAGGTCGTAGTCTTTGGGATTGACCCCGCTCGCCCCTCCAGCGGTGACCGCGCCCGGAAGCTTGCGCGAGTCGAGGACCACCGGCTCCTTGCGCCCGCGCACCGGCAGGCGCACGCGGAAGCCCTCGGAATTGATGAGGTCGGCCTCGGCCGGCAGGCAAATCAGATGCAGCTTATGGCCGCCGAACAAGAGCTTGGAGGCGAGCAGCGAGCCATAGGATGCGCCCATGATCATGATCTTGTATGTGCCCGGCATGATGTCCTCCTCATTGACTGATGTTACGCGTGCCGATGATACGCGTGGATGCGCGGCGTCGAAGGCCGGAAGCCGCCGTTCAGGCGCGATGCTATTGGGCTCGCGGGCCGCTTGCAAACGCGAATATGCGCGATCTGCTCCGCCAACCCATACCGTAATGGCGTTGCTGCTTAAGGGTCGCCCGGCAGACCAAGCGCCGCGAGCGCCGCTTTGGCGACGATCACGTCCTGCTCGATCTTGGCGCCGCCGGCCGCAACCGCCCCGATGACCTCGCCGTTGACGGTGATCGGGAACCCGCCCGGCACGTTGGTGAAGTCGCCCATGCGGACCGCCATGCTGAGCGCATCGGCCTCCGGCGCATACCCGGTCGGCTGGCGCTGCGAGGCCGAGGTGATCGCCTTGCGCTTTGTGGTGACGATGGAGAAATGGCGCGCCCCGTCCATGGTGAGGAAGGCGATCAGCCGGCAGCCCTGGTCGACGACCGCGAGGCTCACCTTGCAGCCGAGCTCCTCGGCCTTGGCGACCCCGGCCTGCAGCATTTTCAGGCTTGCTTGATGCGTGAGGCGGTGGGTGGCGACGATCTCGGGCATGGTTGAGGTCCAGTTGCGATGGGCTGGCTTCTTCCTTGTCCCGGGCTTGACCCGGGACCGTTCCAAACGCCGAAGCCTCTAACGGTCCCGGCTCAAGCAAGGCCGGTACAAGTAAGATTGCTCACCCCACCAGTTCCCGCGTCGAAGGAACAAACAGCTCCTCGATCGTCACCGGCTTGGTGACGATGCCTTGTCTCTCGGCATGGCCGATCAACTCCTGCAGAACCCGGCGGTTGGGCGCAATTCCATAAGGGAGCGGATCGCCGGTGATCGCCATGACGCGCCGATGCACCTCGTCGACCTCGGTCGGCTTCTCGATCTTGCCGGCCTTGAGGCGATCGAGATAGACGCGCTTGCTCGCCGCGAAGGCCTCGAACACGTCGGCTGCGAGGTCGGGGTGCGCGGCGATGAGCTCGTTCTTGATCACAACCGTATGATTGATCGGATAATGCCCATCAGCTTTGAGCGCCGCGAGCCCCGCCTCCAGCGCATTTGGAATGAGCGGATGGACGTCCGGAGATTTCACGTCGACCCCGACCGCAGCGGCAAGCTCGCCGCTGATCAACATCTCTTCCATCTTCTTGCCTGGCTCGATCGGCACCACATTCGCGGGCGGCCGATATTCGGCGACGTGCTCGTCGCCCGACAGCACCCAGGTGATCTTGGAGAGGTCGACTCCATATTCCTGCTGCAGCACCCCGCGCGCCCACACGCCGGTCGTTACCGTATAGCCGCGGTTGACGCCGACGCGCTTGCCCTCGAGCTCTTTGGGATTGCGGATGCCGGCTTTGGTGCCGGTGAGGATCGCGCCGTGATGGAAGGCGCGCACCAGGAAGATCGGCACGGCGGTCATCGGCTTCCCATAGGCGCGGGCGCAGATATAGGTGGTGATCGCCATCTCGCAGATGTCGAACTCGGCGCCGCGCACCATGCGGCGGAACGCGGCGATGAGCGGATCGACCTCGATGAAATCGAACGTGAAGGTACGCGGCTTGACAGTGCCGTCCTTCAGCGCCCGGTTGTTGCCTTGTGTGCGGGTGACCGCTTTGAATTTGGTGACAGTCATGAGATTGCCTTGCTCCGGGCGACAGACGACACAAGAGCCAGCCTGTCACACGATCCCCATTGTCATGGCCGGACTTGTTCTGACTTGTTCCGGCCATCTCGATCAGGAGGGCACAGCACACCCTAAGCGAGATCGCCGGGGCAGGCCCGGCGATGACACATCTGTTCTCTGATTAAACCGTCGTCTGCGCCACGCCGGGTCGCCCGATCAGCGCCTCCTTGGCGCCTTCCTTGAAGGGCTGGTCGGGCGGCAGCACGATGGAGACGGAGCGCACCCGGTGGTGCGCGGGATCGACGCCGGGCGGGACCGTACCCTTCTCGACGAGGGCCTTGGCGGCCCGCAGCAGGCGATGGCGCGCCATGATGATCCCGTTATCGGTGGAGACGAGGTTCTCCTTGGTGCGGTCGCAGATCGGCCCCATGCTCTCCTGCAAGGAGGCGTCCTGGCTCGCAAAGCCTGCGACCCCGCTATAGGTCTTGCCAGCCTTCTGGGCGGCGCGATCCATCAGGTAATCGTTGTCCTTGTTGGCGAGCGGCCGGAAGGTCCCGGGCACGTATTTGCAATGCACGCCGGCCCCGTCGCGCATGGCCTCGACCTCGCGGGTGGTGAGCGCGCGCACCGGGTGGAAGTCGTAGGTCCATGCCCAGCAGTTCACGTCGTCGATCGGGATCCAGAAGTGGCCGTGGATCGGGTGGTCGGCGCGAGGCGGGATCATGGTGAAGGTCGGCATCACCCAGGGGGTGATGCGCCAGTAATAGTTGCCGTTCTCGGCATTGCGCCGCGCCCCGATGAACAACCCGCCCGGCTGCTCCACGACCTCGAAATGCGGCCGCATGTCCTTGAGGTTGTACTCGTTGCCTTTGGCGCCCTTGAACAGCGGGTCGGAGCCGAGGTCGCCGCGGTGCAGGAACGAGACGTGGCTCGAATCGATCCCGCCCTCCATGGCTTGCAGCCAGTTGCACTCCTGGAAGCGCTTGGAGATGAAGGTCTGCTCGGGGGCGACAGTGGCGAACTCCCACTCCGGCATCGGCGGCTGCTTCTCGGGCGGGCCAAGATAAGCCCACAGCACCGGCCCGAGCTTCACCAGCGGATATGATTTCAGCTTGATCTTCTGGCAGAAGCCGGACTCGCGCGGCTCCGAGGGGACGTCGATGCACTGGCCGGTGACGTCGTATTTCCAGCCATGATAGGGGCAACGCAGGCCGCTCTCCTCGTTGCGGCCGAACCAGAGCGAGACGCCGCGGTGGGCGCAGAACTCGTCGATCAGGCCGTATCTACCGTCGGTGTCGCGGAAGGCGATGAGCCGCTCGGACAGGACCTTGACCCGCACCGGCGGGCATTCGTTCTCGGGCAGCTCGGAGGCCATCAGCACCGGGAGCCAGTAGCTGCGGAACATCGCCCCCATGGGCGTGCCCGGGCCGGTTTGCGTCAGCAGATCGTTCTGTTCTTTTCTGAGCATCTAAGTTGTTCCATGGGCTTGCCGGCGATCCCTTGATCAAAGCCGACATTTCTTAAGGATTGGCATGAAGCCTCAAGCGCAAATTAAGCGCTTGCTTTCCCCTCGACAAGTCGCGACAGGAGACCGCGGTCCCAGCCTCAGCAGCAGCTGCAATCAACCCCCTCGATGTCGGCAAGCCCATCCTTAAGCCACGCGGGGGGTAGATCATCTTCGGTCACATCGGCAATCGGCTTGAAAACCTTGAAATGGTGGCGCCGGTCGCCTTGGGTCCAGAATGCGACCACGGTCTCGAGCGGCGGACAGCCCGGCACCGCGCAGGCGACCTCCGCCACCATCACGGTTTCCTCTCCGCCCAAGGCAAAGCGCGCCCTCGTCCACGCGCGAACCTGCTCGGCGGCAGCGCCGTCGGAAGATTCTCTACGGGCAAACCCGAAGGTGGCAGGCTTGTTCAAAGGCTGCGCCTAACTATCTTTGCTACATAGCAAAATAGTGACGAATGCCGGGCAGGAAAAGCGGCCTATTCGCGGCTCGCTATTCGCCTATCCGCAGTCTAGATTGCGGCCCGATTTTCCACCCCACCAATCGGAGATTTCCTCAAGTGGCTGAAACAGTGCTGGCGGCGGTCAGAACCGGTCCGAGCAAGACCGAGATCCAAGAATTCCCGATGCCCGATATCGCTCCTGACGCCGCCCTCATGAAGATGGAGGTCGGCGGCATCTGCGGCACCGATGTCAAGCTCTACCAGCACCCGCCGACCAGCGACCCCGTCATCATGGGGCACGAGAATATCGGCGTCATCGCCAAGGCCGGCCGAGAGTTCACCAACCGCAAGGGGTTCAAGGAAGGCGACCTGGTCTTTGTCGAACATTATGTGATGTGCGGCAAGTGCGAGTGGTGCCACGCCGGCCAGTACCGCCATTGCGAGAACACAAACTGGCGCACCAACCCTGATGCTATCCGCTACGGCTATACTTCGGCGAAGAAGGCGCCACACCTCTATGGCGGCTTTGCCCAATACGTCTATCTGCCCTGGAACGCGGTGGTGCATCACGTGCCCAAGGGCGTGACGCCGGAGCTCGCCGGGCTCGTGACCCCGATGGCGAACGGGGTGGAGTGGTCGCTCTTCGACGGCGGCGTCGGCTACGACTCCACCGTGCTGATCCAGGGACCCGGCCAGCAGGGCCTCTCGCAAACCGTGATCTGCAAGCAGGCCGGCGCATCGCTCATCATCGTCACCGGCACCTCCAAGGACGGCGCGCGGCTCAAGGTCGCCAAGGAGCTCGGCGCCGACTACGTGATCGACGTGCAGAAGGAGGACCCGCTCGCCCGCATCATGGAGATCACCGGCGGCAAGGGTGTCGACGTCTCGCTCGACTGCACCGCCGGCGCCGGCACCATTCCGATCCTGCTCGGCATCGAGGCGCTCAAACGCAAGGGCGGCACCATCGTGGTGCAGGGCGAGCTCGCCGCCTTTCCGAATTTCCCGCTGGAGAAGTTCACCGTGAAGTTCATCACCATGCACTCCGCGCGCGGCCACAGCTACAAGGCCTGCGAGCTCGCACTGGCGCAAATCGCCTCCAAACGCTTCCCGCTGGAGAAGATCACGACGCACCGCTTCGGCCTGAAGGACGTCGATCTCGCCATCAGGTCGGTCGGCAGCCTGCCGGGCGGCAAGCCGGACGTGATCCACGCCTCGCTGATGCCGTGGATGTGAGGCGCTAGCTAGGAACGCGTGGGCACGGCGCGTTCCGCGCCCTTTGCCCACCCTACAGAGCCGTAGGGTGGGCAAAAATTGCTTCGCGCTGGATTTGATTGACACGAGGGGTTGCGCAATTTTGCCCACGCGTCTGCGCAAAGCGTCGAGCTACTTCTTCGTCTGCGGGAAGTGCGACAGGCTCGGCGGCGGCTCGTCCTTCTCGGCCGGCATCAGCTCGCCGTCGCCGGCGTTGATCATGTAGTGCCTGCCACCGATGTTCACGTGGACGTTGCCTTCCGCACAGATCGATTCGACCCAGATCGGCTTCGGATTACGCTTCATGTTCTTGAGCACCGTCCACGGACGGGTGAGCGCATGGTCTTCGACCGTGACCAGGTCGTGCAGGATGTCCGGGTTGTCCTTGTCGAGATAGAAGCGCTCCTTGACCACCGTCTGGCCATCCTCATGCAACGGCAGGCCGCTCGGGTCGAAAGTGCGCGGGTTCTTCAGGTTGCGCGTCTCGACCTCGAGTGCAGTGAACCGGCCACTCGCGTCGGGATCGACCCACTTGCCGATGGAATAGCCCATCCACGAAGGGTCCTCGTCGGTCGGAAAGTCGCGCCCATCCGTGTAGATGCGCCGGAGCATGCTGAGATATTCCATCAGCATATAGGTGGTGTTGCGGGTAACGACGATCTCCATCGGGAGCACCAGGGTGGTGGCCCGCGGCATTCCTTCCGGGATGCAGGTGTAGACCGGGTCGTCGCCAAATCCGCCCCTGGCCACGTCGGCCAGATTGGCCTCGAACTTCTTCTGATATTCGGGCGTGAGCGGCGCTTGCTGCCCTAGCCCGGGGGGCTTGGTCTGGTCGAAGACGCCGAGCCTCCCCATGTTTTCCCATTGGCCGGCAAAGGCGGGGTAATGGCTCTCATCAAACGGTTGCTGAGCTGCGGCAGGCCCGGCGATCACGGCGCCGGCAAGCGCAAGCGACAGGATCATGCCTTTTGACAGCATTTGTCTTCCTCCCAGGAAATAACGGCGGGCAACTCGGGACGCGGCGCTATTTCGGGACCGCGACCGGCGTGCCGTCCTTGAACTTGACCTGCTGCGGCTGGTAGGAGCCGCCCTCGGCGCCGCTGTGCAACGGATTGATCTTGACCGTGATCTCGTCGCCGGGCTTGAGGCTCTTGGCCGTCATGCCGTCGCGCACGAGAATCCCGGGCGCGCCGCCTTCGAGGGTCCAATCCTTGATGGTCCCGTCCTGACCCTTGACTTCCACGATCAGCAGCGTGTGCGGGCTGACAAACTTGAACTCCTTCACGGTCCCGGAGATCTCGATCGGATGCTCCATGTCGAACATCGCAAACGAATGGTGCGCCGATGCGATGCCCCCGCAGGCGGCCCAGGCAAGACCGGCCAACAGCGTGACGGAACGAAATCTCGGGATCATGGATTCCTCACCCTTTGTCTTAATTCTTCGGTTCAACACTACGACATTCAGCGCAGCTACGGCAACGCCTTCCGCCTATTCGGGCGCCGAGCTCAGTGGCGGGCGCTGGTCTCGCCGAGATGCTGGCCGCAGTCCATGCGGATGCATTCCCCGGTCATGACCGTCGCGACCTCGACCAGGAACAAAGCGGCCCGTGCCACGTCGATCGGCCATATGCCCTTCTTGAGGGGAAATTCCTCTTTCGCCCGCCGCAGGCGCTCCTGATACTGCTCTTCGTTCAGGATCACCCGCGTCCAATGACCGAGCATCCCGCCCGGGCAGAGCGCGTTGACCCGCACCTCCGGGGCCAAAAGACGCGCCATCGCCAGCGTCAGCGTATTGAGCGCGCCCTTGGAAGCCACATACGCCATCGAGCTGCCACCCGCCCGCATCGCGCCGACCGAAGAGATGTTCACGATCGCCGCATCGCCGGTGGCCTTGAGATGAGGGGCTGCGGCGCGGCACATCTGATAGTTGCCGATCAGGTTGACGCCGTAGACGCGCTGGAACTCGGCGGCGTCGAGCAGATCGAGGCGCTTGTGCGGGATCGGCTTGGTGGTGGCCGCATTGTTGATGAGCACGTCGAGGCGGCCCCAACGGTCGACCGCAGACTTGACCAGGCGCACGCAATCTTCGTCTTTGGACACGTCGCCCTGCACCGCGATCGCGTCCACGCCCGAACCTTGACAGTGCGCGACGACCTTCTCGGCGCCCGCCTTGTTGGTCGCATAGTTCACCAGCACGTTGCAGCCGCGCGAGGCGAGGATTTTCGCGCATTCGGCGCCGATGCCGTCATCGGAACTCGCCCCGGTGACGACCGCGGCCTTCCCTTTGATCTCCAAGCAAACCTCCCGTGTTGAAACCTAAGCATGATCCCGAAAAGCCTGCCCTTGCGAGAGCGAGGGTGGATACCGGTTCTCGGAAAAAGGTCATGCTCAACCTATTGTCCGATCCGCGTCATCTGCGCCGCCTTGGCGACGAGCTCCGCCGGCAGCGCTGCAATCTTGCCGATCGCCGCCGCGATCGCCTCTCCCGAGCGCGCCTCGACGGTCAGCTTCATTTGCTTTGCTTCTTCAAGCAGCGCTGGGTCCGCTACGGCGCCGTGGAAGGCACGGCGCAACGCCGCCACCCGATCGGGCGGCACATTCGGCGGCGCGAGAATCGGGCGGCCGATCTCCAGGCTTGAGGCGTGGACCTCCAGGATCTCCCGCTGCTCGTCGGTCTTGGCGTAGCTGAAGATGGTCGGCACCTTGAGCTCAGGCACCGCCTCCGGCTCGGTGGTGAACAGAAGACGAAATGTGCCATCGTCGAGCAGACGTTGCGCCGCGCCCTGAAACGCGCTCGTCGTCTGGCAGATGCCCTGCAGCTCGCCGCGCTCCATCGCCAGGATCACGCCGTTCGCGCCCTTATATCCATCGATCAGCTTGAACTTCATGCCGAGCAGGTTCTTCAACAGAACCGGCGTCTCAGTCAATGCCGTGCCGGCGCCGTCGCCGCCGACCACGAGCTCGCGCGTAAACAGATCATCGGGCCCCCGAATGCCGGAATCCGAGCGCGCATAGCAGCCGCGATGGGTGATCTCCGGACTGCCGATCCAGTTGAACTTTAGCGGGTCGTAGTTGACGTTGGGCTGCCGCATCAGCGCGTAGTTCGGGATGTTACGGCTGACCATGCCGATCACGGTGCCGTCCTGCGCGGCCTTGTTGTAGAGGTAGTTGGCGGCGATCAGCGAGCCGGCGCCCGGCATGTTCTGGATGACGAAGGGCGGCGCGCCAGGGACATGTTGGCGCATGTGGCGGGCGACGAGCCGCGCCCAGGTGTCGTAGTCCTGACCCGGTTCGGTGCTGACCACGAAGGTAATCTGCTTGCCTTTGTAGAAATCCGCGGGGCTTTGCGCCCACAGCGGCGATGCTGACAGGACGGAGCAGGCAATCAATGCCACAGCGTGCGTCAAGGCTCGCATGCTTCCCTCCTGCCATTGGTTCTTAGTACTTCGCATCAAGGTACAAAGGCAGGTCGCGCGCGGCAAGCGAAGCGGGCAAGCGCGGGCATTCCCAATTGTCCACTTTTCCCGGGCGCAGTGCAGCGTGGCCGTGGTCTTTGAGCTTTCGCGAAGGCGCCCAACCCGTTCCGGTCGCAACCGATCCGCAGCCTGGAACGGTCCCGGCTCAAGAGGCCGGAACAAGCGTGAGTCTCAGGTCCCGCTCTTCGCGCCACCGACCGCGGCGATCGTCGCGGCGGTCTGCATATGGCCATCCCAGCGCTTGGCGAATGGTGCCGCGATGCCGAACTGATCGAGCACGCGCGCGACGATGTGATCGACCACGTCGTCGACGGTCTGCGGGCGATTGTAGAAGGCCGGCATTGGCGGCAGCATGACAACGCCCATGCGGGCGAGCTTGAGCATGTTTTCCAGATGCACCTCGGACAGCGGCGTCTCGCGTGCCACCAGCACCAGCTTACGTCGCTCCTTGAGGATCACGTCGGCGGCGCGGTGCACCAGATGCTCGCCATAGCCGTTGGCGATTCCCCCCAGCGTGCGCATCGAGCAGGGAATGACCACCATGCCCTCGGTCAGGAAGGAGCCCGAGGAGATCGAGGCCCCCATGTCGCCCTGGCTGTGGACCACGCTCGCGAGCGAGCGTACCTGCTCGACCGTATAGCGTGTCTCATGCTCGATGGTGCGCTGCGCCCATTTGCTGATGATGAGGTGGGATTCGACCTCGGAATGCTTCAACGCCTCGAGCATCCGGATGCCGAAGATGGCGCCGGTCGATCCGGTCATGCCGACAATCAGGCGTCGCATACTATTCCTCTTCTCCTTGCAAGGCTTTCAGCCATACCGGCCGCGCGCCATGGCTGCAACTTGAAAACTCTATTAGTGGAGCATGATCCCCGCTTCCGCGGGGACAAGCCTCATCCGAAAACCGGCAACCACCCTCGCTTCCGCAAGGGCGGGCTTTTCGGGATCATGCTCTAATCGTTAACGATCAGCTCTTGAACAAGTGCCCGAACATCTGCCGGGCCAGGCGCGCCCGCTCCGGGGTCGGCAGGTTCACTGGGGGGAACTCCTCGCGCCAATGATACGGCCGGCAGGCATCAATGACGGCGCGGCTGTTGGTGTAATCGCCGACCTGACGCCGGGCGGGCTCGATGCGCGGATCGAGCGGCGTCGACCAGGCATTCTTGACAATGTCGATCGATGTCGCCGGATCGGAACGGGTGATCAGCGCCCAGATGACCTCTTCGAGGTTGGACGCGTCGATATCGTCATCGACCACGATGGTGTAGCGGCCGCAATAGGCGCCCACATGGCACATGGTGGCGATATGGCCGGCCTGCTTGGCATGGCCCGGATAGCGCTGGTTGATGGCGACCACGAGCAGGAGCCGCGCATTGCCGACCTCGTGCGCCCAGGCCGCGGTGACGCCGGGCACGCCCGCCTTCTCGATGTTCTCGCGCAGGAGCCCTGAGCGTACCACCGCCCGCCAGCGGCAGATCTCGTCTGGCGGGCGCTGCGGCGAGCAGCCGAGCAGGATCGGATCATTGCGATGATAGATCGCCTTGATGTCGATGACCGGCTCAGGCCGCACGTCGCTCGCATAGTAGCCGGTCCATTCGCCGAACGGCCCCTCGATGCGCTCGTTGCCGGGCAGGACGAAGCCCTCGAGCACGATCTCCGCGTTGGCCGGGATCGGCAGGCCGGTGATCGGGCCCTTGATCACCTCGACCGGCTTGCCGCGCATGCCACCTATCACTTCATATTCGCTGACCCCGTAGGGCACTTCGCTCGAACCCATGAGGAACGACATCGGATCGCCGCCGCAGACGACGGCGACCGGCATCGGCTCGCCGCGCGCCTTGTACTTGTCGCGCATCTGCCGGCCGTGCTTACCGGGCGAGATGTAGAAGCCGGCGGTTTTGGCGTCATGGATCATCACCCGGTAGGTGCCGCAATTGATCCAGCCGTCGTCCGGATCGCGCATGACATTAAAGCAACCGGTGCCGATATAGCGCCCGCCATCGGCGTCGTGCCATTGCGGCGCCGGGAAACGGGTGATGTCGACTTCATCGCCGGTAATGACGTTCTCGAAGATCGGCCCATCGCTCACATAGGTCGGTGCGATGCGCTTCATCGGTCCCATGAAGTGGGTGCGAAAGCCTTCGCTTAAGTCAATCTTGGAGAAGTCGGTCGGGAAGCCGAGCGTCATGTTCTTGCGCTTGCCACCGAAGAAGTTGACGAGCAGGCGGCTGCCCTTGATGGTGCCGGGCACATCGGTGAAGATGAAACAATCGGCGTCATCATCGTGGAGCGCCATCTCGGCCAGCATGCCGATATCGCGCTCGTAGGAGAGATTGGCGACTTCTCTGATCTCACCGAGCCGGCGCGCCTCCTCGACCCATTGGCGCAAGTCCTCATAGGGAAGGCGCGGATCGATGTTGGAGCGTGCCGCATTCGAAGCGGGTTCGCCGCTGGTCATCGGCGTGCTCATAGGATCTGGGCTCGAATCCTCCTTGGCCATGACTTCCACTACGCTGCTTTCTTGTTTGCACGAAATCGAATGCGGAGGGGAATGCCGCTCCGCGTCCACACCATATGTAGCTCAGCTCGCAGCGCGTGCAAAATCGCGTGTGAGGCTTGGCAGCTTGCGCAAACGCGCAACGCGGTTTTGCGCAGGCGATAGTCCGAAACGCGCGGTTGCACACCCTGCGCCTGCTCCCATTCCCCTCCCGCAATCCGGGGAGGGTCAGGGTCAATTCAGATAGGCCGGCTTCGGCCGCTGGTTGAGCTCGATATAGGTGCCCCAGGGATCGGTGATGAACGCTATCCCGACACCGCTGTCGTTCACGGTATAAGGCCGATCAAGCTTGACGCCGTTTGCCTGGAGTCTGGCGATAGTTGCTTTCAGATCGATGACGTCGAAGCCGATGTGATCGAGGACCCGCCCCTTGGTAGGCGCTCCCAATGCCTCGACCTTGTTAAAGCGCAGCTGCGTGCCCGGAAGATCGTCGACCGGCAAATTGTTGCGCACCCCGGGCTTGGCGCCGAACATCTTCACATACCACGCCTGGCTCTCCGGGATCACAACCGCCGGCTCGAAGAAATGGACGTGATCGCTCTTGATCGGCATGGTCTGGTTCTTGTCCTCGAGTATCTCGATGCGCAGGCCGTCAGGCGTGACAACCCAGGCCTGATCGAGCCGATTGTTGGTGCCGGGCAGCACCGGGACGCCGGCTGCCTTCCACTTGGCGACGGACTGCTGGACGTTGGGGACCACAAAGCCGACATGGTTCACGACCGATCCGTCGGTGCCTGCAGTCGCCGGCTCGGCGCCAGCAGGAAGATTGAGAATTACCACGACGCCGGGAAAGATCACGCGCTGCAGCGGACCGCCGCCGCCATCGACGCCGCCCATGGCCAAGAACATCTTCCTGCTGCGCTCGATATCGCGCGAATTGAGGTGCCAATGTCCCATAGTCACGCCCTCCTGGTTGGGCGTGTAGGGCTGCGCCGAGGCGCCGCACATCGCCAGGGTTGAGATAAGCCAAAGTGCCGAGACCAGTCGCATGACGATTTTCATTGGCCGTCTCCCTTTGATCGCTTATTCGCCGTTGACCGACGAAGGCCTTGAACTCTATCACTCGCCGGCACCACGTGTAAGCGATCAGATCTCGCATCAACGATTTCGCATCGAGGATCTCGCATGAAGGCCAGCCTGCAGGCAGGCGTGTCGTATATCCGGCGGATCACCGTCGACAAGGACCGCACCATCAGCTTCATGGGCGAGGAAGGGCGGGTTTATGCCACTCCGCGCCTCGTCGGCGATATCGAGTACACCTGCCGCGATCTCATTCTGCAGCATGCGGATGCGGGCGAGGATTCGGTCGGCGTCGAGGTCGCGCTCAAGCATTCGGCCCCGACGCTGCCGGGATCCAACGTCGAGATCACCGTCAAGGTGACCGGCGTCGAGGGCCGCAAGGTCAACTTCGAAGTCTCCGCCCGCGACGAGCTCGATGAAGTGAGCCGCGGCACGCATACGCGTTTTGTGGTCGACGTCGCGAGAACCATCGAGCGACTCAAGACCAAAGCCGCAAAGCTGGTGAACAAATGAAGCCGCCCAAGGGCTCCGACGAGCCGCTGATCCTGGTCGATGAGAAGAACCGCGCAGTCGGGATTGCCTCCAAGCTCGCGGTGCACAGCGAAGGCCTGCTGCATCGCGCCTTCTCGATCTTCCTGGTCGACGATGAGGGCCGCATGCTGCTGCAGAAACGCAATCCGAAAAAGTATCACTCGGGTGGGCTGTGGGCGAACACCTGCTGCGGTCACCCGCGGCCGGGCGAGCGGACCGTGACGGCCGCGCGCCGGCGCCTCAACGAGGAGCTGGGCGTGCGCGATCCACTTTCGTTCGGCTTCTTTGCCCGCTACCGCGCCGATCTCGACCGCGGCATGCACGAGAACGAGCTGGTCTATGTGTATTTCGGGCAGCTCAAGTCAGAGACCAAGCCCGATCCGGCCGAGGTCGTCGGCCTCGAGCACGTGAGCCTCGCCGAGCTCAAGCGGCGCATCAAGCAGAAACCCGGTTCCTTCACATATTGGATGAAGCACTACGTGCAACATCACGCTCAAGAGATCGCCCGGCATGTTCGCGCGACGGTTGGCGGGTAGCCCGGATGGAGCGTCAGCGAAATCCGGGGTCGCGGTCCCGCATTGCGCTGCGCTTCATGCGGGCTACATGCTCCAGTTTGCGAGGCACCTCATGCGGCTCCAGGTCTTAGCGATCGGCATTTTCCTCGCCACGGCCGTCGGCGTGTGCTGGGCCGAGGAACCGATCACGCTGCGGTATGGGCAGAATGCGGCCGGGGCGACCGGGCTCTCCTCGCTTCCGCTCACGGTCGCGCAGCGGAAGAATTTCTTTGTTCGCGAGCGCCTCAATCTTGTGGTGGTGCCGATTTCGGGCGGGACCGACCGCATCGTGGCAGCGCTCGACCGCGGTGAGATCGATGCCGGCAAGAACGCAACGCCCTATCTGATCGAAGCGGTGCTCAAGGGATCGGATGCGGTCGCGATCATGAGCCAGACCGCCAATCCGGTTTACAGCCTGATCGCAAGGCCCGACGTCAAATCGGTGGCGGCGCTGAAAGGACAGCTGCTGGGTCTGTCCAGGCCGGGCGATACCATCACCCTGTCTACCTTGCGGCTGCTGGCCCGCGCCCAACTTGGGCCATCCGATTTCCGAACCAAGGTGGTGGTGGGAACGGGCCCCCGCTTTGCCTGCCTCAAATCGGGCGAATGCGCGGCGGTGCCGATGGGCGAGCCCGAGGACCTCGATGCGATCGCGCAGGGTTTTCCGCGGCTCGCCTTTACGTATGAGGCGGGCAGCGATCTGTTGTTCAATGTCGACATGGCGCGGCGCACTTGGGGGCAGAAGAACGAGGAGACGCTGACGCGCTTTGCGCGCGCCATGGCGTCCGCCTACGCATTCATGAACGATCCCAGCAATCGCGACGAAGTTACTCGCATTATTGCCGAAACTGCCCACCTCTCGCCGACCGTCGCGGCCGAGATTTTCGCGCCTTATCTTGATCCGGCCAAGAACGTCCTGCCGCGCCAGGGCGAGCTCGACCTCGCGGCGCTCGGGCGGGTCTTGTCGCTCATGGCGGAAGCCGGCGTGATCCCCTCGCCTGCCCCGCCCGCGGAGAGGTTCGTGGACTTGCAGTACCTCAAGGCCGCGGGGATTCAGTGATCGTGCGAGAGCGAGCTCAATGCTCCTGAAACTTTAGGAGTCGCCCCGCATTGCCCATCACAATCAGAGTGCTGACATTGTGCAACAGCGCTGCGATGATCGCACCGCTGGCCCCTAACCAGCCGGTCGCCGCCGCAGCCACGATCACCACCGTCCAGCCGAGCCCGATGCTGACATTCGCGTAGATGGTGCGGCGGCAGCGCCGGCTTAAGCGAATGCAGGTGCCGAGCCGCCGCAGATCGTTGGTCATCAGCACAAGGTCGGCGGAGGCAAGCGCCACATCGGTGCCGCGCGCCCCCATGGCGATGCCGACGGCGCCGACCTTGAGCGCCAGCGAATCGTTGATGCCGTCGCCCACCACCATGGGCCGGTAGCCGGAAGCAATCTCATCGAGCACATAGGTCATCTTTTCCGCCGGCAGCGCCTCGGCCCGGATATCTGGCAAGCCTAAGGACTCCGCGACCCGGCGGGCCACCGCTGTGCGATCACCGGTGAGCAGCACCTGCCGGCGCAGCCCGAGCTCGCGCAGATCATCGATTGCCTGTTTCGCCTCCGGCCGCGGCTCGTCGGCAAGCAGCATCCAGCCGAGGAATTTCTTGCCCTGGGCAACTCCAACCATGGGTCCATCGTGATTGGGCGGATCGGAGATCGCGACACCGAGTTCGCGGAACAATTCGACGCGGCCGAGCCCGACCACCTCCGCACCGAGCCGGCCGACAACGCCGAGACCGCGCGATTCCTTGATCTCGTCGACCACGAGCCGTCCAGGCTCGGCCAGACTTGCCAGGGCGCGGCTCACCGGATGATTGGAGGCGCTGGCGAGCGCGCCCGCCAGCGCTTTCAGCTCGCGCGGATCGACGCCCGGCTCAGGACGCGCCTCCACGAGCTGCAAATGGCCGACCGTCACGGTTCCGGTCTTGTCGAACACCACCGCATCAACGGTGGCAAGATTCTCCAGGAACGCGGCGCCCTTCACCAGAATGCCGTGGCGGCTGGCGACCGCGATGGCGGCGATCGACGTGGCGGGTGCGGCCAAGACCAGCGCGCACGGACAGGAGGCGACCAGGACCGCCAGCGCCGCGACCGTGTTGCTGGTGGCAAACCAGGTGCCGGCGGCGATCAGAAGCACCAGAACCATGTAGCGCTCGGCATAGCGCTCGAGCAGGCGCGTCACCGGCGGCTTGGCGCCTTCCGCCTCCTGCAGCAAAGCGATCACGCGGCCGAGGGTGGAATCCTCGCCCACACGCGTCAGCTTCACCACCATGTGGCCGTCGCCGTTGATCGAGCCCGAGAATACCTCGCTGCCGACCTGCACCTCGACCGGCACCGATTCACCGGTGATCGATGCGGTATCGACGCTGGAGGCGCCGGACTGCACGAGCCCGTCGGCCGGGATGAGGTCGCCGGCACGCAGATCGATGAGATCGCCGGCGCGCAGCGCGTGCGTATTCACTTCCTCGACCTCGCCATTCGGCAGGAGGCGACGGGTCTTGACCTGGGTGAGCTTGCTCAAGGCGCGGATCGCCTCTTGCGAGCCGAGCAGCGAGCGCTCCTCCAGGATATGGCCGAGCGTCATCACCAACGGCAGCAGCGCCGCGGTCATGAGGTCGCCCGCTGCCCATGCGGCGATCAAGGCCAGCGCGATCAGCTGGTCGGTGATGCCATGCAGATCGGGGAAGCGCAGCGACTGCCAGGCTGCCGACAGTGCCGGCACGGCGACCAGGAGCGCGGCAATGCCGGCCACGAGCTCGGCGACGTCGCGCTGGTTCGGAACCAGGAATTGCAGCGCGGTCGCCAGGATGAGGCAGCCGCCGGCGACGAGTGAGAGAGTAAGGCGAAGGCCGAGCGAGAGCTGCTCGGCGCGGCTCAGCAAGCCCTCGCCTGCGGTCGGGGCTGGGGCAACAACGGTCTCGGCGGTCATCGCGGCACCGGTCCCGGCAGCATCAACTGGACGCCGCCATTATTGTCCACTGTATCGACGCGCGCCGCCTTGGCGAGCAGCGGGCCGATCCGATCATAGTAGATGCGGTTGATCAGCATGTCTCCGGACAATCCCGGAGAACCCTTGGCAAGCGCATCGATGGCGGCCGTGCGTGTCTTGGCGTCGGTCACCTTCTCGGCGGCGCGTGCATCGGCGTCCGTCAACGTGCGATCGCGGTCCTGGTTGGCGCGCAACGCCGTCATGGCGGCGCCGGTGCGCGCCTCGGCGATGTCGCGGTCCGCCTGCTGGGTGGCGATCAGCACATAATCGAAAGCGCTCTTTGCGCCGCTCGGGATGGCGGCAGCGAGATCGACGCGGCTCACCTTGATTCCGAGGCTCGCGCCCGCGGTGGTGAGGTCGTCCAGTCGGCGATTTATTGCATTCATCAGATCCGAGCGCAGCTGCTCGCGGCCGGCACGGGCAGCGGCGCTCGAGCCGCTGTCGAGCTCCGGGCGCGCCACCAGGATCGTGTCGAGATCGCGCGAGGCGCACACCGCCACCGCGCTGGCGACGAAAATGCGCTGCAGCGCGGGCTGCACATGTTCGCCGGACAGGATGTAGGCGGCCGGATCAGTGATCTGATAGAGCAGCGTCGCCTGCAGGTGCACGACGCTGGAATCGCCCGTCAGCAGGAAGGCGGTGTTCTCGCGCGCATAATCGCTGATCATGAAATCGCCGCCGACGGCGGAGTCGGGCTCGAACTGATCGATCTGGAATTCGATCTGGCGATCCTCCTGGGGCAGCATGACGACCTTCTCGATCGGCTGCGGCCAAGCCATCAGCAATCCGGCGCCCTGCTGGCGCACGATGCTGCCGAAGCGGTAGACGATGGCTCGGCTCTCGGGCGGCACCTGGCGCCAATTGGAAAATGACCAGCCGACCGCCGCGACCAGCACGACAAGAAACAGAAACCGGAACGCGAGCTTGGCCGATTGCGCCCACGCGCCGGCAGGCTCGGCGCCTTCCCTCACATCCGGCCGGCCGGGATCGGGAGCGTTCATTGCGCCTCCTCCTGGCCAGGGGCATGGGCTTCGGCCGGCGGCGGTGAGGGTTGCGGCGGCGGAGCCGGTTGCGCCGCCGGGGCCCGCGGTCCCGCGGTCGCGGTCGCATTGGGAGGTCCGTCGACCAGAACGCGGAACGGTGCTGCGTCGGTGCGCAGGATCAGCCTTGTATTGGCGCCGACGACCGTATCGAGCGTATCGAGCGAACGCAGCAGCATGTAGAGATCGGGCGCACTCCTATAGGCCTGCCCGTAGATGTCCGCCGCCTGCAGCCGCGACTTGGCGTCGATGTCGGCGGCTTCCGCCTTGGCCTTGGCACGCAATACCCGCGCGTCGCGGTCGGCATTGGAGGCTATCTCGGCAGCGGCGCGCTGACCCTCCGCCTGCCGCTCGGCCGCAACGGTCTCGCGCTCGGCGCGCATGCGGGCAACCGTCGCATTGAGGGTCTCGGTCGGCAGCGTCAGCCGCTCGATGCCGACCTGGCGGATGGTGATGCCGTAGACCTTGAGCGCCTGCTCGTCGATGCGCTCGCGCAGACGGCTCTCGAAGTCGCTCAGCAGCACCTTGGCGGGATCGGTGTTGACCAGATTGGCAAGATCGAAGCTCGCCGCCGTGATCTCGAGCGAGGAGCCGACGAAGCTGCGCAGCTGCTGTGCGGCCACGTCGGGCTGGTTGCGCACTGCGCGCAGGAACTGCCGGATGTGGTCGGGATCGGGAGGCACCTGCCAAGCCACATAGGCCTGAACTAAAATGCGCAGGCCGTCGCGCGTACCGACATCCTGCAGGCCGCTCGAGGTGGTGCGCAGCCGCAAATCCACATTGATCGTGTTCTCGATCGGGAGCGGCGCCTTCCAGGCGAGACCCGGTTCGGTCAGGACATTGACCGGATCGCCGAAGCGGGTGACCACGATCGCCTGCCCGGGCCCGACCAGCACCAGGCAGGCGCTCAGGACGGCAGCCGCAACGATCAGGAACGCGATCGCGAAGCGGCCATAACGCGCGAACAGACTTTTGCGCTGACCTTGCTGACCGTGGTCAGGATGATCGTGATCATGACCGTGGTGGTGATGACCGTGGTGATGATGATGCCCGAACGTCATCGTGATGGCCCTGAGACTGGTGGAAGGGTGGGTTCGTCATCGTCCTCTTCGGAGTTGAAGCTTCTGCCCGGCGGGAGGATCACATCGCTGCGGGCGGTCGGCGCGCCGGCGCCTCCAAGGTTGCGCAAATCGATCATCGGACCGTTTGGTCCCTGCAGGCGATGATCGATCACGATCGCCTCCGACTTGCCGAGGCCGGATGACAGACGCTCGAATCGCCGCTCGGTGAGGAAGGCTTTGCCGTCGCGGTCGCGCGCCTGTCGATCAGCGTTGAACAGGATGCTCTCGCTGTTCGCCTGGTTGATGAGCTCGGCGGCGGCGGCGGTCGCCTTGTTGCGATCTTCCATCGCGGCCTGCTCCGCCGATTTGATCGAATGGATGGCGCTCGCCTTCTGCACTGCGATCTGCGAGTTGGCGAGGATCTCGGCTGCCTGGACGTTGTGATACGCCGAGGCTGCGCCAGCCGGCGGATGAATGGCCTCCACCACGACGGCGATCGCCTCGATTCCGCTCGACATCTTGTCGAGCTCGTCCTGCAGGGCGACGCGAAACTCCTTGGTGAAGGCATCGCGGCTCTGGCCGAGCACATCGGACAGCGTGTAGCGGGCGAAATAGCGCACCAACAGCTGACCGGTCGTGGCGGTGATCAGCGTCTCCGGTTCGGCAACCCGATACGCGGAGTTCATCGCATCTTCGTCGGTGAGCCCGACCCGGTAGACGACGCGCAAATCCGCGTCCGCGATCTGGAAGCTCTGCTGCCCATTGCTGGTGGCGCTGGCGATCAGATAGCTCTGCTCGGAGGGATGCGAGGCGTCCCAAAGGCGATCGGCGGAGGCCGGCGGCGCCGCTTCCGCTCCCGGAAGGCGTTGCTGCTGATCCACGCTCAAGCTCTGGCGCTGCGGTGCGAGATCGCCTTGTGTCGACATGGCGATCGGGATGTCGTGGATCACCCCGAGCTCGACCGTGCGCATGGTGCCAAACGGCCACGGGAGATGGATATGCAGGCCGGGCCCGAGCACCGCGACCGGGCGACCAAACCGCTCGTAGACCGCACGCTCATTGAGCCCGAGCGCAGTGACACCAGTGATGCACCAAGCCAGGAAGCCCATCACCAAGAGCACCGGCAGCATGGCCCGCTGCACGAAGGCCAGCGCCCAGCTGCGCGACAGATCGATGCCGAATTGCTGCCGGACGGCGGTGTTGAAGGCCTGGAAGCTGGGCGGCGCGAAACGCAGAAGGCCCGCTATGCTGCTGTCGGCCACGGAACGGCGCTGCTCGATCGGCGCGAACGGCACGAAGAAAAGCGCGAGGCTGCGTACCGCGACCTCGAGCGCGATCACCGCGGTGAGGATCGCCAGTCCCTGTTCGACATAGATCGCCCAACCGAATCCAAGCACGCGCAGCACCGCCGCAATGCCGAGGCCGAGGCAAACGGTGAGCGGCACGCGCAGCAGCCGATCGAGTTGCGGCGCGTCCGGAAGCATTTCGGTTGCAATGCTGGCGTACGAGCGTTCAAGCACCAGGAGCGGGAACGCAACCACAATGAGCGAGCCCCCCAGGATCTCGAGGGTCAGCGGATCAGCGGCTGCGAACGGGGTCACCCGCCAGGTCACCCACACGCCGGCGATGGCCAGCGCGGCGAATAACAGGGCGATGAGCACCTGCGGCCAGGCGGCGAGCATTTCCACGCGGAAGACGAACAGCGGACGTGCACGCGCAAGCCACCGCCGCCAGTCGAGCTTGCGGCCGGATGATGGCGTCGCAAGCGAAGCCGGCTCCGCTGCAGGCAGCGTTGCGGGTCGATCGACCAGCCGTGCGCGCACGAAGGCGACGAGCGCAGCGGACAGAAAGCCCGCGGCCGCGACCAAGAGCGATGCCCCAGCAAAGCCGAGCGCGCGCGGGATCGGAAGATCAAGGCGCCAAAAAGCGTTCGCATGCGCGGAAATCGCGCTGGTGAGGGCAAGCCCCAGCGCCGCCAGTATCAATCCGGTGATCGCGAGCGGCGCCACATAGCGTCGGGCATTGTTGAAATGCGGCAGTTGAGCCAGCGTCATGCACGCCTCCGCAGCGACAAGGGCTTTCGACAGCGGCCTAGCGACGCTGCGATAGCCGAATTTCGCCCCCGGGTCGAGCAGCGCCCGGGCCCCGCGCGAAAGCGTCCGGCACCGTCAACCCCAACGGTAACGGCGCCGACATTGCCGATGCTGGCACTGCCGAAGCTCCCACACCCTCGCCCTCGCGCGCTTGCGGGCGAGGGAAGAGAGGAGGGATCGGATCGATCGGGTCCCGGCCGCAATCTTGCACCCTACTCCCCCTCCCTTCCCTCCGTGCGCCTGCGCGAGAGAATCAGGTTGAGGGGGCGCCTTTCACAGCGCGTCCACGTTTGACGCGCTTTTCCCTTCTCCTATGTCGCCCGCTTCACGGTGCTCATGTCAACTACTGCTTGAAGCCGACCACCAGCGGAGCCGGATAGGATTCAGCTATCGGCTCGCCGCGGCTTTTGACCGTGACCTTGTACATTCCGGCCTGCTGGATCGCGTCCGGCGGAATGGTGGCATCAAGCTCGTTGCGGTTGACAAAGTGCGTCTCGAGCTCGCGGCCGTTCAGCAGTACCTGATGGAACGGCCAGAATCCGCGGCCTTTCACTTTCAGAATCGTCGGCCCGCTGCCTTGCGTCAGCGCAAGCGGCGAGATGTCGATATGCTCGGACAATTGTTGCCAGGAATTGAACTCCGGAATCGGGTTGACGTATTTGTGAAAGCCGATGTCGATCATCTTGCCGTTCATCACCACCATTTTCACATTGGTGGTCGCCCACATGTCCTGCAGCGGATTACCTTCGACGATCGAGAGATCCGCCACCTTGCCGGGCTCGACGCTGCCGTAGTCCCTATCCTTGCGAAAGGTCTTGGCGACATTCAAGGTCGCGGCCTGAATCACTGTCATCGGCGGAGCGCCCGCCTCGACGTCCATGGTCATGCCCTCGTGCATCAGGAGGCCGGCCATGCCGCGCGGAGAATCCGACCCTTCCTTGAGGATGCCGCCGGCCTGGACGAAGCGGCGGATGAATTCGTTCGCCTTGGCATAGCCGATCCGCGTTTGCTCGAGCTGCTCTGCCTTGTAGCGCTTGAACAGCTTATCGGTCGTGTATTCGGTGATGACGCGCACCGCGGCCGGGAAATTGGTGCCGGGGTCGCCGAGGATTTCCTGCTCCTTCTGCCAGAAGCGCTGCGCGCTCGGCGACAGGGGCCGAAGCCACTTGGCGATGGTAGGCGTCCATGCCACGTGGTGCTCCACCATCGGGGCGATGACCTTGTCGAAATTCTCAGGCTCGTACTGCGCGCCCGCGATCTCGGCGTCGATCCTGCCGGCGGTACGGTCGATCGCAAGCTTGCGCCGGCGATCGAGATCCATGATCGAGGTGTAGCCCACGCTCCAGATGTGCTCGACGCCGTCGACACCCGCATTGGCCGAGGCGATCACATCCCAGCTATGGCTGGTCACACCGAAGCCAAGCCGATGCGCCTCGTCGGCGGCGGCCCTCACCAGCTCGGGGGTGAGATACTCGCTGAGCTTGATGACATCGTAGCCGTCTCGCTTCTTATCCTGGATGGCGGCGCGAATCTCGTCGGGCGTGTCGGCCGTTATGTAACCGCGCCAGGCGCGCGAGCCTTCGGTGTCGAGCTCACCCCGACGCTCGCCGATCGCCTGCCCGGCGGCCCAGATCCGCGGCCCGCGAATCTTGCCCATATTGGTCCCGTCCCGCTGCGCGAGCGCCCACGGACCGTTCTGATTTGTTTCGATCTCCACGCAGGTGGTGATGCCGAGATGAAGATAGAGCTCGCCCCAGAATGCTTCCCAGTGGCAGTGGCCATCGATGAAGCCCGGCATGATGGTCCTGCCCCTGGCATCGATGATCTGCGCGCCGGGCGGAATCGTGACCTCGCCGCTGTGGCCGACGGCCCTGAAACGATCGCCCTCGATCACGATCACGGAATTGTCGATCGGCGGTCGTCCGGTTCCGTCGATCAGCAGTCCGCCTTGGATGACGAGCGCCTGGGCTGCGGCCTGCGTCATCGGCGCGAGAGCGCCGGCGGCCACGAGCAAAGTGGCGGCGATCAATTTCTTCATGCTGAAGCGGCTGCCGATCGAATCAATCCACTTCAGCGTCGTTGCCGGGCTTGACCCGGCAATCCATCTTCTTACGAAAAAGTTGGACCCGCGGGTCAAGCCCGCGGGTGACGACTGCAGCAGGTCTTTTCGATCGGAACCCGCGCTAACGTGCGAGATCATGTCTTTCCTTCCCATCAGTCGAGCCGTCGATGACTGTCGCATCGGTTTCAGCCCGACTCAAATCTCCGTGCCGACTGTCAAGGCTCAGTCATGCACGCGCCGGCATCGGCGCATGCTCCAAGCGTAATTATTCATGTCGCCCATAAGGGCAATCAATCTCACATATTCCGCGCACCAGCAATAGGCCGGCCGCGCTTGACCTCTTGCGCGTCTTCTGACTCCGACGCCTGCGCTCATCTCTTCAGATATGAAGCCGGGAAATCACGGCTCACGCATTGCAGGATGTTGCAGATGCGACTAATCTCGTTAGGCTGCTTACTAATAGATCAGGCGCTTGGCTGATGGCGGTGCGAGAAGGGGCCTCATGATCGCATGACCTCTCGATATCGACAGGATGAGCAATTCGACAAGGTGGCCGCGAGCGGCGGGCACGAGCAAGCCCAAGGCAGCCGCGAGATGAACGTTCGGCGGCATTTGGCGTTGCTGGCGTTGTTGGCCGGCAGCATTGCCGCGGCCGGAATCCGGGCCCCTCCCGCCGCCGCCAGGGACAATCTTGCAAGAGGCGCCGCACCCGTCCCGGATTTTTCCGGCGTATGGCATCACGGTCGCCTCCCCTGGTTCATACCACCCGCATCCGGCCCGGGCCCGGTGACTAATTTGTCGCGCGAGAAGGGTACCGGCGTGAGCGACAACGCCTCGCTGGTCGGCGACTACAAGAACCCGATCTTGCAGGCCTGGGCCGCAGAGGTCGTGCGGAAGAGGGGTGAACTGTCGCGCGCCGGCATCATCAATCCAAATCCGTCGAACACGTGCTGGCCGGAGCCGGTGCCGTTCCTGTTCAAGAACGCCGCCATAGAGATGCTGCAGCTGCCGGCAGAGACGGTGATGTTGTTCAGCGAAGATCATGAGGTGCGCCGCGCGCGCATGAACGAGCCGCACCCGGCACAGGTGACGCCCTCATGGCATGGAGATGCCGTCGGCCATTACGAAGGCGATACGCTGGTGATCGACACGGTGGGCGTCAGGACCGACCGGCCACATCCTATGATCGACCTGTTTGGTACGCCCTACACCGGGAAGCTGCACGTCGTGGAGCGCTATCGGCTGGTTGATCTCGCGGATGCAAAGGACGCGCTGGCACGCGGCGCCAAGGAGAACCGGCGAGCGACCGCGGAACCCATCTTTTCCAATTACAGCGACAAATACTTGCGGATCGATTTCACGATCGAGGATGCCGGCGCCTTCACGACGCCGTGGATGGCCAACATGATTTATCAGCGCGACCGACACGAAGAGTGGACGGAGGTCGCCTGCGCTGAAAACACGTTCGACTTCTTCCACAGCGAGGCCGCGCAGGTCCCGCGCGCCGACAAGCCGGATTTCTGACGGACCAGGACGCGGACACGCAAACGCCTGCACTTCCAGAGGCATGGGCGGCCACGACCCCTCCTTCCCGGCAGCGAACATGGCGGACAACTCACGCGCTACAAAAGGCGGTCAAATGACCCGCTACGGAAACTTCACCATATGGACACTTCAAGAATTCAAAGGCCACCGGTAAGCTCGTGATCGTCGCAGCTCGCTGTGACATGGGGGGTGCTCCGTTTGTGTCCTGGCAGTCACAAGTTGGAGTACCCCCTCCTCGCCTGACACAAAATTCCCCGGCTTGACGAGCGCCGGGGCGAGGCAGAGAATCCAGCCCAAATCAGATGCAGGTGGGTTCATGACCAAGGCCCGCAATTTCAGCATTCGAGCTGGCAATCAGTTGCTGGATCGCCGCGGCAGTCCGTCGCTGGCGCTGTCCCGGCGCTCCCTGCTGGCACTGGGCTGTCTCGCGCCCTTCGCGACTCTCCCGGCGCGCGCCGGCGAGGTCGTGACCTTCGCGGATCTCGCCGTCGCGGGCGGGGAAGGATACACCGACAAAGCCCGGAAGCTTGCCGGCAAGACGGTGGAGATGCGCGGTTACATGGCGCCGCCGCTGAAGCCGGAAATCGATTTCTTCGTGCTCACCAGCCTGCCGACCGCCATCTGCCCGTTCTGCGACGCTGCGGCGAGCTGGCCGGACGACATCGTGCTGGTGCAGCTGAGCCGCCCGGTACGCGCGCTCGCCTACGACGTCCTGCTCGACGTCAGCGGGACCTTGGACATCGGCGAATACACCGATGAAAGGACCGGGTTCGTCAGTCTGGTGCGGCTCAACGAAGCCAAATACGTGAAGGTCTGATCGTCGTTGAACCAGGCAAAGCCGGGCAAGGCGCGGGCGCCCGCCCTCAGGATCGAGAACTTGGAGGTCGGCTACGCCAATGGGGCCGGCGCGGTAACGGCGCTGGAAGTCGAGCAGTTGGGCGTGCCCCCGGGCGGGCTGCTCGCGGTCACCGGGCCATCCGGATCGGGCAAATCCACGCTGCTGTATGCCATCGGCGGGCTCTTGCGACCGCGCCGCGGAAAGGTTCTGTGGGACGAGCACGATATCCTCAGCTATGGCGAATCGGCGCGGGATCGCTGGCGCCGCCACACCGTCGGTTTCGCGTTCCAGGATTTCCACCTGCTGCCTGAGCTGACGCCGCTGCAGAACGTGCTGTTGCCGGCAAGCTTCGAGCATTTTGCGGCGACACCCGCAGTGCGCTCCCGCGCCGTTTCCCTGCTCGAGCATTTTTCCGTGCCGCAGGCGCGGCGGAGCACGGCCAGCCTGTCGCGCGGGGAGCAACAGCGCGTCGCGATCGCCCGTGCGCTCTTGTTTGATCCGCCCGTGATCCTCGCCGATGAGCCAACCGCGAGCCTCGACGCCAAGGCCGGTGGCATCGTCATCGATATCCTGCTGCAATTGAGCCAAGCCGACCATCGCACCGTGATCGCGATCAGCCACGACCAGGAGCTGCTCAAGCGATCCCCCGATGTGGTCGCGCTCGATCACGGCCGCTTGACCGCCCGCCAGCCGCAGATGGCCGCACAGGCAGCCGCATCATGAACCCGTTCCTCGTCGTGCGCGCCACCATCGCCCGCCATCGCGGAACATACCTGCTGTTCATCCTCTTGGTCGCGATCGCGACCGCGATCGGGGTCGGCATCACCACCCAGGAAGCGGCGCTACGCATCGGCAGCGCCCGCGCCGCCGACAAGTTCGACCTGGTGGTGGCAGCCCCCGGCAGCGAGACCGACGTGGTGCTGGCGGCGATTTATCTCAGGCCCGGCACGGTGCCGCTGCTCGACCCCTCGATGGTCGGCAAGGTGCTGAACGAGCCGCGCGCCAAGATTTCGGCACCGCTCGGCTTCGGCGACAATATCCACGGCTCGCCCATCGTCGGTACCGTGCCGGCCTTCGCCGATTATCTCTCCGGCGGATTGCAGGAAGGGCGCGTCTTCGCCCGTGAGGACGAAGCAGTCGCCGGCGCCGCGGCGCCGGTCGCCATGGGCGAAAGCTTCCATCCCAACCATGGCCGCAACCCATTCCTTGCTCCCGGTGCCGAGCAGCATGCCGAGACACTGACGGTGGTCGGGCGCATGAAACCGACCGGAACCCCGTGGGACAATTCGGTGATCGTGCCGATCGAGTCGGTCTGGCGCGTGCACGGCCTTCCCGTCGGCCACGCGGACGGGGACACCCATATCGGGCCGCCGTTCGATCCCGCGCATGTGCCGGGCGTGCCGGCGATCGTGATCAAGCCGGACACCATCAATGCCGCCTACGGGCTGCGCAATCTCTATCGCACGCCGCTCAGCATGGCGTTCTTTCCGGCCGAAGCCCTGATCCGGCTTTACGAAGTGCTCGGCGACATCCGCGAGCTCATGAGCTGGCTCGCCTTGGCGACCCAGGGCCTGGTGGTGATCGCCATGCTGGCGGGCGTCATGGCGATCCTCACCCTGCATCGCCGGCAGTTCGCGGTGCTGCGCGCGCTCGGCGCGCCGCGCCTTTACATTTTCCTCTGCGTCTGGGCTCAGATCGCGGTGATTGCGGTTGCCGGCGCGCTGTTAGGCTTGCTGCTCGGCGCCGGCGCCGCCATGCTGATCTCGCACATGATCACGCGCGCGACCGGCATTGTGCTGCCGGCGGAGATCGGCCCCGACGAATGGTCACTGGTCGCCGGCATGATCGGCTTCGGCTTGATCGTCGCGACCGTGCCGGCCTTCATCAGCTATAGGCGGTCCGTCATCCAGTCGCTGACCGCGCAGTGAGCGAGGCGATCAATGCGCGATTGCCCTCTATTCCCATCGTCTGTAAGCTTTCGGCGTGAAGTTTTCCACGTCATCGTCATGGAGCGCTCGCAAGAGGCGCGCGTCAGGGAGTCTAACCATGCTCAGTGGTAATGTTCATCGCCTGCCCAAGTCCGCTCACCGGCTGATCAAGCTCGCCGGCATTGCGCTCGCCGGCGCGTCGGTCATGGCGCTCGCCGCCTCCGCTCCGGCGGCGGAAGCCTACAAGCTCACGGTCAGCAAGGAGCGGCTCCTCAACGCGCAGAACGAGCCGCAGAACTGGCTGATGATGAACGGCGACTATTCCTCGCAACGGTATTCCAAGCTCACGCAGATCAATCGGGACAATGTCAAGAACATGCGGATGGTCTGGGCGCTGGCGCTCGGCGGCATGCAGGACATCGGACAGAACGGGCCGGAGAACGAGGTCAATCCGCTGATCGACAACGGCTACATGTACACGACTGATGGCTGGGGTACCGTCTACAAGATCGACGCGCGCGACCCTAATCATGGCGAGTATGTGTGGATCAGCAATTCGGGCGTCCGTCACGAAGGCAATGTTTCGCGCACTCGCGGCATCGCGCTGTGGGACGACAAGGTGATCGCCAATCTGCCGGACGGCCGCGTCATCGCCATCAATCGCGACAGCGGCGAGATCGTGTGGGACAAGAAGGTCGCGGTCGCCAACGAGTTCGGCAGCAAGGAGCGGTTCTTCACCGCACCGATGACCATCGATGGCAAGGTCCTGGTCGCCAACGGGGCCGGCGACGGCGCGACGCGCGGTTGGATCGCCGCGCTCGACGTGAACACCGGCAACGAGCTGTGGCGCTGGTACGCGGTGCCCAAGCCTGGCGAGCCGGGCAGCGAAACCTGGAAGGACAGCAACAATGCCTGGAAGACCGGCGGCGGCGGCATCTGGCAGACCGGCTCGTACGACCCGGCGAGCGGGCTCACCATCTGGGGCACCGGCAACCCGATCCCGCAGATGGATCCGCAGGCGCGGCCCGGCGACAATCTCTATACCGACTCGGTCGTGGCCCTCGACGTCAATACCGGCAAGCTCGCTTGGTACTTCCAGTACACGCCGAACGACGGCTGGGACTACGACGAGATCGGCGTGCACATGCTCTACGACGTCAACATCAATGGCGAGAACCGGAAAGTGGTCGGCCATTTCGGCCGCAACGGTTTCTTCTACGAGCTCGATCGTAACAACGGCAGCTTCATCAGGGGCCAGCAATACGTCAACGATCTGAACTGGACCAAGGGCCTCGATCCCAAGACGGGCAAGCCGGTCGAATACGATCCCAAGCTCGACGTGCAGACCTACGTGCCGGCGGCGCGCCAGCTGCGCGGCGACGGCATGAAGCGCACCTGCCCGACCTGGCACGGGGGCGTCGCCCACCAGCCGCCGGCCTATAATCCGATCAAGCACATCGCCTACGGAGTCGGCGCCGAAGGCTGCTTCTCGCAGAACGGCGCCAAGGTCGCATTCAAAGGTCCGGACGGCGGCATCGATGCCAAGAACAGCGAGAGGCGAACCTTCACCAGCGATCTCTATTACGGCGCCGTCACGGCCTACGACACGGTCAACAACAAGGTCGTCGCCAAGGCGGTGCAGCCGATCGAGCTTCGCTCCGGGGCGCTGGACACCGCAGGCGGCGTGTTGTTCACCGCGACGCAGGACGGATGGGTCATCGCCTATGACGACGACACGCTACAGGAATTGTGGCGCTTCAACCTGGGCACACCGCTCAAGGGCGCGCCGGTAACCTACGCGATCGGCCCCAAGCAATACCTCGCCGTGCAGTCGAGCGGACGCCATCTGCATCCGATCAAGTACGATAACCTGCTCGACTCGAGCTATCTGTTCGTGTTCGCGCTGAACTGAGGCTGTCTGTAGGGTGGGCATTGCGCGACGAGGCGGTGCCCACTTCCTCGAGGGGGCGCAATGCCCACGCGAAGCGTTGCCGCGTGGGCAAAATCGCCTACATGCGCTCAGCCCAAGCGTCTACGGCACGGGCGGCGATTTTTCCCACCCTACGGCCCGCACGGTCGGCCGAGGGCCTACTTCGGCAAATCAGCGCAGGTCTCGTCTTCCTTGCCCCAGAAATCCACGCACTGGGCGTGGTTCATCGGTCCCTTGCCGATGACCTTGGCCATGAGGAAGTCTGCCAGGTAACCGATCTCGTTCGGCGCCAATGTCGCGGGCGGATCGAACATGGTGAGCTGCCGTGCCGTGAGATCGGCCTGCTTGAGGCCGTAGCAGCGGCCGTCGCTATAGGCGAACTTGTCGAACGCCGGCATGTCCGTGCCGGGACGCCCGCATTTGATGGTGGTGATCACGTTCTGCCGATCGAGCGTGCTGGCCCGCAGATCGGCCCCATCCGGCATCTGGTTGTCCATCTTGTGGCCGTCGCCCGCCCACCCATGACACGCCTGGCAATGGGCGTCGCGGTGGAACAGCCGCTCCCCCGCGGCAATGTCCGCAGGATCAACACTTTGCGCTTGCGCGCCCATGGACGGGCAGACCGCATAGGCAAGGACCATCAGGAAGCTCGCGAGGATTTGATTTTTCTGTTTCGACACGCCGGTCACCCTCACTCTTTGGGACTCTCTGCAAGAAGGATTCTTCGCAAGATCGTTTGCCGTCGGATCAATCGCTGGTGCGACGCGCATTGGCGAGCCGATCCTTGCGGCGTTTTGCTGGGTTTCACAGGGGCTCAACTCATCTTACACTTTTTACTCTTTACACCGTGTGGCACCGTCACACTGTGCGGCACCGCGCAGTGGTCCATCGCGCAATGGCTCTTCGAATGAACATGAACGTCTGCATTGGCGCAAGGCTTTCGGTCGTCCTTCTTTTATGGGCTGCCACGGCGAGCGCCCAGGAACCACGGCGGGCGACGGTATGGGATCTCAAGCTCGGCCAGCCGATTGCGGCGCAACCCTCGGCGGAGGAATTCCGCGGCTTTGCGTGCGGCTCCAACGGCGGACCGCCGCGCCAGCGGCTGAAGGGCTGGAGCGATTTCGCACGCTGCCCGGCGGAGACGGACGGCTTGCATGAAGTCTATTTCGAATATGACGACGAGCTCGAATATATCGCCCGCGCCCGCGACCTCGAGCAGGAGGTGGCCCGCTGGGCCGGCACTACGGAGGCGAGCTTTCCGGTGGTCGTGTCCGCGCTGTTTGATTCCGTGGGCGTCCTCAAGGGAATTCGCATGGTCACCGATTCTCGCCCCGATTATCGCAATGACACGATCGATGCCGATCTGCGCAAGCGCGACGACGCCTATCTGCTCGGGGGCCGTATGGCTGCACGATTCAATATCGACGCGAAGCGGGATTGCACCGCGCGCCCGGCGGCCGAGGGCGAGAGCGCGGTCGGCGACCAGTTCATCAAACAATCATGCGAGCTTATCGACCGTGACCAGCATCGCAAGGTCGATCTCAAGATCGATTTCTACCGAAAGCCGGGTCAGAGCGCGTTCAATCCGCAGATGCCGACGCAATTGACGCAAGGCCAGTTCGAGAGCTCGGCGCGGTTGGAGATTTACGAGACCGGGCAATAGCGGCGCCCCGAGACGACCTCGTCCTGAGGAGGCCGGCACTTTCGCCGGCCGTCTCGAAGGACGGCCGCAAGCTCGTCGCGTGCATCCATCCTTCGAGACGCATCGCGAAGGCGCGATGCTCCTCAGGATGAGGCCTTAGCTTGCATCAGGCTCACGCCGCTCACGGCCGGGTCGTGCCGTCGGGCATGGTCGTGTCCTTGAACATCGCCGCATCGAGCTTCGCATCGTAGAGATCGCCCTTGCGGAAGCTTGCGCCGGCGAGATTGGCGCGTGCGAAGTCGGCGCCGCGGAAAATGGCACCTTCGGCATCGGCATCGGTCAAATCGGCACCGGTAAGGCTCGCATCGTTGCATTCCGCACTGGTGAGGCGCGCTTCACCGAGCTTGGCGTCATCGAGCTTTGCCCCGCGCAGGAAAGCAAAATCGAGCGCCGCGCCCGTCAAATCGGCCCCGGTCAAGATCGCGTCGGGAAGGCGCGCCTTGCGCAAGTCGACTTCGCGCAGGATGGTCTTGCTCAAATCGGTGCGGGTGAAACGGGCGGTCCCCATCAGGGCATCGGTCAGGTCGGCACCGACAAGGCGCGCCGCATCGAGATTGGCAGCATAAAGCATCGCGTCGTGAAGATGCGCGCCGGACAAATCGGCGCGGCGCAGGTCAGCCTTGTTGAGATTGGCGCCGGTCAGGTCGGCTCCGGCAAGCTTGGCGCCGGAGAGATTGGCGTCATGAAAGGTCGCCTTCTGCAGGTTGGCGCCGGTCAAGTCGGCGCCGGAGAGATCGTGCCGCTTGAAATTGGCGCCGGAAAGGTCGCAACCACGGCACACGCGTGTGAGCCCGGCGAGAAAGTCGGCACGCTCGTCGGCACACGCGAAGCCAGCCGCCGCGGTCCAACACACCGTCAAAGCCACAAACAGGCGGAGATGCTTCGTCATTGATCCATCGTGCTGGCGGCAAAGATCTCGTCAAGCTTCATCAGCCGCGGGGTCAAACCCTGCTCGACCGAGTAGGTCGCGGCAGTTTCCAGTGTAAGGCGGTTGGCCGCAATGCCGTGCCGGATGATCGATTGCCGCAGCGCCTTGGCGGCCTCGGGCTCAATCAGACCGGCAGTCGCATGATAGTCGATATGCTCGATGCGGTGCTGGTTGGTGATTTCGTTCGCGGCCTCGAATGCCTTGAGCAGGTTCAGCACCACCCAGGGATGCTTCTCGGCGAGCTCGCGACGGATGACCATGCCGTGGTTGATCGGATAGATGTTAGTTTTGCGATAGAAACGTACGCCTTCGGCCCATGGGTCGGGAAACAGAAACTTGATGTCGCGATGATTGGCGAGATCGACGGTCGAGCGATCGACCAGATTCTTGTTCACGATATAGTGGATCACGGCCTCGAGCTCGCCCGATAGCATCATCGAGCCGATGCTCTTCTCGGCGGGGATTTGCCGGATGGTCACGCCCGGCGGCGCCTTGAAGGCGGTCGCGCCGGCGTGGCTGTGCGTCGGCACCCGCTCCATGAAGAATTCCATCTCAGTGGGCGCGACGCCGAACTCGTGCTGCAGCACGCCGCGCGTCCACAGGGCCGCGGTCTGCTGATATTCCGGCACGCCCACCCTCCTCCCTTTCAGGTCCGACGGCCTGTCGATCTTGGCGTCGCGCCGCACCAGGATTTCGGTGTGGAAGAATTTCCGCGTGGTGAAGACCGGCAGCCCAAGCCAGCGCTCGTCGCCGCCGGCACGCGCCATCAGCAGAGAAGAGACCGACATCTCCGACACATCGAAATCGCCGAAGCGCAGCTGCCGCCAGAACATCTCGGACGGATGCAGGACGGTCGGCACCAGCTCGATGCCGTCGGGTGCGACGGTGCCATCGAGGATCGGCCAGGTGCGCGGATTGGAGGATACGGCGAGGCTGAGTTGAAGTTTCATGGCTTTGCGACGCGGCCTTCTTCCCGGGGCAATGAATCCGCTCGCTCCGAAAGCGAGGCTCGCGCGGTCTAACCGATCCGCCACGCGGCCTCAAGCCGGCGCGCTACTGTATTCGCAGGCCCTGCCGGCGCATCATCGCCTTGGTGTAATCGACCGCCTCCTCCGGCGTGTCGGCAAGCGTGTCGACCACGGTCTTGACGTCCTGCGCCGACATCGGCGTGAATCCTTCGCTCATCTTCTCGCCCTGGGCGAGGAACTCAGGCTCGACAGATAGCTTGTCGAATGCCTCCCGATAGGCGGCGAGCACATCGTCCGCCGTGCCGGGGGCGAGCGCGAGCCACTTATCCCCGGTATTGAGTGTGGTCCAGAGCTTGAAAGCCTTCTGGGCAACGGGGTCGGCGATCTTGCCTTTCATCAGATCGGGAAACAGCGGGGCGTTGCCGAAATCCGCGCGGCCGACGACCCGCCCATCCTTCAGCGCGCCGGTCTGGTAGAGGATCTTGATCTGCCCGCGGTTGAGCCGCTCCTGGATTTGGAAAAAGTTTCCGGTTGAGGTCATGTCGGCCTCGCCGCGGTCGAGCGCGAACAGGGTCTCGTTGGTGCCGCGATAGCCGGCGACCCAGGCGGCGTTCCAGCCCAGATATTCGATGCTCCAGAGGATCGGCTGGGTGCCGGGACGTGGCATCGCCTGCACCGAGCTGATCATCACCGGCTTTGCCTGCTTGTCGTAAAGGCGCGGCTCGGCCGCCGGGTTCACGAAGATCACCGAGCCGCCGCGGCCAAGGCCGCCGATCAGGCGAAAGGATTTGGGATCGTAGCGGGCATTGGCGTTGCGGAACACCACCGGATCGATGGTGGATATCGAGCCCATGTAAAGGGTAAGACCGTCGGGGAGCGTGCGCTGCACGAAATAGTTCATGGCGGCGATGCCGCTGCCGCCGGGCATGTTCTGGGCCACCACGCTCGGCTGGCCAGGTAGGTATTTGTGCAGATAGAGAGCGATCAGGCGGCCGGCCACATCGGTGCCGCCGCCCGGGTCATCCCCGATCAGCATCGTGATGGTCTTGCCCTTGAACGAGGCCGGGTCTTGCGCCGCGACGGACGCGACCCCGACGACCGTGGCCGCAAAGGCCACTGCGGCCAATCTCGAGCACGCGAACATCCCAAACACTCCGCCGAGGGTTGGTCGCAAAGCGTAAACCACAGGCCGCATGCTGTCATCGCCGGCAAATTGCCGGGTAGGCCGGTCGATCCAATCAGATCGTCGGCATTAAGTGATCCTTAGGTTGCAGGCTCTTAGCGTTTGCCGGCAACAACGCGGGGACTCCAGCTGTGAACACACAGGTGAATGAGTATGGCGTGCGGCTCGCTTTCGTGCTCGACGACGAGGCACGCTTGGGCCTGGCTCTTTGCAAGATGCTCGGCACTATCGGCATCGAGGCGCGACAGTTCGTCGACCACGATTCCTTCCTGGGCCAGCTCGACCCCTGCAATCCCGATCTGGTCTTCCTCGATTTGGCGCTCGGGGAATCGGACGCGATCGACATCATTCACCAGCTCGAGCGGCGCAAGTTCCAGGGGCGGGTGATGCTGATCAGCGGCCGTGACATGGAAACGCTGCTAGAGGTCGAGCAGGTCGGCAAGGCACATGGCCTGCACATGCTCCCCTCGCTGCCCAAGCCGTTCCGCATGGCCGACGTCAAGGAGTGCCTGCTGCCATCGCCGGCGCTGCAGCCCGATCTGGAGGACGATGACCTGTTCGAGCCGCTGCAGAAGATCGGCTTGACGCTGCGCTCAAAGGCGTGAACCCCGCCAATCCGCTGCGTGCCCGCCCTCAAGTAGCCTGCGGTTCCGCCCTCCCCGGAGCCGCGTGCCCGGCGCGGGAGTGATCGGTCGCGATCACCAGGTAGACCGCCGGCACGACGAACAGCGTGAACAGAGTGCCGATCGCAAGTCCCGTCGCGATCACCAATCCCATGTCGAAGCGCGATACCGCGCCGGCGCCGGTCGCCGTCACCAGCGGAATGACGCCGAGCACCATGGCGGCGGTGGTCATCAGGATCGGCCGCAGGCGGATCCCGGCGGCAGCCTCTATCGCCTCGCGCTTGGAACGTCCTTCGATCTGCAGCTGATTGGCAAATTGGACGATCAGGATGCCGTGCTTGCTGATGAGGCCCATCAGGGTGACCAGACCGACTTCGGTATAGATGTTGAGCGACGAGCCGCCGATGCCGAGGCTCACAAAGGCAAGCGCGCCGGCAATCGACATCGGCACCGAGACCAGAATGATGATCGGATCGCGGAAGCTCTCGAACAGCGCGGCAAGCGACAGGAAAATGATGATCAGCGCGAACGCGAAGGTGGTGACGAAGCCGCTCGTCTCCTGCACGTATTGCCGGCTCAACCCGCCGTAGTCGATCGAGTAGCCTTGCGGCAGGATCCTGGTCGACAGGTCCTTGAGGAAATCGAGCGCGTCGCCCTGGGCCACTCCCGGCATGGTCACGCCCTGGATCGTCGCGCTGTTGAGCTGCTGGAAGTGATTGAGCGATTCCGGCACGGTCGAGGTAGAGATGCGGGCGATCGTCGACAACGGAACCGAGGTGCCGTCGCTGGTGCGGATGTAATAGTCGAGCAGCTGCTGGGCATTGAGCCGATAGCGCTGCTGCACCTGCGGCACGACCTTGTAGGAACGGCCGCTCATGTTGAAATAGTTGACGTAGCCTCCGCCGAGCATGGACGCGAGCGCGCCCCCGACATCGCTCATCTTCAGGCCAAGCTGCGCCGTCTTGTCGCGTTCGATCTCGACATTCACCTGCGGATTGTCGAGCTTGAGGTCGCAGTCGAGAAAGATGAACATGCCGCTCTTGAGCGCCTCCTGCAGGAATTGCTGGGCGACATCGTTGAGGCGCTGGAACGGCTCGGTGGTGCCGATGACGAATTGCACCGGCAACCCAATGCTGCCGGGCAATGGCGGCGGCTGGAACGCCACCACGCGCACGCCCGCGATCTGGGCGACTTCCTGCTGCACGACCGGCTGCAGATCATTGGTGGTCTTGGTGCGTTGATCCCACGGCTTGAGCACCATGCCGGCGATTGATTGGCCCGGCACGTCGAGCTGGAACACGTGCTCGGTTTCCGGATGCGCCGCGAAAATCTTGTAGACCTGCTGCGAATAGAGCTGGCGCTGCTGCAGGGTAGCATCGGGCGCGGCAATCGATTGGGTGATGATGACGCCCTGATCCTCCTGCGGGGCCAGCTCGGTCTTGGCGGTGGTATAGAGAAAATAGATGCTGCCAAGCACGATCACCGCGAACACGATGGTGACCGGCCAGGTGTTGAGGCTGCCGTGCAGGCGCCGCTCATAGCCGGCGCGCAGCCGGGAGAAGCCGCGGTCGATCACACCTGACAGCCGCGCCTCCCAGCCGCCCGCATGCTGCGGCTTGAGCAGACGCGAGCAAAGCATCGGCGACAGTGTCAGCGCCACGATGCCCGAGACCGTGACGGCGCCCACGAGGGTAAAGGCGAACTCCGCAAACAAAGCACCGGTAAGCCCACCCTGGAACCCGATCGGCACATAGACGGCGGCCAGCACGACCGTCATGGCGATGATCGGGCCGCCCAGCTCGCGCGCCGCCAGGATCGCGGCCTCGATCGGCGCCATGCCTTCCTCGAGATGGCGATTGACGTTTTCGACCACGATGATCGCGTCGTCCACCACCAGGCCGATGGCCAGCACCAGCGCGAGCAGCGTCAAGAGATTGATGGAGTAGCCGAGCGCCAGCATGACGGTGAGGGTACCGACCAGCGACAGCGGGATGGCGACCGTCGGGATCAGCGCGGAGCGCGGTGAGCCCAGGAACAGGAACACCACTGCGGTCACGATCAACAGCGCTTCGGTGAGGCTGCGGATCACCTCGTTGATCGCGCTGTTAACGAATTCGGTCGAGTCATAGATGATCTCGCCATTGAGCCCGCTCGGCAACAGCGCCTGGATCTCGGGAAAGACCTTGCGGACGCCGGCGATCACCTCAAGCAGACTGGCGGACGGCGCGACCTGGATGCCGATATAGACCGCACGCTTGCCGTCAAAGCCGACTTCCGATTCGTAGTCCTCCGATCCGAGCGTGACATTGGCAACATCCTTGAGGCGGACGATGGCGCCGCCGCTCTCCTTGATGACGAGATTGCGGAATTCCTCGGCGCTGTGCAGGTTGGTCGAGGCGGTCAGATTGACCTGCACCATCTGGCCCTTGGTGTTGCCGACCCCGGAGATGAAGTCGTTGGCGGCGAGCGCCTGGCTCACATCGGCGGCGGTGAGCCCGAAGGCGGCGAGCTTCTGCGGGTCGAGCCAGGCGCGCAGCGCGAATACTCTTTGCCCGAGCAGCTCCGCGGTCTGCACGCCGGTGACCGCCTGCAGCTTCGGCTGCACCACCCGCACCAGGTAATCGGTGATCTGATTGGCGGCCAGAACATCGCTGTTGAAGCCGATATACATGGCGTCGATGGTCTGGCCGACCTTCACGGTGAGGATCGGCTGCTGCGAGCCCTGCGGCAATTGACTCAACACCGAATTGATCTTGGTGTTGATCTCGGTCAGCGCCTTGTCGGCATCGTAATTGAGCCGCAGATAAACCTGAATGGTGCTCACGCCACTCTGGCTGATCGAGCTCATGTAGTCGATGCCATTCGCCTGGGCGATCGCGTTCTCGAGCGGTGTGGTGATGAAGCCTGCCACCACATCCGGATCGGCGCCGTAATAGATCGTGGTAACGGTGACGATGGCGTTCTCGGTGCGCGGATATTGCAGGATCGGCAGCACGAAATAGGAGCGCAGGCCCAGCACCAGGATCATCAGGCTGACCACGGTGGCGAGCACCGGCCGACGAATGAATATGTCGGTGAACTTCATTGGCGAATGCCCTCAGACCGTCACCCGCGGGCATAGCCCGTCGAAAGACGGGCGTGAACGCCCTAACGACCCGCGGGTCCATCTTTTCACAAGACATTGGATTGCGGGGTCAAGCCCGGCAATGACGCAGAAACGGGATCGAATCGAGCGCATCATGCTTCAACGGTCGATCGGCACCGGCGCCGCGTCGGCGGTCGGCATGATCGAATTGTTGATCAGCACCGCAGAGCCGTTGTGCAGCTTGATCTGGCCGGCCACCACCACGGTCTCGCCCTCCTTCACGCCGTTGAGCACCGCAACCTGATCCCCCCGCGTCGCCCCGGTGGTGACGAAGGTCTGCCGCGCCACCAGTTGCGGCTTTCCGTCCGGGCCGTTGCCTTTGTCGTCGACCACATAGACGCTGTCGCCATAAGGGCTGTAGGTGATCGCCGTCTGCGGCAGAGTGATGTAGCGTTGCGGCTCTCCTACCTTGATGTCGAGCGTCGCATACATCCCGGGCAGCAGCCGATGATCGGCGTTGTGGAGCGTGGCGCGGACCTGGACATTGCGGCTGCTGGCATCGACCCGCGGGTTGACCGCCGAGACCTCGCCCGAGAAGGTGTCCTTGGGATAGGCGTCGACCTTGACGGCGATCTGCTGGTTGAGGTGCACCTGGTCGACCGCCTGCTGCGGCACGAAAAAGTCGACATAGATCGGATCGAGCGCCTGCAGCGTCACCACCGTGGTGCCGGCGGCGAGGAACTGCCCGACATCCACCGCGCGGATGCCGAGATGGCCGGCGAAGGGCGCACGCAGGGTCTTCTTGTCGAGAATGGCCTGCTGCTGCGCCACCTGTGCATTGGCATTCTTGAGATTGGCCTCGTCGGCATCGAGGGTGGACTGGCTGACCGCCTGGATCTTGGCCTGCTTGAGATCGCGTTCGTAAGTGATGCGGTTCAAATCCGCGGTCGCCTTGAGCGACTCGAGCTTGGCGAGATCATCGTCGGCGCGCAGCTTCAATAGCGGTGCCCCCTCTGCGACGTCGTCGCCGGAATTGAACATGATCTGATCGATCGTACCGGCGGTCTCGAGCGAGAGATCGGCACCATTTACCGCGCGCAGGCTGCCGACCGCCTGGAGCGTTGATTGCCAGTCGTCATAGGTCGCCTTGCCGGTCGACACGGTCTGCGGTGGCGAGCCCATCGCACTCATGAATTTCTTGATCATGCTCGCCTTGAAGGCTTGAAACCCGAAGATCCCGCCGAGCACCAGGCCGACCAGGATCAGCATGATCACCATGCGTTTAATCATTGGGGCCTTCCGGCTGTCGTGGTTGAAGCGCGAACGTCGATGAAATGTCCCTCGGGGGTGAACGGGTCGGGCTTGACATCGGCACGGTTCCACCACCCTCCCCCGAGCGCCTGGTACAGGGCTGCCGTATCGGCAAGCCGTGCCGCCTGCGCCTGCACCAAAGTGAGCCGCGCCTGTTGGTAGGTACGCTGTGCGGTGAGCAGGTTCACATAGGGGATCGAGCCGAGGCGATATTGGCTCCGGATGAGCTCAAGGCTGTCGGAGGCGGCCTGCGTCGCCTTATCCTGCGCGCTGAGCGCAGTGGCATCGGCCTGCAGCGCTTTCAGGACATCGGCCACGTTCTGGAATGCCATCAACACCGTGCTCTTGTATTGCGCGGCCGCCGCCTCATAGGCCGCCTCCGCCGCGCGCTCCTGGTGCAGCAGCGTGCCGCCGTGGAAGATCGGCTGTGTGGCGCTCGCGCCGATATTCCAGATGATGCTGCCGGGCGTGAGCAGCGTCGCGGTCGAGAGCGCCGCGCTGCCATACTCGCCGGTCAAGTTGATTTGCGGCAGCCGGTTGGCGATGGCGACGCCGACCTGGGCGCTCGCCTGATGCAGCTGTGCTTCTGCGGCGCGGATGTCGGGACGTTGCTCCACCAGACGCGACGGCAGGCTGACCGGCAGGTTGGTGGGCAGCCGCAGCATGCTCACGTCCAGCGCCGGCGTTTCCTCGTTGGGAAAGCGGCCGGTCAGCTCCTGCAGCAGGTGCCGTTGTTGCGCCAGCTGCTTCTGCAGCACCGGCAGGGTCGCTTGCGATTGCGCGAGCTCCGATTGCTGCGCCAGCACATCCGTCCTGGCGACGCTGCCGAGATTGAACTGCTGCTGGATCAGGTCCAGCTGATCGGTCTGGGCCTTGATGATCTCTTCTGTGGCTTCGATCTGCCCCCGCAGAGAGAATTCCTGGATCGCGGCGGTTACGACATTCGCGGTCAGAGTAAGATAGGTCGCCTCAAGCTCGAAGCGCTGGTAGTCGACTTGTGCTTCGTTTGACTCGATCTGGCGGCGTTTGCCGCCGAACAGATCGGGCGAATAAGAGACATTCACGGAAGTCTGAAACAGATTGAAGAGAATCGGTTTTCCGGATTGCCCGAACGTTGCCGGCGAAAACTGCTGTCGCGTCGCGGATGCATTGCCGTCGATACTGGGCAGCAGCACGCCCGCCTGTGCGTAGAGAGTCTCCTGCGCCTGCCAGAGCGTTGCTTGCGCCGCTTCCAAGCTCGGATTGGCGAGGAGCGCGTCGGCCACGAGCTTGTCGAGCTGGCGCGAATGGAAGACGCGCCACCAGTCACCCGGAATGTCTCGGCCCTTTAGGAACTTTTGCGCCTCGCCGTTGTCCACAGGGGCGGAATCGGTCTCCGGGAGTTTCCCTCCTGGTGTAAAGCCGGCGGTGAGCGGCAGCGCAGGGACGACGAAGTCCGGGCCGACCATGCAGCCGGCCAGCGTCAAGCTCGCCAGCGCAACGGCAGCGATCGACACGTAAGAGCCGAGCGCAATCCCTCTCCCTTCCCTCCCCAGCAAGCGGGGGAAGGTCAGGGTGAGGAAATTGGTGCGGGGCGGCAAGCCGCCCCAGCGATCCCTAACGCGAAAGTCGATCCACACCTTGCGCACCCCTTAACAAAAGGACAATAGTTATTTACTATCCGGTTAGTCAATAACGTCGCGCGATTCGCCTGTGGAGCAGTCATCGCGCGTATAACAAGAGCCCGGGGCTAGCATGACCGATATCTCAGAGGTGGCAGCAGCCGCTCCGGAAGCCAGGCGTCGGCGCAAGGCCGAGCGGCCCAAGGAGATATTGGAGGCCGCCTTCGAGGAATTTGCGCGTAACGGCTATGCGGCGAGCACGCTCGACCAGGTAGCGGAACGCGCCGGCGTCACCAAGGGCACGATCTACGTCTATTTCGAGAACAAGGAACATCTCTTCATCTCGATGGTGAGGGAGTTCACCAAGGCGGGGCTCGATACCGTGCACGAGATGTTCGAGCAGCATGAGGGCTCGACCGCCGACTTGTTGCGCGCACAGTTTTCCTTCATCTATCAGCACATCGTCGGTGACCGGCGGCGCCGCGAGGTGGTGCGCATGCTGATCGCGGAAGCGTCGCGCTTTCCGGCTCTGGCGGACCGCTATTACGAGGAGATCCACCGGCCATGCCTTTCGCTGTTGCAGAAGGCGCTTCAGCGGGGCATCGACCGCGGTGAAATCCGCCGCTCTGCCGTCATCGATTGCCCGCAGGTGATCATCGCGCCGATAGCGCTCGTCGACCTCTGGATGATCATGTACGACACCCGCCAGCCGCTCGATCTCAAGGCTTATTTCGACGCGCACCTCGAATTGGTTCTGAACGGCTTGTTGACAACGAGCTGAGGCACGATTTGCCGAGCTGGGCTCGGTCTCGACTTGCTTTCAACCATCTGGACTTGGCCCCTCTCCTGCGCGAAATTCACGCGTAAAGACGTCCTCGAAGGACGCTTCAAATAAGGGAGGTTGCCATGATCCGTGCAGTGTTACCCGTTTTGGCGCTATCGCTGGCAGTCACGATCGCGGTCGGCCCGGCGCGGGCCGAGATGAAGAAGGAATGGATCGAGTACAGTCAGGGCGACACGAAGCTAAAGGGCTACTTCATTTATGACGACAAGGTGACCGGCAAGCACCCGGCGGTGCTGATGATCCACGACCGCGCCGGCATGTCGGATACCGCGCTCCAGCACGCCGAGATCTGGGCCAAGCTCGGCTACCCGACCTTTGCGGCGGACATTTACGGCTTCGGCCAGGGCGTGCTCCCCAAGACCGTCCCGGAGATGGAGGCGCAAACCGACATCTACACACACAACCACCCGCTGATGCGGGCGCGCACTCAAGCCGGCTTCGATACGCTCGCGAAAAACCCGCTGGTCGATGCATCCAAGATCGCGCTCATCGGGTACTGCTTCGGCGGTGCCGTCGGCCTCGAGTTCAGCTCGACCGGCGCTCCGCTTGCCGCCAATGTGGCGATCCACGGCTCCTTCCGCGACCGCGACGCAGATTGGGCGAAGAACGTGAAGGGCATGTATCTGATCCTGCACGGCGCCGACGACATGGGTTATCCGCTCACCACCGTCAATGGTGTGATCAATGATCTGCGCGCCGCCAAGGTGCCGTTCGAGCTCGAAGTCTACAGCGGCACCGGCCACGGCTTCTCGACGCCGAAGAATCCTGCCGAGGAACGCGCCAATGCGGAATCGATCGCGACGACCGCGCGGACGCTGAAGCAGATTTTCGGAATTTGACAGGCTGCGGGTACGCTTGTCCGGTCCTTGAGCCGGGACCGTTGCGGGCGCGGGCCTCTGAGAGCTTGGAACGGTCCGGGTCGGAGCCCGGGACAAGTTCATCAACGATCCAGGGCCCCTACTCCGGCGTAATGCCGGCGGCCTTGACGACCTGCGCCCATTTCTCGATCTCGGCCGGAATGAATTGTTGCAGCTCATCCGGCGTGCTGGTGAGCGGATTGATGGCCAGTGTTTCCAGTCGCTCGCCGACGTCCGGGCGTGCAAGATAGGCCATCAGCACCGCATCAAGCTTATCGATCACCGGCCTCGGCGTGCCGGCACGCGCCACCACGGAGAACCAGCCGCTCGCCGCATAGCCGGGCAGCCCCGCTTCCGCGATGGTCGGAATGTCGGGCGCGGCCTTTACGCGCGCCTGCGAAGTGACCCCGTAGGCGCGCACCTTTCCGCTGGTGATCATCGGCATTCCGACCGCGAGATCGACCATCATCATGTCGAGGCGCCCTGCAACCAAATCGGTGAGCGCCGGAAGGCTGCCGCGATACGGCACGTGTTGGGCGGTGCCTCCAATCATCTTGAGGAACATTTCCATGAACAGGTGATGCGGCGTCGAGAGCCCGGAGCTGCCGTAGGTTAGTTGACCGGGCTTGCTTCTGATCAGCGAGATGAGCTCAGGCAGGGCCGTGACGTCGAGCCCAGGATTGGCTACAAGCGCGAACTCGGCCGATCCGACCAGGCCGACCGGCGCGAAATCCTTGACGGTGTCATACGGCAGAGATTTGTAGACGCTCGGGCCGATGGCGAGCGTGGTGACCGGCGCGAGCAGCAGCGTGTAGCCGTCGGGCGCGGATTTGGCGACCGCCGTCGCCGCAATCACGGTGCCGGCGCCGGTGCGGTTTTCCACCACGAAGGGCTGCTTGAGCTTGTCCTGCAGCTCCTGTGCGAGCATGCGGGCCAGGATGTCGGAGCCGCCACCCGCCGGGAATGGACAGATGAACGTCACCGGCCGCTGCGGATAGTCCTCGGCCTCGGCACGAGGAAACACGGCCAGAACGACCGCGACCAGCAGGACAGGGAGCCTCACAGCTCGACCACCTTGGATGTGATGACCTCGCGCGGTGCAAGGCAATCGCGCCACAGGGCCAAGAAATGCGTGTCGCCAAAGGCCGGGATCAATTGACGCGGCCCGACGCGCTCGATCAACTGCACATTTTGCGCGAAGGTCGGGTGCACGTTCCAGCGCTGGAACTGCGCGCGACCGCCATCAAGAAGTGCGCGCGACGTGGTGCCATCGGCGACATGCCCGGTAAGCACGATCGCCGGATCGGCCTGGTCACGCCAGCGGCTGACCAACGCAGCTGCAACCCCGACATCCGCGGATGCGCCATGCGCCAACATGACGCCGCTTGAGGGAGAATCTCCATCGAGCTCACGCGCCTCGCGCACGAGCCGTTCGAGCGCCGGCACACTGGCGGGCCGCGCCGACGCGCGAGCGGATTGAGTCAACTGGATCGCCACCTCGCGCACCGCCGCGTCGATGGCCACGGGGAAGCCCGCGGCCTGCAGGAAGATTGCCATCTCCACCGCGCGCCCGTCGGGAGGCACCGGCAGCAGCATCGCGCCGCGTTGTTCGGCAAGGTCGGCAAGCGCTGCGCGCTGGCGGCTCTGCATCTCCTCGGCATCCCCATAGGATGCATCGAAGATCATGGTCGCGGCCGCGGGCGGCGGATCAAAACAATAGACGCTCGACTCGGTCGAGCAGTCTCCCATGTAGAGGAGCCCGGCGCCGGCATCGAGCCTTAGCCACACGCCGCCGGGGGCATGACCGTCCGCACCGGTCTCGATGTCAATGCCCAGCACTTGCGTGCGGCCGCGGATCGGAACCGGATGCGCCGCCATGCCGTGCGGCAGGCGCGTCATCACGGGCTCGGTCGCAAAGATGGGAGGAGAGCCGATGCGGTCGCGGAGCCGCAACGCGCCGGCATGGTCCTTGTGGGCGTGGCTCAAAACGATCGCATCGACGCGCCCGATGGCGCTGAAGTCGGGGAGCACGCCGGGTTCGGGGCCTTCACCGCAATCAAGCAGCATGCGACGGCCGTCCGCCTCGACCAGGAAGGCGGCCGGTTCCTTTCCCCCTGCGCCCGATATCGTGATCAGCCGCGCATTCATGTTCGCCTAACTCGCTCGCAGCAGCTCTGGTTCGAAGGGCGCGCCGCCTAACGATAGAGGCCGCCAAGCTCGCGTGGCAACATATAGTCTCCGGGGCTCAGCGTGGTGCCGCCCGGCACCACGCTCTTCTCGATCATGATGGCGATCTCGGCATCGACTCCGGCGGGATCGACGGCTGCATCCACGGCCGGCACTTTCGGCAGTATCGTCCTTTCATCCGCCTCGAAGGCGAGGAGCGCCTTCGCGCGCGTTGAATAGACGCCGGCCACCAGGGGAAAGCCGGTGCCGTTGTTGTTGAACATGATGCCGGGCCCCTGTCGCCGGTAGCTTTGCTTAATCGCCTTGCCGACGTCGGCAAGCGCGATGGGCCGGGCGATGTCGATCAGCTCGCCGCGCCGGCGCAGCGCGTCCAGGAATTGGCGAAAGTCCTGATAGGGCATGGGCGGTCTCCTGGCGCGCGATCTGCCGCGACCATACCGAGGGACAAGGCCCAAGTGAACGGAAACAGCTTCGGTACCAGGACCAATGCGCGGCCAAGTGAATACTTCCGGCTGATTTACCCCAGCTCGAGCACCGGATTAGCTGGCGCCCGCAAGCGTCCAGATTCCGAAACAGCGCGGCCCAGCTTCGAGCGAATTTCGGCATCGATGCGAGCAAGCTCTCCAGGGAATCGGGAGCCGGCGCAATGCTCAGCGACCGCCAATCTGAACAACCCGCGACCGCCGCTCCGGTCATGCCGTCAGCCGTGGGCGATGCGCGCGGAGAGTGGTGGCGAAGGCGGGCGGCTGCGATCCGCAGCATGCTGGCCGAGTGGCGTCGGCGCCATCGTTCGCGCCGAGAATTGCGCGGGCTCGATCCCTACCAAGTCCGCGACTTCTGCCTCGACCCCATGGTGGCGGAACGTGAGAACACGAAACCGTTCTGGCGAGAATGAAGCCCGTTCGCTTCGCCGCCCGACGCGAAACCAGAGGAGGTGAACAATGCCGACGACACTTCGCTCCGCCAGATTGAACGACAAATTGGCCGTCGAGCACGAACGGGAGGAGTCTGGCCCCATGTTTGCTCTCGCCTGTGGCTTGGTTCTACTCCTGGCCGCCGCAGCGATATTTACTCTGCCAATGGCGCTGAATGCAGATACTAGCGACATGACGTGGCTGATGGCGCCATGATTCTCCCGGGCGGCGGCGGCCAGACCTATCGCCGCGTCGCGCCTGGCGGCGCTTGAATGAGGCGAGGGCCGCTCACTCCTTCTCGCCTTTGCGGAGAAGGGCGGGATGAGGGAGGGCAGACGCGGCGATACAGATAGACGGTGTCCCACTCACCCCACCTCTCCCTAACTGGGCAAAGGGTGGGAAACGCCTCGCCTCCTATCGCCTGCTTACCCGACCCATTGCGCTAACTTGGGGTAAGGCGGAGCACCTGCGGAAGAAGCTTGCGCTTGCGCTTCCTCCCGGCGCAAGATTGTGCTGCGGCTGCGAGGGACAAGCGAAGATCTAAAGCGCACGAGAGCACGCGCCCTTCCGCTTCCGGACCGAGGAAGAACCGCCGCCACCAGGGAGGCTTGCGGATGAAATCAATCAAGCACCACGCTGCCAGGCTGCCGGTCAGCGCAACACTTGGACTGGCCTGCACGGCTTTGAGCATCGCGTCCGCGCATGCGGCCGATGTCACTTACGAGCGGCTCGTCAATCCGGAGCCGCAGAACTGGCTCCAGCACCACCGCGATTACAGCGCGCAGCGCTATTCACCCCTTGATGTCATCAACAAGTCGAACATCAAGAACCTGAAGCTCGCCTTCGCGGTGCCGCTCGGCGGCAAGTCCGCAGGCGAAAGCCTCGAGGCAACGCCTCTAGTCGAGGATGGCTTCATGTACATGGTCGACAGCTGGGGCGTGGTCTACAAGATTGATGTGCGCTCGGGCACCGCCGGCACCATCGTCTGGAAGATGGATCCCAAGGAGGCGAACCAGGATCGCAACCGCGGTGTCGCGCTGTGGGGCAACCTTGTCATCTCGGTCACCGGCTACGCGGGCCGCGTGGTGGCAACCGACAAGGAAACCGGCCAGGTGGTGTGGGACAAGAACCTCACCGACCAGGCCGATCTCGAGCTCACCGCAGCCCCGCTGGCGCTCAAGGACGAGATCCTGATCGGCGGCTCCGGTGGCGATCGCGGCCTGCGCGGCTGGCTCGCCGCGCTCGACCCCACGACCGGCGAGGTCAAATGGAAGACCTATTCGGTGCCGGCGCCGGGCGAGCCCGGCAGCGAGACCTGGAAAGACAAGGTCAATGCTTATCTCACCGGCGGCGGCTCTTTCTACGGCACCGGCGCGTATGATCCGAAAAACAACTTGACCTACTGGGGGTCAGGCAACCCGGTCCCGCCTTACGATCCCTCCTACCGGCCGGGCGACAATCTCTATACGTCGAGCGCCATCGCGTTCGATGCGGGAAACGGCAAGATCACCTGGTGGCACCAATACACGCCCAATGACGACCGCGACTACGACGAGACCGGTGCTCACGTCCTTATCGATACCAAGATCAATGGCGAGGACCGCAAGATCGTCGCCCATGCCGGGCGCAACGGCTTCACCTACAGCTTCGACCGCCTGAGCGGGCAGTTCCTCAAGGCCACCCAGCATGTCAAGGTGCTCACCTGGACCAAAGGCATCGATCCCAAGACCGGCAAGCCGATCGACTACGATCCCAATCGCGACGTGCAGATCTACAATGAGAGCGCCGCGGACCTCGCCGACAAGGCGAAGCGGCAGATCTGCCCAAGCATCACCGGCGGCACTAATTTCTGGCCGGTGACCTACAGCCGCAAGACCGGCTATCTGTACATCCCGGCCTATGAGGGCTGCGGCACGGTGACGGTCGACGCCAGCGCCCACGTCAAGGGCAAGTTCAACGGCGGCAACCCCGGCGAAAGCGGACCGATCACCAGCTCCGTCACCATGCTCGATCCGGTTTCCGGAGAGATCAAGAAGCGCGCCGAGTTTCCTTACCCAAACTCTTCGGGCACGCTTTCGACCACCGGAGGCCTGGTGTTCACCGGCATGCTCGATGGCACCGTCGTGGCGCTCGACGACGAGACGCTCACCGAGCTGTGGCGCTTCAACGTCGGCACCGGATTCAATGCCGCGCCGATGACCTACGCGATCAACGGCAAGCAATATATCGCGATCTCCTCCGGCGTCTGCTGTGTGCGCCCGTCCGGGCAGATCAGCAATTCGCTTTCCGCCGTGAAGCGCAATCCGGAGCTGCGCAATCAGTCGAACGCGACGGTGCTGTACGTGTTCGGCCTCTGAGCTCCGTTTCATGAACTGGCGGACGGGCCGAACGCCCGTTCGCCGATTTTTCGTCACCATTTGCCGGCGCAGCTCACGCTTGGCGGTATTTAGCTGCGGTCACGCTCAAGGCTTATCAATCAATTCGGTATTCAATCACCGCCGGAGGCGAGCGCGGGCTCGACCCGCGGGATATCGCCTAAGGAATCGACCCGATCAGCGAAACCTCATTTGAAACACAAAAGATTGGCTCAAACTGTTCAAAGAGAAGATTTTGCATAAGAACAAATATTGTTTGTGGATCGGGGAGGAGCGTCATGGGGCTCGCGTTGGGGCTCATCGCAGGATGCAATGTGTTGGTCGGCGCATGGGCTGCTCGTTGGAACGTCTTGGTGCTCGCGCTGTTGATCGGAGCCGTGGCGGTGCTGACCGCAATGATTGGAGCAGCGCGCGGCGAAGGCTGGGGTGAAATCGCCGCCGGCATCGGAATTGCCATCGTATGCCTGCAGGCCGGCTATATGGCCAAGCACCTCGCACCTGTGCTTATCGAGCTGCTCGCAAGAGTAACGGGCGCCTGCATCTCGGCCGCGCACGAAGGGTACGCGCGTTGGCGCGCAGCAGTGGCGGCACGGCGGCCGCGGCGCAAAGCAATTCTGGCGACGCAGGTCGCCTGCTTCCCCCCAGCCGATGGGGGAGCGGAGAACGCCGCCGGAGCCCGGCGGCGCATTTGACAGTCAGACGCCGAAAAGACGGCGGTGCGCGGGATCAGATCCCCCGATTCCAGTAGTCGTAGTAACGCTCGATATTCATCGGCAGGAACGCCGCATAACCGCCCCAGCTTTCGTACTTGGGCAGCTTGATCTCCTTTTCGGCGGCTTCATAGCCCTTGCCTTCCGAGACCTCCTTCTTCACCGCAGCGGAAAGATCCTGCAAATAGGCGAGCTGGTTGGTCGCCTCCTCGCGACCGCCGATCTGCCGCCCGCCCGGTCCGGGATGGCCGGGAATGAGCGTGGTCCAATCCATCGCGATCACCTTCTTCAGGCTTTCCTCGATGTCGGGGACATAGGTATCCGCCATGCCACGGAACTGCACCGCCTGCAGCGGGATCCAATCGACCGTGAAGATGATCTTTTCCTTGGGCAGGCGCATCACCAACATGTTGTCGGAGTGATTCTTGCCCACATAGTCGAGGACCAGCGTGGTGCCGCCCAGCTCGATAATCTTCTGCGTATCGACGGTCTGGTCAGGGATCACGACATCCGGTGGCTTGATTGCAAGCAGTCTCGCCTTGGCATTGGTTTGCGCGATAAAGGTCGCACCCATATCCTTGAACGGCTGTCCGCCGGCGATGTGATCGAGGTGGCTGTGGCTGTAGATCACATATTTGATCGGTGCCTTGCTCACCGACTGGATCGCATCGATATAAGGCTTCACCGGCCGCCGCTCGCTGATCGGGTCGGTGGCGATCACGCCGTCCGGCGTGGTGACGAACATCGACTGATGGCCCATATAGCGGAAGATGTAGACGTTGTCGGTGCCCTCGACCTTGGTGAGCGCGGTCGGCGGCTGCTGGGCCTGTGCGGTGGCGGCAAGCGCCGTCGTGATGCACACGGCGGCAATCGCAAGGTTGATCCGAGGCATAAATCTCTCCCTGTCGCATGTTTGACGGCGTCGTAGACGCCCGTGCCCGAGGCGCTCGATGTTAGCCCCAAGGCAATGGACTCGGAAGGTGGCTAACGGCTTACCGGTGCTCGCGTGCACCAGGCCCACAGACCGTCACATCCAGATCGCGCACCAGGCCGTTGCCGATCGAATAGACCCAGCCGTGAATGCAGAGCTCCTGGCCGCGCCCCCAGGCCTCCTGCACAAATACATCGGTCGCGACATTGCGCACCTGGCGCATGACATTGAGCTCGCATAAGCGGTCGAGGCGGGCGCGCTCGTCCGCGATTGCTTCGAGCGCTTGCCGGTGCTCCGCATAGACCTCGCGGATCGGATGCAGCCAATGGTCGATCAGCCCGCGTCGCCGGCCGTCGACGGCCGCGCTGATGCCGCCGCAACCGTAATGGCCCACCACCATGATGTGCTTCACCTTGAGCACATCGACCGCGAACTGCAGCACCGAGAGGTAGTTGGCGTCCTGCGGCGGCGCCAGATTGGCGACGTTGCGGTGCACGAACAGCTCGCCCGGATCGAGTCCGACGATCTCGTTCGCGGGCACGCGACTGTCCGCGCAACCGATCCAGAGGTATTCCGGCGCTTGCTGAGCTTCGAGTCGCTTGAAGAAGCCGGCGTCGCTGGCCACCTTCCGCTGCGCCCAAGCGCGGTTCTTTTCTTTCAGATGATCCAGCATGAGATGCTCGCAGCTAACTCAATCAAGGCAACTTGGCAAGCTGCGTGCCATATCTCGCTGGCGCAGCGCGTCCGATTGCCGGCCCATGACCTAACCATGATAGGTGCCGATGAGGCGGACGATGCGCGCCACGTGGCTTTGAAACTCCGCCGTTTGCTTCACGCCCGCGGGACGCGGCCGCGGCAGCTCGATCGGAATGATCTCCTGCAGCCGTCCCGGATTGGTCGCGAACACGGCCACGCGGTCGCCGAGGAACACCGATTCGTCGATCTGGTGGGTGATGAAGACGACGGTGGTGCCGGCGGCGGCCGCGATGCGCAGGAGCTCGTGCTGCATGGTCTCCCGCGTCAGCGCATCGAGCGCGGCGAACGGCTCGTCCATAAGCAGGATCGCGGGCTCGATTGCCAAAGCGCGCGCCAGATTGACGCGCTGGCGCATGCCGCCGGACAATTCGTGCGGATAGTGCTGCTCGAAGCCGGCCAGGCCCACGAGCTCGATCATCGCTTGCGCCCGCGCACGCGCGGTTGCCCTGGGAGCGCCCTGCAGCTCGAGGCCAAGCAGAACGTTCCGCAAGACGGTGCGCCATGGATAGAGCGCGTCCTGCTGGAACACGAAGCCACGGTCGGGCCCCGGGCCGGTGACGGGCTGTCCGCCGACGAGAATGCGGCCACGAGTCGGGCTGGCAAGCCCCTGCAGCAAGCGCAGCAGCGTTGTCTTGCCACAGCCGGAGGGTCCGACGATGACGAAGAACTCGCCCGGCGCGATATCGAGAGCGATGTCCTGCAGCGCCACCAGGCGACGGCCGCGGCTGACGAACTCCATGCCGAGATCTTCAACCGCGACCGCGGCGGCGTGGGTGGTCATTTCTGCATGCTCACGCTCAGTCCACCCGCACGGTGCGCCGCCAGCGTAGTGCGTGCCGCTCGACCAGCTCGGCCGCGAAGGTGAGGCCGACGCCGGCGACCGCAAGCGTAACAATGCCGACGAACAGCGAGGGAACATCGAAGGTCTGCCCCGACGTATAGATCAGGAAGCCAAGGCCCGCCTGGGAGCCGAACAGCTCGCCCACCACCACACCGACAATGCCGCGCCCGATGCCGAGGCGGATGCCGGTCAGGATAAAGGGCAGCGCGGACGGCAGCATGACCTTGGCGATGATCTGTCTGCGGCTCGCGCAGAAGCTCTGCGCGACCTCGATGAGCAGCGCCTCGGTCGCGCGCACGCCGGAGACGGTGTTGATGAGGATCGGAAAGACCGCTGTCAGGAATACGACCGCAACCTTGGAGGCGATGCCGATGCCGAGCCAGAGGATGAGGAGCGGGGTCACGGCGACCAGCGGCGTCGCGTAAAGGGCGGTGATGTAGATCTGCGTATAGTCGCGGACACGCTGGCTGATGCCGACCACGATGCCGATAACGGTGCCGATGATGATCGCGATCATCACCCCGTAGACGAGCTCGCTGAAGCTCACCCAAATGTGGCGCTGCAACTCGCCCGATTCCCACAGCCGCATCGCCGCGAGTGCCACCTCGGACGGTGGCGCGAAGAACAGGCGGTTGGTCAGCACGGTGCGGGCGAGGATTTCCCAGGCGCCGAGGACCACCACCAACGTCGTGAGCGGACGACGAATGGCGCGCACGCGTTCGCGCGTGAGCCATCCTTCGCGCACCGCGTCTCGACCGGATTGAGCGTGCGCTGGCGACGCCGCGACCGTCATGGCTGGTGCAATCCTCCTGTCCTGCGCGAGGCGAGGCCGCATTCCGATGATGTTTGGGCGCTCCTTTGCCACGAGCGGGGCTGAGCTCCCTCTCCCCGCGCGAAGTCGGGCTTGCCCGACTTCGCCACCAAGCATGGCCGAAATCGGATATATCCGATTTCGACTGGAGAGGGTTGGGTCAGGGGTTCCGGACTCTCGCATGTCCGAACCCCCTCACCCGGATTGCCATAGCGCGTCGAAGACGCGCGTAAACGCGCTGTTGGCAAATCCGACCTCTCCCCTCTGGGGAGAGGTGACCTTGTGGCACGGCTCTGCCCAAACTTCAGCGAAATGTGCACAAGCGTGGGGGTCAATCAAGGGCGGCCACAATAGGGCGCGCCGTGCGCGCGCCATCCCGGATCAATTGCCACACGCGGGCGGGCGTCAGCGGCAATTCCCTGGGCTCGGCCCCAAATTGGTGCAGCGCCGCTGCGACCGCATTCGCAAGCGCCCCACCGACCGGAATAATGCCGCCCTCGCCTGCCCCCTTGGCGCCGAGCGGATTGTTGGGCGATGGATGCAGCGCCTGCGAGATCGCCCGAACCACCGGATAATCGGTCGCAACCGGAATCATGTAGTCGGCGAGCGACCCGACGAGAAGCTGCCCGCTCGCGTCATACGCGATCTCTTCGGTGAACGCGCTGCCCAAGCCCTGCACCGCCGCGCCGACCACCTGGCCGTGCAGCGTGAGCGGATTGATGGCACGTCCGACATCGTCGACCACCACGTAATCGATGACCTCGACGTGTCCGGTCTTGGCATCGACCGCGACATGCGCGATGGCGGTGCCGTAGGTGTAGGTTGCCTTGTTGTTGGAGAAGGTCCCGTCCGCCGCAAGGCCTGCCGCGACGGCGTCGCTCAAGAGCACGGCCCGCCCGTCGGCGGCCCGCGCGACTCCTTCGGCAATGCTGATATCCTCCACCGCGACCCCGAGCCGAGCCGCAGCCGCAGCACGAAACTTTGCGATGAAGGCATTGGCGGCTACCACAATGGCGCAACCGCCCATCACGGTCGCACGCGAGCCATAGGAGCCGAATCCTTCCGTGAGATAATTGGTCGAGCCGTGATAGACGGAAATCCGCTCGAGCGGCAGCTCCAGCGCGTCGGCGGCGATCTGCGCCATGACGGTTTCGATCCCCTGCCCGACCGCGGAAGACCCCACATAGACCGACACGCGGCCGTCGCGCTCGGCCACGATGCGGGCGCTCTCGCGCGGGCCCGAAGCGCCGCCCTCGATGAAGCAGGCAATGCCCAGGCCGTGATAGCGGCCGTCGATCAGCTGGCCCTGCAAATGGGCCTTTTCAGCCCAGCGCGCTTCGGTGACGCAGCGGTCGAAGGCGCCGGCATAGTCGCCGCTGTCGCAGGCGGTCTTGCCGAAGCCGTCGTCGGGCGTGATGCCGGCTAAAGCGTAAGGCATCTCGGCGGCGCCGATGAGATTGCGACGGCGGATGGCGAGCCGGTCGAGGCCCAGGTCCTGCGCCGCAAGGTCGAGCATCCGCTCGCAGAAGAAACAACCCTCGAAGCGGCCCGGGCCGCGGTAGGTCCCGGCCGGCGTCTTGTTGCTCACCAGCGCATGCGCGGCGAGATGAATGTTGGGAATGCGATACGGGCCGGAGGTGAACTGCGCCGCGTTGCGCACCGGCGTCATCCCGTTCGGCCGCACATAGGCGCCGATGTCGACGTAGATGTCGCCGCGCAGCGCGAGGATCAGACCGTCGCGATCGAACGCCATCTCGATCTCGCATTCGCTCTCGCGCGAATGGGCAATCGCCATGAAGTGCTCACGTCGATCCTCGACCCACTTGACCGGATGACCGAATTTCCGGGCCGCAAACGCGACCAGAAAATCCTCCGGATAGAATTCACCGCGCGCCCCGAAGCCCCCGCCGACGTCGAACTCGAGGTAATCGACCGCTTCCTCGGCAAGCCCCATCATCTGCGCCATGGCGCGGCGATTGAAGAACGGAAGCTTGGCGGCGCCCGAGACGCTGAGCTTGCCGCGCACGGCATCCCATTCGGCGAGAAGCCCCCGCGTCTCCATGGTCATGGCGGTGAGCCTCTGGGTGCGGAATTTCTCGCGGCGCCTGTAGGCGGCGGCACGGAATGCGGCATCTGCGTCGCCCTTGGCGGCCGTCAAAAGGGCAGCGCGGTTGCTGCCGGTTGCGGGAAAAAGAAGCAGATCACCCTTCATTCCGGCGTGCCGGTCGACGACCGCGGGCAGTTCCTCAATCTCAAGTGCTACGGCGGCCGCAGCATCCTCGGCGCGCTCGGGCGCATCAGCGAGCACCACCGCCACCGGCTCGCCCACATAGCGCACGATGTCAGCCGCAATGACGGGCTGCGCATAGGGCGCAATGGTCGGGTTGGGCCGGCGGAACGGGATGGTTGGAATCGGCGACCCGATGTCGCGTGCGGTAAGCGTCGCTGTGACCCCCGGCATGGCGAGCGCCGGCGCAAGGTCGATCGAACGGATGCGGCCATGCGCGATGCTGCTGCGGACGATGGCGGCGTGCCACTCTCCGGTGCGGGAGAGATCATCGAGATATTGCCCGCGGCCGCGCAGGAAGCGCAGGTCCTCCACGCGCTCGACCGGGCTGCCGATGAATGTATTGACCCTGCGCATCAGAGCTCTCGCGGCTTGCTTTCAGTCGGATCAGGGTTGACATATTAGTAAGCGTTAGCTTACGGTAAGCATAATCTTACGTATCTCGCTTCCTTTGCGTAGCCCTGAACCCGAGGAGGAGTCCACGATGGCCGAGCTCGAGCTGATCGGCGCAGCACCCAGCAACTATGTCTGGACCTGCCGCATTGCGCTTCACGAGAAGGGCGTTTCCTACCGGCATTCGGAAGCCCGCCCGCATACACCGGAGGTCGACGCCATCCATCCATTCGGCAAAATTCCGGTGATGCGCCATGGCACAGTCGAGCTCGCCGAGTCGCGCGCAATTTGCGGCTACATCGATGCGGTGTTTCCGGGACCGAAGCTCATGCCGGCGGATCCGGTCAAGGCCGCGCAGGTCGAGCAGTGGGTGTCGCTCATCAACACCCATATCGATCCCCTGTGGGTGCGGCAGTATTTGCGTGCGCATTTCTTTCCCAACACCGCCGACGGCAGCCCCGAGCGGGCGACGATTGACGCGGCACTCCCGAAGATGGAGCAGCAATTTGCTACCATGGATCGGGCGGTCGCCAAGACCGGCTTTCTCGCCGGCGACGCATTCACGCTCGCGGACATGGATTTCATCCCGATCCTCTTCTACATGGGCACCAAGCCGGAAAGCAGCGCGTTGCTCGCGCGGATGCCGGCGCTCAAAGCCTATGTGGACCAGCACATGCTGCGCAAAAGCGTGCAGGAGACCACGCCCACCTGGATGCCGGGTCCCGCGCGCACGGAACGTGCCGCTTAATGCTACCGCGCCGAAAATACGACGTAGCGTGTGCAACCGCGCGCTTCTCGGGCCTAGCGCGTGCACAAAATCGCGCCGCGCGGTTGCGCACGCTGGCAGGCCTGACACCGCGATTTTGCACACCCTACGATCCGCGACGAAAAGGACTAAAGCAGCATGCGTGACGCCGCACCCGCCCTTGCTGCGCTCGCCGATCCGACACGGCGGCAGATTTTCGAGCGTCTCGCCGGCGGACCCCGCCCGGTCGGCGAGCTGGCGCGGGGCCTACCGGTGACGCGGCCGGCGGTGTCGCAGCATCTCGCGGTGCTCAAGGCGGCGGGGCTCGTCCGCGACGAGGCGGCCGGAACACGGCGCATCTATGCCATCGATCCGCAGGGGCTCGGCGCGCTGCGCGCCTGGCTCGATCAGTTCTGGGATAGCGCGCTCGCTTCATTCAAGGACGAGGTGGAGAAAGGCAAACAATGACCATGCAGTTGATCCGTCCGGCGCCGGTGCGCAAGAGCATCACGGTCAAGGCCGATGTTGCCCATGCGTTCGAGGTGTTCACGCGCGGGATCGGGCGCTGGTGGCCGCGCACGCATTGCATCGCTTCGTCGCCGCAAAAGGACGTGGTGATAGAGCCTGCAGCCGGCGGACGCTGGTTCGAGATCGGCGAGGACGGCTCGCAGTGCAATTGGGGCCGCGTGCTGGCCTGGGAGCCGCCGACGCGGCTGCTGCTCGCCTGGCAGATCGACGGCAACTGGAAATACGATCCGAATTTCCTGACCGAGGTCGAGGTCACCTTTACGCCGCTCGCCAGCGGGGAGACCCGCGTCGATCTCGAGCACCGCAATCTCGAACGCTTCGGCGAGAAGAGCAACGAGGTGCGCGGCATGATCGATTCAGAGGACGGCTGGAGCGGCATCATGAAGCGCTATGCCGAGGTGGCGGAGAAGGGATAGGTCCAATGCGCTCAGCGGCTGGTTGGCCAGCAGCTGCGACCTTTCACTCCGTTTGCTGGTTGGCCGATCGAAGCTGTCTCGATCGAAGCTGTCCCTGGACACCCACTCGCCCTCTCGGTAGCCTGACTGCAAGCGTCAGAGCAACAAAAGGGGAAGAACGATGGCCAGAGCACGCTGGGGCGCCATTCGTATTCTCGTTCTCGGCTTCTCGCTGCTCGTGAGCTGTGTCGCGTTTGATATGAACGATCGCGCAGCGGCACAGAGCACAGTTGCACAGCCGCAATACGGCCTCGCATCCAAGCGGCCGGTATTGCAGGCGGCCTGCCGATACTGCCCGTGGGGGGCACTCGGCGACGTCGTAAAGAAGGCGATGTCGTTCTATGGCTACGACGTGGCGATCTGTTACGCATGCTCCGGCGAGGATGGGGCGCGCATTGTTTCGCGGCGACTGACGCCGCCTGAAGTGACGGACCGGCAATTCGCCGAGGGCACGGGCCTGCAGCCGCAAGCGCCGATCGATTTCGGTGTTACCAATGCCGAAAATGTCCGGCGCGCCTACGAGGGCAAGGAGGCCTATCAGAAAGACGGGCCCATGGCCAACCTGCGCGTGATCGCCCGAATAGAGAGCCCTGCCTATCTGATGGTAGCAGCCGTGCGTTCCTCGGGCATTACGGATCTGCATCAGATCGCAGAGAAGAAGATGCCGGTGCGAATCATGGCGGGCGTCGCCGGCGGTCTCGGCAACATCGACGTGGTTCTCAGGCACTACGGATTTTCCCGTCAGGATGTCCTTTCCTGGGGAGGGAAAATTCTTGCCGGAAACGCGCTCCTGCGGAACCCGGACTTTGACGTGATCATCGGCGTCGGAGTGCTTGCCAACTACCCCGAAGGAGGGATGTGGTACGAGATGACACAGCGGAAGGATCTCACCTTTTTCCCGATCCCGGAGGAATTGCGCCAAAAGCTGGTGAGGGAGAACGGCGCAGTCCTGGTCGATTTGCCGTTTCGCTACATGCGCGGCGTCGGCGACACTGCGATTCCAACGGTCGGTTTCTCGGGCATCGACGTCTATGGTCGGGACGATTTATCCGATGCTTTCGTCTATGATGTGGCCAAAGCACTCGATGAGAAGCGTGATCTGATCCGCTGGACAGGCCAGCCGTTCTCCTACGATCCGATGACCGTGGCCAACGGGAGCGGCGTCCCGCTGCATCCGGCCGCGGCTGAATATTATCGCGAGCGCGGATACCCCGTGGATGCGATGCAGGCGACAAAGTAGGTCGGGCGTCCCGCATTCATCGAGCGGCTTGCCTTCAGCCACGAAGTCTTTGCAGGCGGGGTGAAGCTTGATCAGGGCCTCAGGTATCTGTTGAACCAGTCGAGGGTACGCTGCCAGGCGAGCTTAGCGGCAGCCTCGTCATAACGCGGACTTGTATCGTTGTGGAAGCCGCGATCGACGCCTGCATAGACATGGCCTTCATGCGGCACATGCGCTGCGGCAAGCGCGGCGTCAAAAGCTGGCCAACCGGCGGTGATGCGCGCATCGAGCTCGGCATAATGGGCCAGGAGCGGCGTCACGATCCTGTGGAGTGAAAAATATGTCGCGGGCCGGCGCCTCTACGCGGTACTCGGTAATGAATGGGCAGCGATGATGTCCGTTGATGGGGAAGCAGCGAGCTTCGTTTGCTCGGATCGAGATTTCCTGGATCCATGACCCATAGGAGAGGATGCAATTCACTCCACCGAGGGTCGGGCCAATACCCGCTTCGGCCGGGAGATGGAGGGAGGGGCCGTCGCGTCCCGAGCTATCAACTGATCGCCTTAGACTCCTGCCCTCGCGCCGCGCGCACCTCGGTCGAGCGCGGCGGTGCCTCCTCCGACACCGAATAGGTCGCCTTGACGGCTGGCCGCAGCATCAGGCGCTGGAGCCACTCCCAGCTGCGCGGCGAAACCTGCTCATTCATCAGGTCCGGCGCCCAGCGCGGAATGCGCTCGACCGACGAGAGCACGTTGATGTCGGCGAGCGAATAGGTCGGCCCCGCGAGATAAGGTTGTTCGGCGAGCGCCTGCTCCATTCGGGCGACCGCGTAGCTGATCTTGGCACGCGCCTCGTCGATGTCCTCCTGCGGAAAGCCATGATAGGCCTTGAGCCATTTCTGCCGCTTGGAGTGCAGCGAGATGCGCGCCAGCGATTTTTCGAACGCCTCGCGGCCGCGCTCGCGCAGGATAGGTCCGATGCCGAACGCCCAGCCGATGGTGGCGATGGCATGAAACAGATGCTCGTCGACAATCTGGCTCCATCGGCGCATGCGCGCCCGCTCGAGCGCGCTCGCGGGCCGCAGCGGCGGATCGGGAAAAGCATCGTCGAGATATTCGTTGATCACGCTCGTCTCGGTGATGACTGCGCCGTCATGGATGAGCGTCGGCACCTGGCCATCCGGATTGATGGCGAGGAACTCGGGCGTCAGATGCTCCCCTTCGGGCAGGCGCAGGTAATGGCTCTTGTAGGAGAGCCCCTTCTCTTTCAAGGTCGTCCGAACCTTGACGGAGGCCTGCGATAGTCCCGCGTGATAGAGCTCCAGCATGATCAAGGGTGCTGCACGTAGCTGCGATATTCCGCGATCGTCTCGGCGGGAAACGAGGTGAGTTTGGTCCCGACGAACTGAGCGAGCTCCTCGCCGGTGTTGGGCCGGCCGATGTCGAGCCCGCGCTTCATTGCCTCGGTGACATAGTCCGGATTCGCGACCATCTTGAGGTAAGCCTCACGCAGGATCGCGGTGAGGTCGTCAGGCAGGCCCGGCGGGGCAACAAGGGGCAATCCCAGGCGTTGCGGTGCGCTCAAGAGCTCGAGCAGCGCTTTCTCCTTTCGATCGGCCACAAACGTGTCGAGCAGCGGCACGCCGGGCTCGAACGGCATGATCTGGAACACCGGCACGATCGCACCCGCGGCGATGAGATCGCTGCGCAGGCTTGCCTTCTGGCACAAGACACCGTCTGCCTCGCCGCGCTCGACGGCCAGGACCGCGTCGTTGATGCCCGGATAGCCGCGCACCACCTTGAGCGGCAGCTTTTCGTACCTGGAGAGCACCTCCGGGATGATCGAGTTTGCCGTCGTGCTGCCGCTGCCGGCGATGACAATGGTACGCTTGGACGCCCGCAGGTCATCGAAGCTATGCACATTCGCGGCGCGGCGCATCCACAGCACGAAATTGCTGGAGGCGGAGCTGCCGATCCAGGTGAATCTGCGTAAGTCGTATTTTGTATCGGCAGCGCTGATGATCGGCGCCAGCGTGAAGCCGGAGCGGCCCGGCATGCCGAGCGTCAGTCCGTCCGGCTTGGCCAGGCTGTAGAGATAATTACCGAGGATGATTCCGCCGGCGCCCTGCATGTTCATTGGCAGGATGTTTGGCTCGCCGGGAATAAATTTTCCGAGGAAACGACCGACAAGGCGCATCTCGCTGTCGATGCCGCCGCCCGGCGGCTGCCCGGCGAATAAGGTGACGGTCTTGCCGCGATAGAAATCCATCGGCGCCGCACGACCAGCCGGTGCGGCGAAGAGCACCGCCACAAGCGCGGAGATCGCAGCGCGGGCGCTCAGCGCCAGGCGTCGATCGAAACAGTCTTGCGGTACTTGCATCCCATCATGCGCCAATAGCCGTTGGCCTCCCCTCCGACCACGACCACGTTGATGTCCTTCTCCGGAAAGATGCGGATCGGCTCGTCCGGTGCGGCCTTGAGCCAAGTCGCCATCGGCTCCTGCCCGAAGGTCGCCCACGGGTAGACATAGTTCTGCACCAGCTGCAGGTCCCAGTAGCGCCCCGCCGGCATTTCGCCAGTTTCGTGGATGAAGCGGATGAGCTTCGCCTTGGTGTCGAAACCCCCACGATCGATGAATTGCTGCGCCGTGATCGGGTCGAGCAGAAGGCAAGGCGCGGAGTGGCCGTCGATGCCGGCCAGCATGTCGCGGACATGCTCACGCCAATGTTTTTCCCGCAGCCCGAGGCAAAACGTCGTCGAGCGACAGCCCCAGAAAATGCTCACCGTGCTGTCGCCTACCGCGAACCCTTTTTGCACGTGCAGCGGTTCCCACGGGCTGCGCTCCTCGTTCTCCGCGAAAGTCAGATTATTGTAGGTGTAGCCGTTGCCTTGTGAGCCCATGAAGCTCACGCCAGGCACGGAGCCGCCTTGCAGATTCTGCGACAAAAGCCCGTAGGCGCGGCCGATGGTAGCGTTGGCGTGATTGTAGGGCCCCATGGCGCCGATTCCGGCGTTCATGCCGATCTCCTGCCGGATTGGGCCATTCACCACGACCATCGCCGAGGCCGAGCTCGACGTGCTGCTGCGTGCGGTCACCTCGGACGCGGCGAGCGCCAAGATCACGGGAAAGTATTCCGGCCGCGCCCCGGCCATGACGGCGTTCACGGCGACCTTCTCGACCGTATACTCGAAGGCTACGCGGAACTCGGTCGGCTGCATGCGTCCGACGATCTCGTCGGGCGCATGGCTCGTATGGGCGAGCATTTGCGCGACCCGCTTCTCGGTCGGCAACACGATCGGCAGCTTGTCGGTCCAGTTGTTCTCGAGGAACAGCCGTTGCAGGTTGTCCTCGGTGTCCGGATCGAGGCACCGCGGCACCGCGTGGTCGAACTCCGCGGCTTCAGTCGACATTTCAGTCGACATGGCGCACCGTCAGCGCCTCGACGATCTCCTGCATCACCGGGCGGCCGCTGATTGGATCCGTGCCGTTCACATAGGCCTCGAGCTCGGCCGTGGTCTTGCCCATGACCGGCTGCGGCACGAACGCGCGCGGCGCCTGCGGTAGCCCCGCCATCTTGGTCACTGATTCGACCACGCGGTCAAACTTGTCAGTGTGCAGGGCCACCGTCGGGATGCCGTATTTGGTCTCGAGCGTGATCGCGTGGGTGGCGACGGCCGGCGAGCAGTTGCTGCAATGTCCGACGCCGAGGACAGCAGCATGGCCGTTGGCCTTGATTTCCTCCCAAGTCTTCGGATCATCCTTTTGATAGGTGGCCGAGAGCGAGATGATGCGCGTCGCGACGCCCGGCATGTGGCGAGCGAACCAGGCCGCCACTTGCTTCAACAGCTCGATCGAATCATCGAATCGGCAATCAACCAGATAGACGGTCTTGCCGTCGAGGCTTTCGAGCCGCGGCGCCAAAGCCTTCCCCTTGATCTTCGGTGGGTAACCGACGGGGCTCAGCACCACGATCTTCTCGGGCGAAGCGTCGCCCTCAATCCGGATCGGATTCTTCGGCGCGGTCACAATGTTCATGGGCTTTTCCTTCGGCGGTTCCTCATGTTTTCGTTGTCGGCACTATACGGCTGCCATCGAGATAGTGAAAGGCTGAGACCGCAGCGGTAGCGCCATCACCGGCAGCCGACGCGAGCAGCGCGACTGATGACGTGCGAATATCGCCGGCTGCGAATATTCCAGGAACCGACGTGCCCATGTTCGTGTCAGTCTCGATATGGCCGCCGTCATCGAGCGTGAGGAGCCCGCGCAGGAACGCGGTGTTGGGCGCAAGTCCGACTGAGATAAAGACACCTGCGGTTTCATGCACCCGCGTGGCGCCGCCTGCGCGTAAGCGCACGCCGGTGACCGTTCCGTCACCTAGAATTTCCTCGACCACTGTCTCGAGCACGATCTCGACCTTCGCACAGGCAGCAATACGCTGGCGCAACGCCTGCTGGGCACCGAGATTCGTACCGCGATGAAAGACGGTGACTTGCGCGGCGTGCTGCGCCAGCGCCAGCGCTTCGTGCAGGGCCGCATCGCCACCACCGACGACGCACACGTTGCGCCCGGCGAACAGCTCGCCGTCGCACGAAGCGCATTGCGACACGCCCTTGCCGCGGAATTCTTCCTCGCCCCGAATGTCGAGGGTCCGGCGTGTTGAGCCAGCAGCGATGATCACGGCGCGCGCCTGCAGGATCTCGGCCGCGCCGCGCACGATGAAGTGCTGCTTCAACCGTTCGACCGCGTCAACTGTATCCAGCATGACCTCTGCGCCAGCCGCTTCGGCCTGCTGGTGCAAGAGCGGACCGAGATCGTGGCCACCGATGCCTTGCGGATATCCCGGCCAGTTTAAAATGCGCTCGACATTGCCGACCTGCCCGCCGACGCCCATCTGATCAAGCACCGCAACCTTGCAGCCATGCGCGCCGGCAACCATCGCGGCTGTAAGGCCGGCGACGCCCGCTCCGACTATCGCCACGTCGACGTCCTTCATCTGCTCCTCGATTGCTGGCGCGTGTCACCACAGTGTCCGCAAGTGATTGGACGGTGCTGGTTCGGAGCCTCGCAAGCCGATGCGGATGGGCGGCATTTCTGCGGACCAGTCAGGGTGTCGTCGCCAGAGGCGGCCATTTGCTCAGGTGATTGGCGAGCTGCCCGCAAATTCCATCGAGGATGATCCGCAACACCTTCGAGCAGACCTTCGGCGCGGATGCGGACCGGCCGACCGGCTATCGCCGCGGCCATGATTGGACTGCTCTGTTGTGAGCGGCTTGTACCCTTTGCCCATCGGCATCACAACGAGAATACATACAGCACCGTGGCGTTGCCCTGATCCTTTAGCTCAGGCGTGTTGGCAAGCCGGCTTTTGGCCGACGCGCCCGGTCCCGACGTAATCGCCAGATATTGCTTGCCGTTGACCTCAAAGGTCATCGGCGGGGCGGAAAAGCCCGTGCCCACATTGACCCTCCATAATTGATCGAGTGTGGTGTCGTCGAACGCCGCCACGGTGCCGTCGAGCAGGGCGGTGAAGACGACCCCACCGGCGGTCGCCAGCGTCCCGCTGGCGTTCGGGTAGCGCAGGTGCACGTTTTTCCTGATCTCGCCGGTGATCGGATCGACGGCGGTAAGGTTGCTTTCGAGACGCTGGGTGGTAGCGTCGAAACCGGCGATCCAACGCTTGCCCTTGATTTGCGGCTCGTGATTGTCCACGACGGTCTCGCAGGCGTCGAGAGCTGGAATGTAGATCAGCTTGGTCCTCGGGCTGTAGGAGGACGGCCAGAAATTGTTGCCGCCGAGGTGTGTCGGGCAGAGCTGCTTGAGCGGTGCGCCCGGGACCAGATTGCCGACCCCCCGCATAGATCTGCACGTCCTTGTTCGGGTCGTAATCGAGCGGCTTGCCGGTCTTCTGGTCGACGCCCCTGGTCCAATTGACGTTATCCATGTAGGGCTTGGCGACGATGATCTGACCGTTGTTGCGGTCCATCGTGTAGAGAAAGCCGTTGCGGGCCGAATGGGTGATGAGCTTGCGCGGCTGCCCGTCGACCACGCTATCGATGAGAATATGGGTTCCGACCTCGTCGAAGTCCCACGCATCGTTGGGCGTGTACTGAAAGTACCAGTTCATCTTGCCCGAATCAGGGTCCCACGAGATCGCACTGTTGGTGAAGAGGTTGTCGCCCGGTCGGACGGTCGGATCGTATTCCGGCACCGGATTGCCGGTTCCCCAGATAGTCTGGCCGCTCCCTGGATCATACGTGCCGGTGACCCAGACGGCGCCGCCGCCGGTTTCCCATGAATTGTTGTTGCCCTTCCAGGTCTCGCTGCCTGGCTCGCCCGGCGCCGGAACGGTGAACTTACGCCATGCCACCTTGCCGGTCGCCGCATCGACCGCCGCGAGCCAATCGCGGATGCCGGATGAACCCCCGGCAGCTCCGAACAGTATCTTGTCTTTGATAGCGAGCGGTGCGCCTCTCAGGCTCACCCCGGACTGGCCGAATTCTGTATTCGTCTCCCAGACGACCTTGCCGCTGTCCTTGTCGGTCGCGATGATGCGTGCTGGATAATTGGCGATCGAGATGACGAAATTTCCCCACAACGCGACGCCGCGATTGGCAACCTGCCTCTCCTCCTTGGGATCCATACGCCACATGATCCGCCCGACCTCGCCCGATCGGACGTCGATCTTGTAGACGACGGCCCAGGAATCCACTGTGTAGAGAAAGCCGTCCTCGACGAGCGGTGTAGCCTCATTGAATTCGTCGCCGGCACTGCCTCCCAGGGAGACGGAGTAGGCGAGCCTCAGACCCTTCACATTATCCTTGTTGATTTGTGCGAGCGGCGAGTAGCGCTGGCCGTCGTAGGTCCGATGGTTCATGAGCCAATTCTGCGGCTCCTTGTCGGCGTTGACGAGCCGCGCGGGCGTCACCTCCGCGGCGCCGGCGGGCCAGCCCGCCGCGAGAAGGACCGCTCCGGACAAAGCCGATGTGAGATATTGAGCCATGATGATCCTCCCGCACTTCTGTTCACCATCGACCGAAGCTACCGCACTGGCAAAAACCTGGAAAGCGCGCAGACCCGGCCCGGCACGCTGTCTGCGCCCACCTCCTGCAAGACTTGCCGCACAATCTAACAATGGCGTCGGCCGCGGTGAGGCGCCGCGGCTCGCTTCCACACCGCAGCGCTGTTGTGTCGTGCTTACTGCGTCACCGTCACCGAATCCCAGAAGTCGCAGTGCCGCAGCGCCGCGTATTGCGCATCCGTCAGCGTCGACGATGCCGGCACCTTCTGGATCAGCCAAGCGGGAGCGTCAGCGGCGGTGGTGTAGCGCGGCCACGGCGCGTTGCCCGATCCGTTCGGATTCCCGGTCCGGGCGAAATTGGCCCAGGCGGTGACGAGGGCGTCAGACAGCTTTGTCTGCTCGCCGTTCAGCGGATGGGCAGTGCCGAGCGGGCCGCCGTGCCAGAGCGGGAACACGTACTGGATGTCGGCTGTGTGATAGGACAACGCCGCAAAGCCAGGCAACGGCGGGAAGTAGAACGGCGCCGTCTCGTCGGCGAACTCATAGGCATAGACCGGGATCTGCGACGCCAGGGTCTTGTCGAGCCGCCGCTGATTGCAGATGCCGGAATCGGTTCCGACCCGGTCCCACGCCAGTTGCGGGCTCTTGAAGGCGCTGAGCGGATAAACCGTGAGAACCTTCGCGGCCGTCCCGTCCGGATACTCCGGGGCGACGAACGTGTTGTTGACATAGTCGAGGTATTGCGCGGCGGTCGGCGGGGTGCGTTTCGCCTCATCGGCGCTGATGAAGTATTCCGTTTGCGCCAGGCCGAAGTTCGTCTCGTCGGTCGTGTTGCCGTTGATCAGCGGCACCTTGTTGAAGGTGCCGCTCGCAAACAGCTTGAGCGGCTGGTCGGGGATGATCTGGCCGTCCACAAGGCCGCGCCCGATTATGAACTTGCCTCGGGCGCTTGTCGTGCCGGCGAGTTCTTCCACCCTGGCGGCGGGCAGATTGCGCAGGCACTGGGCGACCTCCGGCCCAGTCCCTGAGCCGCAGCCGGCGGCTTCTGCGAACGCGACGCCAAGCGCTTCGGCGGCCTCTCTGGTCGGCAGGGTAAAAGCCGGGCAGAAACTCTGGCAGATAGCGCGGTGGAACAGACCTGCGGCGAGCGGCGACAGCATCTGGATTCCGGTGTCGACTGCGCCCGCCGACTGGCCGCCGACGGTGACGTTGTCCTTGTCGCCGCCGAATTTTGCGATGTTGCGCTCGACCCACCTCAACACCGACTGCTGGTCGAGAATGCCGTAATTGCCGAACAGGTGGCCTTCGTTGTCCAGCGCGGGATGCGCCAGGAAGCCCATCAGGTTCAGGCGGTAGGCCATGGTCACGACGACGGTCTTGCCCGACGAGGCGAGCTTGCTGCCATCGTAGTCGGGTGTTTCGCCGTCAACATTGCCGCCGCCGTGAATCCAGACGACCACGGGCAGCTTTACCGGCGGGTTGAGGTCTGGCGTGAAGACGTTGAGGTACAGGCAGTCTTCGTTGTTGTTCGGCGGGCCGGAGAAGACGCCCAGCGTCGTCGTCAGCGCGCAGATCGGCGCAAACTCCGTGGCGCTGCGGGTCGCGGTCCACGGCGCCTTGTCCTTGGGCGGCTGCCAGCGCAGGCTTGCCACCGGCGGCTCCGCATAGGGAACGCCGAGGAATTCGGTGACGCCGTTGCTGACAAAGCCCTGGACGGGTCCTTCCTTCGTCTCGACAATCGCGCTCGGCGTCCTTTGGGTGGTCTGCCCGGCGGCCGCGCCGGGCAACGCGGCGCAGAGCGCGCCGAGCGTGACAGCGAGCACACAGCGGACGCTTGTCCTTGACGCTTGGTGTGGATGCGTGAGGTGTAACGCCGTCGGCAGCTTAGCGAGCCGGAGCATGGCTTCCTCCCTGGCGGTTGCACGTGTGGTGCCGCCAAGGGTAGCAGTTTCGATGACGTGCCGCTTGCAGGAAATTCGCTGAGATCCCTCGACGAAAGCGGCAGCCGACGAGCTCAATCGTCCTGGCATCAGGGACGGTGAGCATTTCGCCTCTGTCCCGCCTACGAGAACGAGCCGGAGGTCATCGCGCAATTCGCCCCCGGCGAGCGCCATCCACGATTCGAAGCCGAATAGGAAGAGATGACTGCGACTTGGAGGTCTGGCATTAGGGTCTCAGATGCTTGACGAGCTCTCCTCAGTGAATTTGGCTTCGACCGAGGTAGTCAACCTGCATCCGATCAAGCTCAGCAATTTGGCGATCTAGCTCTTCTTTGGTCATCCCAGCTCTCGCCTGAGCCAGCGACAGCCACATCTCACACAACAGCCGAAACGCCATCTTCCTAAGCTCGTCTGTCTCGGCGTCCATCAGACGCCGGCATTCTGCAGCACGTTGAGAAATATACTCCGACATACACTTTCATCCGACGCGGGCGTGTACCCAAAGCACAAGCCGATCAAACAGTCAGCTATGCCGCTTGGCGAAACACCGGGAATCGAGAATTAACGTCAATGAAAGCGGGCCCGTCTTCGTGGCCTTCGCCTGGCGCGCACCCGTTCTGGCGAAATAGGTGCCGACGCGCGCCCGAACTGGCCTGAGCACCCTTGAACGCGAAAAAGTTAACGGGCGCGCGGGCGGTTGAGGCCGGCGCGGGTGAAGCCGTGGAGGTGTTTCGCGATGGATGCTATTGCCGGAGGAACGTATAATGGCACGTTCGGCCGCTGAGGCGTTCACCGCTGCCACGGGCGGCTTCAAAACGAACCGACACCTGATAGTCGATCGGGCTGCCGCGCGGCACATTGTTGATGTTGTATTTCGAATCGCCAGCGATGCCGACGACATGGAGGGTCCCGGAACCGTTATTTTCGATCAGGCCCTCAACTGTCGCAGAGGCAGGCTTGCCCGGCGTTCCATATTGCCCGTGCAACTGGCCATCTCTGATGGTGGAGAGAAATCGCCACGTGTATCCCTCGCCGCCACCAGGCTCTCGCGGACATTCAGCGGTCGTGCTCCAAGTTCCGTCGAACGGCGAAGCGCAAGCTGGCGCACCAATCATGACAGCGATAAGGGTCGTCACGGGAATGAGCTTTGCAACACGCATGAACGCTTCTCCTTCGACGGAAGACCGGACCCTGGCGCCAGCCGCCACGCCGGCTGGGACACGTCGCCCCTCGACCGCTATTGTGAGGCCCAGGAACAGTGCCGCGCACCCGGGGCGCCGATGACCGCGCCATCGACTCTTGTATCCCTCGGCCTCGCGTAACCGCGGCCCGCGGCGCAAACGACAGATCCACATGGAGTTTGAATCGTAACTTGCCCATCGCTCGGGGCGAGGGTTCCATTTCCGCGAAATTTTTCGTTAAGGCGAGAGGCCCTTTCCGCCGAAATCCCCGAACACTCCGGTGACGCGCCAGAAGCGCCGAATGGGAGCTGGGCTGCAACAAACGCGGCAGCCGCCAAGGCCATAGTCCGAGAGTTCATGTTCCTTCTCGCATTGGAGGCCGCTTGGTTTGCAGTAGCGGAAGATCAGCCTCATCGCGCGACGCCGAACGAATATTCCATCCCGACGAGCACCGTATGGGTACGGAGCACCAAGTGCATAGGCACCTGATCGGTGGGCGCGTTCGCAAAAAAGTCGTGATCCAAACTGCCGTAGTCGGCGTACCTGTACTCGGCCCGCGAAAGCCAGCGCTCCCAAAGCCGCTTCTCGAGGCCGCCGCCGACGGTCCAGCCGACCCGTGTCTCCGATACGCTCTCGTTTCGTGCGGCAAAGCACCACGATCCGGCGATGCTGTTGCCGTCGCAAGCGGCAGTTACGCTCAGCTGCTGCCAAGCGGCACCACCCGCCACGTACAGCATCCAATCGGGTGCGGCCAAGAAGCCAAGGCGCGCGCGCAAGCTCCCGTCGCTCTCCTGCTTGACCGAGGAGGTGTCATGGAAAACGGCGGAGGGGGGCGCCTCCAAACCAGCGGAGCCAAAGGTACCCGGAATGCCGGACTGCGATCGGCTGGAATCACCCCAGGCAAGGTCGGCCTCAATGCCGCCCATCCACTGCGGCGCCAGCTGGAGATTGACCCCGGCGTAAACGCCAAAGCGAACCGCCGCGGTGTCGAATGAAGCCGGAGATGTTGTGGGATCCGGGCGCCCCGGAGGGTTGGCGCCGACATAATCGGAGGTCCACGTGGCGTCGGACCAGCGGCCCCCTAAAGAGCCGCCCAAATAAAAGCCGCTCCAGTCGGGCGCGGCAGCGATGGGGCGTGGCGGCGCCTTGTAAAGAAGATCGGCCGCGGTAGCCATCCCGCCAACGCCGCAGCATGTCGCTCCGAGCAAGGCCCCAAGAAAAAATCTTCCAAACATCCGCGCGCCCCCCTTCCCAGCTTGCCTCGCCGAAACACTGCCGAGTCACCACGCGGTTTGAAACCCTCTGAAAAGAGGGTTACGCTCGTTTTCCGCTCTGGTAGGGCAATTCAATCACCCAGCGACCCACCGCCCGTGCCGAACATCAGCGAAGTGATTGTAGAGATCGGGGCATGTACGGAGCTGAAAGCTTGCATGCGGGCCTTTTCTGCGGCCGCGGGCGCGCGTGGCATCGACACCTACGCCTGCGGCCAAGTTGACTTGAATCAGCGCGAGAGGTCGGTGTTCTACGCGATTGGCTGGCCCGACGCTTGGCGCAAGTTCTATTTGCAATCCGAGCTGATGAACCGAGACCCGGTCATTGAGGCGCTGCGTCGAAAAACTGCACCTTTCACCTGGGCCGACCTCAGGGCCGACAGGAGAATGTCTCCGCTGGGAAGCGAGGCGCTGAGGCTCATCGCCGGAGAGGGGTGGACGGAGGGGCTGGCGGTGCCGATTAACGTCGGCCCGCCCTGGCGGCGCGGACTCGTCAGCCTTGTCGGTCGGCGCGGACCGCTCCATGAGTGGGAAAAATTCGATCTAATCGCTCTCAGCCTGTGTTTTTATCAGAAGGCCCGCTTCCTGGCCTGCCTGCATGGCTTTCCTGTTCCCCCGGCCGGCTTGACCCAGCGTGAAATCGAGAGCTTGAGGCTGATCGCTGGCGGCGCAACCGATGAGAAGATCGGCCAGGCCATGAGGGTGTCGCGAGCAACCGCACATGAATTTGTCGAGAAGGCGAGAAAGAAACTCGGCGCGGCGACGCGTGCGCAGGCCATTGCGGCCGCAGTGGCCCTGGGGATTGTTTCGGCTTGAATGCAATTTTGAAGTAGACTCTTGTTGTTGTGAAACCCAACGGCCGGCAGCTGTTTGCCGCCTTTGGACTATCAATTCTCGCGTCGTGATCGACGGCGATGCGGTGAAGGTGCAGGAAGTCGAAGGCGTCTTGGTCATGATCTCCGTCGCGCCGGAGTCAGAACATGGGAGGCAAACACATGAAGAAGCTGCTCGTGAAGAGGCTGCTCGTGACTGTCGGTGCGATTTCGTTCGGAGTGTTGGCAGGGCTCGCCGCCGTGCGCGCGGCCGATGTGCCGATGCCTTGGGCCTATGGCTTTCTGACGCCGCCCTCCTCTCAAGGCGGCGCTGCTCCCACGCCTCCGCCAAATCCGCCCGCTCCGCCCGACAATATGACCAAGCTCACGCTACCCGGGTCCACGTTGAGCTTCACGCGCGCAGAGCTTGCCAATCGATATGGTCCGGCCGACTGGTTCCCGCAGGAGCACAGTCCGATGCCGGAGATCGTCGCGCACGGCCGGCAATCGGCGAACCCCACGATCTTCGCATGCAGCCTGTGCCACCAGACGAACGGCAAGGGACGCCCCGAGAACGCCGGGGTGGCGGGCCTGCCGTATAACTACATCGTGCAGCAACTGATCGAATTCCGGAACGGCAACAGGAAGACCTCCGATTCGCGGAAGACCAATACCGGCACCATGGCGGGATTCGCCAGGGCGCTGACGGACGAAGAAATCACACAGGCGGCCACCTGGTTTTCCTCGATGCCGTTCACCCCATGGGTCAAGGTGGTCGAGAGCTCGACGGTGCCGAAAGCGCGCCCAGAGGCCGGCTTGTTCCTGAAGCTCGACGGCGCCGAAGCAGGGGAAGAGCCGCTTGGAGATCGGATTCTCGAAGTCCCGGAGGATGGTCATCAGACCGAATATCTGCGCAATCCCCACTCGGGCTACATCGCCTACGTTCCGCCCGGAAGCCTCAAGAAGGGCGAGGCTCTCGTGCAAAATGGAACGACGGCTGCTGGCGGCAAGGTCACCCCGTGCACAGCATGTCACGGCCCTGACCTGCACGGGCTAGGCCCGGTGCCGCCGTTGGCCGGACGCTCGCCGAGTTACATCGCGCGGCAGCTCTACGACATGCAACATGGGAATCGGCGCGGCACCTGGACGGCTCTCATGGTGCCTGTAGTCAGCCAGCTCAATCCAGAGGACCTGCTGACGGCAGCCGCCTATATTGCTTCGCTGCAGCCCTGACGAGCCCTGTTTGCAGCATGCCCTGTCCTGACCGGTGAAACGCCGCGTCTGTCACGCCGCGTTTCGCCGTTTCCCGAAGCGGGTGTGTTCGATCCTTCCAAGATCCGAGGCGACCAGCACTGCCCACGTTGAACCGATCGCTCCCGGTGAACCCTGCTGCAGCATGACGCCAATCATGCGTGGCTGGCGGCACGCATTCTCACATATTGCCATTTCCGCGCTTGATGGTCGCCCGGATCACCGGTGCCGTGACCTGATCTGAGATCTGGATGTTCCACATTTCGCTTTCGCCCTGCGCGGCGAAGTCGGCGAACAGCTTCGGGATGACCGACAGGTCGCGTATCTCGTGGCTGCGCAGGCCGAAACCGCGTGCGATGTTTTCGAGCGGGGGCCGGCCGAACACGGCCAAGCTGTCGTCGAGGCCATCGGCGCGCAGCTTGTGAAACTCCGAGCCGTATCCGCCGTCGTTCATCGCGCAAATCAGGATGCGAAATCCGCAACGCTTGAGCGTCTCGAGCTCCTGGATGTGGAACAAGAGCCCGCCGTCGCCTTCGAACAGCACGATCTTGCCCTCGCGGCCCTGTCGGCGCGCTGCCGCAACGCCCAGCGCATACGACAGGCCGTTGCCGACGGCGCCGAATTCACGGACCGTCGTGTAGCGCTCCGCCGGCCTGCCGCGCATCTGGGTGTTGAAATAGGCCTGATGGCCGCCGCCGACGACGCAGTCCCAATCCTTTGGCACGACCGCATCGATGGCAGAGATCACCTCGCGCGGGTCCAGCACCCCGGGCGCGATGTCGAACGGCATCGAGTCCGCCGGCTCGGTCGCGATCCGATGCGCCAGCTCCTTGGTGCGTATGGTTGCGGCCGTCGGTTTGCCGGCGCCCAACTTTTTGTCGAGGCCGGCCAGGATTGCCTCCGTGCCGACGAGCGCATCCGATCTGACGTAGATGTCGGCGGCCCTCTGCCCATCGCGCAAGCCGCGTGGCGCGTCATCCAACTGAATCTTGCAGGCCTTTCCCCAGAAATGCCCGCCACCGACGTAGAAGGACAGGCTCGTGCCAACCGCGAGCACGACGTCCGCGGTTTCGTACATTTCTCGGCCCAAAGACGTGAAGTAGCTGCCGGTCGTGCCGAGCCCGAACGGATGGTCGTGGAAGAGACCGCGCGCCGGCAGCGTGTTGGAAAGCAGCGCGCCACAGCGGTCGGCGAGCTTGATCACCGCATCGCGCGCGCCCGACCACAGCACGCCGCGCCCCCCGAGCACGATAGGCCGCCTTGCCGCGGCCAGCCGCTCGACGGCCTCCGCCACGACCTCGGGATCGGGGTGCATGCGCCCGACCTTGGGCTGGTACATCGCCGAAGTCTCGTAGGGCTGGTTGGCCGTGTGCTCGAGCTTTTGCAGGTCATAGGGAATGCCCAGCACTGCCGGCCGCCGCTCGTACTTGGCGACGTGGAAGGCCTCGCGCACATAGTCCATCATGCGCGGGACGCTGTGGGCGGCGATGTAATGCGCCCCGGTCGCCGTCACCAGCGGCGCCTGGTCGATGTGCTGGTTGTAGAATTTGGCATTGATGGGCGACTCACCGGCGAACACGACCATCGGCAGGCGAGCGCGAACCGCGGCAGGCAAAGCCGTCATCAACTGGGTCACGCCAGGGCCGCAGGTGACGGACGCGACGGCGATCTTGCCGGTGGCTACGTTGTAGGCGGTCGCCGCCGCTACGGCAACGTGCTCATGCCTGACGTGGACGGAGTTTACACCCGGCAGTTTGGCAAAGGCGGTGGACCAATGCATATTGCCGTCGCCCATCAGCACGAACTGGGTGTCAACCCCTTCCGCAAGGAAAGCTTCTGCAAGGGCTTCGTAGAGCTTGGGCATGGGCGCGGCACCATTTGGCTTGTAGGTGATTTGGTGCAACAAGCATGGCCGCCGACGCCTAGTCAATTTCAATTGAACCGGCCGAGCTCGCAGCTCCTTCGGCCTGTCAGCTGCTCTGCAGAAAGCGAGGGAGGCAGCTTCGGGTTGGGCCGGGGACTAAAGTCGCCGGCATAGGGGTTCCAAAGCCTCCGGAGGCATCATGTGGCCTCGGGTCTCGAAATGAGAGTGCCGCTCGGGATCATAGCCGGCGTGGCCATTGCGTTCGCCGCTTATCAGGCCGCGAACGTGTTCGCGCCGCTGGCGCTCGCGATTTTCATCATCTCTATCGTCTGGCCGCTGCAGAGCCGCCTGGAGTTGCACCTGCCGAGGCTCGTTGCACTGGCCATGACGCTGTTCGTCACTATCGCGGTGTGCATTGCGTTTGCATCACTGGCCGTATGGGCCTTCAGCCGCGTGGGTCACTTTCTTATTACGGATTCGGCGCGGTACCAGGCTTTTTATCACCAGGCGGTTGCGTGGCTTGAGGATCACGGCGTTTCGGTCGCCGGTCTCTGGGCCGACAACCTCAACGTCGCATCGCTGTTACGCGTTGTGCAGCGCCTGACCGGCCGCATCAATACCACGCTGGCCTTCTGGCTCATCGCGCTCACTTATCTCATTCTCGGGCTTTTGGAGGTCGACGACATCCAGCGCAAGGTTCGGGCGCTTGAGAACCGCGAGGCTGCCCGCGTGCTGCTGGATGGGAGCGCCGTGACCGCGATCAAATTCAGGAAATATATGCTGGTCAGAACGCAGATGAGCGCGGTGACCGCATTCCTCGTTGGCGCGTTTGCTTGGATCACGGGGCTGCCATTCGCCGTCGAATGGGGCGTGATCGCTTTTGTGCTCAACTACATTCCGTATCTCGGGCCATTCGCCGCAACTGTGCTTCCGACGCTGCTGGCGATGACGCAGTTCGAGAGCTGGCAGGCGGTTCTGGGCATGTTCATCGGTCTCAACATCATACAGTTCACGGTGGGCAGCTATGTCGAACCGCGCGTGGCCGGTAGCTTGCTGTCAGTCTCGCCAACGGTCGTGCTGTTCGCGATCTTCTTCTGGACCTTCCTCTGGGGACTGTTCGGCACCTTCATCGGGGTCCCTATCGCGCTCGCCATCCTCAGCTTTTGCGATCAGCACCCGTCCAGCCGCTGGGTTGCCGACCTGCTCGGTAATCCGAGACGGGGCGTGACCAACAAGTAAAATCTAGGACAGTTTTGCGCCGCAGCCGTCATCCTGCTTGCGACAGCGTCGGCCCGGACCCGATTTCGGCGAGTGCCCGGTTTACTGTAGACTGCGGGCGATAGCTTGGTCGCTTTGATCGCGAGCTCTAGACAAACGGAGGGTGGCATGCGCGGCTTTGCTCTTTTCGCTGCCGGTATGATGGTCGGCCTGGGTGTCACAGCCGCCGCCCAGAGCGTGTCCCGGAACCAGGGTGTCGTCGGCCTCAGCTTCGTCAGCGTGAGCGTGCCCGATCTTAACCAGGCCGTCGAATATTACACCAAGACGTTGGGCTTCGCCGAAGCGTACCGGCAGCTCACTGCGGCGGGAGGACTGCAATTCGTCATGGTCCAGGTGAGCAAGGACACCTTCATCCAGCTGGAGCCGGCAACTCCGCAACGTCCGCCCGGCATTGAGCACTTCGCCTTGCAAGTGGAGAACCTGCCGGCGGTTAGCTCGATGTTCAAGCAGCGTGGCGCGACCGTGAGCGACATTACCATCAATAAAACAACGAAGATGAACCACGCTAATCTCACGGACCCGAACGGAATCCGCACCGAGCTGATCGAGCTGCCGCCTGATTCTCCTCTCGGCCAAGCGATGGCCCTCTGGCACTGATCTCGGCGGGCTTTTATCCGCGGGCGCGATCCCCGCAGAGTCACGGCGCTGCGATATTCCCGCGCGCATGCTGCCCGGCCATGCGAAGGAGCGCTCCGCCGAGGAGCATGATGGCGAACGGCAGGTAGCTCAGCGGATATTCGTGGGGGCCATTCGCCTCCAACGGTGCGACAATGAAATCGACAGCAAAGACCAGCGCAATGTAGTGCAGCGTCCCTTCACGCGCGATGCGCCATGCGCGCGGACCGAGCCAACCGCGCAGCTGCGGCACCGACAACAGCGCGAGCATATAGGTGCACGCCACGCCGACCCAGAACAGAAGCATGGGCGTGCGCCGATCTGCGGCGACATTCATGATCCAGAGCACCAGCCCGATGTGAACGGACAGCGCGGCCGCGAAGGCAAGGCCGAGCTCGCGCGCCTGGCGGGCCAAGACCGCAAAGCGCGGCCCGCAAAACCTCGCCAGCGCAGTGCCCGCGTAAGCAAGCCAAAACAATAAGAAGCACCAGCGCGCCGTCACTCGCAAAGCCCGCGCCAAGCCGTCTTCGCCCGCGCCCGAGACGGCGAGCACGATCGCGGTCAGCACCAATGTAACGACAAAGGCCGCTGCCATCGACGGCAGTGCGCCAAGCTGCCGCGATCCGACGGGCCGGCTCGAGCGGCCGCTCGGCTCCGACGCGCCAGCCGTTGTTGGTCCATTCACCGGGCTTTCGCTCACCGGGCTTTCGCTCCACTGGATGAGAGCCTGTTGACGAGGGCCGGTCAAGCAAGAGCAAGCGGTAACCCGAAATCGCAGCCGGGACCAACCGCTCGGTAACTGCCACCGAACACCGGGGCCGCCACTGTCACGCCCATAGCGTTGCTTCACTGCTGGCTGCATTGATTCCGCTTTACATCAGCTCCGTAGAGTGCGCGACATCGTGCTGCGAGGTATTGCAAGCCGACATGGCGTCACGGCGATTTTGCGCACCATCGACTTCTGTTGCGAGGACCGCTTCGGGTTACCTCTTGCTTGACGCATTCCCGCAAATCAGATTACTGACGAAATTGAAACTGACGAGCTGCGCCCGGGCGGGAGACCGCGCCGGGCTTTTTTTGCGCAGAGCCTTTTTATGCGCAGGATGAGCGGAGAATGAAATATCGGGCAACCAGCGCAAGTTCGCCGGCGCGTCGCCATGTCTGATCCGCAGACGCACCGATCACGAGCGGCGCACTCCGGTCGAAGTCCCATTGTTATTTCGTTGTTATTAACAATCGCCGCGCGCGAAAGGCTTGCTCGACGCGGATTTCGAGCCGGCAAATTTGCATAGGTTGCGGAAGGGTGTTCCTGTTTCCGGCCTGTTATATCAGGAAGCCCGGCACGATTTCGCCCAAGAGCCTCTGCGCATTCGGCATAGCTCGCAATCCGTATGGCTGAATGATCCAGCGCGTGTTTGAGCACTGCCCCTACTCCGCGGCCCGCCTGCGCACCAGCGCCGCGGCTTCGCGATCGTAGGCTTCCTCCGGGCGAGCTGATCGTTCAGGCCGATGAGCGATTTTGCGCAAAACGGCCGGCGGAGCGGTTGCATTCCTCAGCATTACTAGCTTACCATGTGCTGTCTCTCTGAGGAGGCCCCAATGAGAGGTAGACATCAGAATGTACCGCATTCTGTTTGCCGCTGGAGGTCTTGCCGGCCGGCTTACTCGGGGCCCAACCGCGATCGCAGCGACTGTCTCAATCGACTCATCGCAGATTGATTTTCAACAGTCAGAAGCTACGGCGCCGCCTGAATCAATCAGGAGGGGATTGCGGCTGGTCGCGGTCCGCCGGCGGAGCTGCAGCGATCAAAGGCGTCGTGGCGTCCTCGTTTCGTAACGGCGTGATGAAGGTTCGAAAGCTCAAGGGGGGCTGGCTATGGCTGGTGGCGTTGCGACGATTGGCATTAAGGCCATAGACGGAAATGGCTTCATCAACGGAAAGAATGCAGCCGGCATAACGATCTTTGGCACGAGCAGCGACACGATCGCAGGAGGCCTTGTCGGTCAAACCGTAACCCTCACCCTCAACGGCAAGACCTACACCGCCACGATCGCGGCCAACGGGACTTGGTCGGTGAGCGTCAGTGCGGCCGATCTTGCCGCCTTGGCTGATGGGCAGACCTATACGGTTGCAGCAAGCGCGACCGACAAGGCCGGCAATCCAGCATCCGTGACCAGCTCCGTGACGGTTGATAAGACGGCGTCGGTGTCGATAGACGCAATCGACGGCAACAACTTCATCAATGCCAGCGATGCCGCCGCCGGCATCACCGTCACGGGGAACACCCTCGACAGCATCCCGGCCGATCTCGATGGGCAAACCCTCAAGCTCACCCTCAACGGCAAGACCTATACGGGCACGATCCAGAGCGACGGCACCTGGTCGATCAACATCGGGGCGGCTGATCTCGCGGCACTCA